>Ga0335397_10000935_pt1 | contig 39669 bp, 33 predicted proteins | sample MAT04_FD_205740 | JGI IMG/M metagenome (GOLD analysis project Ga0335397, IMG submission 205740) | Freshwater microbial communities from Lake Fryxell liftoff mats and glacier meltwater in Antarctica - MAT-04 (spades assembly) (version 2) ... | reverse complement strand
CAAATCGATTCGCGCGGGATCACATAGTGCAACGTGGGATCACGTAGCGTCACGAAGACAAATGAGCTGGCGCACGACCCATGCGGCCAAGACCCCGTGAAAAGAGACGGCGCCTTCTCGGCGCTGGTCTCGTCTCGACGTGCCCGTGCCCGTGCCCGATCTCGGAGCTCACCGGCCGCGAGCGTGCCCCCGCACCACGACGACCTCGTCGCGAAAGGTCGTTTCACACCAGTCTCCTAGGGAGCCGCGCTGGGCTTCGCTTCTCGTTCGTCCTGTACCGGGGCGACGAGGGCGAGGGCGCGCGCCATCCACGAGGCGCGGAGCGCGACGCGCCCGAGCACGACGGCCTGGTGCACGATGAAGAGGCCCGTGAGCGCGGCGCCGCCGCGTCCGCCGAGCGCGGTCGCGGCGACGTAGCCGATCGCGACGAGCGCGACGCCGCCCACGGCCCGGCCCGCCCAGCCGAGGGTCGCGCGTCCGAGGCTGCGCCGCGCGGTGGTCATCGCGGTGCGGAGACCGCGAAGCATCGTGCTCCAGCCCGGTGACGACGAGGCGCCCACGGCCGCGGAGACGCCGACCTCGCGCACCACCGCGGCGCGCGCGAGATCGACGATCACGCCGAGCACAGCTGCGAGCGCGGCGAAGAGCGCGAGCACGACGAGTCGTACCGTGAAGGCCCGGGCGTCGCCGAGCGAAGCGGTGAGGCTGTGCTCCATGAGCGAAGACACGATGCCGCCGAGCGAGAGCACGATGACGGAGAGCAGCGCCGAGAAGGCGAGGAGCGCCGCGAGCGGGAGCCACGCGCCGACGCCAATCTTCAGCGCCGTCACGAGACGCAACGAACGCACGACGGGGGCGGCAACGTGCGCCTCCTCCGCGTCATTCGCGGGAGGCACGCTCGGTGCGGCCGCGACCTCTCGCCCGAATGCGAGCGAGGCCACGAGCGCGCCGAACGGCAGCTGCAGGAGCACCGCGCCGACGACGAGCAACACGAGCGTCGTGCGCGCTGTCACGCTGAGCCCGGCGTCCTCCTGCCCGAGCCACAACAGCAGATCGCGACCGCCGGGCGCGAAGAGCACCGCGTCTCCGTCCGGGTGTGCGCCCCATGCGCGCCCTGCCCACTCGTGGACGGGCGTTGCCACGACGAACGCCCATGCGAGCTCGGCGACGAACATCGTCGCGATCGCGACGGGGCGCTTCCGCGCGTGGATCGCGGAAGGGTCGAGCGGCCTCATGGTGCGATCGCTCCCAGGACGAGCTCGGACCAGTAGGTCGCGCGCTCGAGCGTCCGCGGAGCGCCGCCGCCGGTGTGGCCGGGCGCCGTCGCGAAATCGTTCTCGGGATTCTCGTCGAGCAAGACGCGCTGGTCTGGATCGACCACGGCCGCGCGCAGCGCCGAGCTGCCGGTGTACGGGACACGGATGGTTTCGCTCGTACCGTCCCAGGGCACGCGCGTCCGCGCGCCGTCCTCGCTGAGCAGCTCGACCTCGACCGGGATGCGCAGCGTTCCGCGCCGGCTGACGAGCGCCCAGCCCTCGTACCTGCCGGGCGCGCCCGGCGCCGAAGGCGTGGTCGCGCGTTTGCCGTCGCGATCGAAGATGCCGGCGGCGACGCGGACCGCGTGCGAGCTCATCGCCTCGACCTTGAAGTCGACCCAGCCCTTGTCGAAGAGCGCGGCGCGGAGGAACTCGCCGGCCTCCTTGCCCATCTCGCGCGTGAACGTCTCGATCAGATCGCCGGGCACCGGATGCTGGAACCGGAAGCGCCGCGCGTAGGCGCCCATCGTTCGCTGCATGGCCTTGTCGCCGTACACCCGTCGCAGCGTCTCGAGGATCGTCGCGGTTCGGCTGTAGACGAGCGCGCCGTAGGACGAGCCGGTACCGAACGCGTAGGCCGGCTGCGCGACCCGATCGTCGTGCGCGTAGTGGCGTGCACGCTCGGCGTGTCCCTCCGCGTCACCGATGCCGAGCCCGAGGAGATCGATGAAGCTGCTCTTGCCGAGCCACTGCCCCATCGCCTCCGCCTCGGCGTAGCTGTTGAGGCCCTCGTCGAGGAACGGCCACTGGGTCTCGTGCGACCCGATGAGGCCGTAGAAGTACTGGTGACCGAACTCGTGAATGGTGACGAGCTCGATGAGGTCGACGCCGTTCGGGATGTACGAGCCGCCGCCCGTCGTGATGAGCGTCGGGTACTCCATGCCGCCCGCCTCGGGCGCGCTCGCCGGCGGATGCACGAGCGTGAGGAGCGGGTAGGGGTACTTGCCGTAGCGCGCGCCGTAGTGCGGGATCGCGAAGCGCATCGTTGCGAGCTCGCGCTCGGCGTGGCCTTCGTACCCGGGCGGGTAGAGGATCGTGCAGGCGACGCCGTCGATCGTCTCCTTGCGCGTCTGGAACTTGTCCCAGGCTGTCCACGCGAAATCGTGGATGTCGTCCTGCACGTGACGCTCGAGGCGGCGGCCGTTCTCGACGCGCGACTCGGTGACCGTGCCGGTCGCGCCGACGACGTAGGCCTCGGGCACGTCCACGGTCACGTCGTACTTGCCGTAGTCGGCGTAGAACTCGCCGAGGTGGTGGAACGGGAAGTGCGCGAAGGTTCCGTCGGTCTCGATCTTCGCGATCTTCGGGAACCACTGCGCGACCATGTGGAAGCTCCCGTCGAAGCCCGTGCGCTCGACGATGGATGGCAGCTTGTCGTCCCAGACCATCTCGAGCGTGATCGTCTCGCCGGGCGCGACCGCGCGCGGCAGGGGAACGGCGGCGTCGGTCTCGTCCTCGTCGTCCCCGCGCTTCAGCTGAGCCTTGGCCCAGAGATCGTGCTGCGTGCCGGCGTCGCTCCACGTGAGCTTGCGCACGTCGATGGTGCCCCACTCCTTGGGCACGGTGGAGCCACGGAAGCCGCCGACCGGCGCGCGCATGAAGACCGTCGACTGGTTCTTGAACGCGTTGAGGTAGAGGTGCATCCACAGCTGGCTGACCGGCTGGGAGGAGACGTTCGTCCAGACGATGGTGCCCTCGCCGTGCACAGTGTGGAGCGCGGGGTCGAGCGTCGCACGGAGCATGTAGTCGACGACGCGCGCGGGGTGCTCCGCCATCGGCACGTCGGTCGCGCTCGGCTCCTCTGCGCCGGCCGGCCCGCGCGCGTCGGCCGTGCCCCCGAGCAAGCCCGAGAGTGCCACGACGAGAGCGGACAGTCCGAAGGGCCGCGCGTCCATTGAGGCGCCACCCTACCAGGACTCGTCAGGGGACGAAGTACTTCGCGTATTTCGACTCGAGCGCGGCAGGCACGTCGCGCGCCTTGCTCATCTCGGCGTAGGCGACGCCGGCGTCACGCATGGCGCGGGCCTTGGACGTCGCGTCGACCGCGTAGAGGCCGAACTTCATCCCCATGCCGTGGTTCCACTCGTAGTTGTCCATGAGCGACCACGCGAAGTAGCCGCGCACGTCGGCGCCCTCGCGGATCGCGCGCCGCGTCTCGGCGAGCGTGCGGACCGTCCATGCCGCGGCGCGCGGCTCGTCGTCCTGGGTCGTGCCGGTCTCGGTGACGTAGATGGGCTTGCCGTAGCGCTTGCCGACCTTCATCAGCACGTCGTGGATACCCGCCGGGTCGTTCTCGTCGAAGGCCGCGAGCATGTTGAACGTGACGAACGGCGAGACGAACGAGAGCGGCACCGGCAGCGGGTTCTTCTCGGCGGGGAACCCGAAGTAGTAGTTGAGGCCGATGAAGTCGCAGCGGTTGGCGAGGTCGGCACGCACGGGCGCGTTGCCGCGTCCCTTGTCCCAGCCCTCGTCGAGCCGGCCCTGGACGATGCCGTCCATGAACATGTCGTGGAAGAAGTACTCGGCGTCGTCGGCGGCCTTCGCGTCGTCGGCGGAGGCCGTCTTCGGCGTGATCTTCGAGTAGACGTACACGATGCCGACCTCGGCCTTCTTGCCGTCGCCGTCGGCGTCCTTCGTGTCGAAGGCCTTGAGCGCGTCGTAGATCCGCGCGTGCGCCTCGACCATCGCGCTCGCGGCGGTCTTGGCGCCGGTGATGCTCATCCACGGGCCGGAGAGGCCCGGCGGATTCGAGCGCGCGGGGGTCGACGCGAGGTAGCCGGCGACGACCACCGCGGAGAAGGGCTCGTTGAGGGTCGCCCACTGGTCGACCTCGCCGCCGTACTCCTCGCCGAGGAACGCGGCGTACTTGGCGATCTCGTTGACGATGCGCGCGCGGTTCGGGTCGGCCCACCCGCCCTTGCCCTGCGCGATGCACTCATCGAGCGACTGGTTGCAGAGGTTTCCGTCGTGGATCCAGAGCGGCAGGCTGTAGTGGTTCACGGTGGCGAACGGCCGGAGCCCGCGCTTCTTCATCGACGCGAAGAGGCGATGGTAGAAGGCGATGCCGTCGGCGCTCGCGAGCGCCTTCAGCGACGCGTGCGTGCTCACGCCGAACGTCGGCCGCGGGAAGATGCGGCTCCACTCGATCGAGAGCCGGATGGCGTCGTTGCCGAGCTGGCTCTCGCCCTGACCGGAAGCGAGCGCGAGATCGCTGTCGAAGAGCTCGTAGAAGCCCGGGCCCGACGACGGCGGATCCTTCGACATGAAGAGGACCGGGTTGTCGACGATGCGCGCCGTCGTGATCCACTGGTACCAGTCCGACGCGCGGTCCTCGCACTGTGCGGCGGGCGTCGTCGGGCAGCCCATGTCGACCTGGAAGCCGGCGATGGCGCTGCCGAAGACGAAGTTGCCGGGGAACGTCCCGCGGACGGGCGCCGGCGTCGGGTCGCCCGAGGGCGAGGGCGAAGGCGAAGGCGACGCGGTGGCGGTGGGCGCGGGGCCGGGCGCGGGAGCGGGGTCGGCCGCGGGGTCGCTGCTGCAGGCGGCGCCGCCAAGGGTCGCCGCGAGGAGGGCCGCGAGCGTCCATGCGTAGGTTCTGTGGGTCTTCCGCATGGTTCCCTGCATTCGCTGCAAGGGAGTCTGAAGCACACCCAGGGCCACCCCTCGGACATGGAAAGGATTGAGGAATTTGGCGAAGATTCGCGGCGCGAGGGCGATCCGGTGGATCGGCTACCCCTCGGGGCCGTCGTGGGACGTGGGCGCTGCAACGCGTGCGCCGAGACGCACGTGGCGCGCGCGTGCGCTCAGAACAGCGTGACGCTGCCGGTGGCGATGCGGGACGAGAGCGCGGGCAGACCGGACAGTCCGCTCTGCACGACCTCCTGGACGCGCGCACTCACCTGGGAGAGCGGCGCGCCATCCTGGAGCCTCAGGCGAACGTCGACGCTCGCCGGCTCGTCGATGCGGCGCCCGATGCGGCTCACGAGGATGCACTCGGCGTAGGTGACGTCACGGAGCTCCGCGACGATGTCGCGGGAGATCTCGTGCGCCGCGACGTTGTAGAGCTTGCCGACGTGAGTGACGGGGTTCTTTCCTGCGGCCGCTTCGAGCGTCATCGGTCGGCCGGGGGTGATGAGGCCGTTGACGCGATTCCCTCGACCGACCTCACCGTCGTCGCCGGCCTCCGCCGAGGTGCCGCTGACGGTGAGGTAGACGCTCGCCACGGACGGATCGTCGGCGGCGTTCACCGCCACGTCGAGCGCGTCGAAGTCTCGCTTCGTGGCCAGCGCCACCTCGCGCACGACGCTGGCGAGAGCCTTGCGACGCTCGAGATAGTGATCGAGGTCGCGCAGGTGGCGGCCGACGAACGCGCAGGCGATCGTCAGATCGAGGTGCCTTCCGCGGCGGATGGCCATCACCTTGGTGTCCTCGCCGACCTCGGGCGTCCGTGCGCCGCGCGCCAGGGCCTCGAGCCGCAACGAGGTCTCGAGCACGGTGGTCTCGGCGGCGGAGAGCGGCGCGTATCCTGCGCCGCATGACGTGTCATTCGCGAGGTGAACGCCTCCTTTTGCATTCCGCAGGAAGAGGTCGACGAGATCTTGCGAGCCGGGCCGCACGAGCGACTCGATGCGCACGTCACGGTCGACGTCGACCGCGTGGAGGTGCTCGCGGAGCCACGTGCGTGCGGTCTCGACGACGAGCTCGCGTACCGGGACGGTGACGCCCTTGGCGCCGTCGGCAGCTCGGCCGGCGAGGTAGAGCACCATCGGCTCCGTGATCTCGCCGCCCTGGAAGGCGGGACGAGCAGAGCCGCCGACGAGCAGCGCCTTGTCGACGTTGTGGTGGAGCACGGTGCCGAACCGCTCGATGTACACCGCGCAGAGGGCTCGGCTGACGGCCTCCGCGACGCCGTCGCAGATCGTGTCGGGGTGGCCGATGCCCTTGCGCTCGACGACCTCGATGTCGTCGGCGGGCGCCGCGAGAAGGCTCAGGTGCGCTGCAGTCACGGCCGCCGTGGATGCAGTGTGTGTGCCGGCCTCGGCCGGGCTCGGCACGGGCGTTGCTCGGCAGGCGTTCATGTCGCTCCAGCCTTCTCGCATCCTGCTGCTTCGGGGCAGCAGTCTCGTCCTGGTCGTCGTCGTCGCGTGCGCGGCGTGCGCGGCACCCCGCGACAGTGGCGTTTCGATCAAGGACGCGCATTCGCCGATCGTGAGGGCGTGTCCGCTCGGCGTGCCGGAGACGCGCATCGACGTCGAGGACACGCCCGACGGCGTGGATGCCGTGTTCAGGACGAGCGCCGAGCACGTGAAGGAGCTGCGCGGCCGGGTGCGCGATCAGGCGGCCATCCATGGCCCCGACGCGCACGCCGGCGAGGGGCATGGCGGCGTGCACGGGACGGGACAGGGGCACGGGATGCGCCTCTGGGACATGCCGGCGATGGGCGCGAGCGCGGTCGACATCGAAGGTGGCGCGCGGCTTCATGTCGTCGCCAGCGACGCCGAGCATGTCGCAGAGCTACGGACGCGCGTGCGCGAGCGCGTCGCAACGCTCGACTCGCACGACTGTCCGTAGAGCGACAAACGGTTTGGCGGACCGAGGAAAGCCGACGGGAGCCAAACCGATTGTCGCTCTAGAAGCCGAACGAGGTCTGGCCGTTCTTGGCTGCGCGGGCGACGTGGCTCGGGCGCTCGAAGGTGCTCGGGGGCGCCGCGCCGGTCTCGTCGAGGTCGGCGAGGTTCTTCATCTCGTCGTGGCGGAGGCCGTGGCGCCTCGCGAGCTTGTCGAAGAGTGTGCCGATGGTGTCGGCGTAGACGCCGCTCCCGCTGCCGCGCATGCCGAAGCGCGAGTCGTAGAGCCTGCCACCGTGAGCCTCGCGCAGGCGGCGGAGCACCTTCTCGGCGCGCAGCGGCAGCTTCTGGCGGAGGCTCGCCTCGAACACGTCCTTCACGGCGCCGGGGAGGCGGAGGAGGACGTAGAAAGCATGCTGCGCGCCGGCGTTCTTCGCGGCCTCCAGCACCTCGCCGATGTCCTCGTCGTTGAGGCCGGGGACGATTGGCGAGACGCTCACGCCCACGGGGACGCCCGCCTTGGCGAGCGTCTCGACGATCTTCATGCGTCGCTGCGGCGTCGTGACGAACGGCTCCATGGCCTTCGCGGTCTCGGGCTTCCAGAACGGAATGCTCACGCTGACCCTGCAACGTGCAACGCGCGTGAGCTCGACGAGCAGCTCGAGGTCGCGCTCGATGATCGGTGACTTCGTGATGAACGCGGCGGGGTTCTTGTACTCGATGCAGACCTGGAGGCACGCGCGTGTCAGCTCGAGCTTCGCCTCGAGGGGCTGGTAGCAATCGGTGACACCGCTGAACATGACGAGCTCGCCTTGCCACTTCTTCTTGTCGAAGGCCTCACGCAAGAGCTCGGCGGCGTTCTTCTTGACGATGATCTTCCGCTCGAAGTCGCTCCCCGCGCCGAGCGAGAGGTACTCGTGCGACGGCCGCGCGTAGCAGTAGGAGCACGCATGAAAACATCCGCGATACGGGTTCACGCTCCAGCGGAAGCCGACGTCGGGGCTGTCGTTGCCCGCGAGGATGCTGCGCGAGTGGTCCTCGTAGACCTGCATCGGCGCGCGCGCGTCCGGAAAGTCCTCGGCCTCGTACTCCATCGTCGTCGACGAGAAGCGATTCTGCGGGTTGGCGACGGGGAGGTAGCGCGTCACCCCACGGACGCTAGCAGAACGGATGTTCAGTGCAACGGTTGAGCAAAATCAACGACTTAGTCTTTCCCCTGGAGGTGCTGGAGGAGCGTCGTCGTCTTCATTCGCTTGCCGTCGACCTCCGTGTAGAAGAGCACCGGCGCGCCGGGCAACGTCTTCGCGAAGTAGTACGTCGTCACCTCGCCGTCGTTGCCGCTCACCTCGTAGACCATGCAGTCGAACTTGCCGCCCGGGAGCTTCACCGTCTCCTCGCGCGCCTGCACGCGCTCCTTCGGGAACTCGGAGTCCTTCTGGAGCGAAGGCCAGCCCTTGCGCTTGGGGCTCTCACCGCCCGCGAAGATCTCGCAGCCGTCGGCGTCGACCTTCACGAACGTGAGCACGCGCTCCTTCGCCGGCTTACCCCGGACCTCCACGCGATAGCGATACGTCCGACCCGACTTCGTCGCCGCGCGGATCTCCTCCCACGAGAACGGGGCAGGGAAGACGGCGCCCTTCGACTCTCGTTGCGGTCGGGCCTCCGCAGGCGCAGGCGCAGCCGCTGCTGCCGCCTTCGCGTCGCGCTCCTTCTCGGCCGCAACCGCCGCCTCGAACGCGTCGTCCGTGCCCGAGGTCTTCGGCGGCGGCTTGCCGCCGTCGCCGCACGCGGCGAGGAACGCGATCACCGCGACCGCCGCCGCGCGCTTCACGGCGTCGAGCCTTCGGCCTTCTCCGCCTTCGCAGCCTCGGGCGCTGCCGCCGTGCACTTGAAGGTGAGCTTCCTGCCCGGCCGCTTCTCGCCCGTCTTCTCGTCCTCGACGAGCGCGTCCTCGGTGCCGACCACGACCGCGCCGCCCTTCTCGAGCGCACCGAACAGGAGCTCCTCGCCGAGCGGCGTCTTGACCTCCTCCTGGATGATGCGTGCGAGCGGACGCGCGCCGAAGTCCGGGTCGTAGCCCTTCTCGGCGAGGTACGTGCGCGCGGGCTCGGTCACGTCGATCGTGACCTTCTTCTCCGCGAGCTGCGCCGACAGCTCCTTCATGAACTTGTCGACGATGCTGCCCATCGTGGACGGCGAGAGCGCGTCGAACGCGATGCGCGCATCGAGGCGATTGCGGAACTCGGGGCTGAACAGCAGCTTGTACTCACGCTCGGCGTCGCCGGTCGCCCGGCTGTCGCCGAAGCCGACCGCGCGTCGACCGAGATCGCGCGCGCCGACGTTGCTGGTCATCAACAGAACGACATGGCGGAAGTCCGTCGACTTGCCGTTGTTGTCGGTCAGCTTGCCGTGATCCATGATCTGCAGGAGCACGTTGAAGACGTCGGGGTGAGCCTTCTCGATCTCGTCGAGGAGGAGCACCGCGTGGGGCGTCTTCGCGATGGCGTCGGTGAGCAGGCCGCCCTGATCGAAGCCGACGTAGCCCGGCGGCGCACCGATGAGGCGCGAGACGGTGTGCCGCTCCATGTACTCGCTCATGTCGAACCGAAGGAACGAGACGCCCATCACCTTCGCGAGCTGCTTGGCCGCCTCGGTCTTGCCGACGCCGGTGGGGCCCGTGAGGAGGAAGTTGCCGATCGGCTTCTCGGGCGAGCGGAGCCCGGCGCGCGCCAGCTTGATGGCCGCCGTGAGCTGCTCGACCGCGCGGTCCTGTCCGAACACGACCTTCTTGAGGTCGACGTCGAGGTTGCGGAGCTTCTCCTTGTCGTTGGAGGAGACCTCGCGCGGCGGGATCTGCGCCATGCGCGCGAGCACTGTCTCGACGTCGCCGACCCCGACGATGATGATCGGCGCGGCCTTGTCGGCCTTGTCGGAGCCGCCATCGGTCTTGGCCGGCGCGGTGCCCGTAGGCGTCGTCGCAGGCCCGGAGCCGTTGAGGCCGACCGCGGCCGCCTCCTTCTTCGCGGCTTCGCCCGCCTCGGGCTCGTCGCGCATCAGGTTCGGCGGCTTCTCGCCCTTGTAGAGTGCAAGCTTCGCCGCGGCGCCGGCCTCGTCGAGGAGGTCGATCGCCTTGTCGGGCAGACGGCGGTCGTGGAGGTAGCGCGCGGAGAGCGTGGCCGCGGCGTCGAGCGCCTCGTCCGTGTATTTCACGCCGTGGAACTCCTCGTACTGAGGACGGAGCCCGGCGAGGATCTTCTTCGTGTCCTCGATCGAGGGCTCGTTCACCTCGACGCGCTGGAAGCGGCGCGCGAGCGCGCGGTCCTTCTCGAAGTGCTGGCGGAACTCCTCGAACGTCGTCGAGCCGATGCAGCGCATCCGCCCCGACGCGAGCGCGGGCTTCAGGAGGTTCGATGCATCCATGCTGCCGCCGCTGGTGGCGCCGGCGCCGACGATCGTGTGGATCTCGTCGATGAAGAGGATCGCGCCCTCGATCTTCTGGAGGGACTTCACGACGCCCTTGAGGCGCTCCTCGAACTCGCCGCGGTACCGCGTGCCGGCGATGAGCGCGCCCATGTCGAGCGAGTACACGGTCGACTTCTCGAGCGCCTTCGGCACCTCGCCGTTGACGATCTTGAGCGCGAGCCCTTCGACGATCGCCGTCTTGCCGACGCCCGAGTCACCCACGAGCAGCGGGTTGTTCTTCTTCCGCCTCGCGAGGATCTGGATCATCCGCATGACCTCGTTCGAGCGGCCGACGAGCGGGTCGATCCGCTTGGCCGAGGCCTCCTCGTTGAGGTTGATCGTGTAGGCCTTCAGCGGATCCTTGCGCGAGCGCGGACCCTCCTCCTCGCCGCCGAGCGACGCGGGCTCCTTGTCGGCGCTGCCGCTCTCGCCCTCCTCGAGCTTCGAGATGCCGTGAGACATGTACGCGACGACGTCGAGGCGCGTGACGCCGTTCTTCTCGAGGATGTTCACCGCGGGCGAGTCGCGCTCCGCGAAGATCGCGACGAGCACGTTCGCGCCCGTGACCTGATCCTTGCCGCTCGACTGCACGTGGCTCATCGCACGACGGATGGCGCGCTGGACTCCCAGCGACGCGGTGGGGGTCGTGAAGGCGTCCTCGGGGACGCTGTCGAGTTGCTCCGTCAGGAACTGCTCGAGCTCCTTCTTGACCGCAGCCGGGTCTCCCCCCGCGTGGCGGACGACGAGGGCCGTGGCCTCGTCGAAGAGCAACGCATAGAGCAGGTGCTCGAGCGTCACGTACTCGTGACGGCGGCGCGCGGCCTCGTTGGCGGCGAGCGAGAGCGCGATCTCTACCTCGGGACTGATTCGCATGGGTTACTCGGGTTCGGTGGTGAGCAGGAGCGGCATGCCGTTCTCGCGCGCGTAGTCCATCACTTGGGCCTTCTTCGTCTCGGCGACATCGCGGGTGAAGACCCCCGCGACCGCAGCGCCGCTCTTGTGCACCGTCAACATGATGTGCATGGCCTCGGTGTCCGTCTTGTGGAAGAAGCGCTTCAGCACCTCCACGACGAACTCCATCGTCGTGTAGTCGTCGTTGTGGAAGATGACCTTGTAGCGGCGAGGAGTCGCCGAGATCGGCTGGTCCTCGAGCTCGACGTCGTCGCCCTCGGCGGGCTCGTGCGTCGGATCCTTCGGATCGTCGTCCCCGCCGCCGCCGCAACGAGGGGGCGAAATGCGAGGGGAGGGGTCGAGCTTCCAGAATTCGTCCGTCACTTCGGCTCCCCCATTGTGCGTCCCCGTGCGCCGCTAGCAAGAGCGAAGGTCGCGCGAGCCATCCGATAAGTCGCAGGAAAATGGTGGTTCTTCCAGGAGGATAGAGCGGATGCACTACCCGCAACCACTTATCGATGCGGCCAGGGCGTCCCCCGTTCCGGTTCCTTTCGCCAACGCTTTGTCGCTGTTACTCTAAACCGGACTTCAGGCTCGTCCGTCTGGAGCTCTCGAGAGTGCGCTTCGGTGCGCCCACCCAATGGCTGATCTCCAAGAAAATATGGTTGTGGCGGATCGCTTCCGCCTCGTTCGGATGATCGGCCGCGGTGGCATGGGCTCCGTCTGGCAGGCGATGCATCTCGGGCTCGACACCCCGTGCGCGGTGAAGTTCATCGAGGGCGAGCTCGCCAACGTCGCGGAGGCGCATGCGCGCTTCGAACGCGAGGCCAAGGCAGCGGCTCAGCTTCGTAGCCCGAACGTCGTCCAGATCTTCGACCACGGCGTCTGGCAGGGCCGCCCCTACATCGCCATGGAGCTCCTCGAGGGCGAGGATCTCGGCAAGCGCCTCGCGAAGAGCGGCGGTCGCCTCTCGCCGCCCGAGGTGAACTTCGTCATCCAGCAGGTGTGCCGCGCGCTCTCTCGTGCGCACCAGGCGGGCGTCGTCCACCGCGACCTCAAGCCCGACAACGTCTTCATCGTGAAGGACGACGATCGCGACATCGTGAAGATCCTCGACTTCGGCGTCGCCAAGTCGGCGTCGCAGACGCTCGACGGCTCGAACACGAAGACGGGCGCGATGCTCGGCACGCCCTATTACATGAGCCCGGAGCAGGCTCAGGGCATCAAGTCCGTCGACTCGCGGAGCGATCTCTGGTCGCTCGCGGTCATCGTCTATCAGTGCCTCACCGGCCGGCTCCCGTTCGAGAGCGAGGCGCTCGGCGATCTTCTCGTGAAGATCATCGTCTCGCCGATCCCCACGCCGTCCGCGGTTTACCCGATGGTCCCCCTGGGCTTCGACACCTGGTGGCTCAAGGCCGCCGACCGCAATCCCGACAATCGCTTCCCGACCGCCAAGGCGTTCGCGGAGTCGCTGAGCCTCTCGCTCGGCCAGTCGTCGGTCACCGAGGTCACCGAGCGCGGCCGCCTCAATCGCGCGAGCGAGAAGCCCGGCACGCATACGGCGATGATGGCGAACGCGCCGGGCACCGAGCTCTTCGCGAACGTTCCGAACACGCCTCAGCCCGGCGCTCACACCGCGGCGATGCAAGAGCGCGCTACGCCGAACCCGATGCATACCCCTCCGGGGATGCGGCCTCCGGGCATGGGCTCCTCGCCCGGCCAGCACGGCATGCCGATGGGCGGGCCGCCGCCAGGCCACCCGGGCTACGCGCAGGCGCCGCAGGTCACGACTGGAAACCCCGTCGCCCAGACGTTCTCGGGGCTCGAGGGCATGCCAAAGAAGGGCGTTCCGGTCGCCGTCTACATCGGCATCGGTCTTCTCGCGGTCGTCGGGCTCGGCCTCGGTGGCTTCGCGGTCGTGAAGGGGCGCACGGGGACGGCCGCCGGCGGTGAGCCTCCGGGCTCCTCCGTTGCGTCCAACACCTCGGCTGCAGGCTCTGCCGTCGCGTCGGCAGAGCCATCCGGCGCGAAGCCGGCCGAGACGACTCCGGAGGCGTCGGCCGTCGCAGCGAAGGACCCGGCAACCCCGCCCTCCGCTTCGGCCTCGGCCTCGGCCGCGGTCGTTGCCGCGGTACCTCCGAACGGCGGCGCTCATCGTCCGGTCGTCGGCGCCGCCCCGCATGCGCCGACCACGTCCAAGCAGCCCGTCGCCGCGGCCGCTCCTCCTCCGCCCCAGCCTCCGGCGACGCCGCCGAAGCCTGGTGTGAAGCCGGCCGCGAAGCCGGGCGCCGACCTCGGCTTCTGAAGTCGTGAAGTCCGCGGCGGAGCGAGCCGAGTCTCTCGTCCGGGCGACGTGTGCGATGCCGGACGCATCGCTGCGTTCGGCGTACATGCGGAGCTTGCTCCTGCGCGGTGACGTCGCCGACCTCGCGCCGATGCTCGATGTCCTTTGTGCACGCGCGGAGCAAGCCGAGGAGGCCGCGCGAGAGGCGCTCGTGGCGCTCGTCGACGCGTTGAACCACGAGGCGTGCGGGCCGGTCGTCCAGTTGCTCCGTGAGGAGGCGCTCGGCGTTCCGCATCTCGCGCTCGAGCGGCTCGTCAGGCAGCCGCTCGCGATGGTGGAGCCACGCGACGTCGGCAAGCCGGAGGACGACCGCATCCCCGACTACGGCAAGGGCCGCCCGCTCAGCCTCGGCGAGCGCAAGTCACTCGCGCGCAGGCCCAACCGCGCGATGATGGATCGCCTCCTGCGCGACCCTCACCCCGACGTCATCCGGATGGTCCTCGCGAACCCGAAGGTCGTCGAGGAGGACGTGCTCGCGGTCGCGGCGCGTCGTCCGTGCCGGCCCGACGTGCTCGCGGAGATCGCCCGGCAGCCCCGATGGGCGCACCGCCCGCGCATTCGCATGGCGCTCGTCCTCAACCCGGACACGCCGCTCGACATCGCAGCGCCGGTCGCGGGGCTCTTGCTGCGCCACGAGCTTCGCCTCGTCGCCTCGTCGCCGACCGTCGCGCCCGCCGTGCGCGCGCTCTGCCTCGAGCACCTCGAGCGCCGTCCGCCGGTGGCGTTCGGCGAGCGAGCGGGTGAAGGCGAGGACGACACGCTCCAGTAGAGCGCGGCTCGCTCAGCCCTCTTCTTCTTCGATTTCCCAGCGCTGGAGCGCGCTCACGCCGATGGCCGTCGCGCACGAAGCGCAGAGCGGCGGCTCCTGGTAGCGACGCTCGTCGCCACGACTCCACACGAGGAGGCCGCTCCCCGAGGCGTGCTCGTCGTCGGCTTCGGCGTCGACGTCCTTCAGCGCGCTCGCGCAGACGTCGCAGCGTCGTGCTTCCACGTCCTCGAAGAGGACCGCATGGCCAGCCGTGACGAAGCCCGCGATCTTGGGGAGCTCGCTCATTGTCGCTCCGAGAACCATAGCCCAGGCCGCAGGGCTTTTCACGCTGGTCGCGCGACACATTTTTCGCAACTCGGTGGCGCTACTGGTCGAACGGACGACCATGCGGCTTCGCAGGTTCTCCGTGGTCGGCATCGGCAGCGTCATCCTTCTCCTTTTCGTGGCGGGGTCAGGCTGCGCGTCGGTGCCGCCGCTCCCGCCGAAGGCTCTGGAGCTGAACCGTGACGGTGCGGCCGCCCTGGCGGCCGGAGACCTCTCCACGGCGGAGGCGAGGCTTGCCGTCGCGATCGAGTTCAGCCCTCGGTTCACGGAGGCCTGGGTGAACCTCGGGTATGTGGAGCTCCGGCGCGGCAACCTCGAACGAGCCCAGAAGGATTTCTCGAAGGCGCGCGACCTCAACCCGGATCTTCCCGCGCCCCACCACGCGCTCGGCCTCCTGGCGGATCGCCGCGGCGACGGAAAGCGTGCGGAGAAGCACTATCGGGAGGCGCTGAAGGTCGACCCCGCCTTCGTGGCGTCCCGCGTGAACCTCGCCCGGCGCCTCTTCCAGCGCGCCGCATTCGAGGACGCGCGCGAGCAGTTTTTGCGCCTCACGCAGGTGGAGGCCGAGGTGCCTGCCGGCTACCTCGGTCTCGCGGAGTGTCTCCTCCGTCTCGATCGCGAGCCCGAGGCGGACGACGTGATCGGGCGCGCTCGCGCGCGCTTCGGTGACACGCCTGAGCTGCTGATGCTGGTCGCGCGTCAGCTGCTCCGGCGCGAGGCGTTCGGCGAGGCCGAGGAGATCCTCGCGCCGCTCACGGGGGACCTCGACCGCGCACGAGCAGGCGCCGCATGGAGCTGGATCGGCGTCGCGCGACTGGCGCGGGGCGACAGGGCAGGGGCGACCAGCGCGGCCCGTGAGGCCTTGCTCGTCGATCGCTCGGACGAGGTTGCCGCAGAGGTCGCGCGCCGAGCGGCTTCGCGCTGAGGCGCTCAGCGCAGGAGGAGGAACGCCGTGCCCGCGAGGAGCACGATGACGCCGAGGACGATGCCCACGACCATCCAGATGGGGACGTGGGTGCCCGGGATGTCGATGCGGTCGTCGTGCTCGTGAGTGCGATGGCCGCCCTGCTCGTGCCACGGGCCCGGCGGACGGTTCGAGGGGGATACCGCGGGCGGCCGGAGGCTGCCGGCCGGCGCGCTGGCCTCGGGATCGGGTGCTCCCGCACCGTGCGCGGCGCGATCGCCGGCCGCGAGCGGGACCGTGTCGGAGAACGACTCGTCGCCGAGCGTGTACTTCCGGTACTTGAGCGGCTCGTCCGACTCGTCGAGCGGCTTCAGCGTGTTGCCGTCGAACTGCACGACGATCACGGTGATGTTGTCGTGGCCGCCCGCCATGTTCGCGCGCTCGGTGAGCGCCTTGCAGATGTCGAGGGGCTCGACCGACGACTTGAGGAGCTCGCGGATCTCCTCGAACCGGACCATGCCGGAGAGGCCGTCCGAGCAGAGCATCAGGATGTCGCCCTTGCGGAGCTCGACGTACGTGAGGTCGACCTGCACGGTGTCGGAGGTGCCGAGCGCCTGCAGGATGATGTTGTTGTGCTCGAAGGTCTCGGCCTCCTCTTCGGTGAGCTGGCCGGCCTCGATGAGCTGGTTCACGAGCGACTGATCGCGCGTGACCTGCACGAGCGTGTCGCCGCGCAGGATGTAGCCGCGTGAGTCGCCGACCTGCGCGAAGAAGAGGAACTCGTCGACCAGCGCGGCCGCCGTGACCGTCGTGCCCATGCCGCGGCGCGAGCGGTCGGCCTTCGCCTCGTGGAAGATGCGGAGCCCGGCCGTCTCGACGGAGCGCACGAGGCGGCGCGCGAGGTCGTCGCGCTTGATCGGCTGCTCGCCGAGCCCGTCGACGAGCCGCTCGTAGATGATGTCGACCGCGAGCTGGCTCGCGATCTCGCCGGCGGCGGCGCCGCCCATTCCGTCGCAGACCGCGAAGACGGCGCCCTGCGGCCCGACGGCCGTGGCGCGGTTCGCCTCGAGCAGTCCACGGGAGCGGCGCGTGAGATCGCCCACGAGGAAGTTGTCCTCGTTGTGCTCACGGACCTGACCGACATCCGTACGCGCGAATAGCTTCACGCGCACATCGGTGCCCGACGTCGACTCGCCCTGATCGGACGAGACGGAGCTGGGAGCCGGCGTCTGAGGCTGCGTCACGAGCAAACCCTCATCCATCACCCGGCGTTGCCGCGCGGCGCGCCTTGCGAAGAAGCTTGCGAGGAATGTTGCGAGGAATGGTCAATGTCGACCCGGAAAAGCTGCTGGCCGACGCGGAAGTGGTCCCCGGAGACGAGGTCGGTCTCGTTCCGGATACGAAGAAAACTGCCATTGGAGGAGCCGAGGTCGACGAGCGCGAACTGGATGCCCTCCGCCGACGGCTTCGTGCCGGCAGGCACAGGGTTGCCGTCGCGTCCGAGGACACGAATTGCTGCGTGGCGACGCGAGAGGAAAGGATCCTCCGTGAACACCACATCTCCCGACTCTCGGCCGAGCACGGTCTCCACCTTCCGAACGTAATAAACGTCGCGGGTGACTCCCTCGACGGTGCGCTGCGAGAGCCGAGCGTACCTTGGAGAGGCCGGAGAGCCAAACAAGAGCGTGCCGTGCTCCGTCGCGGGGCCGAAGCCTGCGTCCGCCTGCGAACCTGACATGGCGCTCTCGAACCTCAAGACCTGCTGACCGACGAGTATCAGATCTTGGTCGTGAAGCGGAACCGCGACCTCTCCAGGAACGTCCTCGGCGGCCGCCGAGGCCCTGGGACCGCCTTTTCCTGCGGTCATGTCGCGTGCGGCCACCAGTCGAATATAGACGCCATTGGTGCTCGCGAGGTCCCGGAGGACGAGCTTGCCGCCTGTCCAGACGATTCGGACGTGCCTCGGCGAGAGGTAGGGATCCTCCCCGACGATGATCTGACCCTCGGTCCGGCCGACGTCGAGCGTGTCCCCGATCGGATAGCTCGGCCCATCGGCGCCGCTCTTCGCGATGACGACGAGACGCCCACGAATCACGGGGCGCGCGGCAGGTGGGGCCTGGGGCGCAGCCGCGGGCGGCGGCTGCACGGCAGGGGTCGGTGCAGGCGCCTGGAGCGGCGCGGGCTGGGGAGCCTGGGCCTGAACGGGCGCGGGTTGCGGGGTCGGCGGCTGGACCGCCGGAGCCGGAGGCGCGCCGTACGCAGCGTAAGGTGCCGGCGGCTCGTTCGGCGGCGTGGACCGCGCTCCGGGGGCCGCGAAGCCGTTGGTCCGCGGGAGGTCGAGGCGCTCGTGCGCAGAGAGCGGCGCGACGGTCGCAGCGTCGTAGGCGGGGGGATTCGCTCCCATCGGAACGGCCGGCGGGGCAGGCAGCGCCGCGCCGGCCGCGGGGCCGTGCGCTTGCGCGGCATCCGCGAGCGGAGCTCCACAGAACTTGCAGAACTGGGCCGCGGCATCCACGAGACCACGGCACCGATTGCAGACGCGTGGGCCCTCGGCGCGGGGACGCGCGCCTCCGCCCTCACCCAAGTCGACGACGCGCATCGGCGCGATCATGGCCGGCGGCTGCTGGAGCTGCTGCGGGTGCGGCGGCCCGCCGTTCTGGGCCAACGCGGTCGCAGCGAACGGCGCCGGAGCGGGCGCGATCGGCGCGGCCTGGGCGGGGACGGGGGCGAGCGGCGCGGCCTCGACCAGCCGGGGGACAGGCTGAGGGCTCGGCGCCGCGGCGACGGCGGGCTGGGGCACGGTGTGCGCCGGCTCGAGCGTGCTCCCGCACGACGTGCAGTACCGGAGGTTCGGCCCGTTGGGGGTCGCGCAGACCCGACAGCTACGCTCGCCTCCCGCGGCCTGCGCCTGCTGGGCCGGGGCAGGCTGCGGAGGGGCCGCCTGCGCCGCCGCGGGGACGCCGCCCGCGAACGGGGAAACGCCCGCGCCGAGCGAGGTCGCAAGGCGCGACGGGGCTGCATCGGGCGTCCCGTATTCGCCTCCCAGGCCGATCGGCGGCGTGGGCGGGGCGATTCGAGGCCCGAGTCTTTGGCCGCATTCCTGGCAGAACGTCAGGTGCGGCGGGTTCTCGCGTCCGCACGTCGTGCAGTTCATGACGCTCCGGGATGGGACAATACAGCCGCTCTACCGTCAAGCACCGTGAGGCTCATCGGTTCGAAGAGCTCCCCTCGGTGTAGATCGGATCCCGCTGTTCCAGGACGAAATCCAGGCCGATCAGCTGGACGATTCCTGCATCACGGGCGGCTCCGGTCGTGTCGTTGAAGCGCTGGAAGTAGAGCAAACGGTAGGCGAGCGCCACGCCCACGACCGTCCGGCGCGTGATCTGCGTCTCGAGGCCGAGGCCGACGAAGCCCGCCGGACCCCACGTATCGACGCCCCACTCGTTGCCGTAGCCTGCGAGGCCGAGACCCGCCGAGAGGTACGGCTCGGTATCGCGGCCCGACACGAAGTAGTAGCGGCTCTCCGCGCGCACCTGCTGGAGGATGGCCAGGCGGAGGAGCTTGTTCGGGTCCTGCTTCGAGAGCTCGTAGGCGCCTCCGAAGTAGAGCGCGCCCGTCCCACGCCAGCCGACACGGACGGCGATGCCGCCGCCCGGACCGAGGATGCACGGGACCGCGACGTTGTCGCAGATGGGGCCGGCCGCGCTCACGGCTTCGGCCGTGATGGCGACTCCGTACTGGAGGTAGACGACGTTGGTGGGGGGCGGCAGCGCATTCTGGAGATCGACGAGCGGCCGAAGGGCGAGCTCGCCGCTTTCATTCGTCGTGGCGCCGCCCGCGGGATTCAGCGCGCCCGCGGTGGCGCGGTCGGGTGCCGTGCCGGACGCGGGTGGTGGCGTGGTGGCGGCCGGCGCAGACTGGGACCGTGCGACGCCGCTCACGAGGAGCATGCCGATCACGGCGGAGGCGAGCGCGAGCGGGCGACCCATCGGATGCAGCATAACGATGCCTCGCGCCGACTGCCGACGAACTCAACCGGGGCGGCGTCGTCGAGCGCTCTTCGCCGCTTTCATCGGCTGCAGCGTTGACACGGCACGATGGCTTTGCGTATTCGTGGGCCTGTTCGCGCGTCACGGTGACTCTGGGAGAAGGCCCGATGGAGATCGTTCTCGGAAAAAGTGCGGTTCGGCAGATTCGTCTCTCGGCGCAGGATGCGATCGAGGAGGGTGATACCGAGACGCTGCGCGAGGACATCCTCGAGGCGTTCACCGAGGAACAGGTCGAAGAGATCGAGCGTCGGCTCGATAACGGAGACTTCTACGAGTTTCTCACGGAGATGCTCGACGAGTGGTCGGGCGACGACGTCGACGAGCTCTTCGAGCTCCTCGATGCGCAGCTCGGTGACATCGGCGTCGACGTGAAGTTCGAGCGCAAGCCCGTGGCGGCTGCCGACGACGCCGAAGAAGAAGCCGAGGACGAGGTCGACGAGCTCGACGAGGACGACGAAGACCTCGACGAGGACGACGAGGACGTCGAAGAAGAGGAAGAAGCCGAAGAAGAGCCTTAGGCTGGTGGGGCTCCGCCCCTCACGCTTCGCGTGAGCCCCGTGATGTGGACTTTCCGGCGTGATTCGCCTGCGGCGAACGGCGCTTCGCGCCGCAGACACGCCTAGGTCGCGAGCAGTGACGATCTCATGGCTGCGAGGGCGGGGGGCTCGCCTCGCGCATCAGATACTCGTGGCAGGTCGCGGGAGCCTTGCTCTTCGCCGGCCGCTTGAGCGAAGGACAGCGCAGCGACGTGCACGGCACGTAGCGCGAGTCGGGAAAGTCGCTGGTCAGCGTTGCGAGGCGGTCGCACGCGGCGGTCGTGTCGCCGTCCTTGCGCCACAGCTCGGCCTCGCGCCAGAGCGCGTCGTCGCGCATCGTCGAGGTCGCGAAGTCGGTGTAGAGCCGATGAAGCGTCGCGCGCGCCTTTGCGCGATCGTTCAGCTTCTCCTCGTAGATCTGGGCGATGCGGAGCAAGGCTGGCAGGTAGCGCGGCCGCTCGTAACTTCCCATGAACGAGGACACCTCGCGCTGGGCGAGCAGCCGCTCGTAGAGCGCGATCGCTTCGTTGTTGCGGCCGAGCTTCTCCTCCATCTCGCCTGCGCGATAGAGCGAGTCGTCGTTGAAGGCGCCGAAGGGGTAGGGCCACCGGGTCGCGACCTCGATGAACGCGTCGCGGGCGACCTCGGTGCGGCCGAGCGTGTCGAGATGCTTCGCGCGCTCGTAGCGCACCTTCTCCTCGACCTTCGTGCCCTTCACGCGAGGCGCGATGCGCTCGAGGTGCGCGAGGCCGGCTTCGGGGCTCGCCTCGTCGTCGTGCCGAATGACGATCCCGAGCGCGACCTGTGCGACGCCGCTCTCCGGGAAGTCGACCACGACCGCCTCGAGCTCACGCAGGCCCGCGGCCTCGTCGTTGGCCCGAGCCATCTCTGCAGCCTTGAACGCGGCCTGGGCGGAGTAGGGGGTCGGCGGCTTCGTGGTCGCGATCGCGCGGAGCTCGGTGGCAGCGCGCGCGACGTCGCCGGCGCGCGCGCGGGCGAGCGCGGCCTCGTAGCGCGCATACACCGCGTCGCGCGGCTGCTTCGCGCTCTTCGCGGCCTCGTCGTACTTGGTCGCCGCGAGATCGAAGCGGCCGTCGTGGTGATCGCGTCGCGCCTCGGCGAGCGAGCGGACGTACGCGTCGCCGCGGCTCGGACCGCCACACCCCGCGAGCAGCACGAGCGCGGCGAGCGACGCCGTCGCGAGAGAACGAGCGTTCGTCATCCTGCCTTCACCTTCGCGATCGCCAGCGCGAGGAGCTCGGCCGCGCGCTCGACGTCGGCGCGCGGCGCGTCGAGGTGGGTGACGACGCGGATCCTCCGTGGCCCCGACGCGTTGACGAGGAGGCCGAGGCCGCGCGCGGCAAGGGCGACCGCCTCGCCGGTGAGGCGCGGGTCGGTCGCGTCGACGTCGACGTTCACGATGTTCGTCTCGACGCGTGCGAGGTCGACGTGCGCTCCCTCGATGCTTGCCGCTCGCTCCGCGAACGCCCTTGCCGCCGCGTGGTCCTCGCCGAGTCGCTCGCGATGGTTGTGGAGCGCGTACGAGGCCGCGGCGGCGAGAATGCCGGACTGGCGCATGCCGCCGCCCCACATCTTGCGAAAACGGCGCGCGCGCTCGACGAACTCGCGGGTACCGCAGAGCGCGCTGCCGACGGGCGCGCCGAGGCCCTTCGAGAAGCAGACGCTCGCGCTGTGGAAGGGGGCGCAGAGCTCCTTCGGCGAGAGCCCCGTTGCCGCGGCGGCGTTCCAGAGGCGCGCGCCATCGAGGTGGACGGCGAGCCCACGCGTGCGCGCCCGCTCGGCGATCGCGACCGCGTCGCGCTGAGGGAAGATGCGTCCGCCGGCTCGGTTGTGGGTGTTCTCGACGCAGACGAGGCTCGTGCGGGGCGACCAGTAGGCGGGCGCCTGGATGCGCGCTTCCATCGCGTCGGCATCGAAGAGCCCGCCGCTCCCGGCGATGGCGAACTGGACCCCCGACAGCGCAGCGCCTGCGCCGCTCTCGTAGAAGACGACGTGCGCACCCTCGCCGACGATCACCTCGTCGCCGGGACGCGTGTGGACGGCGATCGCGAGCTGGTTGCCCATCGTGCCGGAGGTGACGAAGAGCGCCGCCTCCTTGCCGACGAGCGCGGCGACCTCCTCTTCGAGCGCACGGACGCTCGGGTCCTCAGCGAAGACGTCGTCGCCCACCTCGGCGCGCGCCATGACCTCGCGCATGGCGGGAGTCGGGCGAGTGACGGTGTCGGAGCGGAGATCGATCATGCGGCGGAGAGGCTAACAAATGCGGAAGCCGTGCCGTCCTGTTGCTCGTCTCCGGGGCCCGATCCTTCTACGCTGCCAAAACATGGTGCGAAGCCGCTTGCGCACCGGCGGGGCCCGTGTTAACTGGTTCAACCACTGGACGACTCAATGAAAAAACTACCTCCTCAATCAGCCCCCGCCAACGACCCGACGGAGACGCTCGCCGTCCTCGGTCCGGTCGCCCGGTCGAGCGTGGTCGATGCGGTGGCGGATCGGCTCAGGAACGAGATCCTCGCCGGCCGGCTCGCGGCCGGCTCGCGGCTCCCGTCCGAGCGTGAGCTCTCGCTCGCGCTCGGCGTGAACCGCCTCACGCTGCGCGCTGCGCTCGCGCGCCTCGAGGCGATGGGCCTCGTGACGACGCGGCACGGCTCGGGTACGGAGGTCGCGGCCTGGCGCGAGCGTGCCGGCCTCGAGGCGCTCCCGATGGTCATGGGCTCCCTCGACCCGGACGAGCCGGCCTGGCTCGAGCTGCTCACTTCGATGCTCGAGGTGCGTCGCATCCTCGCGACCGAGGCCGTCGCGCTCGCGGCCGTCCGTCACACCGACGAGGACATCACGGCCATGCGCGAGATCGCGGCCGCGCAGGGCACGCGCCTGCACGACGCGCAGGCGTACGCCCGCGGTGACCTGGCCTTCCAGCGCGCGGTCGTCCGCGCGGCTCGCAACGTCGGCTTCGAGCTCATCTTGAACTCGTTCGCACGGTTCCCCGAGGAGCAGCCCGCGCTCGTCGCGGCTCTCTACGACAAGCGCGAGGACTCCGTCGGCTTCTACGGTGCGCTCATCGGGCTCGTCCAGGCGGGCGACCCCGATGGCGCGCGCAATGCGCTCCGCGACGCGTTCACCGCGATGGACGAGGAGTGGCTCGGCCGCCACGGCCACCGCCCCGCGGGCGGCGACGCCGCGCGCAAGCGCGAGACCCGCGAGACCCGCGAGGTCGCCGAGCGTCGGAGCCGCGCCGGCGCACCGGGCACCCACGACACGCACGCCAGCTCGAAGAAGAAGAAGACCGCAAAACCGAAGAGGTGATCGTGTGAAGAGGCCGCATTTCAACCCCGCTCTCGCATCGTTCGAGCTCGCCTGGACCGATGCGGCCTTCGATACGATCTACCCCGAGCCCCCGGAGAGCGCCTTGCCGCACGGGGTCCTGTCGATGCATCCTGCACGTTTCTTCCAGAACGTGCTCGCGGCCGTCCCGCTCGAGCAGTCGCTCGGCCTCCGCGTGACCCTCTGGATGATCGCGCTCGCGCCGCTCTTCACGATCCGGAAGCTCGGGACCATCGCGTCGATCGCCCCGGAGGACCGCGTGCGCGTCCTCGAGCGGCTCCTCGCGAGCCCCTACTACTTCGTGCGGCAGCTCACGATGTCGTTCAAGGCCATCGCGACGTTGCTCTACGCACAGTCCGAGCAGGTGCGCGCCGCGATGACGACGCCGCTCCGGCCCCTCGTCAACGCCGCGCGCCTCACGTCGCGCGCGAAGCCCGTCCACGAAGCATCGTCCGAATCGCGAGGGTCGCATGAGCACGCAGCCGAGTAGCTTCGCCGACGAGAACCTCCCCGAAGGCGCCGTGGTCGACGGCGAGACGCTCACGCGCTCGATCGACGACGTCTTCGACGTCGTGATCGTCGGGTCGGGCGCAGCCGGTGCCACCGCCGCGCACACGCTCACGGCCGCCGGTCTCTCGGTCGGCATCGTCGAGGAGGGCCCGTGGATGAAGACGCGCGAGCTCGCCAAGGACGTCCACACGGCGTTCGGGCGCATCATGCGTCAGTCCGGGATGCAGGTGCTCGGAGGTCGCGCGTACATGCCGATGCTCCAGGGGAGATGCGTCGGCGGAAGCACGCTCGTCAATTCGGCGATCGCCTGGCGGATCCCCGAGGACGTCGTCGACGATTGGTCGGCGCGCTTCGGGCTCGGCTCGAGCATCTCGATGCGCGAGCTCGAGCCGCACTTCGACGCCCTCGAACGCGATCTCTCCGTTCGCGAGGTCGACCCGTCGGTGCTCGGCGAGAACAACCGTCTCTTCGTCGAGCAGGCGTCACGGCAAGGGTTCAAGGCGGCGCCGATGCGTCGCTACGATCGCGGGTGCAAGGGCTCGGGGCTCTGCCTCACGGGCTGCCCGAACGGCGCCAAGCAGGGGATGAGCCTCACCTACGTCCCGTGGTCGCTGGAGCGGGGCGCACGCATCTTCACCTCCTGCGCCGTGGACCATGTGCAGATCGTAGGCGGCCGCGCGGTCGCCGTGCAGGCGCGCTCGGCGACCGGGCAGCTCGTCACCATCCACGCCCGGCATGCCGTCCTCGTGGCCGCGAGCACCGTGCAGTCGCCCAACATCCTGCGGCGCAGCGGCATTCGCGCGGGCGCGCTCGGTCGTCACTTCCAGGCGCACCCGGGGCTCGCGATCGGCGGGCTCTTCCCGACCACGAACCGGCCGATCGAGATGGCCTTCGGCGCCACGCAGGGCGCCGAGAGCACGCACTTCCGCACGACCGAGCGCTTCAAGCTCGAGACGATCTCGCTGCCGCCGGACCTCGCGGGCGCACGCATCCCGGGCGTCGGCCGCGAGCTGACCGAGCGGCTGTCGCAGCTCGCGCACGTCGCCGTCTGGGCGGCGCAGGTGCGCGCGGAGGCGGAAGGCGTCGTCACCTCGGGCCTCGGCGGCGTCGACCGCGTCGATTACACATTGACGAAGCGCGACCTCGAGGCGGCTCGCAAGGCGTGCACGGTCATCGCGCGCATGCTCTTCGAGGCCGGAGCGCGCGAGGTGTGGCCGGGTATCTACGGCGCTCCGAGCGTCCTCCGCTCGATCGACGACGTGCGCCATCTCGAGAGCGCGCCGCTCGACCCCCGCAGCTACAACTTCATTGCGACGCACCTCTTCGGCGCGGCGCGCATGGGCAAGGACCCGCGGTCGTCGGTCGTCGACCTCGACTTCCAGGTGCACGGTGTCACCGGCCTGCATGTCGTCGACTCGAGCGTCTTCCCCACGAACCTCGGCGTGAACCCGCAGCACTCGATCATGGCAATGAGCCGTCTCGCAGCGACTCGCGTGGCCGAATGCGCGGTCCGGAGCACGCTCGGGCGGACCGGTCCAGGACGCGAGTCGGCGCGGAAGTACGCGAAGACCCTTGACGAAGCGTCCACCGCCGCCTAATTGACGAGGCTCTTCTACCGGCCGCGATAGCTCAGCGGTAGAGCAGTGCTTTCGTAAAGCACAGGTCGTCGGTTCAAGCCCGACTCGCGGCTCTAGTGTGTGGGACCTCCGGTCCCCTCGTCGCTCCGCTCCGAGCCTCCCCAGGCGAGACTCGGCGCTGGTGCGCCGACCGGCGTGGCAGCCACGCCGTTTCTTCGTCCTCGTCTACGCGAGGCGGCGTGTCTTCGGCGCGAAGCGCCGTTCGCCCGAGGCGAATCACGCCGGGCAGTCCACATCCCGGGGAGCCTCGCGAAGCGAGGGGCGGAGCCCGCAAGGGAGATTCGGCGCTGCGCGCCGACCGGCGTGCCAGGCACGCCGTTTCTGGTGGGTGGACTTCGGGGGCCCTCGGTTTCCCGACTGTGCACGGCACGCCGTTTTTTGTGTGCTCCTGATCCCCTGTTTGGCTGGGGGGCGGTTGCTTGTGGTGGGCCGCTTGGGGTCGTAGACTGGATTTCGATGGTCGCACACGGGTCCGCCACACTTCCGGGCCCCGGCGACGTCGTCGACGGCAAGTACCGACTCGAGCGGCTGCTCGGTCAGGGCGGCATGGGCGCGGTCTTCGCCGCGCGCCACGTGAAGCTCGGTCACGCCGTCGCGATCAAGCTGATGCTCGAGGCCGCGGGCAACGTCGAGGCGACGCGGCGCTTCCTCAACGAGGGCCGTGCGGCGGTCAACATCCAGCACGACAACGTCGTGCGCGGGTCGGACCTCGGCGAGGAGAACGGCTACGCGTTCATGGTCCTCGAGCTCCTCGACGGCGAGGACCTCGATCAGCTGCTCGAACGCGAGATCCGGCTCGCGCCCAACGTCGCCGTGAACTACGCGATCCAGGCGCTCCGCGGCGTCGGGCAGGCGCATGCGCAGGGCATCGTCCACCGCGATCTGAAGCCCGCGAACCTGTTCCTCGCCAAGCGTCCGGACGGGAGCACGATCCTCAAGGTCCTCGACTTCGGGATCTCGAAGGCGGCGAGCAGCTCGGCGCTCGACATGGCGCCTCACCAGCTGACGTCGACGGCCACGATGCTCGGCTCGCCGCTCTACATGTCGCCCGAGCAGCTCCGGAGCTCGAAGAAGGTCGACTCGCGCGCCGACATCTGGGCGATGGGCGTCATCCTGTTCGAGCTCATGACCGGCGAGCGTCCCTTCAACGGGGAGACGCTCGGCGAGCTCTTTTCGTCGATCCTCGAGACCGAGGCGCCTCGAGTCAGCGCACGCGTTCCCTCGATTCCGCAGGGCCTCGACGCGATCGTCGCGCGCTGCCTGCAGCGCAGGCCGGAGGATCGCTATCAGACCGCGGCGGAGCTCGAACGCGACCTCGCGCCGTTCCTCACGATGGGGGCCCCGACGGCGGGCTCGTCCCTCGCGTTCAGCGCCCTCACTCAGCCTCATCATCTGGCGCCGAACACGGGCGCGCACCCCGGGCCTGTCACCGGCGCCGCCGCCGCCGTCACGGGCCCTTACGGACACCCGTCGAGCCCGGCGATGGGTCCCATGGTCGGGGCACCCTCGAACGCCGCCGCCGGGCCTGGCGGGATGGCGCGCTCCTCGCCGTCGATCGGCGGCCTCGGCGGCCCCAACCCCGTGGTCATGCCGGGCACCGTTCCGCTCGGCGCCATGTCGCCGGTCAGCTTCCAGCAGACGACGGGAAGCGGAAGCGCCTGGCAGAGCCCGGGGGCATCGGCTCCGACGGCGGCCTCGAAGCTGCCGCTCGTCCTCCTCCTCGTTTTCGGAATGCTCGGACTCGCGGGCACCGGGTTCTTTGCCTACTCGCGGTTGGCGAAGAGGGGATCGGGCCCGGTCGCCGCGACCTCGGTAGCGTCGGCCTCCGCAGCGGCTCCGCTTCCGCCCGAGCCCGCGGCTTCGACGGCGAGCGCTGCGCCGAGCACCGCCACCGCGCCGCCGAGCGCGCCGAGCGTGTCGCTCGCGGCCGGCTCGCCGACGACGCCCAAGCATCACACGGTCCCCGCCGTCGTTCCGCCGAAGGTCGAGCCGCCGAAGGTCGAGCCGCCGAAGGTCGAGCCGCCGAAGCCCGAGCCGCCGAAGCCCGCCCTGAAGCCCGTGCCAGCCGTGACCGCGAGCCCGCAGCAGAACTCGCGCTGACCTGATCGAGCGAGCTCGGCGGTGGGGCAGTGATGTTATAACTGCCGCCGATGCGATCCCTGTCCCGTCTTCTCGGAGCGAGCGCGCTCGCCGTGTCGATCACCGCCAGCGGGCTTGCCTTCGGCGGCGACCCCTCGACCGCCGAGCTCCTGTTCCAGCGGGGGCTCGACGCGATGAAGAGCAACCAGTTCAAGGAGGCGTGCGACGCCTTCAACGGTAGCAACGAGGCGGACGCCTCCCCGGGCACCGAGATCAACCTCGCGCTCTGCAACGAGAAGCAGGGCAAGCTCGCGACCGCCTGGGGCTGGTATCGCACGGCCGCCGGGCTCGCCGAGCTCCGCAACCAGAAGGATCGCGCCGAGCTCGCGCGCGCCGAGGCCGCGAAGATCGAGCCGAAGCTCCACAAGCTCGTCATCTCGGTGAAGCACCCGGTCGAGGGCATGGTCGTGACGCGCAACGCGACGGCGGTCCTGGCGGCGGTCCTCGGGACCGACGTGCCGATCGATCCCGGCGACTACGTCGTCGAGGTCAGCGCCAAGGGCAAGAAGCCGTGGAAGCAGACGGTCCACATCGCCTCTGGGCCGGGCACCGATCGGGTCGAGGTCCCCGCGCTCGAGGACGCGCCGGTCGAGGCGAAGCCCGCCGGCGGCACACCGGGAGCCGACTCCACGCCGCCCGCCGCAGCGGGTCGTGACGGGTCGACCCAGCGCAACGTCGGCTTCGTGCTCGGCGGCGCGGGCATCGTCGCGGGCGTCGTCGCCGTCGCGCTCGAGTTCTTCGCGCTCCGCGCGGACGACAAGCGCAACGACTCCGAAAAGGTTCTCAGGGCCACGCCGACCCCGGCGGCGGGCGACAAACCGGGACAGGACAACATCGCGTCGCTCCAGAACTCCGTCAACACGAACCGGGACGCGGCAAAGGGCAACCAGCTCGGCGCGCTCGTCACCGGCGCGGGCGCCGTCGTCCTCATCGGCGTCGGCGTCACGCTGGTGCTCACGGCGCCGAGCAGCTCGAAGGCCGCCGACCTGACCAAGCCGCGGCTCTACCCGATGCTCGGCCAGGGAACCGCGGGCTTCGGGCTCACCGGCGCGTTCTAGTACCGTCCGCGCGTCCGGCGCTGGTACCTTCAAAGAGGCCGGAACGGCGCATTCTGCTAGACCACAGCGATGACCCGCTGGAGCGTCGCGATCGACCTCGCCGCCGCCGATACCGGCCCGACGTTCCTCCGCATCGCCCGTGCGATCTCGGAGGACATCCGACGCGGGCGGCTCCGGGCAGGTGACGCGCTGCCCGGCTCACGCACGCTCGCGACCTCGCTCGGCGTGCATCGCAACACGGTGCTCGCCGCGTATCGCGAGCTCGCTGCCGAGCGATGGATCGCGACCGCGGTAGCGAAGGGCACGTTCGTCTCTCCGCAGATCCCGGACGTCTCGCCCCGCCGCTTCTCCGCGCAGGCCGCCGTCGCGCGCGAGATCTCGCCGCGGGTCGGCTTCGATCTCGGGTCGCCGCGCGTCGCCGCGCTGCCGCCTCCCGCGCCGCTCCCCGTGTCGGCGCCGCTCTCGCTCGACGGGCCGATGTCGCTCGGCGGCGGTATCCCCGACGTGCGCCTCGTTCCTTCCGCCGAGCTCGCGCGCGCGATGCGACGCGTCCTCTCGCGCCGCGCGGTCGAGGTGCTCTCGTACGGCGACCCTGCCGGCCCCATCTCGCTGCGCAACGCGCTCGCGAGCATGGTCGCGGCGACGCGCGGTGTGGCGGCGCGCGCGGAGAACATCCTCGTCACGCGCGGAAGCCAGATGGGCATCGACCTGGCGGCCCGCGCCCTGGTCTCGCCGGGTGACGTCATCGCCGTCGAGGCGCTCGGCTATCGGCCCGCGTGGGAGGCGCTACGAGCGAGCGGCGCGAAGCTCGTCGCGCTCCCGGTGGACGCCCAGGGCCTCGACGTCGACGCCCTCGAGCAGCTCTGCACCGAGCAGCGCGTCCGCGGCGTGTACGTCACGCCGCATCACCAGTTTCCGACCACGGTGACGCTCGCTCCGGCGCGTCGCTTGCGGCTCCTCGAAATCGCGCGCGAGCGCCGTCTCTTCGTGCTCGAGGACGACTACGATCACGAGTTCCACTACGAGGGTCGCCCGGTGCTTCCGCTCGCGAGCGCCGACGTCCACGGAGTCGTGGTCTACCTCGGGACGCTCTCGAAGGTGCTCGCGCCCGGCATGCGCATCGGCTTCGTGGTCGCTCCCGAGCCGCTCGCCACGCGCCTCGCGGCGATCCGGCGCGTCGTCGACCGGCAGGGCGATCACCTGCTCGAGAACGCCGTCGCCGACCTGCTCGAGGAGGGCGAGATCCAGCGACACATCCGCCGTGCGAAGCGCGTCTACGCCGAGCGTCGTGCGCGTCTCGCCTCGCTCCTCGAGGCACGCTTTTCGTCGGTGCTCACGTTCCGGCTGCCGAGCGGCGGGACCGCGATCTGGACGCGTGTGGCGGCCGACGTCCCCGTCGACGCGTGGGCGGCCCATGCTGCCGAGCTCGGCCTCGTCATCCAGCCGGCACGCCAGTTCGCGTTCGACGGGAAGACTCGTCCGTACCTGCGGCTCGGATTCGCGCAGCACGAGGAGCGCGAGGTCCGCGAGGCGTTGCGGCGCATGGAGGTAGCGCTTGCCTCTACGCGGAGCGACCGTCGAGGTGTCTCGCCGCCGGTGCCGGTAGCGCCTACCGCGCGATCGACGGCAGGAAGTGCCCGAGGGTCTCGCGCTCTGCGCAGCAGTCCTTGAACTTCTTCGCGCTGCCGCAGACGCACGGCTCGTTGCGGCCGATCTTCTTCGGCGGGGTCGCGGCGATGATCGCCGGGTCCGGATACCTGCGCGGGCGCTTCTTCTCGCCGACGGCTGCGGCCTCCGAGATGGTGCGGATCACGTCGTCGAGGTTCGCGCCGGCGTCGAACCATGCGCGCGCGCGCTCCTCGATCTTCCGACCGCGCGCGTAGTAGCGCTCGGGATGGTGCTGGCGATCGATGTGGGCGACCGGCCGGAAGCCCGTCACGGCGGGCACGAGCGCGTTGCCGCCGACGAAGCAGTAGGTGCCGACGTCGCGTGCGGTGCGGAGGTCCCAGTCGAGACCGAACATGCGTCGCCCGACGATCCACACGCCGACCCACGCCCGCGCCTCGCCGAAGTTGAAGGTGTCGAGGTAGGCCTCCTCGTCCTTCTCGGGGACCTCGACGGGGACGCCATAGGGAAGGCCGAACAGGACCCCGTAATTTGCCTTCGTGACGTCGCCGCAGAACGCGTGGATGCACTCATGGAGGAGGCTGCCGACGAGGCGACGGTAGATGCACTCGCCGAAGCGCACCGCGACCGAGCGATAGCTGCTGTCGTTCCTCTGCTGGGCCTCGCGCCAGAGTCGGTCGCCGTGGACGTCGTAGAGCGGGGTGTAGCCCCAGCCCCGGAGCGCGTCGTCGAGCGTGTAGACTGCACGGACCCCGGCGATGCGATCGGCAAGCGGGAGGTTCGCGAAGCAGTCGCACGGACACACGCGGTGGGTCGTGACGGCGTCGACGACGTTCAGCATCGCGAGCGATTGTAGACCAGATCAGGCCTTCGGCTCGAAGCGACGCAGCCGGAGCGAGCTCAGCACGACGCTGATGCTCGACAGCGCCATGGCCGCCGACGCGAGGGCAGGGGGCATGCGGTAGCCGAACCAGGGTACGAGCACGCCCGCGGCGATCGGCACGAGGGCGATGTTGTAAGCGAACGCCCAGGCGAGGTTCTGGCGGACGATTCGCATGGTTTGCCGGGCGAGCGCGATCGCGTCGGGGAGGCGCGAGACGCCGCCCGTGAGGAGCGTGACGTCGCTCGCATCGACCGCCGCGTCCGTCCCGCTTCCGATCGCGATCCCGACGTGCGCACGCGCGAGCGCAGGGGCGTCGTTGACGCCGTCGCCACACATCGCCACACGCCGGCCCTCGCGCGCGAGCGCAAGGAGCGCCTCGAGCTTCTTCTCGGGGTCGAGCTCGCTGCGTACGTCCTCGACCTCGAGCGCAGCACCGACGGCCCGTGCGATCTCCTCGCGGTCGCCGGTGAGGATGACGACCCCGACACCCATCGCGCGGAGCTTCGCGACCGCCTCGGGCGCCTCGTCACGCAGGCTGTCGGCGACCTTGCCGTGCCCGGCGAGCGCGCCGTCGACCGCGATGCCGAACGCGGCGGCCGGAGCGGCACCCTCGGGCATCGTGATGCCCTCGGCAGCGAGCCATGCCATCGAGCCGACGCGCACGTCGCGGCCGAGGACCTCGGCGCGGGCGCCGGCCCCTGCGGTGGCCATGAACTTCGTGATCGTCGGGATCTCGAGGCCGCGGTCCTCCGCCTCGGCCACGATGGCCTCGCCGACAGGATGCTCGCTTCCTCGTTCCACCGCCGCCGCGAGCCGCAGCACCTCGTCGGCGTTCCCCTCGGGGATCGCGACGAGGTCGACGAGCATGGGCTCGCCCTCGGTTAACGTGCCCGTCTTGTCGATGGCGACGGTGTCGACCTGAGCGACGCGCTCGAGCGCATCGCCCGAGCGCACCAGGATGCCGAGCTGGGCGGCGCGACCGATCGCCGTCGCGATCGCGGTCGGTGTCGCGAGACCGAGCGCGCACGGACAGGACACGACCACCACGGTCACGAACGTCGTCAGCGCGTGGACGAGCTTCGGCTCCGGCCCGAGCACCCACCAGGCGAGCGCGGAGAGCGTCGCGACAGCCACGATGCCCGGGGCGAAGTACGCGGCGATGCGGTCGGCGAGTCGCTGGATGGGCGCACGCGTGGACTGGGCGTCGAGGACGAGCGCGGCGATGCGGGCGATGCGCGTGTCCCTCCCGGTCCGCACCGCGCGCGCGTGCACGAGCCCGTCGACGGCCTGCGTGCCCGCGTGGATCTCGTCGCCCTCGCGCTTGGCGATCCGACGGCTCTCGCCCGTCAGCAACGCCTCGTCGAACTGCGAAGCGCCCTGCGTGACGACGCCGTCGGCAGGCGCGCGCGCACCCGGCTTGAGGACGAACACGTCGCCCTCGTGCACCTCGCTCACGGCGACTCGTACCTCCTTGCCCTCACGCACCACCTTGGTGAACGCGGGCACGAGCGCGAGGAGGCCGCTCTGCGCGGACGTCGTGCGCGACCGCGCGCGCTCCTCGAGGGTTCGCCCGAGGAGCACGAACGCGAGGATGAAGCTCGCCGCCTCGAAGTGGACGTCGGGGAGCCGAGCGTCGGTCACGAACCAGGCCGGGAATGCCGTCGCTGCGGTCGAGTACACGAACGCCGTTCCGCTGCCGAGCGCGACGAGCGTGTTCATGTCGGCCGTGCGCTGCTTCAGCGCCGACCATGCACGCACGAAGAACGACCTCGCGATGACGATCACCGCGAGCGTCGAGGCGCAGAGAGCCCAACGCAGCGCGGGATGCATCGCGGCCCCCGCGAGGCCGGGCGCCATCGCCGCGCCGTGCGCCATGAACGGCATGCCGAAGGCCATCTGCAGGACCGCGATCGCGAGGGCGAGAACGGCACGTGATGCGTCGCGCCGCTGCCGCTCCAGGTCGCTCTTCGCGGCCTCGGCTGCGCCGCGCCGAGCGAGGATCTGCTCGGCGTTCACGGTCGGCTCGTAGCCCGCCGCCAGGATCGCCTCGAGCGCGCTCGAGAGATGCTGCTTCGGGTCGGTGAGCGTGACCTTCGCCGACCGCGCGACGAAGCTCACCTCGGCGCGGACGACGCCAGGCGCCTTCGCGATCGCACGTTCGACGCGACCGGCGCAGGCGCTGCAGGTCATCCCCGTGATCGGGATGACGAGGGCGTCGTCGTCGGAGGATGCAACGGTCTGCACGGAAGGCGGCGCGGTCACTGTGCTTCGCTTAGCATGCCCTGGTATGGAGCATGGCGTCGCCGCACAGACCTGGCTAGCGCTCGCGGCCATGATCCTCGCGGCCAAGCTGGGAGGGGAGGCCGCGCTCCGCCTCCGGCAGCCTGCCGTCCTGGGAGAGCTTGCGTGCGGCGTGCTGCTCGGCAACCTGCCGATGGCCGGCCTCGCGGAGGTCGCGCGCGGGCCCGAGATCGGCTTTGCGGCGGAGCTCGGCGTGATGCTCCTCCTCTTCCAGGTCGGGCTCGAGTCGAGCGTGCGAGAGATGGCGAAGGTCGCGCCGCGTGCGGGCTCGGTCGCGGTGCTCGGTGTCATCGTGCCGAGCGTGCTCGGCGTCGGGGCGAGCATGCTGCTCTTGCCGTCTTCGCCGATGACGGTGCATCTCTTCATCGGCGCGACGATGTGCGCGACGAGCGTCGGGGTGACGGCGAGCGTGCTCCAGGGCGTCGGTGCGCTCGACACCGAGGAGGCGCGCATCATCCTCGGCGCGGCGGTGATCGACGACGTCCTCGGGCTCATCGTGCTCGCGATCGTCTCGGCCGTCGCCATGACCGGTGGAGGCATGCCCGAGGTCTCGACGCTCGCGCGCATCGCCGGCACCGCGATCGCGTTCGTGATCGGGTCGCTCGTGCTTGGGCTCTGGACGTTCCGCAAGGCGCTCCGCATCGCCTCCGTCCTGCGTGCGCCTCACGTGCTCGGCGCCGTATCGGTCGCCGCGTGTCTCTTCATGGCGGGCTCGAGCGCAGCGGCCGGGCTCGCGGCGATCGTCGGCGCCTATGCCGCGGGCCTCCTGCTCGACGACGTCACCGTGAAGCCGTTCAGCGACGACCAGACGAGCGGCATGCACAAGCTCGAGAGCTTCGTGAGCCCGATCGCCGCCGTGTTCGCGCCGGTCTTCTTCGTGAGGACGGGGATGAACGTGAAGCTCGGCGGCTTCGACGGGACGACCGCCCTGCTCGCGCTCGTGCTGGTCGTCACGGCCGTCATCGGCAAGCTCGCCTCGGGGCTCGGTGTCCGGGCGAAGAGCGCCGACCGCCTGACCATCGGTCTGGGAATGATGCCGCGCGGCGAGGTCGGGCTCATCTTCGCCGACGCGGGCACGCGCCTCGCACCCTCGGGTACGCCGCTCTTTTCGCCCGGGGTCTACGCCGCGCTCGTCACCGCTGTCTTCGCGACGACGCTCATCGGTCCCCCTGCGCTGGCGGCCCGGATCCGGAGCCGGCGCCTCGCGACCGCCAGGGCTGTGAAAAGGGATGGCGAAAGCGAAACCGCTCCCGGGGACTCCGCGTAGAGTACGCGTGCCGCATCGGCGGTAGGAGGCCGGGAATGAAGCGTTCCATCGTCGCGAGTAGCAGCACGTTCCTCGGAATGGGAGTCGCGCTCTCGCTCGGCCTCGCGCTCGTCGCTTGCGAGGAGAAGAAGCCCCAGAACCTGGCCCCCGCGGCGAGCTCGCTGGCCCCCTCGACCGTGGCTCCGTCGGCCAGGTCGATGAAGTTCGCGGTCGACCCGAAGAGCAGTACGTCGATCGACATGCCCGCGCCGAAGGAGCACATCAAGGCCGGCACCGACGGTGCTGTCGGGTCGCTCGACGTCGACTTCGCGAACCTCGCGCAGACGCGCGGTGAGATCAAAGCCGACCTCACCACGCTCAGCACGAAGACCTTCGGTGACGCCGAGAAGGACAAGACGCAGACGGCGCACGCGCGCACCTGGCTCGAGGTCGCCGACGGCGAGGAGGGCAAGCTCCCCGACGACGTGAAGGCCGCGAACCGCTACGCGGTGTATGCCATCCGCTCGATCGACGGCCTCAGCGCCACCGACCTCACCAAGGTCGCCGCGAAGAAGGACGGCGCCGACGAGGTGCGGACCGTCACCGCCACGACCCACGGTGAGTTCCTGATCCACGGCCACAAGGTCGACCGCGACGCGGACGTCGAGGTCGCGTTCCACTACGCGCCCGGTGCGGCCCCGGACAAACCGAAGTCGCTCTCCATCAAGTCGAAGAAGCCCCTTCGCGTGACCCTCGGGGAGCACGACGTGAAGCCCCGTGACGCCTTCGGCAAGATCGCGAAAGGGGCCTTCAATCTGCTCGGCACGAAGGTCGCAGAGGTGGCCGACATCTCCCTCGATATTCGTGCCACGCCGCAGTCGTGATACCTTTCGTTCGCCGATCCCGAGCGAGCTTGCTCGAAACCAGCACCGTCGCGATTCTCGTGAATCGCGCCGATTCATCATCAAACAGGAGTCAGTGGATGCGACCGAATCTTTCCGTTGAGAGCATTGTCGGGGCGCTTGCCGTCCTCGGAACCGGCGTGATCATGGCCGCCTGCGGCGGTGAGGAGCCCAAGACTCCCGTCAACGCGAACGAGGTCAGCGGCGCAGCCACGGAGAAGGCCGCCGACGGCGCGAACCACTGCGGCGCGGGCAAGGAGCACAAGGCCGGCGAGGCGGGGTGCGCGGCGAAGGCCGGCGATGCGAAGCCGGGCGACACCACGGCGGCGAAGCCTGCCGACACGACCCCCGCGGCGGCGACGCCCGCGGCGGCCGATGCGAAGCCGGCGGATGCGAAGCCGGCCGACGCGAAGGGCACCACCGCGGCTCCCGCGACGACGACGGGCAAGAAGACCCCGCCGCCGCCCGCGACCCCCGCCAAGAAGGGCGGCTCGGGCTCCTGCGGCGCTGGCACCTGCAGCGCGAAGAAGTGAGCTGAATCGGAGGGGCGAGGGGTCATCCTTCGCCCCTTCCTTGGTTCTTTTTTGCGTCTGGATTTCGAGCGTTCCGTGAGCACTGCCGGAGCAAAGAACATCGTGAACGGCGTCGGCCTCGGCCTCCGCTGGGACTTCGTCGACGAGCTGCTCGCCACGAGGCCGCACGTCGATTTTCTCGAGATCTCGCCCGAGAACTACATGGGCCGGGGTGGCTACTACGACGAGGCGCTCGAGCGCGCGCGTGAGCTGTGGCCGATCGTGACCCACGGTCTGACGATGAGCCTCGGCGGGACCGATCCCTTGCGTGAAGACTACCTCGCGGGCCTCGCGTCGTTCCTCGACCGCGTGAAGAGCCCGTGGCACTCCGACCACCTCTGCTTCAGCACGTTCGGCGGAGTCGTGCTCCACGATCTTCTGCCGATCCCCTTCAAGAAGGAGGAGGTCGTGCGCGTCGCCGACCGGATCAAGCGCGCGCAGGACGCGATCGGCCGGCCGATGGCCGTCGAGAACGTCAGCTCGTACATGCATCCCGGCAAGCGCGAGATGTCCGAGGCCGAGTTCATCGCGCGCGTCTGCGAGGCGGCGGACTGCGGGCTCATGCTCGACGTGAACAACGCGTACGTGAATGCGACCAACTTCGGCTTCGACGTCGACGAGTGGATGCGTACCGTGCCGCTCGATCGCGTCGTCCAGATGCACGTGGCGGGACACGACTGGTTCACCGAAGGCACGTGGAAGACGAGCGACGTCGTCCCGACCGATCCCGCCGAGAAGGCGAACATGTTGATCGTCGACACGCACGGCTCCGACTGCTGTGACGACGTGCTCGCGCTGCTCGAGCGCACGCTCCGGCGCACCGGCCCGGTGCCAGTCCTCCTCGAGCGCGACCAGGCCATTCCGCCCCTGGAGCAGCTCCTCGCCGAGGTCGCCAAGGTGAAGGCGATCTGGTCGCGCGCGACCGCGAAGGCCGCATGAGCGTCACGCCCCTCCACGCGATGATGGCGGCGGCCTGCTTCGGCGACTCCGAGGAGGCGCTGAGCGGCGACCTCGCGGCGTTTCTCGCGAAGCACGGCGTGGCGGCGGAGGACGCGGAGGCGATCCTCGCGTCGCCGCGGCGCCTCGGGCTCTACCGGCAGCTCGTCCGGCACAACGTCGTCCACGTCATCGGCGTGATGCTCGAGCGGACACGCACGCGGCTCGACGCGGTCGTGCCGGGCGAGCTCGAGCGCTCGATGGCAGGCTTTCTCGCCGAGCAGGGGCCGCGCACGCCTCATCTCCGCGACGTGCCGAGCGAGTTCCTCGCCTGGGCGTCCCCTCGCTGGCGGGCGGACGCTCGCATTCCGGCATGGCTCGCCGACTACGCCGAGCTCGAGCTCGTCGACTTCACGATGGGCGTCGCGCCGCGCCCCGCGCCGCCACCGCCGCTCGCGGAGGTGACGGTCAATCGCGCGCTCGTCTTCGGCGACCCGCGCGTGATCATCCATCTCGAATGGGCAGTACATCTCTTGCCCGCGGAGGACGCGGACGCGGCGCCCGAGAAGCGCCCCGTCGACCTCCTCGTCTATCGCGACGCGCAGCACTGCACGCGGTACCTCGATCTCTCGCCGCTGGCGGCCGTGATCCTCGCGCGCCTGTTCGAGGGGCTGCCGCTCGCCCAGGCGCTCACGCGCGCGTGCGAGTCGAGCGGCCATCCTCTTGACGACGCCGTCCTCGGCGGCGCGGCACGTCTGCTCGCCGACCTCGGCGAGCGCGGCGTACTCCTCGGCGCGCGCGAGCCATGAGGCGCTGCGCGTTCAGTCGCCAATGGTGACCCGCACCGCGAGCTCGGGGAGCATCCCTGCATTGACGGGCCTGCGTGGGTACGCGGCACTCTGGGTGCTCCTGTCGCATGTATCCTTCACGGAATCGCTGTCGAGCGTCCTCGGGTCGCGCCTCGAGTGGTCGCTCGCGAGCGGCCTCATCCGTCACGAATACCTGGCGGTCGACCTCTTCTTCATCCTGAGCGGGTTCGTCCTCACGCATGCGCACGCGCGCGAGCTCGACGAGCGCGTCGACCGTCGTACCTACGTTCGCTTCCTGCTCCTGCGGCTCGCGCGTGTGTACCCGCTGCACCTCGTCGGGCTCGGCGGCGCGCTGCTGATCGGCCTCGTGGCTCCATGCGTCTTGCCCCCGACGAGCAACGCCGCAGCGTTCATCCTCCATCTGCTCATGATGGCCAGCTGGGGGTTCTGTGCGAACGTCACGTGGAACGGCCCGGCGTGGTCGCTCAGCAGCGAGTGGCTCGCGTATCTGGTGTTGCCGCTCCTCGTCCTGGTGACCGCGGGTCTCCGGAGCTTGCGCGCGCAGCTCGTGGCCCTCGGAGGGCTCCTGGTCGTGTTCGGCGGGCTGTTCTTCGGGTTTCTCCTGTCGCTCGAGCTGCTCGTCGTGATCGACATCACCAACGGCGCCGGTGCGAGCGCGCGCGTTCTGTTCGGGGTCGCGCTCGGCTCCGTGCTGCGTCGGCTCTACGATCAGCCCGCGGTGCGCCGGCTACCGTGGAGCTGGCTCTTCTGGGCGGCGCTTCCGGTCGCCGCCGCTTGCATGACCGATCGCGCGGGCCGCCGCCTCGACAACAGCCTCTGGGCGTACCTCGCGGTCATGTTCATCGTGTTCGCGGCGGCATGCGCGTCGCCGCGTGCGCTCCTCCCGTTCACGTCCCGCATCGCGGTGTCCCTGGGTGAGATCTCCTACGCGGTGTACATCCTCCACTATCCCGTGCTGACGCTCGTGCGTCTGGCCGTCGGCCGTCGCCTCGACGCCTTCGTCGGCCAGGCGACGGTGATCGAGGCGCGGCTCGTGGCGCTCGGTGCGATGCTCGTCGTGCTCGTCGTGGCCGCCCTCGCGCACCACGGTGTCGAGAAGCCGGCTCGGCGCTGGGCCCGGCGGTGGATCGACCGGAGACACCCCGTCTAGAAGACTGGTGTCAAACGAGGTCGTCGTCGCACGACAGCCTGCTCGACCTGCGTGAGGTTCGAGAGTGAGACCGGGCACGGGCACGGGCACGGGCACGTCGAGACGAGAGGAGACGACCGTGCAAACGCGGGGCTTCGGGTGGTCGTCGGCAGTTCGGTCACGCGTTGCTCGCGCTCTTGGCGGCGCCGAGTCGGGCGAGCCGGGCGAGGTTCACCGCGGCGGCGAGCCGGGCGAAGTCATGTGCGACGCGCACGCGACCACGAGCGCACGCGCGGCGTCCGCCGTGCTTGCGTCGCATCAGGTGAGCAAGTTTGCGCTCGACCTTCGGCCGCGTCGCCCGGTAGCGCGCCTTCCACGCGGGGTCGCGCTGAC
>Ga0335397_10000934_pt1 | contig 39731 bp, 30 predicted proteins | sample MAT04_FD_205740 | JGI IMG/M metagenome (GOLD analysis project Ga0335397, IMG submission 205740) | Freshwater microbial communities from Lake Fryxell liftoff mats and glacier meltwater in Antarctica - MAT-04 (spades assembly) (version 2) ... | reverse complement strand
CATGATCCCGGGATGGCCGTCGAGCTTGATGCCCTCGTCGCCGGTGGTTGCCCGGCGGTTGAGGCACTGAGGCACACTTACGAGGGGCAGCACTTGGAGCGCAGGGGCAAGGACGACCCCAGTACGCCAGTGCTGGCGGAGGGTGATCTCACCCTCATCCCGGTCAGGACGGCTCGGGCGGCGCGACCGAGCCACGGAGCGCGAGCACCCACTCGTCGGGTAGCTCGTTACGCTCGAGGCCGAGGACGCGCACGATCTCGTTGAGGCGCGTGCGCTCCACGTCGGAGATGACGCCGTCGGCCATCGTGATCTTCCACGTGGTCTGGACGAAGTCGGCGACGACCTCCTTGACCTCCTCCTTCGTGAGGGCGCCCGACCCGAGATAGGCAGCGAGCTCGGTGCGCTCGGCCTCCTCAGCCGTGGCGTCGGAGAAGATGCGGGCGAGCATGCCCTTCAGCTTGCGCTTTTGGTCCATCGTCTGGCGACAGTACCAAACCTGACGACCTTGCCCAAGGAGCCTGCGATCGGGCACGATCCGGGCGGAATGCGTTTCGGGCTCATCGGCGACGTCCACGCGGAGGACGAGCGGCTCCACGTCGCCATCGCCGCTCTCACGGCCGCGAAGGTCGACGGCATCCTGTGCTGCGGGGACCTCGTCGACGGTCACGGCGACGTCGACCGCGTGTGCAGCACGCTCACCCTCCATCGCGTGACGACAGTACGCGGCAATCACGACCGGTGGATCCGCGCCGACGAGATGCGCACGCTGCCCAACTCGCACCGCATGACGGCGCTCACGCCGCTCACGATCGAGATGCTGAAGACGCTCCCGCGCACCGTCACCCTCGACGTGCCGGGCGGGAAGCTGCTCCTCTGCCACGGCGTCGGCGAGAACGACATGATTCGGCTGGGCGCCGACGACAGCGGGTACGCGATCTCGTCGAACGAGGACCTCTTGAAGGTGCTCTTCGACGCGACGATCTCCGTGATGGTGTGCGGGCATACGCATTCGCCCATGGTGCGTCGCTTCGAGCGAGGCTCCGGCAAGCTCCCGCTCGTGGTGGTCAACGCCGGGACGCTCGCCCGCGAGGACGCGCCCGGCTTCGCGATCCTCGACACTGCCACGCGGCGGGTGGAGTTCCATTCGATCTCCGAGGCGATGACCACGTCGAAGAGATCGCACGCGGTGTTCTGAGTCTGGGTCGTGGACAACTACAACGTCCGCGCCAACGCCGAGGCCGTGATCCACGCCGGCGCGATCGCCCGCGGCGACGACGTCGTCCTCGCCACCGACAGGATCCTGCCCACGCAGCTCGCGGTCGACGACGAGCAGGTCTACTGCGGCGGCGGCGGCTACGCCGACGGCCCAGGCACGGCGATCAAGGCGGTCGACAAGCACGGTGGCACACCGCGGATCGTCGCGCTCGTCGAGGCTGCCAACAACGATCGCTTCGATCGCTACACCTGCCAGGGCGGAGTCATCTGCCCATACCGCTTCGCGGTCGACGCGACCGACATCTTCTACGGTCCCAACAACACGTTGCGCCGCATCGACAAGCGCCGCCCCGATAGCGTCCCCGTCGAGCTGGCGACCGGGCGCATCGCGAGCATCGCCGTCGACACGACCCACGTGTACTGGGTCGACTGCTCCGATGACGCCGGCGCGGCCGTGCTGAAGAAGCTCACCAAGAGCGGCGGTGCGCCGACCGAGCTCGCGAAGGTCGACGCAGGATTCAACTGCATGACGATGTCGAACCGCCTCGTGCTCGACGACACGACAGCCTATTTTGCGCTCCAGACCAACGTCTACTCGATGCCGAAGAACGGCGGCACGGCGACCGCCATCGACACTGGCGGTCACTACGTGTCGAGCCTCGCCGTCACGGGGAGCGACCTCTACTGGGTCACGAGCGGCGCGGACGCCGGCAGGGCGTTCGCGAACAGCGGGCACCACAGCCTCGTCCGCGCACCGAAGCGCGGCGGCGCCTTCGTCGAGCTCACTCCTCCACGCGACGATCACTCCGGCCACAACGACGGCTCGTGCGACGCGCTCGACGTGACGGTCGACGACAAGAACCTGTACTGGGTCGTGATGGGGGGAGTGTTGACGCGCCCGCTGCAGAGCGGCGTCCAGTAGCGCTCAGCTCACTTCCACTGGCGCTCGTGGATCGTCTCCACGAGCTTGTCGGCGGCCGCGCGCGCGGCGCCGCCCTTCCCCGAGACCTTGTTGAAGAGGATCGCGAACCCGACCGTGCTCTTCCCCGACGGCGCGAGCACGTAGCCGGAGAGCGCGATCGCGTCGTCGAGCGTGCCCGTCTTCGCGCGGACGGCGCGGTGCGCGCGCAGATCCCGGAAGCGCTTGTGAAGCGTCCCGTCGACGCCGCCGATCGCGAGCTGGGACACGAACTCGCCGCGCAGCGACGGGTCCTGCCAGACGAAGCGCAGGAGCTTCGCCATGCTGCTCGCCGTCGTGCGGTTCGCGTCGAAGAGCCCCGAGCCGTTCTTCACGACGAGCCCGGTGTCGCCGAGATCGTTCTTCTCGATCCACTTCGCCACGATCTCGGCCGACTCCTGGCTCTTGGCCGGGCGCGGCTTCACCTCGGCGGCAATCGATTTGAAGATCATCTCCGCGTAGAAGTTGTCGCTGTTCTTGCCGAGCCCGTAGAGCAGCGTGGAGAGCGGCTCGGACTCGTGACGAGCGAGGACGCCGCCCTTGCTCTCCTTCTGATCCTTGCCGGTCGCGCCGAGCTTCACGTCGCCGGAGACCTTGAGGCCGCTCTCCTCGAGGATCGCCTTCAGCGCATAGCCGGCGAGGAGCTGAGGGTCATCGACGCGCTTCGTGTACCGGACGAGGCGCGAGTCGGCCGCGACCGCGCCGGAGACCTTCGCCGACATGCGATGACCGCCCTCCCCCGTCTTCGCGAGCTCGAGGCCGACCGTATCGGCGCCGGACTCGGACGTCTTCACGGTGCCCTCGACGTCGACGAAGCCCGGCGGGTCGAAGCTCACGCTCGCGTTCGCCCCCGCTGCGCCGGGGCGCACGGTCATCGTGATCGCGTTCTCGCTCACTGCAACGGCGCTGACCGGCGCGCGAAACGCCGCCCACTCGTTCGGCTGCTGCTCGAACGCGGGAGGCGTCGTCTGCTCGTCGAAGAAGCGCTGGTCGACGACGATGTCACCCTCGACGCGCCGCGCGCCGTGCGCCTTGAGCTCCTGCACCATCGCCCACAGATCCTGGGCGCGGAGCGACGGGTCGCCGTGGCCGCGAAGCACGAGGCCCGTGGCTGCGCCGCTTTTGATCGTGCCGCTCAACGTCGTCTGGTACCTGTGGGACCCGTGCAGGATCGCGAGAGCCGCCGCCGCGGTGTAGAGCTTCGCGTTCGAGGCGGGGTTGACGACGACGTGCTCGCCGGCCTGGGCGAGGACGTTGCCCGTCTCGCAGTCGACGAGGACGACTCCGATCTGCGCGCCGCCGAGCTCCCGGTGGTTGACGAGCGAACGGACCGCGGACTCGAGGTCGGGCGCGCGCCCCGCGGTGGGAGGGGCGGGCGCCGGAGCCACGGCGGGGGCGGAGCCCTCCGGCGCGCTGCCCGGCGCGGAGCGTGCGCCGCCCTCGAGGAGCACGGTGGAGGCAAGCGAGATCCCGAGGAGCGAAACGAGGAGGGAGCGCGCGCGCATGGGGGTCTTTCTACGATGCCTGGGCGTGGCGCGAAAGCCCTGGCGAAACCCGCCTTCCTGCTGAGCCTTCTCGGCCCCCTGATGGCGGTCCTCGGAGGCTGTTCGCGCGGGCATGCGACCCCGGAGCACGGAGCCACTGTGCGGCCCCTCGAGATGCTGATCCCAACCGACGCGGAGACGCTCGACCCGCGCCACGCGACGGACGCCGTCGCGCTCCGAGCGACGCGCCTTCTCCACGCGGGCCTGGTGCGCCTCGACCCCGACACGCTCGAGCCTCGGCCCTACCTCGCGCGCTCGTGGACGTGGGTGAGCCCGCTGGCACTGCGCGTCGAGCTTCGCGAGGGCATACGCTTCCACTCGGGCGCGCCGTTCACCGCGCGCGACGTGAAGGCGACAATCGCGGCCTTCCAGGCACCCCAGGTCGGCTCGCGGCATGCACGCGTCGTCGAGACGATCGGCGACGTGGACGTCGTGGGCGAGCTCACCGTGCTCGTACACCTGAAGCGCGCGCACGCGACGCTGCTCACCGATCTCGAGATCCCGATCCTGCGCGCCGACGAGGCGTTCTCACCGCCACGACCGGACGGCTCGCTCGACGGCCTCGGCCCGTATGTCGTGCGACGCCGCGAGCCCGGCGCGATCGAGCTCGAGCCGGCCAAGGGCGGAGCCATGTCACCCTCCGCCACGCAGAGCGTCACGCTCCGCACCGTGCACGACGAGAACGCGCGGGCGCTTCGCATGCACGCGGGTCGCGCGGATCTCGTCGTGAACGGCTTCTCGCCCACGCTTCTGCCCGCGCTCGAGCACGCGCCCGGCGTCCATGTGAACGCGCGTCGCGGCGCAAACCTCACCTACATGCTGGCGCGCACCGATCGAGGTCTGCTCGCAGACGTGCGCGTGCGGCGTGCGCTCGCGACGGCGATCGATCGCGAGCGCGTCGCGCGCACCCTGCTCGCGGGCCGCGCGCAGCCGGCGGACACGCTGCTTCCTCCCGATCACTGGGCGTACACGGCAGCGCCGCCGTGGCCTTCCGATCGCAAGGCCGCGGCGGCCTCGCTCGCGGAGGCGCATCCCGGCCGGCTTCACGTCACGCTCCTCACGTCGACCGATCGGCTGCGCGGCACCATCGCGCGCTTCCTCGCGCAGGAGCTCGCGGAGGTCGGCGCCGACGTCGAGGTCGTTCCGCTCGAGCTCGGCACGCTCATCGGGCGCCTCGGCGCGGGCGACTTCGAGCTGGCGACGCTCCAGCTGCCGGAGATCACCGAGCCGAACGTGCTCCGCGTGTTCCTCCACTCCTCCTCGGTGCCGCCGGCGGGCGCCAATCGCGGGCGCGTGCGCGATGCCGAGGTCGACCGTCTACTCGACGAGGGCGAGGCGACCCTCGACATCGCGGCACGGAAGACGATCTACGCGGCGCTCGAGAGGCGCATCCGCGACGAAGCGCTCCTCATCCCGCTATGGCACGAGGATCAGATCGCCGTCGTCAGCGAGCGCGCGCGCGCCTTCATGCCGAGCGCCGAAGGCCGCTGGCTAGGCCTCACTTCCCTCTAGAGCAGTCACCTAGGGCTGTATCGCGGGGGCCGGGGGCGTGGCCTTGAGGGCCCGCAGGTAGGTCAAGACCCGCGCCGACATGGCGAGCTCGGTCGCCACGCTATGGGTGGCGTAGTCGTACACCTCGTTCTCGTCGACGTACGTGCCCTGCGGCCAGGCCCAGTCGATCTGCGCGACGAGGGTGCCGTCGGGTGCCCGGAGCCCACACCGGTAGGTCTGGTAGACCTTCCCGGAGTCCTCGCGCACCGCGAGCGCGAGCTTGGCGACGACGTCGTGGGGCTCGGCCGGGGACGTGACGATCTTGAACCCGGCGAGGGCGAGGGCGTTCGTCATCGACGCGCGGAGGTCTTGCGGGACCCGCGCCTGCTTCGCGCGCGCGAGGTGCACGGGGTCGTTCGACTCGATGACCGGATCCTCGGCGACGAGCACCCGCGTGCCCTCGACCTCGAGCGGGACGCGATGGACGGCCGGCACCGGCACCATCTTGCCGGTCAGCTCCGCGCACCCCACCGAGGCGAAGACGATCGCGAGCGCCGCGACGCGGAGGGCTCTCACGGATGTTCCTTGACCCACTTGTTGATGAAGTCGGCGCTCTTCTGCCAGCCCGTGCGGAAGCTCTTCTCGAAGGAGCTCTCGATCATGCCGCCCAGGCCGAAGACCTTCGCCTCGGCGATGATCTCGACGACGCGCGTGCTCTTGCCGTCACCGCGCGGCTCGCACTTCACGGTGCCCTCGTTGCGGAGCTTCTCCGTCATCACGTTGGGCTTGATGATGAACTTGTGGGTCTTCGTCGCCTTGTCGAAGCGCCCCTCCTCGTCGTAGCCGAAGCTCGAGCCGAGCAGCTTCGCGACCGGCCCCGGAGCTTCCATCTTCGGCGTCGCCTTGACGTTCCGGATGATCTCCTTGTCCGTCTCCTTGGTGTCGATGAGCTTCCACTCCGGGAACTCGAGGGCCTTGAAGAGCTGCTCGTTGAAGTCCTTCTCGAAGAAGAGCCTCCAGAAGGTGTCGGGGTCGCAATCGAGGTCGTGCCGCATCGTGAAGGTCGCCATTGCCCGAGGGTACCGGGCTAAGTGGCCGAGCGCGATTCTCGTTCCTCGAATCGCGATCGGCCCCTCCACTCTTGTGGGCTTCGCCCCCCGCCACTTCGTGTCGGGCCCCCCCGCTTCGCCTTCGGCGACCGTCGTGCTTCGCACGCCGAAGGCGCCGTGCGAAGCACGGGTCGCCGAAGGCGAGTGAGGGGAGGCTCACGAGCTCTGCGAGTGAGGGGACGAAGTCCCACTTGGGTAGACGTAGATCTCCGAGCTCGATTCGAGGGACGAGAATCGCGCTCGGAGATTTGCGTGCCTTTTCTGCTAGCGTGCCCGCTCCTCCCATGTCGAAGACGCTCCTTCTCGAGATCGGAACCGAGGAGCTCCCCTCCTCCTTCGTCGACGCCGCGCTTGCCGCGCTGCCGGGCCTCGCCCGCACGAAGCTGGAGGGTCTTCGTCTGTCGCACGGCGACATCCGTTCGCTGGGCACGCCCCGGCGGCTCGCCCTCCTCGTGCACGACCTCGCCGATCGGCAGCCCGATCTGGACGAGGAGGTCGTCGGCCCGCCCGAGACCGCCGCGTACAAAGACGGTGCACCGACCAAGGCCGCCGAGGCCTTCGCGAACAAGCTCGGCGTCGCGGTGACCGCGCTCTCCGTTGTGACCAAGGAGGCGAGCGGCAAGCAGAAGGCCGGGCGGTTCGTCGTCGGGCGCCGCCAGGAGAAGGGAAAGGAAGCCCGCGAGCTGCTGGGCAAGGCGCTCGCCGAGCTCTGCGCGGAGATCCCCTTCCGCAAGTCGATGCGCTGGGGCACGGGCAACGCGACGTTCGGCCGGCCGGTGCAGTGGCTCGTGGCCCTCTCGGGCGAGCAGCTCGTCGACGTCACCTTCGCCGGCGTTCGCTCGGGCAAGACGTCGCTCGGCCATCGGTTCCTCGCGCCCGGCGCGTTCGAGCTGACGTCCGCCGACGGGTACGTCGACGCCCTGCGCGCCAAGCACGTCCTCGTCGATCGCACCGAGCGAGCGACCACGATGATGGAGCGCGTCGCCGCCGCGGCGAAGGCGGCGGGCGGCAACTTCGATCCGGATCCGGCGCTCGTGGACGAGAATGCCTCCCTCGTCGAGGAGCCGCACGTCGTGACGGGGTCGTTCGAGGAGAAGTACCTCGCGCTCCCGGCCACCGTGATCCGCGCCGTGGCGCGCGGCCACCAGAAGTACTTCTGCGTGCAGAAGGACCACGACACGCTCCTCCCCCACTACCTCACGGTGGTGAACACCGCGAACGATCCGGTGCGCATCGCGAGGGGCAACGACCGCGTCATGCGCGCGCGCCTTGCCGACGCGAGCTTCTTCTTCGAAGAGGACAAGAAGGCGAAGGCCGAGGACCGCGTCGACAAGCTCCAGGGCATCGTCTTCCACAACCGGCTCGGCACGGTGCGCGAGAAGGTCGCGCGCATGGAGAAGCTCGCGGCGAAGATCGCCGGCGCGCTCGGTCTCTCCGCCGACACGACGAAGCTCGTCGAGCGCGCGGCACATCTCTGCAAGTTCGACCTCGTCTCGCTCATGGTCGGTGAGTTCCCTGAGCTCCAGGGCGACATGGGCCGCGCGTATGCGCTCAACGCCGGTGAGCCGAAGGAGGTCGCGAACGCGGTTCGCGATCACTACCGTCCGATCGGAGCCGAAGGGCCGGTCGCCGAGGACGACGTGTCGGCGTGCGTTGCGCTCGCCGACCGTCTCGACACGCTGGTCGGCTGCTTCGCGGTCGGTCTCTCCCCGACGGGCGCGGCCGACCCGTTCGCGCTCCGCCGCGCGTGCATCGCGACGCTGCGCACGCTGCTCGAACGTTCGAAGGCGAACCCGGCGTACGCCAAGCTCGCGCTCGCCGAGCTCTACGGCTGGGCCTACGACGGGCTCGAGGGGAAGAAGCTCGACCTCTCGCGCGAGGACACCATCGCCAAGCTGCGCGAGTTCACGTTCGAGCGCCTGCGCGGGCTCATCGCGTCTGCGACGTCGAGTCACGTCGCCGATGCGGTCTGCTCGGGCGGCGTGCTCGATCAGCCGGTGTATGCGCTCGCACGCGCGAAGGCCGTGCACAGCGCCGTGACCGAGGGCAAGGCCTGGCTCGCCCAGGCACGCACGGTCGCGAAGCGCCTCTCGGGCATCTCGAAGGAGAGCAAGCCCATCCTCCACGGCAAGGAGGCCTTCGAGAAGGAGGACGACGCCGTGATCGTCGACGTCGTCGCGAAGGTCGACGCGAGCACCAAGGAGCTCCACACCGAGGCCGCCGTGAGCGCGGCGCTCGCTCAGGCCGAGGGCTTTGCGGCCCGGCTCGACGACATCTTCACCCGGACCCTCGTCAACGACCCGAACGACGCCCGCACGCCGCTCCGGCTCGAGCTCCTCTCGTACGGCGCCCAGTGCATGCTGCGTATCGGGGATTTCTCCAAGCTGGCCTGAATCACGCCGGAACGTTTGCGTAGGGCCGCGAAGCCCGTACCTTGGGGGCTGCACGATGGCCCGCGACGACCCGCCTTCCAAGCCACCGCAGCAGGCACCGCCGTCCGTGCCGACGGTGCCCAAGGTGCCGTCCGTGCCCTCCATGCCGTCCGTCCCGCGGCCGGTCTCGCGCGGGCCGATGACCCCGCGCTCGATCCCGGTGCCGCCCACGCCGGTCGCGCCCGTGGTCCCGCGCCCGACGCCGAGGTCGATGCCGCCGGGCGCAATGCCGCCGAGCGCGGTGCAGCCGCGCTCCGTCCCGCCTCCGCCGCCGGTGCCGTCGGTGCCTCCGCCCTCGGTGCCTCCGCCCTCGATGCCCCCGCCCTCGATGCCTCCGCGCTCGATGCCTCCCGGATCGATGCCTCCGCGCTCGATGCCTCCCGGATCGATGCCTCCGCGCTCGATGCCTCCCGGATCGATGCCTCCGCCGTCCATGGCGGCGCGCTCGACGCGGTCGGTACCGATGCGCCCGACGAAGCTCGGTCGCTTCGACGTCCTCGCGAAGATCGCCGGCGGCGGCATGGCCTCGGTCTACCTCGGTCGCTCCGCCACCGAGGCGGAGAGCGAGGTCGTCGCGCTCAAGGTGATGCGCCAGGACCGCGCGCAAGAGGACGAGGAGCTCGTGAAGATGTTCGTCGACGAGGCGAACCTCCTCGCGCGTCTCGAGCACCCCGCGATCGTGCGCACCATCGAGGTGGGGGTCGACAACGGCCAGCGCTACATCGCGATGGAGCTCCTCCAGGGCATGACGCTCGCGAGCGTCTACGACACGTGCGTCACGCGCAACCTGCGGCTCGAGCCCGAGCTCGTCGCGTTCATCGGCGCGCGCATCGCCGACGGTCTGCAGCATGCCCACGAGCTGGTCGACGACGACGGCAAGCCGGTCGCCCTCATCCACCGTGACGTGAATCCCGCGAACGTGTTCATCACGTTCGACGGAGCCATCAAGCTCTTCGACTTCGGCATGGCCAAGACGATCATGCGGACGACGGCAAAGACGTCACCGGGCGTCGTGAAGGGGAAGCTCTCGTACCTCGCGCCCGAGCAGATCATGCAGCTGCCGCTCGACCGCCGCGCCGACATCTTCGGCCTCGGCACGACGCTCTGGGAGCTGTGCACGATGCGGCGGCTGTTCGCCCGCGACTCGGACGTCGAGACGGTGCGCGCGGTCCACGTCGGTGCGATCCCCGACATCCGGACCGTCGTAGGCGACCTGCCGGCGCGCCTCGCCGCCATCGTGCAGCGGGCGCTCGAGCGAAACCGTGATCACCGCTATCCGAGCGCCGTCGATCTCGCGAAGGACCTCGACGAGGTCGCCGCGCCGCGCGCCGCCAGCGCTCCGGCGCGCCTCTCGCAGATGCTCGACGCGCTGTTCCCCCAGGAACGCAAGAAGCAGCGCGGCTGGCTGAAGCCCGCGATCGCACCGTCGAAGACGCCCTCGAAGGCCTGACGGCGCGCGAGGGGATTTGAACAAGCGGAGGCGCTGAGGCGCTGAGACGACGCGGAGGCGTCTCGACTCTCCTCCTCACTGGACACTCGTCGTGCCGGGCAGAACCGCAAAGCCGGTTCAGCCCGGTGGGGAGACTCGATCCCGGACCGCCGAGGTCTTGCCCCGCTCCATTGTCTCCCTACGCATCGGACATCTCGTCGTCTGCACCGTCGATGGAGAGATGTCCGATGCAGGGCAAGACAATGGAGCGAGGAACGAGGTCGCAGCGGGACAAAGGAGGCTCCCCACCGGTGTGAACCGGCTTTGCGGGTTCTCACCGGCACGACGCGCGTCTAGCGAGGAATTGAGAGGAGACCCCTCCGCGATATCTCCGCGTCCCCGCGTCCCCGCGGCTCCGGTTCTTCGATCTCGTGTCGCTCCCCGCGAGCCTTTCGCCGAGGCGAGCGCGCGGGGCTTCTCTCGTGTAGAGTCGCGCTGAAATGAAGCTCGTTTTCTCGTTCGGCGAGGGCAAAGCAGAGGGAGATCCGACGCGCAGGGACCTGCTCGGAGGCAAGGGCGCAGGACTTGCGGAGATGACCTCGCTCGGGTTGCCCGTTCCGCCCGGTTTCACCATCTCGACCGACGCATGCCGGTCCTTCTCGCACGACGGGAAGATCCCGGCTGAGCTTGTCCCGGCCGTCGACGAGGCGCTCGCACGCGTCGAGAAGCAGCTCGGCATGCGCTTCGGCGACCCGAGCGCACCGCTGCTCGTCAGCGTGCGCTCCGGCGCCCGCGCGTCGATGCCCGGGATGATGGACACCATCCTCAACCTCGGGCTGAACGACGAGACGATGAAGGGCCTCGGAGAGCGCACCGGCAACACGCGCTTCGCGCTCGACGCGTACCGCCGCTTCATCGCCATGTACTCGGACGTCGCGCTCGGCGTGAAGCGTGAGCACTTCGAGGCCGCGCTCGACGAGGCACGCGGCCGGGTCGGCAAGGAGAAGGGCATCGACGCGACGCGCCTCAATGCCGAGGAGCTCCGCCGCAAGGTCACCGACGCCGACATCTCCGAGGTCGAGCTCGTGAAGGTGGTCGCGAAGTTCAAGGAGATCGTGAAGGAGAAGACCGGCAAGGACTTCCCCACCGATCCGCGCACGCAGCTCTGGGGCGCCATCGAGGCCGTCTTCCGCTCGTGGGGAAACCACCGCGCCGTCGTCTATCGCAAGATGCACGACATCCCCGAGAGCTGGGGCACTGCGTGCAATATACAGGTCATGGTCTTCGGCAACCTCGGCGACACGAGCGCCACGGGCGTCGCGTTCACTCGCGACCCGTCGACCGGCGAGCGCCTGCTCTACGGCGAGTGGCTCCCGAACGCGCAGGGTGAGGACGTCGTCGCCGGAACGCGCACGCCCATGCCGCTGCGCGCCGCCGAGAAGAGCCCCGACGACTCGCTCGAGAAGCGCATGCCCGAGCCGTACAAGCGGCTCGTCGAGATCGGCGCCACCCTCGAGAAGCACTTCCGTGACCTCCAGGATCTCGAGTTCACGATCCAGGAGGGCAAGCTCTACATGCTGCAGTGTCGCTCGGCGAAGCGCACCAGCAAGGCCGCCGTCCGCGTCGCTGTCGAGATGGTGAAGGAAGGCCTCCTCACGAAGGAGGAGGCACTGCTCCGCGTCGACGCCTCGTCGCTCGACCAGCTCCTCCACCCGACGCTCGACCCGAACGCGCCGAAGAAGCTCCTCGCGCGTGGCCTCGCGGCGAGCCCCGGCGCCGCGCAAGGGCGCATCATCTTCTCGGCCGATGAGGCCGAGCGTCTCGCCGGACAGGGCGAGGCCGTGATCCTCGTTCGCGTGGAGACCTCGCCCGAGGACATCCACGGCATGAGCGCAGCGCGAGGCATCCTCACGTCGCGCGGCGGCATGACCTCGCACGCCGCGGTCGTCGCGCGCGGCATGGGCAAGCCGTGCGTCGCCGGCTGCTCCGCGCTCAACGTGAGCTACCCCGACCAGACGGTCACGATCACGCAGTACGACGACGCCGGCCGACCGACCGAGCAGGTGAAGCTCTCGAAGGGCGACATGATCACGCTCGACGGTGGCGCCGGTCACGTCTACCTCGGCGCGCTCCCGACCGTGAACGCCGCCCTCACGGGCGAGTTCGGCGAGCTCATGGGCTGGGCCGACCAGGTCCGGACGATGAAGGTGCGCGCCAACGCGGACACCCCGCTCGACGCTCGCACCGCGCGTGCGTTCGGCGCGGAGGGCATCGGCCTTTGCCGCACCGAGCACATGTTCTTCAACGAGGCGCGCATCCGCGCCGTCCGCGAGATGATCCTCGCCGACGACGTCGCCGCGCGCGAGAAGGCGCTCGCCAAGCTGCTGCCCGAGCAGAAGTGCGATTTTGCCGAGATCTTCCGCGCGATGCAGGGCCTGCCGGTGACCATCCGCCTGCTCGACCCGCCGCTCCACGAGTTCCTCCCGCACGAGCAGAAGCAGATCGACGAGCTCGCCGTGACGCTCGGCGTGACCGTCGCGCACGTGGAGAAGCGCATCAAGGACCTCCACGAGTTCAACCCGATGCTCGGACATCGCGGCGTCCGCCTCGCGGTCACGTTCCCCGAGATCTACGCGATGCAGGTGCGCGCGATCCTCGAGGCCGCGGCGGACGTCGCCGCCGAAGGCGTCAACGTGATCCCCGAGATCATGATCCCGCTCGCGATGACCAGCGAGGAGCTCGTGCGCATGCGCGTCATCGTCGACCGCGTCGCGGGCGAGGTCTTCGCGAATCGCCCGCGCGTCCCGTTCGCGTTCGGCACGATGATCGAGCTGCCGCGCGCCGCGGTGCGCGCGAACGAGCTCGCGCAGGTCGCCGAGTTCTTCTCGTTCGGCACCAACGACCTCACGCAGTGCACGATGGGCCTCTCCCGAGACGACGCGGGCAAGTTCCTCCCCGCCTACGTCGAGAGCGGCATCCTCCCGAAGGACCCGTTCGTCTCGATCGACGTCGACGGCGTCGGCGCGCTGGTGAAGCTCGCCGTCGAGCGCGGGCGCAGCACGAAGGCGAACATCAAGCTCGGGGTGTGCGGCGAGCACGGCGGCGACCCGGACAGCATCCGGTTCTTCCGCGAGGCAGGGCTCAACTACGTGTCTTGCTCGCCCTTCCGCGTCACGATCGCGAGGCTCGCGGCCGCCCAGGCCGAGGTCTACATCTCGCGCAAGGGTCGCGGGGCCTCGGGCAGCGGCACCGCGTAGACTCGGAGCTCACGCGAGCTGCACGTCCGCGACGTGACGCTCGAACAGCGCGGACTCGCCCTGGAGCTTTCGCTCCTTGCGGCGAGTCCACACGAGCCCTGACGGAGATCCGCGCGGTCGGCCTCGGACCGCGCGTACGACCCCACGAGCCTCTCGAGCTGCCGCGCATTCTCGCGGAGAACGCGCGTGGCGCGCTCGGACTGGGCGGTGCTCTCCCGCGACTTCGGTTCGGATGCCATGACGAGGTCACTCACACCAGTACAGTCCGCGGCGCGCGGAGAACCTTACGTGCGTAAGGGCGATTTGTTCACTTTCAGGGAAATCGCGCAACGCGAGGGGCGAACGCTGCATCATCCCATGTCGTGGAGTCGGTCTGGAGATACCCCCGCCCGCCTCGCCTCGAGCACGTGAACCGTCACGTGCGCGTGATTTTCGGGGGAGTCGTCATCGCGGAGTCTCGCCGCCCGGCGCGCGTGCTCGAGACGAGCCATCCGCCCGTCTTCTACATCTCGCCGGAGGACATTCGCCTCGAGCACCTGCTCGCGAGCGCGCGGTCCAGCTTCTGCGAGTGGAAGGGAAATGCGTCGTACTACGACGTGCGCGCCGGCGAGAAAGTCGCACGCGATGCGGCGTGGACGTATCGCTCGCCGACGGAGGCTTTCAGCTCCATCCGTGACTGGGTCGCGTTCTATCCTGGCCGCATGGACGAGTGCACCGTCGACGGTGAGGTCGTCCGCGCACAGGCCGGCGGCTTCTACGGCGGCTGGATCACGAGCGAGATCGAAGGCCCGTTCAAGGGCGAGCCGGGCACCAACGGATGGTGACCCTGACCAACGACAAGAGGAGGGTTTCCGCATGGCGACGATGAAGGCCGTACAAGTCACCAAGGCCAATGGTCCGTTCGAGGTCGTCCAGCGCGACATCCCCGAGCCGGGACCGGGACAGATCCGGATCAAGGTCGAGGCGTGCGGCATCTGCCACAGCGATGCGTTCGTCAAAGCGGGAGCGTTCCCGGGCCTCGTGATGCCGCGCATCCCGGGCCACGAGATCGCCGGGCGCGTCGACGCCGTCGGCCAGAACGTGAACATGTGGAAGAAGGGCGACCGCGCCGGCGTCGGCTGGCACGGCGGTCACTGCTTCGAGTGCAACGCGTGCCGCAAGGGGCTCTTCATCAACTGCGAGAAGGCCCAGGTCACCGGCATCAGCTACGACGGCGGCTACGCCGAGTACGCGGTCGTCCCGTCGGCCGCGGCCGCGCGCATTCCGGAGGCGCTCGACGCGGCGGATGCGGGTCCGCTCCTCTGCGCAGGCGTGACGACCTACAACGCGCTCCGCAACAGCGGCGCGCGCCCCGGCGACACCGTGGCGGTGCAGGGCATCGGAGGCCTCGGCCACCTCGCGATCCAGTACGCCGCGCGCATGGGCTTCCGCACCGTCGCCATCTCGAGCGGCGCCGACAAGGAGGAGCTCGCACGCCAGCTCGGCGCGCACGAGTACGTCGACACCGCGAAGGTCCCCGCGGCCGAAGGGCTGAAGAAGCTCGGCGGCGCGGACCTCGTCCTCGCCACGGCGCCTCACGCGACGGCCATCGGGAGCACCGTCGACGGCCTCAAGGCGCGCGGCAAGCTGCTCATCGTCGCGGCCCCGTTCGAGCCGATGCAGATCGGCGCCCTCCCGCTCCTCAGCGGCAAGACGATCGCCGGCTGGCCGAGCGGAAGCTCCATCGACTCCGAGGAGACGATGGCCTTCAGCGCGCTCACCGGCGTTCGCCCCCGCATCGAGAAGTTCAAGCTCGATCAGGCGGAGGAGGCGTTCGCCAAGATGATGGAGAACAAGGTGCGCTTCCGCGCCGTGCTCATTCCTTGATTGCGGCCTGAAGCGCCTCACCGGCGGCCGCGATCGTCGCATCGATGATCGCGTCGTCGTGCGAGGCACTGATGAACGCCGCCTCGTACTGCGACGGCGGCCAGTACTGACCGCGGCTCAGCATCGCTCCGTGCCAGCGACCGAAACGCTTCGTGTCGCTCTTCACGGCGTCGCCGAAATTCTTCACGGGGCCGGGCGTGAAGAACATCGTGATCATCGAGCCGACGCGCTGCACGCAGACGTCGACGCCGTTCTTCTTCGCCTGGGCCGTGAGGCCCGCCTCGAGCCGCGCGCCGAGGTGCTCGAGCTTCTCGTAGACGCCGGCGTCGAGCCGCTCGAGCATCGCCAGCGCGGCGCTCACCGCGACCGGGTTTCCACTGAGCGTGCCCGCCTGGTAGACCGGGCCGAGCGGCGCGATCTTCTCCATGATCTCCCGCTTGCCGCCGTAGGCCGCGAGCGGCATGCCGCCGCCGATGATCTTGCCGAGGCAGGTGAGGTCCGGCCGGATGCCCGCGCGCTCCTGCATGCCCCCACGCGCGACGCGGCTGCCCGTCATCACCTCGTCGAAGATCGAGACCGCGCCGTGCTCCTTGCAGAGCGCGACGATCGCCTCGAGGAAGCCCTTCTCCGGAGGGACGACGCCCATGTTGCCGACGACCGGCTCGACGATGACGGCGGCGATCTCGCTGCCGCGCGCCGCGAAGAGCTCCTTCAGCGCGGGGATGTCGTTGTACGGAAGCGTGAGCGTGCCCTTGGCGGTGGCCACCGGGACGCCCGCGGAGTCGGGGACGCCGAACGTGAGCGCGCCCGAGCCGGCCTTCACGAGGAGGAAGTCGGCGTGGCCGTGGTAGCAGCCCTCGAACTTCACGATCGATTCGCGACCGGTGAAGCCGCGCGCGGCGCGGATGGCCGCCATGCAGGCCTCGGTGCCGCTGGAGACCGCGCGCATCATCTCGATCGACGGGTAGAGGGAGATGACCTTCTCCGCGAAGATGACCTCGAGCTCGGTCGGTGCGCCGTAGCTCGTGCCGTTCTTCGCGGCAGAGATGATGGCCTCGACGACGGCGGGGTGCGCATGGCCGAGGATCATCGGGCCCCAGGAGCCGACGTAATCCGTGTACTTTGCACCATCTGCACCGAAGAGGTACGGGCCCTCCGCGCGCGAGATGAAGACGGGCTTGCCGCCGACGGACTTGAACGCTCGCACCGGGCTGTTCACACCGCCGGGGATGACACGCTCGGCGCGCGCGAGGAGCTCGACGCTCTTGGGATCACTCATGGGCGGCAGCCTACCACCAGACCGAGGCGCTTACGGAGCCGTCGGATACGGGCTCGGCTGGAGCTCGGGTCGCGGCGACGTGCCCGCAGCGGCTGCGCTCCCGGGCTTCTTCGTCGGCGTCCCGCGCGGGCGGATGCTCTTCGTGCTCGCGACAGGCGCCGGGGCCGGGGTCGCGGTCGCGGTCGCGGTCGCGGTCGCGGTCGCGGTCGCGGTCGCTGCTGAGGTCTCGGGGGCTTGGGCCACGACAGCCGTCGAATCGGCGGGAGCCTGCCTTCTCTCGCCCGTGTCCGTGCCCGTGCCCGACCCCCGCATCACCGCGAGCCCGATGCCGATCCCCGCCGCGACGCCGATCGCGCCGAGGAGGAGCGCCACGCGCGCGCGCCGCGGGGAGGGCGCCCCCGCCGGAAGGACATCGAGGGAAACGGAGTCCGTCGTCGGCACCGACGAGAGACGAGCAGGAGAGAGAGAATCGGGCGCGGGCACGGGCACGATTGGAGGGGCCGAGGGCCTCGAGGAAGACGCCGCGGGAGGGAAGAGGCTCAGCGTGGCAGGGTCGTCCTTGCGCGGCCGCTTCGGAGCCTCGGGGATCTGCGACGCGCGCTCGAGCGTCGGGCCCTCGTCGTGCATTCGTTGCGCGATGCGCGGAGCCATCGCCGCGTGATCGGGCGAGGCGAAAGGCGCGAGCGCCAGCGCGAGCTCCCCCACGTGAGACCAGCGGTTCTCGCGATCCTTCTCGAGGCAGCGCCTCACCACGTCGTCGAGGCCGGGCGGGACCTCGGTCGTCATACGGAGCGACGGATACGGACGCTCGAGCACCTTCGCGAAGACCTCGCCCACCGACTCGCCGTCGAACGGGACGGAGCCGGAGAGGATCTTGTAGAGCACCACGCCGAGCGACCACACGTCCGAGCGCGGGTCGACCGCCTTCGGGTCGCGCACCTGCTCCGGTGACATGTACGGAGGCGAGCCGAGCACGCCGCCGTCGTCCGTCGTCGTGAGCGTGCGCTCCCAGACGTCGCGCGTCTGGACCTTGCTGATCCCGAAGTCGAGCACCTTGAGGATCGTCTTGTCGCCTTCCCTGTGCAGGAACAGGTTCGAGGGCTTCACGTCGCGGTGAACGATCCCCTTCGAGTGCGCATGCGAGAGCGCCTCGCAGGCCTCGATGACGTGATCGGTGGCCTCCCGCGACGAGAGCGGGCCGACCTTCCGCGTGCGCGCCGCGAGGTCCACGCCCGTCAGCCGATCCATCACGAGGTACGGCTTCTTGCCGTCCGAGCCGGCGTCGCGCACGCGGACGACGTGCTCGCTGTCGAGCTTCCCCATCGCGCGTGCCTCGCGGAAGAAGCGCTCCACCGCGCGCGTGTCGTCGACGCTGCGCAGCACCTTCACCGCGACCTCGTCGCCGTTCCGCTCGTCGCGCGCCGCGACGACCACGCCCATGCCGCCCGAGCCGATGACACGCTCGACGCGATAGTGTCCCGCCACGAGGTCGCCCGCGCGGAGACCCGCGTCCTTCACGCTGGTGGCATCGTCAGAGCCCGACGGCATCGAGCTACGAGCGTATCACCCGCCGTCGCCGCTGCAGGAATCAGGCGGAAACGTGGGGCAAGGCTCGTCCGCCGGGGTGCTCCGCTTCTGCCCGAGGCTGGCAGGGGCGCCGACGAAGCGGATCGACGCCGAGGTCGCGTTGCAGGCGAGCCCCGAGCGATCGGCGATGCGATCGACCATGATGTCGAGGTCCGCGCAGATGACGGCCTTGGCGACGCCGTAGTTGATCGGGTCGTCGCACAGCGCCTTGCCGGCGTCGGAGGTCCGCTGCCGCGAGATGACGTGCAGGAGGTCGCTCGCCGCCCATCGACCGGCGATGATGCCGCCCGTCATGACCGGCTTCGCGCCGGTGAGGTCGAGGTCGGCCGTCAGCACCGCCGACTTCAGGTTCACCGCGAAGCTCGAGCTCAGGCCGATCTTCGTGGTGGCGAGGAAGGCGACCACGACTCCGCCCGAGACGTAGCCCGTCGTCGTGGTGGTCGGCAGGTCCGGGCTGAGGGCGGTGAACTGCGCGTCGTCGAGCGCCCAGGCTTCGCTCTCGACGAAATTCGGCGGCGTGGCGTTTCCGCTGCCGTCGAGGAGGCCGGGCGACGCGTAGACCGAGAAGACGATGTTCGGGTCGTTCGGCGTGCCGTTGTAGTTCGAGAGCCGGAAGAGCAGGGTCGTCTTGCCGAGCGCGATGCCGGCGTTCACCCGCTCCTCGACGTCGGTCTTCGTCTTGACGAGGTTGAAGAGATCGCCGCCGTTGTTGTCGATGCCGCCCGGCGGGTCGACGTGAGGCTTGTCGCCCGTGCAGGTCTCCGTCGCCTTGTCGGTCGTGCAGACGTCGTCGAGATCGTAGCCGACGGGCACCGCGCCCGTCGGAGTCGACAGGAGGATCTCCTTCGCCACGGCCAGCACGGGCGCGACGTCGGCGCTGTCGGGAGTCGTCGGTCGTGGCGGCGGCATGGCGTGATTGCAGCCGTCGCCGCTGTCCACCTTCGCTTCGTTCGGAGCGTCGCCGATCGCGGCCGGCCCCGCGTCGACGGGGACGCTGAGGCCGTTGACGATCGTGCAGCCGTCGACCGCGAGCAGGGCGCCCGAGACACCGAGCAGCGCGAGCAGCGCACCGAAGGGACGCATTCTCATGGGCGCACGCTCGCTTCGCGTGACGGTGTGGTGGGGCCGCTCCAGTCCGTGAAGAAGACCGCGATCACGCCGGTGATCACGCCGAGCCCGATCGTCGTGCCGAGCAGCACATTGGTGCGAGACTGGCTCGAGAAGGCCGTGTCGAGTCGGTCTTGCGTCTTGTCATCGAGAAACGCGTCCCGCTTCGAGACCGTGTCGAGGCCGGACGCGATCGTGAAGCCGCCCACCACCGCGGTGAGCGCCCCACCGATCGCGGGGACGAGCGGAGAGAGCGGCTTCCGTGCAGGCTCGATCGCGGCCTCGCCCCGCGGCGGGCCGATCGCCGGCGTCGGCTTCGCCTCGGGGGCGACCGTCACGCTCACCTGCTCGCCGGCGCGCACCGTGACGACCTTGCGGACGCGAGCGCCCCTGTCGTCGCCTTCGGCCACGTGCTCACCAGGCGCGACGTAGACGACGGGAGCCTCGACGAGCTTCCCGTCGAGCCGGAGCTTGTCCACGCCCGCGGCATGCGGCTCGATCCGTCCGAGACGCGCGGTGAGCGTACGGAGCGCCGCGTTGGCCTGGTCGCGATCGGGCGCGTCGGCCGGCGCCTCGCGGAGGTACCGGGCGAAGAGGGTCGCAGCGCGGACCTCCTCCCCTGCCCGCTGCCACGAGCGCGCCGCGTTCCAGAGCGGCGCGTGGTGCGGCTTGTCGCGATAGGCGGCCTCGAACTCGTCACCCGCATGCGGATAGTCGCCCGCGGCGAACGCCTTCTGGCCGTCGGCGAAATGGCGGGCTGCCGTGCGGTCGGCGCGATCGGACTCGGCCGGCGGCGCCGCGAGGGCCACTCGCGAGGGCGCCATCGTCGAGGCGACGAGCGCAAAGACGACCACGAGCACAGGGCGCCGCATCCGGACCGCAAAGCATAGCGCGCAATGGGCTCTCCGCGCACGCGGCCATCCCCCGACATTGGCCCTGCTACAATGGCCTCGATGCCCCTGCCTGATTTCACGCACACGACGGATGCGCGAAAGACCGCGCTCCAGGTGCGCAGCGCCAAGCTCGTGATCACGAAGGGCGTCGACGCCGGCCGCAGCGCGACGATCGACCAGCCCACGTTCGTCATCGGCACCGGTCAGTCGGCCGACGTCCGCCTCGGCGACCCCGCCGTCTCGCGAGAGCACGTGCGCGTGTCCCTCCTCCCGAACGGCGTCCGCGTCCGCGACGACGGCTCCAAGAACGGGACGTGGCTCGGCGGCGTACGCATCCGTGAGGTGCTCCTGTCGTCGGACGCAAGCATCGTGGTCGGCGGGACCACCATCGCGATCACGATCGAGGCCGACGACCTCCAGCTGCCCCTCAGCGCGAACGATCGCTTCGGCGACGCCATCGGCGGCTCCGCCGTGATGCGAAACCTGTTCGCCGTCCTCGAGAAGGTCGCGCCGACGGAGCTCACCGTGCTCCTCGAAGGCGAGAGCGGCACCGGCAAGGACGTCCTCTCCCGGGCGATCCACGCGAGATCGGCGCGCGCGAGCGAGCCGATGGTGGTGGTCGACTGCGGCGCCATCCCGGCCACGCTCATCGAGAGCGAGCTGTTCGGGCACGAGCGCGGCGCCTTCACCGGCGCCGACAAGGCACGCAAGGGTGTCTTCGAGGAGGCGAACGGCGGCACGCTGTTCCTCGACGAGATCGGCGAGCTGCCGGTCGACATGCAGCCGAAGCTCCTTCGTGCGCTCGAGGCACGCGAGGTGCGCCCCATCGGCGCTCGCGCCTCGCGGCCGATCGACGTGCGTGTCATCGCCGCGACGAGCCGCCGGCTCGCCGAGGCCGCGCGCACGGGCGAGTTCCGCAGCGACCTCTTCTATCGCCTCGCCGTCGCCCGCGTGACGGTCCCGCCGCTCCGCGATCGCCCCGAGGACGTCCTTCCGATTGCCCGCGCCATGTTGCGTGTATTGCGCAATGATCCCGCGCTCGAGATCCCCACCGATCTCGCATCGATGCTCGAGGCTTACACGTGGCCCGGCAACGTGCGCGAGCTCCGCAACGTCGTCGAGCGATGGGCCGCGCTCGGCCGGCTCGATCGCACGATGTTCGACCCCCTCGAGGCGCAGATGTCCGCCGAGGACGACCTCGCGATGCTGCCCTATCACGAGGCTCGCAAGATCGTCCTCGACCGCTTCGAGGAGAAGTACCTGCCGCGCGTGCTCGAGCGAGCCGGCGGGGTCATGGCGCGAGCCGCGGAGCTCGCCGAGGTGGCGCGTCCGAGCTTCTATCGAATGCTCGAGCGCATCCGCCCTCGCGGTGAGTGACCGGCTCACTCCTGCGGCTCACCGGCACTGGCCGCCGATGCACGAGGTCGCGCCCGGGCACTGAGCGTCCGAGAGGCATCCCGGCTTGCACTTGCCGGCGACGCAGATGAGGCCCGCGCCGTTGTTCCCCGGGTTGCACTGGCCGGTGCTCGTGCAGCTCTGGCCGCCGCCCGGTCCTGCCCCCGCCCCCGCGGGCTCGGGGTCATCGCCGGCGGGCACGTTGCCGTCGTCGTTCGGCTCGTCGCCGGCCTCGGCGGCGGAGCCGCCGGAGGAGTCGAGCTTGTCGGCGCGGATCGCCTTGTAGCCGCCGGCCGTCAGCGAGGAGGCCGTGCGAGCGCGGAACTGCATGTCCGACGCGGTGCTCGCCTGCTCGAGCACGCACGCCGCGCTGTGCGACGCGTCGTTCCAGCCGAGGAAGAGGACGATGTGGCCCGAGCCGCCCGAGCGACGCACGAGCGCGTCACCGGGGAGGAGCTTGCTGTACGCGCCGATCGGTCCCGACTTGCCGCCTCCAGCCGAGAAATCCGCCGTGGTGTACGAGGTGCCGAGCTGCCAGCACATCGACACGAACCCGGAGCAGTCGGTGCGGTAGCCCGCCTTGTAGGCCGACTGGCTGTAGGACACCCGCGCGTCGAGCCAGCCGAAGCCGCGCTCGATCGCCGTGCGGCGCCCGCCCGTGGCGCTCGCGAGGATCGCCGATCGCGACAGCTTGCACGCCGACGTGCTGATCGCCGCGCTCGTCTCGCCCGTGTCGCCGTTCTCGTCGGCAGGGTCGACCTCGCTCGCGCAGGCGCTGAGCGCGAACGCGGTGAGGAGCGGCAGGACGAAGGCGGCGCGGAGGTGGTGCAGCATGGGAGGCTCTACAGCACCTCCCGGGCCAGCTCCTCCGTGCCGCCTCGCGCGGGCCGCGACTCGCGGCCAACGCGCGGATCACCCGTAGTTTACGGGGTGATCGCGATTGCCCCACCCCCGGGTAAGGTCGTTCAGCGGGCCGCAGGCAGCGTCACCCGCGAGTGACACTACGCCTGTCCGGCGATCCACTCGCACCCCCAGCGGCGACTACTTCCGGCCGTGACTCTCCTGGAACGTGACATCGAGCTTCACCTCCTTGCCGTCGCGGATCACGACGGCAGGGACGGTCTCACCGGGCTTGTGCGAGTTGAGGACGAACATGAGATCCTCCACGCTCGCGACCTCGCTCTTGCCGAGGCGCACGAGGACGTCGCCCTTCTTCAGGCCGCCCTTGTCCGCGGCGCTGCCCGGACGCACGCCCGAGAGGAGCACGCCCTTCTTGCCCGCGCCGGGGCCGCCGTAGTCGGGGATGGTGCCGAGCGAGGCGTTGAAGCTGCGGAGGTCGCCGCGATCGGCGCCGCCCTCGATGCCGGCCTTGAACGTGAGCGGCTTGTCGCGCTGCGCGACGGCGACGGCGACGTCGCCGCAGATCTTGCCCGTCTGTGCGGCGCCGGCGGCATTGATCTTGTCCGCGGTGTCGGAGGGCTTGTGATAGTCGGAGTGCGACCCGGTGAAGAAATGCAGCACCGGCACACCGCCGGCGTAGAACGACGTCTGGTCGCTCGGGCCGTAGCCGTCACCGCTCATCGCGCAGTCGACGCGCGACTTGTCGCAGGCCGTCTGCACGAGGTCCTTCCACTCGCCGGCCGTCTCCGCGCCGAGGACCTGGAGCCGGTTCTCGCGCATGCGCCCGACCATGTCCATGTTGAGCATGGCGACGACGTCGTCGAGCTTGTGATCGCGCCCCTTCGCCGCCTTCGTCCACTCGTGGACGAGGTGCGCGGAGCCGAGGACGCCCGACTCCTCGCCGGAGAAGGCGACGAACACGACGTCGTGCTTGAGCTGGTTCTTGCGGAGGGCGACCTCGCGCGCGACCTCGAGGAGGACGGCGGCGCCCGACGCGTTGTCGTCCGCGCCGACGTGCGCCTCCTCGGAGAGCGGCGCGAGCGAGTAGCGCCCGCCGTGGCCGAGGTGGTCGTAGTGCGCGCCGACGACGACGACACCCGGGAGCTTCTTGCCGTCCGTGGGCTCGGCGTTCACGCGCCCCACCACGTTGAAGGCGCTCTGCGAGACCGGCGAGAGCTCGACCTTGAGCGCGGCCGAAGCCTTGCCCTTCTTGGCGAGCCGCTCGACGAGCGCCTTGCCGACGCTCCGCTTGAGGACGACGACGGGCAGCCCGGCGTCCGAGTAGCCCTCGGGCATGAGCGGCGGGAGCTTCGCCTCGTCGGGCGCCTTCCAGTCGGGCTTCGCGCCCTCGGGCGGCGCCGGCTCGTCGATCACGACGAGCGCGGATGCGCCCTTCTCGCGTGCGATGAAGGCCTTGCGCCGGATGTCGCCGAAGCGACGCTGCGCCTCGGTGCTCCCGAGCCTTCCGCCTTCGGGGACGAAGCGCCGCACGACGACGACCTTCTTCTTCACGTCGAGCTTCGCGTAGTCGTCGATGGCCTGGTCCTTCGCCACGATGCCGTAGCCCGCGAACACCATCTCGCCCTTCACGTCGGCCTTCGACGGCGAGTAGCCGAGGACCGAGTAGTCCTCCTTCGCGATCGGCTTGCCGTCGATCGCGAGCGCCGTGGCCTCCTCGGCCTTCAAGCTCGTCACGACCGGGAACGCCTGGCGATAGCCGGTGGCCGGGTCGCCCGCGGGCGCGAGGCCGAGCGACTTGAAGCGCTCCTCGAGGTACGCGCCGGACTTCTCGAGCCCGGGCGTTCCGATCCCGCGGCCCTCGCGGGCAGGGTCGGCGAGCCAGGAGATGTCGCTCATCACGCGGTCCGAAGCCTGCTCCTCCTTCGGGCCCTTTCCTTCTTCGACCCAGCGCGCGAGGAATACGTTCGTGTCGTGCTTGCCCTTCGGCGTGGCGCGGTTCGACGAGAACGCGAGCGTCTTGCCGTCGGGCGAGAACATCGGGAAGCCGTCGAACCCGGAGGCATACGTGATGCGCTCGAGGCCGGTGCCGTTCGTGCGGATCGACCAGATGTCGAACTCGCGCCCCTTCGGGTCACCGTGGTTCGAGGAGAAGAGGATGCGCCTCTGCGACGGGTGCCAGAACGGCGCGAACGACGCCGCATCGAGGTACGTGAGCTGCGTCGCGTCGGAGCCGTCGGCATTCGCGATGTAGAGCTCGAGCTTCGACGGGCGAACGAGGTTCTGCGAGAGGAGCTTCTTGAAGTCCTCGAGGTCCTTGCCCTTGGGGCGCGACGCGCGCCAGACGATCTTCGAGCAGTCGGCGCTGAAGAACGCGCCGCCATCGTAGCCGGGCGTGTTCGTGAGCCGCTTCACGTTCTTGCCGTCGGCGTCCATGCGATAGAGCTCGATGTCTCCGTCGCGAACCGATGTGAAGATGATCGAGCCGTCCTTCGCGCAGACCGTGGCCTCGGCGTCGTAGCCCTTCGTCTCGGTCAGGCGCACGACGTTCTTGCCGTCGGCGTCGGCCTTGAAGATGTCGTACGTGTCGTAGAGCGCCCAGACGTAGCCCAGGCTGTGGTCGGGCTTCGGCGGGCACGCGTCGCCCCCGAGGTGCGTCGATGCGTAGATGACCTGCTGGTCGCCCGGCAGGAAGTACGAGCACGTCGTCGCGCCCTTGCCGCTCGACACCGGGACCATCGTGACCGGCGTGCGCTGGGCGTTGGGGTCGAGCGGGAGGACGCCGCTCAGCGGCAGCCGATGAATGCGGTCGCAGTCGTTGTCCCCCGTGCGCGCCTGGAGGATGAGCTGCTTGCCGTCGTTCGACCAGTAGGCCTCGGCGTTCTCCCCGTCGGCCGTGAGCTGGCGGATGTCGGCCAGGTGCCGCTCCTCGGGTTGCGCGGCAAGCGGCGCGAGCGTGAGGCCCGAGGTCGCGGGCTTCGGCGCCGCGACCGGGGCGGGCGGACCGCACGCCGGCAGCGCGGTTGCGACAAAACCGATCGAGGCGATGCCAAGAGCACCCAGGAGCCCAGTGAGGACGACGCGCTTCATCGCCGGCCGTTATACAACGGCCCCATGGCTTCGGCGTCGCAGCTCGCCACAAAAGAGTGAAGCCCGCTTCGCCGCTCGGCGAAACGGGCCTCCCTCGGTCCGAGCTCAGGTCACGCGTGCGTGACGCGAGGCACCCGCTGCGTCAGTTGACGCCGCCGCCGCAGACGTTCGGGCTGCCGCCGCCGCCGCAGATCTGCGGAGCGAGACACACGCCGCAGTCGATGAGACCGCCGCAGCCGTCGGCGACCTGTCCGCAGTTCGCGCCCGCTTCTGCGCAGGTGCGCTTCGTACACTGCGGGACCGCGCACTTGCCGTTGACACACGACGCACCGCCCGGACACGGGCAGTCCGGGTTGATGATGCCGCCGCAACCGTCGGCCACCTTGCCACACGACGACCCGATGGCCGGCGCCGGGCAGACTGCCGGCACGCACGCGCCGACCCCGCACATGTTCGCGACGCCGCCGCCGCCACACGTTCCGCCGACGCAGGGCGCACAGACCGCCGTGCCACCACAGCCGTCCGCGATCGTGCCGCACTGGCCCGCCGCGCAGACCTGCTTCACGCAGGGCGGTGCACCACACTTGTTGGGCACGCCCGCGCCACCGCACGTCGTACCCGCGGCGCACGGCGGGCACGTGATGACGTTTCCACAGCCGTCGCCGGCCTGGCCGCAGTCGATGCCCTGCTGCGCGCAGGTCTTCGGCGTGCAGACCGGGGGAACCGGCGGGACCGAGGTCACGCACGACGCGAGGTCGAACAGCATGAAGGCGAGGACCTTCTCCTGCGTCGTGAGCGGGTTGTTGTCGCACTCGGCCGGGAACACGACGTTGTTCGTGTTGTTGCCGGTCGAGACGTGAAAATCGCTGAAGAGGACGCGGCCGCACTGCTGGTCGGCCGGCTTGTTCAGGTCGGTGTTGAACGTGAGGTGCTGGACGCTCGCCGCGCCAGCGCCAGCGCTCGCCGCGGTCGTGTAGAGCCACTGCTGAGCCTTGCCAGCGAGCATGGGTCCGTTGACGTCGTGACGTGCCTCGTCGATCGGGATCTGCGCGTTGGCCCACGGCGGCGGAGTCGCCGGGAGGGGCGCGACGAGACCGCCGACGATGTTGAGCCACTGCGCGAACGCCTGGCCCTTGCCGAAGGTCGTGTCGAGGTTCGCCGTGATCGTGTTCCACGACGCCGTCTGCGGAACCCACGAGGCCACCGAGTTCCAGGGCATCGTGTTGTCGAGCCAGACGTAGCTGAAGTGCGTCGCGTACACGCGACCGCCGCCGTTGGCGTAGTTGAGGAGGTTCGTGGTCTGGGTCGCGGTCTTCCGGACCTCGCCGCCGACGCACTCGAAGATCGACATATCGTACTTCGCGAGCTCGACCGCGCTGTTGTAGAGCGAGCTCGCCGGCGGCGTGCCGGTCGTCTGGTTGCAGACGCCGCGGTCGACGCAGTTGCCGGCCGCGAGGCAAGCGCCGCGGTTGCCGCTGCAGTTGCCGCCGATGTTGTTGCAGGTCCGGTCCGGCGAGTTGGCGCATCGACCACCGCAGCTCGCGCCCGCGTTGTTGCAGGTCGCGCCGTTGATGGTGCACGTCGCGCCGCAGTTGCCGCCGAAGTTGTTGCAGCTCGCGCCGCCGATGCTGCACGTGCCCGCCGGGGTCGTGATGACCGCGCCGTTGTCCTGGTAGAAGCGGACGCGGCCGTTGCCGGAGGGGTTCGTGAACTCGGCGTCGTCGATGCCGATCTTGCGGAGCACGCACTCGAGACCGTCGACGTTACCCGTCGAGATCGCGATGAGGGGAATGTCACCCTCCGCCTTGTTGTGAGCGAGGGCCGTGCTCGCCGCGGGGACGATCGTGTTGCCGCAGGCCGTGGTCACGATCGTGAACTGCTTCCGCCAGCGACCGAGCTGGACGACGACCGGGATGTTGTTCACCTTGCCGGCCGCGACGCTGCTGACCGGAACGTTCGGGAGGAGGAACTTGCCGTCCGGGCCGGTCGTCGCCGAGACGAGCGGAGCGCCGGTGACGGACGCGCCGCACTGCTCGCACGCGACGTTCGGCGCGAAGGGCGCGACCGGACCGTTCGGGACGTAGACGAGCGCGCCGTAGATCGGGAGCGTTCCGTTCGGCGTCGTGACCGTACCGCTGATGGTCGTGGTGCCGCCGCCAGGGCACACCGTCTGCTGCGTGCAGAGGCCCGTGCAGACGGCGCCGTTGCCGCCGCACACGTTGGGCGTTCCGCCGCCGCCGCAGATCTGACCGGCGACGGCGCAGGCGCCGCCGCAGCTGATGATGCCGCCACAGCCGTCCGCGATCGGACCGCAGTTGAGGCCGGCCGGACACACCGTGAGCGGCTTGCAGGCCTTGCCGCAGACGCTTGGCACGCCCCCGCCGCCGCACGTCTCGCCCGCGGCCGCATTGCACGCGCCGCAGGAGGCGATGACCCCGCCGCAACCGTCCGGCTGCGAGCCACAGGTCGCGCCGATCTCGAGGCACGTCTTCGCAACGCACCCTGCGCCGCCGTCACCGGCGCCGCCATCGACGACGCCCGTCCCACACTTGCTTGGGCCGCCACCGCCGCAGAACTCACCGGCGGCCGTGTTGCACGCACCGCACGAGGGGGTGACGCCGCCACAGCCGTCGCTCGCGACACCGCAGGTCGCGTTGGCGTCCTTGCACGTGAGGAGCTTGCACGCGGGCTTACCGCAGACGCTGGGGACGCCACCGCCTCCGCACGTCTCGCCCGTCGTGTTCGAGCAAGTACCGCACTGGATGATGCCTCCGCAGCCGTCACCGACGGGACCGCAGGTGGCCTTCGCAACGGCGCACGTCAGTGGCTTGCACGACGTGTTGCCGTCCGAGGTGCCCGCATCGACGGGCGTGAACGTGCCCGGCGGCGGAGTGCCCGCCTCTTCAAGGGTCGTCGGATCGACGAAATCGCTGGCCGGATCACCGGACCCGCAGGCGATGGCAACGGCCGCTACGGCAGCGGCGATGCAGAGACTCTTGACGGCAGTAGCAGTACGCATGGGCACAAGCCTCCCGAGGCAATCTAGGCGTCACGGGCCGATCGCGCTCAATCATGCAACGTAGCCTGCTCTCGAGGATCGTTTCGACTAAACGACGAAGACGATCGAGATTCGTGGCACGTCCACGCACAATCCATTCGCTTCTCCGCCTCGTCTGCCGCGGCGGGCGCTACGCGTCGAGCTCAGGATACCGCCTGAAGATGCCATCTTCGTTGAAGGGGATGCGGCGCTCCGAGGCGAGGTAGGCCTCGATCCGCGGGCGCGCCGCCACGCGATCGCGGAGCGCGACGAGGTGCGAAACCTCCTCCTCGATCTCGAGGCGCCGCATCGCCTTCGGGAACGCGTACGCCAGCCCGACCATGACCTGGAAGAGCGAGAGGTCGACGTACGTCGACGCCCGGCCCAGCGCGAACGGGCCTTTGCGCCTCGCGTTCGCCTTGTTCTCCTTCAGGACCGACTCGAAGTAGCCCAGGTACTTCGGTATGCGCTGCTTGATGAAGTGCTTCGATCGGGCGCGCGCCTCGGCCTTCTGGTCCTCGTAATAGAGGCTCGTCGCGATCGGATGATGGGTGTCGTGCACCTCCGCGACGAAATCGGTGATCGACAGCTGGAGCTGGTGGGCGGCGATGCGACTCCGCTCGTCCTTGGGGACGAGGCCGAGCCGGGGCCCGATGACCTGGAGGATGTTCGCCGTGTGCGCCACGACGAGCTTGCCGACCTCGAGGAACGGCGGAGCGAAGGGACGGACGGGCGCGCCGGCCTTGCCCATCATCGCGAGGAGGGCCTCGACTCCTCCGCCCTTCTTCTTCGGTAAGCGTGCAACATCCACGTAGTCCACGCCGGCGTCCTCCAGCGCGAGCCGCACGAATTCCCCGCGTCCCTGGATGGTGGGCCAGTAGTAGAGGTTCATCTTCACGCGGTCAGGATCGCGTGACGCGACGCGACAGACAAGCCGCGAACGCGGCGAGCAGGAGTGCGACCGCGAAGGCCGTGCGCGACGTGGCTCCGGATCCGGTCAGTCGAGCGACCATGCAGCCGGAGCTCTCCTCGTCCTCTACCGGGGCCCTGGGAGGCAAGGTCGTCGGGTCGGGCTCGCCTTCCCGCCACGGGTCCTGACCGGCCTTCGCGTAGGCGCCGAGGATCAGGTCCTTGAAGGCCGACGCCGACGTGAAGACGTTCTCGGCGTCGAGGCACGCCGCCGGATCCCCCGGCGTCGCGCCGCCGCCGTTGCCACCGCGCGAGAGGACGCCGAGCACGGCTCCGCTCGACTCGGCGAACGCGGGGCCGCCGCTGTCGCCCGCGCACCCGCTCTCACCGAGCTTGAACTCCGAGGGCCCGAGATGGTCGGCCGGGCCGACGGCGAGCACCTTCACGCCGCCTCTCTGCTGGCGGGTCGGGGGGTTCGGCGACGTGTCGGTCACTCCCCATCCGACGACGCGCACCGTCTCGCCGGCGCGGGGGCCGCCTTCGAGTCGAACCGGAGCCGTCTTCGCCCCGGACAGCGCGCGATCGAGGAGGACGAGCGCGAGGTCGTGGTTGCAGAGCGTCTTGGCGGCGTCGTCGATGACCTCGACGCCGCGCGCGCCACGGTCGAGCCCGGTGAGGAAATCCGGGCGCTGCGTGCCGACGAACGCATAGAGCTTCGACGCGAGGTGGTCGCCGGAGACGGCGCCGCCGAAGGTCGGGTTGCCGGCGGAGTCACACGCCGCGCTCGCGTCGGTCGTGGCCACGCAGTGGCGCGCCGTGAGCACGAGCCTCGGCGTGAGCAGCGTGCCGGTGCAGCCCGCCGCGGCGCCGCCGATCTGGATCGCGTCGTAGTGCATCACCAGGACGACCGCGTCCTGCGATGCCTCCGAGTCGGTCCCGTGGATGATCGCCGAAGACACGCGGCCGGCGCGCGCGTCGGCGTCGCGCTCGCCGGCCGGTCCGCAAGCCCCCGCGGCGGCCGCGAGCACGAGGCCGAGCGCGGCTGCGCGAGCGCGCCGACTCATCGCCGGCGACGTCGGGCGACGACCGCCGCCCCGAGCAGCACTGCAAACGCCGCGAACGCATCACGCGCAGGCGACGGCATCGGCGCAGCGGTGCCGGCGGTCGCACAGCCGCCGCTGTCTCCACCTCCACCTCCGCCTCCCGTGCCTCCGTCGGCCCCCGACGTTCCGCCCGAGGACGTGGCGCCGGGATCGGGCGCGCCCAGGTGGAGCGTGAACGGCGCATCGGTCTTCTTCGTGGTGATGCCGCCGACGACGACGAGCACGTCACCCTCGAGATTCGCGGGGAGCTTCGCGGCCTTCGTCAGGTCGGGCTTGCCGTCGACGATGGGAACGCCGACCGCCGCGTTGCGCGTTGCGTCCGTCTCGACCGAGACGCTCGAAGGCGCATCGAGGGTCGCGCGGTACGAGTAGTACGAGAGCCCGGACGTGATGCCGGTCGCGCCTTCGGCGAGCGTCGCGAGCTTCACGCCCGGATACTTCGCCGCGTCGGGGTAGCCGCCCGCCCCCGCGAGCGTCTTGGTGGCGGTGTTCCATGCGCCGAAGAGCGGGTAGTCCTCCGCGAGCGACGAGCCCTTGCTCACGAGCAGAGCGTCGGTCGCGGCGAGCGACTTCGTGCCGTCGAGCTCCTTCTCGAGGATCTCGCGCACGGTGTCCGGACCATGACGGAGAGTGAGGAAGAGCGGCCACACCGCCGAGCCGTAGAGAAAGCCGGCCGTGACGCCCGAGGGCTGCGTGTCCAGCGAGCGCGTCGGGTCCTTGAAGAACGCGGGCAGCTGCTGCTCGAAGTCGACGAGCTCGGGGAACACCTGCTTCATCGCCCACTGCGCGGTGCCCTCGGCCCAGAAGCGATCGATCTCCGAGTCGTAGCCGTCCTGGATGGAGTGAAAGAGCTCGTGCGCCACGACGGTACGGAAGCCCTCGGCCACCGTGGGGTAGCCACGGCCCGAGAACGAGGCCTCGACGAGCACGAAGCTCGAGCACGAGCGGCCGGTGCACGTCTCGGTGATGGTCGTGCCGTCCGCGCCGGTGAACGCGAGGAGATATACGTCGAGCTTGTCGTCGCCGCCGTTCGACGTGCACGCGGTGTCGGGCGGCGGCTGCTTGAAGCCCATCTCGGCGTACTTGCCGAGCGCCTTCTCGCCGACGTCCGCGGCGAGGGCCACGGTGTCGGGCACGCTGTCGGCGCGCGTGGTCGTCGGGTCGACGGAGTTGGCGCCGGTCGTTGCATAGTGCACACGAACCCGGGCCGTCGCGAACGACTTCACCGGCTCTGCACCGTACGAATACCCCTGAAAGCCCGAGGCGTCCGTAGGGCGCCCCTGACAGCCTGCGGCGCTCGCGGCGCGCGCGACCCCGAGCAGCGAGACGAGGGCGGCGCCGCCCGCGAGCAGGGCGCCCGTTGTCGAGCGGCGGCCGCGGCGCCTCATAGCGCGAGGACCTTGAGGATGTAGAACGCGGTCGCCATTCCGGTGCCGCCGTCCGCCAGCCCGCTGTAGGAGGTGATGGCGACCTTGTACTTCTTTCCGGTGCCGCCCTGGACGACGTACGTGACGTCCTTCGGCGTGGGGATGTGCGTGACCTGATCGTACTCGTACCAGTCCGAGAACGTCGTGCTGACCGTCTGCGTCATGTCGAGCTGCGGGTTGCAGTCGGCATCGAAGAACTTCTCGGGGACGAGCGCGGTGCCGTTCGCCTCGGCCGCGTTGACCGCCGTGAACGTCTTGTCGATCACCATCGCGCCGCCCATGCCCGGGCCGGCGTCGCCGCTGTTCGTGAAGAGCTTGTCGCGCTTCAGCGCGAGGTCCCACGCGGTCGACATCGGTGCCGTGGTGTCGGTGACCTCCACCTTCGCGCCGGCCTCGAGGTCGACGTAAATGCGCGGGTTCTTGATCGCTGTGTTCTGTCCGCCGCCCGAGGCGTCGACGTAGAGCGTCTTCACGCCGCCCGTGTCGCTCACCACCGACACGACGCCGGTGGAGACCTTGTTGATGGGGACCAGCAGGTCGTCACGCGCCTTGCTGCACGACGTGCCGCCGGTGGGCGCGTCCGTCGTGGCCGCGGAGTCGGTGCCGCCGTCGGCGGCAGGCGTGACGCCGCCCGACGAGCTGGTCGAGCTGCTGCTGCACGCGGCGAAGAGGCCGACGGCGGGGACACACAGGAGGAGGAAGCAAAAGCGGTTCATCATGGTCTCTCTCTCACTTTACCGACTTCACGCGCATCACGACCGTACCGGGCGACGTCGCCGTGGCGCCGTCGAAGCGGGCGAACCCCACGAGGTACATCGACGTGTTGTCTGCTCCCCGCACGACGAAGGCCGACTTCGACGGCGCGACCGGGATCACGCCGCGCTCCAGCCAGAGCGAGCCGAACCCGCTCACGATGCGGTCACCGCGGAACGGCTGGCCGGCGAGCGACGGAGCGGTCACGGCGTCGAAGCGAGCCAGCTCGCTCTCGGGCGTCTTCTGGACGACCTCGGAGAGCTTCTCGGTCGGTGAGCTCACGGCGTCGAGGTCGACGGCGCCCACGCCGCGCGGCCCGCCGACCTCGCCGTTGACGCTGATGTTCTCGCGCCGGAAGCAGAGGTGCCACGCGCTCGACACGCGGGCCTCGGCGGCCGTGAGCATCATGCGCGCGCCGCTGCCGAGGTCGAGGCACTCGCTTTTGCCCGCGTCATTCGCCTGGTCCGCGGTGCCGTCGAGATCCGCGACGTCCTTGACGGGCCCTGCGCCTGCGGCCGTGACCTCGGCCCAGCGGACGCGGTAGAGCGCGGCCGTCGGCGCGCCGTCACGCACGCCGTAGTAGTTGAGGACCTGCACCTTGTACTGCTTGGCGCCGTCCTGGACACCGTAGACGTGAAAACGCGTGTAGAGCGCATGGTTCGCGGCCGAGCCGCCGTAGAACCACCAGCGGATGAAGGCGCCTCCGGTCGTGTCGGTCGCGAGGAAGGGCGTGGCCGGGACGGCGTCGTCGATGAAGACGATCGGGTCGAGCGGGCCGAACGAGGCGCCGAGCCCGCCGCCCGAGGGGCCGCTGTTGGTGAAGACGTCGAGGCCCTCGAAGGCGAGGTCCCAGCCCTTGTCGGTCTTCGGGTCCGCGGGGGTGACGATCGCCGGCGGGCTGGCGAGCTTCACGTAAGCGCGCCCCGCCGCGACCGGGACCAGGAGCTCCTCGGAGCTCGTGAAGGTGTCGGCGTCGGCGCCGGCCTCCGCGGACGACGGCGGCGTCGCCTTCGACCCCGCGCTGTCGCTGCACGCCGACCCCGCGCCGAGCACGAGCATCGAGGCCGCAGACGCCACCAGCGTGCCCAACGTGCGCAGCGAGCAAGAGAGCTTCATTCGTCCTCCCAAGGAAAGTCGGCCTTCAGGCCGATGTAAAGGATGCGCCCCAGCGGCGAGCGCGTGTCGCCGACCCGCCCCGGGTCCTGCTTCACGTCCGTGAGGTTGAGAGCCCCCACGTAGGCCTGCGATTTCGCCCACACCTCGCGCGCGATCCGGACATCGAAGTTCTCGTAGCCCGGCGCCCTCGTGTTCTCGTCCAGAAAGGCGTCGGTCACGATTCGTGCTCGCGCGTAGAGCTCCATCTTCCACCCCGGCTCGACCCGCAGCGACACGGTCACCGCATGTGGCGGACGCCCGGGCAGCGGCTGGTCGTTCACGTCGTCGCGCGTCCACGTATAAGCGTAGCTCGATTCGGCGCGCAGGAAAGGCGCCGGCTTGAAGGCGACGTCGACCTGCCCGCCGGCCGTCCGGGCGCGCCCGAAGTTCGTGTACGTGTACGAGGCCACGCCGCCGTCGTTCTTGCCGTTGGCGAGATCGAGATCGATGAGGTCGTCGACCCAGTTCGCGTAGACCGAGCCGCGGAAGGTCATCCTGCTGTCGGGAGTGACGGTCACGTCGGCGTTCACGCCCCACGATTTCTCCGGCTTGAGCGCGTCGTTGCCGAGGATCTTGTAGCCGAAGGCCGAGTGGTCGAACGCGAACCCGAGCTCCTTTGCGCTCGGCGCGCGGAAGCCGCGACCGCCGGACGCCCGCAGCGTGACGAGCGGGGTGATGCGCCACGCCGCCGCGAGGCGCGGCGCGAGCGAGGAGCCGTAACGCGTATGCGATTCGAAGCGAGCGCCGGGCAGGACCGTGAGGTCGCCGAGCTTCTGTGCGACCTGACCGTAGAGCGCGCCGATGCCGTACGAGAGCGGCACCACCTCGGGCGCCGTCGTGGTGACGGGGCCGGCCGACGTGCTCACGGTGCGCGTGAGGTCCTGCTCGAAGTGCTCGGCCTCGGCGCGCGCGCCCGCGACCCACGTGCGTGCCCCGTCGGCGATGGTGGCCGTCGCTTCGAAGCTCTGCATGCGCTGCGTACGATCGTGTCGCTCGTCGATGGGCGAGGCGCGTCGATCGCGCGCGGTGAAGTTGTCGAACCACTGACGGCCCAGCGAGAGGCGAAGGTTCGAGCCCTTGCTCCCGATCCTCGTCGTGTGGATGAGGTGCAGCGTGTAGCGATCCGTCTGGGAGGGCGTGTCGATGACGAACCGACCGAGGCCGGGCGCCTCCTGCGTCTCGAGGCCGTCGGTGCGATCGCGGAACTGGCGCATGCGCACCCGGACGTCCATCGCGGGCGTGAGGCTCGTGCCCGCGCGGAGGCCGAACATGCGATGCGACTGCTCGGGGACACGGAGGTCGGGCAGGCCGGGCTTCTCGATGCCATCCATGCGCGTGAGGTTGAAGTCGACGGCGGCCCAGGGCCTTCCGCGCCGGTAGCCGGCGTTCGCCTGGAGCACGAGGCCGTTGAGCGAGCGGCCTTCCATGCGCATGCGGCCGGTCGGGCCCTCGTCGCGAGGCGGCGCGGTGATGATGTTCACGACGCCGCCGATCGCCGCCGAGCCGTAGAGCGCGCTCGTCGGACCGGAGACGACCTCGATGCGGTCGATGTCGCCGGTGGGGATCGCGGAGAGATCGATCGCTCCGCCGACGTCTCCGACGACGCGCTCGCCGTCCTCGAGGACGAGCACGCGATCGCGATCGAAGCCCTGGATCTGGAGGGCGCTGACGCCGCCGAGGAAGCCGTACGAGCCGGGGTTCACGACGAGACCAGGCTGGCTCGCGAGCGCGTCGGCCACGTTGGTGGCGCCGCGCCGGTCGGCCTCCTCTCGCGTGATGACGTCCGTCTTCACCGTCGAGCGCTGCATGCGCTCGGGCGTGCGCGTGCCCGTGACGACGACCGTGTCGCCCTCCTTGTCGCGCTTCGGCTCTGCGGCCCCCGCGACGGTGGCGGCGCCGAGCGATGCGACAGCGGAGGCGACGGCGATGTGGCGAGGGTTCACGTCAGACCGAGGAGGGCGGGAGGCGCGAGCAGTCCAGCACGAGACCGGCGCGCTGCGGAAACCCTCGTTTGCCGACTGCGCCGTCAATGAAGTTGCAAGTCATTTTCATTAAACTAGGGTGCCAGCTCATGCGCCGCCATCCCTTCGTGGCTCGCGCTGGCCGCATGCGAGGCGGCGAGCGGGCCGAGCTCTGCCGAGGAGCCGACCGCGGTCGACCCGCCGATCTCCACGCGCGACCCGTTCGACGTCGCGCTCGACGGCCTCACGAAGGAGGAGCAGACGCTCTTCGTGGAGGGCGACGAGCTGTTCGATCTGCCGCTGCGCGAGGCGGACGGGCTGGGGCCGCTCTTCACGCGTACGAGCTGCGGCGCGTGTCACGCCGAGGGCGGGCGCGGCCCCGGCCTCGTCCAGAAGATGAGCGTCGTCGAGAGCGACGGAACGACGCCTACCGTCGATCAGTCGAAGCTCCCCTTCGGCCACACGATCCATCCGCTCGTCGCCGGCGGAGGCAGGACGCCCATCGTCGCTCCCACCGGCGACCCGAGGGTGAAGGTGTCGACGCGCGTCGGCCCTCCCGTCCTCGGTCGCGGCTACATCGAGGCGATTGCCGACGCGGAGATCGAGCGCGTCGAGAGAGAGCAGGCCGCGCGCGCCGACGGCATCCACGGGCGCATCAATCGCGTCGTCTACGCCTCCGAGCGCAATCCCGACACGAGCGTGCACGGGCACGGCCCCGGCGACGTCGTCATCGGCCGCTTCGGTCTCAAGGCGCGAGCGTCGACAAGCGCGCGCAGTACCTGAGGCTCATCGCGATCCCGCGGCGCGGCAGCGACAGGCGGGGCGCAGGCCTCTTCGACCAGGTGCTGTGCGCCACGTGCCATGTCCCCGCGATGCAGACGCGCGCCGACTACCCGATCCGCGTCCTCGCCGGCGTGAGCGCCCCTGTCTACAGCGACCTCCTGCTCCACGACATGGGCGACGAGCTCGCGGACGGCACCGGCGGTACGGACGGTCAGGCGACGTCGCGCGAATGGCGCACGGCGCCGCTCATCGGGCTCCGCTTCCTGAAGAACTTCCTCCACGACTCGCGCGCGCACTCGCTCGACGAGTCGATCCGCCTTCACGCGGGCCGCGGCTCACAGGCTTCGCCCTCGGTCGCCGCCTATCTCGCGCTGCCGGATGCCGACCGGCAGGCGCTCCTCGATTTCGTCGCTGCACTCTGAACCAGGAGATCACCCGTCATGCGTTCGTTTCCTCGACATGCCTTCTTCCTCGCGATGTCCGTGCTCGTTCCGGCCTGCTCCTCGAGCGAGGAGGGCGCGTCGTCCGGAGCGCCCTCGCAGCCCGCAAAGAGTGAGGAGCAGTGGAAGCAGGAGGTGACGACGGCAATGCACGACTCGATCCTCGTCGACATCCAGGCGCACCGGAAGGCGACGGAGGATCTCGCGGCAGCCGCGCCGACCCCCACGGGTCGCGGCTGGGATCGGACGCTCGACGCGGCGGCGATCGCCTCGATGAAGGAAGCGTGGTCGCGTGCCCGCGCGACGTACGAGCATGTCGAGGGCGCGCTCGCCCCGATCTTCCCCGACATCGACGCGTCGATCGACGAGCGCTACGACGGCTTCCTCGAGACGCTCGGTGCGGCCGGCGACGCGAACCCGTTCGACGACGCGGGCGTGACGGGGCTCCATGCCGTCGAGCGCATCCTCTGGTCGGACGCGATCCCCGCGCCCGTCCTCGCGTTCGAGAAGACGCTCCCCGGCTATCAGGCCGCGTGGCTCCCGGCGACCGAGCAGGAGGCTCTCGAGCTGAAGTCGAAGCTCTGCGCGAAGCTCGCCGCCGATGCAGCGTCGCTCGAGGCGCAGTGGACGCCCGCGAAGATCGACATCGGTAGCGCCTACCAGGGGCTCGTCGGTCTGATGAACGAGCAGAAGGAGAAGGTCAACAACGCCGCCGAGGGCGCCGAGGAGTCGCGCTACTCGCAGGAGACGATGCGCGACATCCGCAACAACCTCGAGGGGACGCGAAAGATCTACACCGTGTTCCAGCCGTGGATCGCGAGCAAGCAGGGCGGCAGCGCACGCGACACCACCATCGTTCGCGGCTTCGAGCAGCTGACGACGCTCTATGCCGGCGTCCAGGGCGACGCCATCCCCTCCCCGCCCGCGACGTGGAGCGCCGAGACACCGTCGGCCTCGGACCTCGGCACGCCGTTCGGCGTCCTCTACTCCGGCGTGAAGTCCGCCGCCGACGCGACGAGCGACTCGTCCGTGGTGGGCGCGATGAACGGAGTCGCAGAGCTGCTCGGCTTCGCGGCCCTCGCCGACAGGTGAGACGACGATGACGACTCGAAGCACCGTGCTCGTCTTCTTGCTCGCGACGAGCGGTGGTGCAGGTGTCGCGTGCTCGCCGTCGTCCTCGGCCGACGAGCGCGCACCATGCGCCGCGCGGACGAGCACGGTGACCGCCTCACCCGCGCCCTTCGGCGCGGCGACGTTCACCGCGTTCGCCCAGAACTTCGCCGGCTTTCGCGCATGGCCGTCGATGCCCGGAGTCTCGAGCCACGCCGGAGGCACGGGCCTGCACGGCGACGGAGAGATGACGGTCTACATCAATCGCCTTCCGCCTCACGGAGCCGGCGAGTTCCCCGTGGGGACGGTCATCGTGAAGGAATCGAACGGCGGAGACGTCCGAGACCGTCAGCTCTTCGCGATGGTGAAGCGTGGCGGCACGTTCAACGCGAGCGGCGCCAGAGGGTGGGAGTGGTTCGAGTTCGAAGGGCAGTGCGGAGACGAGCCGCTCATCAGCTGGCGCGGCGTCGGACCGCCGGCGGGCGAGAAGTACGGCGGCGACGCGAACGGAGGCTGCAACGCCTGCCACGCGAACCAGGCCGAGAACGACTTCGTCCGCACCGACGGCCTTTCGCTGTCGAGCTTCTGACAAGTGGGGCTCCGCCCCTCGCTTCGCGAGCCTCCCCGCGATGTGGACTTTCCGGCGTGATTCGCCTTCGGCGAGCGGCGCCGAAGCGGCGCCGATCTCGCGCCTGGGTCCAGCGAGGCTGTGACCTTCCACTTGTGAGGTCTAGCGATCACGCAGAGCGAGAAACGGCGTGCGTCGACACGCCGGTCGGCGCGCAGCGCCGAAGCTCCCTGGGGGAGCCTCATCGCGCAGCGATGAGGGGGACCGGACGACGCTCAGGATTCATCACATCTCGACACATCTCGACGTAGGCAGAGCGTCGTTCCGTGAGCCGATCTCGATCTCTGCGGGCAGCTGTCGACGAGAGGCCAACGAGGGAGGGGCCGGGGCACGCGCAGGCGGTATCGCAGGCAGCGACGTCGGCCTTGCGCGCAAACGTCGCGTGGCGAGAGCCGCGTGGCGAGAGCCGCGCCCTCGGCTCACGCATCCTCTCGGATGCGGAGACGGAGAAAAGCGTGGTGGGATCCCGCCTTTTCCTGGCGTTGGCTCGCGCCGCAAGTTAGAAGCGCCCTATTCGTGATGAGCACCCGCCGTCGGTTCCCCGTCCAGATGTCCTTCGAGGATCGCCGCAAGCTCACTCGGGCCGGCAGGAGGAAGCAGCGTCCGGGGCCGAAGCCTGCGGAGTTTCCCAACGTGCGACATCGCGCGCGTGCCGTGCACAAGTACTGGAACCCGCTGCACGTCACGATGCGGGCGCTGCGCGGGCTCCCCAGCTTCCGTGCGCAGACGCTGTTCGCGGCGTTCGAGCACGCGGTGCGCCGGACGCGTCGCGACGACTTTCGCGTCGTGGAGTTCTCGGTCCATGAAGAGCTTTTCCGTGCGCGCCAATCGCCTCTTCAACGCCGCGCTCGGCCGCGGCCGCGGTCGTGTGTGGGGCGATCGCTACCACCGTCGCGATCTCACGAGCGCACGCCA
>Ga0335397_10000931_pt1 | contig 39765 bp, 33 predicted proteins | sample MAT04_FD_205740 | JGI IMG/M metagenome (GOLD analysis project Ga0335397, IMG submission 205740) | Freshwater microbial communities from Lake Fryxell liftoff mats and glacier meltwater in Antarctica - MAT-04 (spades assembly) (version 2) ... | reverse complement strand
CCTTGACAGTCGGTTATTCGGGGCCGGGCAAGACCGTCATGACTTGGTCTATCCTGATCGACCCCTTGCTGCTCGCCGTGGTGGCCGCCAATGTGGCCGGACTGATATTGCTGCAGGCGGCCTTTCAGCGCGGACGGGCAGCCGTGATCGTGCCTTTGCAATTGGCTATGGCCAACGCTATTGCCGTGGTGGCGGGCGTGATGATTTTCGCGGAGCACGTTACTGAATTTCGCGCGCTTGGCATCGTTTTGATCATTGGCGGGACGGTACTACTGCACGTCAAGCCGCACAAGGCGTTTTGATCCGTCGCGTTGTGACTGGTCGACCCTGAGCCTGTTCAAGGCGAATCCGCCAAGCAGCCTACCCTTATGGGCCGAAATTCAACTCGAGGTCATCTGGCCAGCTCTGGCACTTCGGACCAAGCTCTATTTCATCAGGTCCACGAGGTCCAACCTGATTGACCGACTACGAGGTACGGGCGAAGTCCCTACCCGCGCCAAGAAGCCAAAATTGTCGCCCGGTGTCGCATTGGCAATCCGCTCGAAGTAATCTGAAAGTTTGAGCGCCATGTCAAACATCTCCGGCTCAGCGGAGAAACGGCGGCCAGCACGCGCATACCAGCGGAAAATTACTGGGGTCATCTCGGGCTGCAAATGGAGCCCCTGATGGGTGACGGTCAACCAGATCCGTTGCCAGATAATTCCTAGTTGAACCCAATCTTCAAGCGAAGTCGGCGTCTTTTTGGGTTGCACCAGCAGATGCGCTGCGCAAAACAATGCGGGGAGCAGATCGAGTTGGATGCGTGGTGGTATCGTGCCCATCAGGTAGCGGTTGAGGAACCGGACGCGCCCCCAACTCTTCATCACCCACTCCATCAGGCGTGCCGTAGCTGGATCCACACCAACGGCCTGCTCCGGTATCTTGTCCTTGCTGAATTGGGCGCGCCACTCGATGATCTCTTGGTGCACCGGAAATGCTTCAGGGCAGGTGAGGCGAATCTTCGCGCTGTCCCATAACAGGCCGGCGACTTTTCTGCGTTCGGATGGTGACTCGAAAAGTTGAACCGTGAAATCGTCGCCGGCGGATGCGATCAGTGCATCTCGCTGCTGGTCGGTGAGAGGGGTGGTTTCCATTGGCCGGCGTTGCACCACGCGGGTCTCGATACATCCGAACAGTGGGTCCTGCGCGATGGCGGGATCCTCCGCAAAACGCACGTCATAGATCGGGTTGCGGTGTTCACCTTCGCTCGTTGCAACCCAACTGGTCGCCAAGCCAAAGCCAGACGCTGCAACTCGCATTGTTTCAAGCAGCGCGCCGTGTGCAATGTGACTCGCGTGTCCATCAAAGTCATACAAGATGCGGTCGCGCGTATCGAACCCGTGCACGCGTACGGCTGAATCACCGACAAACGCGAAGCGCCAAACCTGCGTGTTGTCGCCGCTAGGCGTCCAGCGCGCAAGGTTAAGAATCCTCGTCAGAGTGTCACGGTTCACGGGGTTCTCCTTTCATTGCACTTCCTGCATTTGCATTCGAAATTTACCTTACCATACCGTACCTTCTAGCTTGGGTCCCAGCCTCGCTTGGCGTTTTTGTATGACGCCCCAGTTCGAATTGCGAGAGTCATCATGACAGCCCCCTTCACTTTTGATTACGACTGCGCTTTTTCTCGCAACATCGGCTGGGTCACCTTGGCTGAGCAGGCGAGCCTGAAAACGGCCCGCATCGCGATAGCCGGCCTGGGCGGTGTCGGTGGCGCCCATTTGTTGACCTTGTCCAGGCTTGGCATCGGCAATTTCAACATCTCCGACTTTGACGAATTCGACGTTCACAACCTGAATCGACAGGCCGGTGCATTCATGCCGTTCATGGGTCAACCCAAGATCACGACACTTGCCGCGATGGCGCGGGACATCAATCCCGAGATAGACGTTCGCCAGTTTCCGGATGGCGTCAAGCCGGACAATGTCGACGCGTTTCTCAAGGATGTCGACGTCTACGTGGACGGACTTGATTTCTTCGCCCTGCCCGCAAGGCGCATGGTCTTCGCCAAATGTCGGGAAAAGGGAATTCCCGTGTTAACCGCCGCGCCACTGGGCATGGGGGTCGCCCTGCTTTACTTCTCCCCCCATGGTATGAGCGCCGAGGAATATTTCCGATGGGAAGGTCATGATGTGCAGGAGCAGTACGCACGTTTCATAGCCGGTCTATCGCCGGCGATGGTCCAGCGTGACTACCTGGTGGCCCCCGAGGCCGTCAACTTTCAGGAAAAACGGGGCCCTTCGACGGTGATGGCCTGCGATTTATGTGCGGGAGTAATGGGGACCTGTGTGCTGAAGTTGCTTTTGCAGCGTGGTTCTATCAAAGCTGCGCCCTGGGGGATGCAATTCGATGCCTATCACCAAACCCTCAAGCACACATGGCGCCCGTTCGGCAATGCAAACCCGCTGCAGTGGCTTTTGTTAAAGTTCATTCGGCCTGTGTTGCGTGGGAAGTCAGGAGTTTGATTGGCGGCGGGCTCGTGTCTTCGTCCCCGAACTCGGGTTCAGGGGCGGTCGGCATTGGCGAGATTGCATTGACAGCGTGAACTAGTTGTACGTTTGGTACAAGTATTGGCATACGCATGCTGGAATCGCGTTAGCGCCAAGCAAATACGCTATATTCCCCTTCATTGATAACAGGTTGCGATTGTTTCGTGAAGGAATTGGTCATGATGAATATGTATGGTTGGGGGCGCGGCGTTCGGTTTGTGTTGTTGGTGTTGGTTTCGACCTTCGTGTTTGGCTGTGCGTCGTTTTCCACCCCGAAGTACCCTCCAGCCCCGGTCTCAGCGGCGACGCCTGACTACAATTACATCGTCGGCCCGGGAGACTCGCTCAACATCATCGTCTGGCGCAACCCAGAGCTTTCGCTGACGGTGCCGGTGCGGCCTGACGGCAAGGTCACCACTCCGTTGGTCGATGAGCTTGTGGCGCAGGGAAAAACGTCCAGTGAGATTGCCCGCGACGTTGAAAAGGCGCTTAGCAAGTACGTGCGCGACCCGATCGTCACGGTGATCGTGACCGGTTTTGTCGGCCCTTACAGCGAGCAGATTCGTGTGGTGGGTGAGGCGGCCAAGCCGCAGTTTTTGCCTTATAAGCAGAAGATGACCTTGTTGGACGTGATGATCGCCGTTGGCGGCCTGACAGACTTCGCCGATGGAAATTCGGCTTCGATCTTGCGTGCCTCTGACGGCGACAAGCGCTATACCGTGCGCATCAAGGACCTGATCAAGCGCGGCGATCTGTCTGCCAATGTGGAAATGAAGCCGGGCGATGTTCTCGTCATCCCTCAAGGCTGGTTCTGAAACTTGATGGGCGTGCCCGAGATACCAGGCGCGCCGACTCCCGTCTTTGCTGACGATGACTTAGACAGGTTGAAGTGCGCGCATGGAAGAGTTACTAGGGCAAATCGTATCGGTATCCAAGGGAATGTGGCGCCATCGATGGCCTGCATTGGCCGTGTCGTGGTTTGTCGCGATTGTTGGCATCGTCGTGGTGCTTGCCGTGCCGGACAAATATGAGGCATCGGCCCGGATTTTTGTCGATACGCAGTCGATTCTCAAGCCCTTGATGTCGGGCTTGGCGGTTCAGCCCAATGTGGAGCAACAGGTGACGATGCTCAGTCGTACGCTGATCAGCCGCCCCAACGTGGAAAAGCTCATACGAATGGCAGATCTGGATCTGGGCAGCACATCCAAGGCTGCGCAGGAAAAACTGATTCAGGACTTGACCGACACATTGCGAATTCAAAACGCAGGCCGCGACAATTTGTACACATTGTCCTATCGCGATGCAAGCCCAGATCGTGCCCAGCGGGTCGTGCAATCGTTGGTGTCGATTTTTGTCGAGTCCAGCCTTGGCGCAACCCGAAAAGACTCGGATTCAGCGCGTAAATTCATCGAGGAGCAGATCAAGACCTATGTGGCGAAACTCGAGGAGGCCGAAGGGCGCCTGAAGGAGTTTCGTTTGAAGAACATGGAGCTTCAGGGTGCCGAGGGTGGGGATATGGCGTCCAAGGTTGCCGGAATTACCGCCCAAGTCAATCAGGCGCGGCTTGAGTTACGTGAAGCAGAAAAAGCCAGAGACTCGGCCAAGCGCCAGATCGAGGCGGAAAAATCCCAGACGGCCAATGTCACGACAAGAAGCATCTTGCAGGAGTCGGCCATCAATGTGTCTACGCCCGAATTGGATGGTCGCATATCCGGGTTGAAGCAAAATCTCGATGGCTTGCTGCAAAGATTCACCGAGCGCCATCCCGACGTAGTCAATGCGCGGCGACTTTTGAAGGACCTGGAAGACCAGCGGAAGAAAGAAGTTGCGGAGTTGCGCAAGGTGGCCATGGCGAATCCAGTTGCATCCAGCGGTCAGGGGCAGTCCCTGATAACGCAGGAACTTGGGCGTATGCTGGCTTCTTCGGAGGTGCAGGTGGCGATGCTCAGCGCGCGCGTGGGTGAATACGAGGCGCGATTTGGCCGGGCGAGGGAACTGATGAAAACTGCGCCTCAGATCGAGGTGGAGTTTGCCCAGCTCAATCGAGATTACGGAATTCACAAGAAGAATTACGAGGACCTGGTTGCGCGGCGCGAGTCCGCTTCCTTGTCCGGTGACTTGGAAGGGGCTTCCGGCGTAGTGGACTTTCGCCTGATCGATCCGCCGCGCGCCTCGCAAAAGCCTGTGGCCCCCAATAGACTGCTGTTGTTGCCGGTCGCGCTGATTGCTGCGATTGGTGCTGGGCTCGGCCTTGCCTTTGTGTTGAGCCAGCTGCGCTCGGTGTTCTTCGATGCCCGCGCCGTACGCAATACGATCGGTCTTCCCATCCTCGGTGTCGTGACCCTGGTGATGTCGGACGTGACCAAGGTTCGCCAGCGGCGGGATTTGAAGAAGTTTGGTCTTGCATCCAGCGCTTTGTTGGGTATTTTTGTTGCCGCCGTTGTAGCTTTGACGGTACTTGCCAACCGGGCCGCGTGATTCGACCATGAGCAGTTTGATCGAACAAGCAACACAACGATTGGCGCAGTTGCGCCGCGCAGGTGCGGCAATGCCGGAACCCAGCGTTGCACCGCCCCCTGTTCCAGCTCCATTGCCTGGAACCGGCGAAGTTCAGCGGTCAGCCGGTGCGGTGCGCAGAGTCGCGCCGCAAGACGGAGGTCCGAAGAGGACATCGAGGCAGGTTGAGCTCAACATGGATGCACTGGCTGCGGCGGGCATCGTGACACCCAATGCACCGCGATCGCAGATTGCCGATCAATACCGCGTGATCAAACGGCCACTGATTGCCAATGCCATGGGCAAAGGCGCTGTGCCGGTTGTGAACGGCAACCTGATCATGGTGACCAGTTCAGTACCTGGGGAGGGCAAAAGCTTCACGGCTATCAATCTGGCTATCAGCATCGCTGCCGAGATGGACAACACGGTCATGTTGGTGGATGCCGACGTGGCGCGTCCATCGATCCTGCGCGTTTTGGGTCTGCCCACCGGGCCGGGTCTGCTGGATCTGCTGCAGGATGAAGCGGCTGATTTGTCGACCATGTTGCTCAAGACCAATATCGACACGTTGAGTATCCTTCCCAGTGGTACGCCCCATGAGCATGCCACGGAGATGTTGGCCAGTGAAGCGATGTCACGTCTCATTGAAGATTTAGGCAAACGTTATCCTGACCGGATCATCGTGTTCGATTCTCCACCGCTGCTGCTGACGACGGAATCACGTGTACTGGCAACCCACATGGGACAGATCGTCATGGTGGTCCACGCCGAGAAGACCCTGCGGTCCGACGTGGAGGATGCCTTGGCCACTATTGAGGCGTGCCCGGTAAAGTTGATGTTGTTGAATCAGGTGCGCACCAATGCCGGTGGTGGGTATGGTTACGGATATGGCTATGGGTACGGTTATGGCAACAAGGTTGCCTAGTGGAGCATTACTTTGCACGTGGAGCAGTGAGTTGTCGTCACTGAGGTGCATGGTTGTGACCCCCTCGGGCTTCACGCGCATCGTTGCCTTATTGGCCGGATTTTGCGTCGTGTTCCCGACTTCGGTGTGGGCACAGGAGAGTGGAGCTAGATCCGGCATCACCATTGTTCCACGTATCTCGGTTACGGAGACCTACACCAACAACGTTTCTCTCAGCAGTGCCAACAAGCAGTCCGAGCTGATCACTCAGATCAGCCCTGGGATTCGCCTGACGAGCAATGGCGGTCGAGTCAAAGGCTCGCTGGATTATTCGCTGACCGAACAGGTGTATGCCAGAGGCACCTCGGGGCGGCGCTCTCAGAACTCGCTCAATGCCATCGCCAATATCGAGGCGGTCGACAATTGGGCTTTTGTGGATGTCAGCGGTGTCATTGGCCAGCAGTCTATTTCAGCGTTTGGTGCGCCAGTTGGGGATGGCTCTGCGTTGAACGGTAACAGCACCGAAACATCGGTGTTCAGGCTTTCTCCCTATGTGCGTGGTCGGCTCGGGTCGACGGCCGAGTATCAAGCGCGCTACAGCCTTACCTCAAGTCGCAGCGGATCAGCGGCAGTATCGGATGTCGACTCAAGAGATCTTTCGTTGTATTTGAACAGCTTGGGTACGCGAAGAGGTGCGGGGTGGAACCTGTCAGCCGATCACCAGAGGGTCGATTACAGCGCAAGCCGATCAACAAGTTCCCAGCGGATCAACGGACAGGTGAACTACCCGTTCACCGATCGGTGGAGTGCGTACGTCCGAGCAAGTCACGAATCCAACGACTACGTGACCGCGACCACCCAAAGCCAGGATATTACGGCTTTAGGGATGACGTTCACGCCAAATGACGAGGCGCAGTTCAGTATCGACAGAGACAATAGTGGCGCCACTGGGCTGACAATCAAATGGGCGCCTTCCAGGCGGACCAGTGTTTCGGTTACCCGTGAACGGCGGTTGTTCGGCGAGACACAGAACATCGCACTTGCATACCGCACGTCCAATACAGCCTGGACATTCAGTGATACGAGAGGTTCTGTCACCAGTACGGGCTTGTCGACGGCAACAATACCCAGTTCTCTCTACGACGTGTTGCTGGCACAGTTCTCCGCCGGCGAGCCGGATGCGGTGAGGCGTGAACAATATGGCGCTTTTCTTCAGGCCAACGGAATCAGGCCAGCTGCCGCTGCCATTGGCGGATTTTTGACGTCAGCGCTGTCGCTGCAAAATCAGCAGCAGGTGTCTTTCGCGTTGTTTGGGGCACGCAACACGATCAGCCTGACTGCAAGCCGCAGCTCCAATACCAGGCTCGATACCGCTTCGGTTGCGGTAGACGATCTCTCAACATCCGGTGTGGTTCGGCAGAACGGACTGATTGTCAATTTTTCGCATCGATTCACACCCAACTCGACGCTCAACGTCGTTGCTGCCCGTCAGAATTCCTCAGGCACGTCGGGTCAGACCGGAACCTCCACAAAATCGGTCAACGTAAATCTTTCAACGCGTTTGACCAAGGATGCAACGGCTAACATTGGTGCACGCCGGATCGTCTTTGACAGTGTCACGGCCCCGTATACCGAGACCGCTGTCATCGGAAATCTGAATGTGCAGTTCTGATTCATGTACGAAGCGTTTTATGGGCTAAACAGCAAGCCTTTTCAACTCAATCCGGATCCCAGCTTCTACTTCGGTAGCAAGCAACATCGGCGTGCCAAGGCCTATCTTGAGTACGGCCTGCTGCGCAATGAAGGATTCATCGTCATCACCGGCGAAATAGGCGCAGGCAAAACCACCATCGTTCGCGGGTTGCTCGACAGCATGGACACCCATACGGTGACCGCGGCCAACCTGGTCAGCACGCAGCTCGACGCGGAAGACACCTTGCGCATGGTTGGCGCCGCCTTCGGCGTGCGGGTCAAGGATGTGTCGAAGGCCGATCTGTTGATGGCGCTGGAGGCGTTTTTGGTGACACAGATCAGCGAAGGCAAACGCAGTTTGCTGATCGTGGACGAAGCGCAAAATCTCACGCCACGAGCGGTTGAAGAGCTTCGCATGTTGTCGAACTTCCAGTTCGGCAAACAGGCGCTGCTGCAGACTTTCCTGGTCGGGCAGCCGGAGTTTCGCGAGATCTTGCAACATCCGAACATGCAGCAGTTGCGCCAGCGGGTTACCGCCACCTGCCATATCGGCCCGCTGGATGTGGAGGAAACACAAGGTTATATCGAACATCGGCTCAAGTGCGCAGGCAGCACGGGTAAGCCGGAGTTCGGAGCGGGAACGTTTGAGGCGATTTTCAAGGCCACTGGCGGCATTCCCCGGCGCATCAACTCGGTTTGCGACAGGTTGCTGCTGCTGGGATTTCTGGGCGACAAGGAGTTGCTGACGCTGGAGGATGTCGAGGAGGTCGTCAGCGAGTTGCATGACGAGGGGGGAGGTGGTGCTGGCAGGCATTCATCTTCGCGCGCGCCGTTGGAGTCGGTCTCCCGGTTTGATGCAGCCGATTCCATGGTGGACATCGATCTGGCCAAACTGCAGGGCATCGCGCCATATAGCGATGACGTTTCCAGTCAACTGAGCCAACTAAGCTCCGAGCAGTATGCAGACCGCCTTCAGCGACTGGAGCGCAGCATGCTGCGGCTCGAGCGGGTAAATATCGAAACTCTGTCCATGCTGCAAAAGCTGGTCGCAGCAGTGCGCAAATAGGGATCCTGGACGATGCGCGCACCGATGGTCAATGCCATGACGATTGACGTGGAGGACTACTTCCAGGTCTCCGCTTTTGCGCCGCATATCGCGCGCACAAGCTGGGACGATCGCGAATGCCGTGTCGAACGCAATATGGACCGGATCCTGGAGATGCTGGCTGCACAGGACACGAAGGCCACGTTTTTCACACTGGGATGGATCGCGCGGAGGTATCCGCAATTGGTGCGCCGTATTGTCGATGGCGGGCATGAGCTGGCCAGTCATGGTTATGGCCATGAGCGTGCCAGCGACCTCACGCAGGCTGCGTTTCTGGAAGACATCACCCGTGCCAAGTCAATCCTCGAAGACTTGGGTGGCGTCGCAGTCCGTGGCTACCGTGCGCCGAGCTTTTCGATCGGCGAAGGCAACTTGTGGGCCTTTGATGCGCTGCTGTCGGCAGGCTACCGCTACAGCTCCAGCATTTACCCGATACGCCACGACCACTACGGCATGCCGGATGCGCCACGCCATGCCCACGAGGTACGCCCGGGCCTGCTGGAGGTGCCCATCTCGACGGTCCGGCTGTTCGATCGCAATCTGCCTTCCAGTGGAGGCGGGTATTTCCGCCTGTTTCCCTATGCCTTGTCGCGCTGGATGCTCAACCGGGTCAATATCGCCGATCAACAGTCGGGCATCTTCTACTTCCACCCGTGGGAGATTGATGTGGAACAGCCTCGCGTTGACGGAATCAGCAGCAAGACGCGGTTTAGGCATTATGTGAATATTGGGCGCATGGAGCGTCGGCTGGCGCAGTTACTGAAGGACTTTCGCTGGGATCGCATGGACAACATCTTCCTTGCGGCTCCAAGTTCTGCCGCGCCGAAGGCCGCAACCATGGCGACAGCCTGAAGTCGCGTGCTGACCGTTGAACGCCTGCTGCCCGATGATGTTGCCAATGCGCAGCGTTGGGATGCGTTCGTCATGGCGTGCCCTGAGGCTACTTTCTTTCACAGAGCTGCGTGGCAGTCCATCATCGGAAGCGTGTTTCGGCACGATACCTATTTCCTGTACGCGCAGGTTGGCGGTGTGATCCAAGGTGTTTTGCCACTGGCCCATGTCAACAGCCGCCTGTTTGGTAACGCCTTGGTCGGCTTGCCTTTTGCCGTCTATGGTGGTGTGGCTGCAACGTCGCCGGCAGCGGCTCAAGCATTGGAACAAGAAGCGCAGGCCATCGCCCAGCGTTTGAAGGTGGCGCATCTGGAACTTCGCAACTTCGACCGGCGCCACGATGACTGGCCGACGCAAGACCTGTATGTCACCTTTCGCAAGCAGATATTGCCGCAGGAAGACGCCAACATGCTGGCAATTCCGCGCAAGCAGCGCGCCATGGTGCGCAAAGGCATCAAGAACGGATTGGTCAGTGCCATCGACGCAAACGTCGACACGTTCTTTGCGCTGTATGCCGACAATGTGCATCGCCACGGCACACCAGCCATGCCCAAGAAGTATTTTCAGACCTTGTGCAAGGCCTTTGGTGCAGACTGCGAGGTCATGACGGTCAAGTCGCGGGACGGACTGCCGTTAAGCAGTGTCATGAGCTTCTATTTTCGCGATGAAGTATTGCCCTACTATGCGGGCGACGACGAGTCCGCACGTGACCTTGCGGCCAACGATTTCAAGTACTGGGAACTCATGCGCCGTGCGTGTGCCCGCGGATTGAAGGTGTTCGACTACGGGCGCAGCAAGCAAGGTACGGGTTCATTTGCGTTTAAGAAGAACTGGGGGTTCGAGCCGACACCCTTGCACTACCAATACTGCCTGTACGCGCGCGATGCCATTCCGCAGAACAACCCGTCGAACGGCAAATACAAACTGCTGATCGCAACCTGGCGGCGCATGCCGATAGGGTTGGCGAATTGGCTGGGGCCGTTTGTTGTGCGCAATCTGGGTTGAGGCGGCATGGCGAATATTCTGTACTTGGTGCATCGACTGCCGTTTCCGCCGAACAAGGGCGATAAGGTGCGGTCGTACCATCTGCTCAAACACCTTGCGGCCAAGCATCGGGTGTTCCTGGGAACGTTTGTCGACGACCCGGAAGACGAGGTGCATGTGGAGGCGGTGCAAAGCATTTGCGCCGAGCTGCACGTATCTGCATTGAAACCGCGTACGGCTAAGTTTCGAAGCCTTGCCGCGCTGTTGGATGGCCGACCACTGAGCCTGGCGTACTACGCGGATCGGGCGATGCGCGAGTGGGTCGCAAAGATAATGGTAGAGCAGTCGATCGATGCGACGGTGGTGTTCTCATCAGCGATGGGCCAATATGCGGTTAGCCCGACAACGATCCACTCCGGTCCGATTCTGGTTGATTTTGTTGATGTCGATTCGACGAAGTGGACGCAGTACGCGTCGCAGCACCGCTGGCCGATGTCCTGGATCTATGCCCGAGAAGGCAGGCGCCTGCTTGCCTATGAGCGTGAATTGGCGTCAAGCGCGCGCATGTCGTTTTTCGTGACGGAGAACGAAGCAACATTGTTCAGACGGTTGGCACCCGAGTCCGCAAAGCTTGTCCGAGAGATCGGCAACGGGGTCGACTCCGATTTCTTTGCATCCCATCTGGCACGTCAAAGTCCGTTCGGGTCAGGCGAGATTCCGGTTGTTTTTACAGGTGCGATGGACTATTGGCCCAATATAGACGCGGTCACCTGGTTCGTCGCAGACATGCTGCCCCAATTGCGCCAGACCGACCACCGCATTCGCTTTTATGTTGTCGGGCGTAGTCCGGTGCCAGCGATCAGGTCACTGGCGTCGCAAACTGTCGTAGTGACCGGCACCGTGCCGGATGTGCGCCCCTATCTGCAGCACGCCGCTGTGGTGGTGGCACCCATGCGCGTGGCAAGAGGTGTTCAGAACAAGATTCTGGAAGCCATGTCGATGGGGCGACCTGTGGTTGCCGCTCGCGATTGTGCCGATGCCATTTCGGCGGTCGATGGCCAGGAATTGATTGCCGCGACGACGGCACCTGAGTATGTCGACGCAGTGAGACGATTGATCAATGGCGCCGCATTGGCAAATCTAATCGGCGCGGCGGGTCGTCTTTGTGTCGTCAATCGTTTCAGCTGGGGCGCACATTTATCCAAGCTGGATGTTTATCTGTCCTCCCCCAAACCCGATCAAAGGGTTGCAGTTCAGGAGTGCCATGAGCCAGCCTAGGCAAGAGACGGCAGGTGCCCTACTGCCCCACGGTCGAGCAATCGAGTCAAGCCACGCAAAGCAGTGGCGCGTCGCGTTGCCGTTGCTGGTGTTGGTTATTGCGTTGGTCTTGGTCATATATAGGGAGACCGTACTTGCAATGGTCTCCATCTGGTACCGATCCGAGACCTTCACCCATGGTTTTGTGATCTTGCCGATTGTGTTGTGGCTGGTATGGCGTAAGCGTGCGCAATTGGCAACGCTGCGACCGCGCGCCAATATGTACCTGCTGGTGCTATTGGCCGGTATCGCCTTGATGTGGTTGCTCGGCGATCTGGTTGCGGTCAACTCGGTAACCCAATTGGCGCTGGTGGCGATGCTGGTGGTGGCTGTGCCAGCCGTTTTGGGCCTGCCGATTGCGCTTGCGATTGCGTTCCCGCTGGCTTTCATGTTCTTTGCGGTTCCTATCGGCGAGTTCCTGATGCCGCGGCTGATGGACTGGACCGCGGAGTTCACGATTCTTGCGTTGCGTGCGTCTGGCGTACCGGTTTTTCGGGAGGGACTGAATTTTGTCATTCCGTCCGGCAATTGGTCGGTCGTGGAAGCCTGCAGCGGCGTGCGCTACCTTATCGCATCGCTGACGGTCGGTACGCTTTACGCATACCTGAATTACCAATCGACCAGCCGCAGGTTGTTGTTTGTCGGGGTTGCGATTCTCGTCCCGATCGTGGCGAACTGGATGCGCGCCTACATGATCGTGATGCTGGGACATGTTTCTGGTAACACCATCGCGGTTGGCGTTGACCATTTGATTTACGGCTGGGTCTTCTTCGGGATTGTCATCCTGTTGATGTTCCTGATCGGTGCCCGTTGGTCGGAGCCCGAGCCGGTGTTCGATGCCCCTGCTGTGAAACTGAACGCTACGCCCCCGCCCGCTCGGTCGACGCGGATGCTCTGGGCGGTTGCTGCGATATTTGTGTTGATCGTGTCCCTGCCCATGGTAGCCAAGCGTAGCCTCGAAGCGAACGTGGCATCAGTGCCTGCAAAACTGGCGCTCAGCGACAGCCTTTCGCCGACTTGGCAGCACAAGGCAGATGCAGCAACCTTCAACTACAAGCCGAATTTCGAAGGGCCATCTGCAGAAATCGAGCGAGTGTATGCAGGCCCGGATCGGTCGGTCGGTGTCTACCTCGGGTACTACCGTGACCAGGACTACAAGCGAAAACTGGTCAGTTCCAACAACGTTCTTGTGATCTCCCAAGCCCCGGTCTGGAGCATGCTCAGCCGGGGTACAGCATCGGCGATGTTGGATGGAAAGCCAGTCAAAGTCCGTACTGCCGAGTTGCGGCGCTTGCCAGGCGCCATTGCCGATTCGCCCGATCGCTTACTGGTTTGGCAGCTCTATTGGATCAACGGACGCTGGACCAGCAACGACTATCTTGCCAAACTCTATGGTGCCGTATTCCAGTTGCTAGGGCGTGGTGATGACTCGGCCGTATTAGTCGTCTACACCTCTTTGGACCGCGCTGATGACGCCGAACGGGCTCTTGGTGCGTTTCTTACGGACAATCATGGGGCGATCAACACTGCGCTGCGCGCAACCGCAACTAGTCGATGACATTGACGATTTATCAAGAATATTTTTTGTTTCAGGAGAGTACAACATGAGTGTCGTTGCGGTGATCGGTTTGGGATATGTCGGACTGCCACTGGTTGTGGAGTTCGGCAAGCACGTGCGTACGATCGGATTCGATATTGCGAAGGCCAAGGTGCAGTCCTGCCTGCGCGGGGTTGACCCATCGCGTGAGTTGTCAGACGAAGACATGCGTTTGGCCACGCATGCGGTTTATACCGATGATCCCGCACTCCTGGCAGAGGCAGACATGATCATCGTGGCAGTACCAACCCCGGTTGATGAAGCGCGCATCCCTGACTTCCGTCCGTTGATTGGTGCCAGCACCAGTGTCGGTCGACACATGAAGAAGGGCGTCACCGTCGTCTACGAATCGACGGTCTACCCTGGCGCGACGGAGGAGGTTTGCATCCCGGTGCTGGAAAAAGAGTCGGGCATGCAGTGGAAGAAGGACTTCCATGTTGGCTATTCGCCGGAGCGCATCAATCCCGGTGACAAGGAACACACCCTCACCAAGATTCTCAAGATCGTATCCGGCGACTCCCCAGAGACGCTGGAGAAGGTCGCGAAGTTGTACGAGCGAATCGTTGTTCCTGGTGTGCACCGGGCGTCCAGCATCAAGGCCGCTGAGGCCGCCAAGGTGATTGAGAACACGCAGCGCGACCTGAACATCGCCTTGATGAATGAGTTGTCCATCATCTTCGACAAAATGGGCATCGACACGACTGAGGTGCTTGAGGCCGCGGGAACCAAGTGGAATTTCCTGAAGTTTAAGCCGGGACTCGTCGGAGGTCATTGCATTGGCGTGGACCCCTACTACCTGACGCACAAGGCGGAGATGCTGGGGTACAACCCGCAGGTGATTCTGGCGGGGCGGCGCATCAACGACGGCATGGGCAAGTTCATCGCCGAGCAGACGATCAAGCGCATGATTGCCGGTGGCAGCCATATCAAGGGCGCCAAGGTCAACGTGCTGGGTCTGACCTTCAAGGAAAACTGTGGCGATCTGCGCAACTCAAAGGTCATCGACATCATCAATGAGCTGAAAACCTACGGGGTGGAAATCTTCGTGACCGATCCGCAGGCGGAGTCAGACGAGGCTCTGCACGAGTACGGAGTGCAGCTGCATGCCTGGGATGACCTGCCCCGAGCCGACGGCATCGTTGCTGCAGTGGCGCATAGTGAATTCGCGGCTTTGTCGATGGAGGACATCGGCAAGAAGCTGGTCAAGGGAGGGGCATTCATCGATGTCAAGGCCACATTCGATGCGCCCGCAATGCGTGCTGCCGGCTACCAGTTGTGGCGCTTGTAGGGCCAACGTCGTCGCCTGATCGGCGTCCGCTGATTGCGCACGTGATGCACCGCTTTGATACCGGCGGGCTTGAGAACGGTGTCGTGAATCTGATCAACCATATGCCCGAAGACCGGTTCCGGCATGCGATAGTGGCCTTGACTGAAGTCACTGATTTTCGCGACCGGGTCAAGCGGCGAGACGTGGAATTCGTTGCGTTGCACAAGCCGGCGGGGCAGGGTGCCTGGCAGTTTCCCAAGTGGTATCGGATGTTGCGCCGGATGCGCCCGGACATTGTCCATACGCGTAATCTTGCGGCGCTCGAATGTCAGATTCCCGCCTGGGTTGCCAGGGTGCCGATCCGTATACACGGGGAGCATGGTCGCGACGTTGGCGACCTGGATGGCAGCAACCGCATCTATCAGCGGGTCCGGCGGTTCTATCGCCCCTTTGTTCACCACTATCTCGCGCTGTCGCGTGACCTGGCCCAGTATCTCGCGTCGGAGATAAAGGTGCCGCAAAGCCGCATTACCCAAGTCTATAACGGAGTCGATACCCATCGCTTTCAGCCAGCACCGGAAGGTCCTATCCCGATACGGGATTGTCCATTTCATCCGGCGCACCACTGGATAGTAGGTACCGTCGGACGCATGCAGGCGGTCAAGGACCAGGTCACACTGGCGCGCGCCTTCGTGCATGCGCTGGATCTGGAGCCTGCGCTCAAGAAAAGATTGCGCCTGGTCATGATTGGCGATGGGCCGCTACGGGCGCAAGCCCAGGCGGTACTGCAGGATGGGGGCGTCGCCGACCTGGCCTGGCTTCCGGGTGAACGCAGCGATGTGGCAGATATCATGCGAGGCTTGCATGCCTTTGCGTTGCCATCGCTGGCAGAAGGCATCTCCAACACGGTGCTGGAGGCCATGGCGAGTGCCTTGCCAGTGATTGCCACCGATGTGGGGGGAAATGCCGACCTGGTGGTGCCGGGGGAGACGGGAGACATCATCGCCGCCGCCGATCCCCTGGCGATGGCGCGGCGAATCCTGCACCTGGCCTATGAGCCGGGTCAGGCGCGGTCGAGGGGGATTGCGGGGCGCCAGCGGGTAGAGTCCCAATTCAGCATGCAGGCGATGGTGGCAAATTACCAGCGCGTGTATGAAGAGCAACTTCGGCGTATTGGCGCTGTGAACGGATAAGCAGACACCATGTGCGGCATCACCGGAATTTTCGATACACGGGGCGGCAGAGAAATCGACCGTGCCGTACTGCAGCGCATGAACGACTCGCAGTTCCATCGTGGACCAGATGAGGGCAGCGTGCATGTCGAGCCTGGCGTCGGTTTCGGGCACCGCCGTTTGTCGATCATCGATATCGCCACTGGTCAACAACCACTGTTCAATGAAGATGGCTCGGTGGTGGTGGTCTTCAATGGTGAAATCTACAACTACCAGTCGCTGATCCCGGAACTGCAGGCCCTGGGCCACGTCTTCCACACCAAGAGCGATACCGAGGTCATCGTGCATGCCTGGGAAGCGTGGGGCGAAGACTGCGTCAAGCGTTTTCGCGGTATGTTTGCGTTCGCCTTGTGGGATCGCAATCGGCAGATGCTCTTTATGGCGCGCGACAGGCTGGCGGTCAAGCCGATGTTCTATGCACTGCTCGATGACGGAACGCTGCTTTTCGGGTCCGAGCTCAAGTCCATCCTGGCGCATGGAGGCTTGCGCCGCGACATTGATCCGATGGCTGTGGGAGAGTATTTCGCTTTGGGTTACGTGGCGGAGCCAAGGACCATTTTCAAACAGGCCCGCAAGTTGTCGCCCGGCCACAGCCTGTGCATACGGCGCGGCGAAGCAATCCGCGAGCCGGTAGAGTATTGGGATGTCCGGTTCACGTTGAGCAATTCAATCTCGCAGGAGGACGCCCAGGCCGAGCTGGTCGAGCGGCTTCGAGAGTCAGTCAGGCTGCGCATGATTGCCGAGGTGCCGCTGGGCGCCTTCCTGTCCGGTGGCGTCGACAGCAGCGCTGTGGTGGCGATGATGGCCGATCAGTCCAGCGGCCCCGTCAACACCTGCTCGATCGGCTTCGACGATCCTGCATTCAATGAGTCCGCGTTTGCCCAGATGGTCGCTGACCGGTATCACACGCACCATCGGCTGGAAGGCGTCAAAAGCGACGATTTTGACCTGATTGATACCCTGGCGCGGCTTTACGACGAGCCGTATGCCGACAGTTCGGCGATTCCCACCTACCGGGTTTGCCAGCTCGCGCGCAAGCACGTCACTGTGGCGCTGTCTGGTGACGGCGGCGACGAGTCCTTCGGTGGGTACCGTCGTTATCGTATGCATCTGATGGAAGAGCGCATGCGTTCGGCATTGCCGCAAGGTGTTCGGCGGCCGGTATTTGGCCTGCTCGGAAAGCTGTATCCCAAGGCCGACTGGGCCCCGCGCGTGTTCCGCGCCAAGACCACGTTCGAAGGCCTCGCACGCGATTCGGTCGAAGCCTATTTCCACTCTGTCTCCATCCTGCGCGATCCGATGCGGCATGCACTTTTCAGCGACCGCTTCAAGACGGAATTGCAGGGCTACGATGCCCAGCAAGTATTCCAACGCCACGCGGCCAAGGCAGGCACCGATGATCCGCTCGCCTTGATCCAGTATCTGGATCTCAAGACCTATTTGGTTGGCGACATCAACACCAAGGTCGATCGGGCCAGCATGGCTCACTCGCTGGAAGTGCGCGAGCCTTTGATGGACCATGAGTTGGTTGAATGGCTGGCTACCTTGCCGTCGAGTCTCAAGATTCGGGGACAGGAAGGCAAGTATTTGTTCAAGAAGGCGATGGAGCCACATCTGCCGAAAGACGTGTTGTATCGGCCCAAGATGGGGTTTTCGGTGCCGCTCGCGCGCTGGTTCCGCGGGCCGCTCAAACAGCGAGTTCGCGAAGCCGTGCTCGGCGAATCGCTGGCTTCGACCGGGTGGTTCAATGCAGCCTATCTTACGCACTTGGTCGACGCACACCAGTCTGGCGCGCGCGACTACAGCGCGCCCTTGTGGACACTTTTGATGTTCGAAGCGTTTCTGCGCAATTCCGAGATGGCCGTCAACGACGCATCGGAGTTGCGTGTCGCCTGAGATCCCTGGAAGCGCAGCATGACATCCAAAGACGACAAGTTCCAGCAGCATATTCATGTGTTCCGCGGAGTGGCGATCATCCTGATCGTCTGCGCTCACACAGTACCCTCGCTTGACTGGAGCGCGAATCCTGTGCTTGGTAAGGTGATAGACGCGATAGCGAACCAGAGTTCGATGTTCTTTTTCTTCATCGCGGGTTACCTGTTCCAATATTTGAGCACTAGGTTCTCGTTCGGCCGTTACATGATTCAGAAGCTCAAGACGGTCATCCTGCCCTACCTTATCCTGTCCGTGCCGGCGCTGATCGTATTCACGTTTCTGACGCGTCGTATTGGCTTGTGGTCTTGGTTTTACGATCTGCCGATCTGGGGGCAGGTAGGGCTCTTCATGCTGACCGGCAAACACCTGGCGCCGCTTTGGTTCGTGCCCACGATCACGCTCTTTTACTTGGCAGCGCCATTATTCTTGTTCATCGATCGCAGATTCAGGTTGGGATATTGGATGATCGTACCGTTGCTGGTTCTGTCCGGCTACCTTGGGCGGGGTGGTCAGTTTGGCCCGTTGAACTTCGCTTTGTACCTGCTTCCAATCTACATGATGGGAATGGCCTTTTGCCGGTATCGAGTCCCGGCCATGCAATTGGTGTCGCGGTTCTGGCCATTGCTGCTGCTGATGGCCGGCCTCGGCATGGCCGGCATCCTGCTCGAATGGGAAAGCCCGCCATATTGGCACGTGCCGCTGAAAGTTGCTATGACGCTGCTGATCACCTGGATGTTGTGGCGGCATCACCAGATTTTCGGCACGCGGTTGAACTATATCGCCGAGGTCAGCTTTGGCATCTTCTTCATCCACGCATATTTCATCTCACTGATCAAGTCCGTTATGTACCTGATGATCACCGGCCACATTTATACCGGCGAGGGCGCAGAGGTCATCCCAGGGAACGCGGTTAGTTTTGTCGCCTATGCTGGTTCGGTTCTTGGGATATCTGTGGCGACGATCTGGCTGGCCCAAAAAGTTTTCAAGGATCGCAGCCGCATGGTCATTGGTGCCTGAATGAAAGTCCTGCACGTCCTCGATCATTCAATCCCTCTTCACAGTGGATACACCTTTCGGAGCTTATCTATTTTGCGGGAGCAGCGCAGGCTCGGCTGGGAAACCTGCCATTTGACCAGTCCTAAGCAGGCCGGCGCGAGCTTGGCAGAAGAAGTTGTTGACGGCTGGCTTTTTTACCGAACGTTGGCTACGCCAACCACGAGCGTTCCCGGGGTAAACGAATGGCTCATGATGCGACAACTTGAGCGCCGCTTGCTTGAGGTTGCTCAGCGTACGCAGCCGCAGTTGCTGCACGCCCATTCACCAGTATTGAATGCACTGCCGGCATTGCGTGTTGGGAGGAAACTTGGCATACCAGTTGTCTACGAAGTGCGAGCATTCTGGGAGGATGCTGCAGTTGACCACGGTAGCACTACGGAAGGTAGTTTGCGCTATCGGCTGACTCGAGCGATGGAGACTTGGGCGCTGCGACGCGCCGACCACGTATTCACGATTTGTGAAGGTTTGCGCATCGACATTGTCGGGCGTGGTATCCCAGCCGGCGATGTAACGGTCATCCCGAATGCGGTCGATATCGATTTGTTCGAGCCTGGCGGTGTGCCAGACCATGTGCTCAAAACCGATCTCGGACTACAAGGGGCAAGCGTCATCGGATTCATTGGCTCCTTTTATGCTTACGAAGGCTTGGACCTGCTGTTGGCAGCTTTCCCCGCCATTCTGGCGAAGCGGCCTGACGCGAGAATTTTGCTCGTTGGCGGCGGCCCGCAAGAGGCGGCATTGAAAGCCCAGGCGGCGCGCTTGGGTTTGGCTGACAAAGTGGTGTTTACCGGTCGCGTGCCACATGGTGAGGTGCGGCGGTATTACGATTTGGTCGATGTCCTCGCGTATCCCCGACATTCCATGAGGTTGACGGAATTGGTAACCCCACTCAAGCCACTAGAGGCGATGGCACAGGGGCGCCTGTTGGTTGCATCAGACGTAGGTGGCCACAAGGAACTGATTCGCGATGGTGTGAACGGCATACTGTTCGAATCGGGCAGCGCTGGGGCGTTGGCAAACGCTATTGTCGACGTTCTGGCCTCGCCAGAGCGAGAATTGACGATAAAACGGGCTGCCCGTAGCTTTGTCGAGACCGAGCGTAACTGGCAAGCCAGCGTGGCCAATTACGTGGACGTCTACAAAGCGCTCATCTCCAAGTGATGACACTCACCGGATTGCGTATTGCGCTTGTCGGACCGCTCCCACCACCTTCAGGAGGCATGGCAAACCAAACCCAGCAGCTGGGAGAGTTGCTGACTGCTGCAGGCGTGTTTGTCAGCACAGTACAGGTCAATGCACCCTATCGGCCCGCCTGGATTGGGCGAGCTCCCTTGTTGCGCTCTCTCTTTCGCTTGTTACCGTACTTGGCCGCGCTGTGGCGTGTTTCGGGTAGTGTCGACGTAATGCATGTCATGGCCAATTCTGGATGGTCATGGCATCTGTTTGCTGCACCTGCTGTTTGGATCGCGCATTGGCGCCGCGTTCCAGTGGTGGTGAATTACCGCGGCGGCGAGGCCAGCGAATTCCTTCAGAAGTCAGCTCGAATCGTCCGCGTGACAATGCGTCGTGCCAGCGCGCTGGTCGTGCCATCCGGCTTTTTGGTAGGTGTGTTTGCGCGATTCGCAATGCGTGCCGAGATCGTCCCGAACATTATTGACCTGGGCCGGTTTCGAGCGCGGGAATCGGCGCGCGCCAACGTACCGATGTTGCTCGTTGCACGGAACCTGGAGCCGTTGTATGACAACCTCACCGCGATTCGCGCTTTTCAGTTGGTCTTGCTGCAATTTCCCGCTGCCCGGCTTGTCATCGCTGGCAGTGGCCCAGAGGAACAATCGCTGCGCGCGTTCGTTCACCACCACAACCTAAGTGAGACCGTGCAATTCACCGGGCGTTTGGAGCGTGACGCTATGGCCGCTTTGTACCGAAGCGCGGATGTTCTCCTCAACCCTAGCCTGGCCGACAATATGCCGAACTCCCTGTTGGAGGCCTGGGCCAGTGGCTTGCCGGTGGTCACCACCAACGTGGGCGGCATTCCCCATCTTGCAACGGACGGTGTTAACGCGTCTTTGGTGCCCCCAGGCAATCCAGTTGCGATGGCCCAGGCTTGCCTTGCGGTGCTGTCTGACGAGACTATTTGGCAACAGCGGGCAAATGCTGGGCTGCGAGAGGCCCAACGCTATACTTGGCCGCGCGTCCGATCCTTGCTGCTGGACGTCTACCGGCGTGCGATGCAGAAATCCTCATGTTGACAAGCGGGAAGTGACGCGGTTTGTACACCACCATCGTTTCATCGTTGTTATTCCCGTTGCACGAGCGACTGAAACGCCATGATTCACCGAAGTTGTTGCGCGACATGGAATCGGTCCAGTGGCTCCCGGCCTCTGAACTCGCCGCTTTGCAACTCATGCGTCTGAGGTCTTTCTTGCAGGATGTCGCGGCCAATGTGCCCTACTATCGTGAGCTTTTTGCGCATACCGGGTTTGATGCACGGAGCGTGCAAAGCCTTGCCGATCTGCAGCAATTGCCTTTCCTGACCAAGGCCGTCGTGCGGGCGAATGTTGACGCCCTTAAGCACGCGCATGCAAATGGGTTGGCTCGTTTTAATACTGGCGGATCTTCAGGAGAACCGCTGGTCTTTTATATTGGCAAGAAGCGCATCAGCCATGACGTAGCAGCCAAATGGCGTGCCACACGCTGGTGGGATGTAGACATTGGCGACACCGAAATCGTGGTCTGGGGCTCCCCGATTGAACTGGGCAAGCAAGACCGTATCAAGCGATGGCGCGACAAGATGCTTCGCACGCAGTTGCTGCCAGCATTTGAAATGTCCAATGCCAAACTTGACCAGTTCATTGACACCATTCGATTCATCAAGCCGCGCATGTTGTTCGGCTACCCCTCCGCTTTGACTCTGATCGCGCGACATGCGCATAAGCGAGGCGTGGCAATGAACGATCTGGGTATCAAGGTGGCGTTTGTCACATCAGAGCGCCTGTACGATGACCAGCGCGCAACCATCGGTGAGGTCTTCGGGTGCGCAGTAGCTAACGGGTATGGCGGACGAGATGCCGGCTTCATAGCGCATGAGTGCCCTGCCGGCGGCATGCACATCACTGCGGACGACATCATGGTTGAGATCGTCGACGCTTCCGGGCAAGTTCAGCCGGCCGGCGTCGCGGGTGAAATAGTGGTGACGCACCTGTCAACGAATGACTTCCCGTTTATCCGATATCGCACCGGTGATATCGGTGTTTTGGGAACAAAGCCTTGCAGCTGTGGACGTGGCTTGCCCCTGCTTCAGGATATCCAGGGGCGCAGCACAGACTTTGTGGTGGCGGCAGATGGCACGGTCATGCATGGGTTGTCTCTCATTTATATCCTGCGTGACCTCCCTGGTATTCGGTCGTTCAAAGTGGTTCAGGAGTCGCGAGCACTCACGCGCGTTTTGCTGATTACAGATACTGATTTCCAGCCTGGATCACTCGATCTGATTACCAAGGGTTTCAAGGAGCGCCTGGGCCCAAATGTGTCGGTGGCAATTGACCTAGTAGACAACATTCCGGCAGAAAAGTCTGGAAAGTTCCGCTACATCATCAGCCATGCGTGATCTGTTGCTCATTGCCATAGTCGTTGCGGGGTGCGCGGCGTCTCTGCGCAGACCGTGGATAGGCATCATGCTGTGGACTTGGCTCAGCATCATGAATCCCCACCGATATACCTGGGGCTTCGCATACAGCGCGCCTTTGGCTGCGGCTGCAGTCGCGTTTGTGGGGTTAGGCCTTTTGATGACCAAGGAGCGCGAATCCCCATTCAAAGGACTCCCGGTGACTTTCCTTGTTCTGTTCATGTTCTGGATGGCTGTTTCCTGGTTGCTCGGGCCTAACATCGAGGGGGACTACGAGCAATGGAAGAAGGTCATGAAGATCGACGTCATGATCTTGGTTGCGCTGATGTTGTTAAGAAGCAAGCAACACATTTTTGCGTTGATGTGGGTTTGCGTTGGCTCTCTTGCACTTTTGGGCATCAAGGGCGGCATTTTTACGCTTACCTCAGGTGGTGGCTATCGAGTTTGGGGCCCACCCGGGTCTTTCATCCAGGATAACAACGAGTTCGCTCTGGCCCTGGTTATGACGATTCCGCTCATCCGTTTCCTTCAATTGCAGTTGAGTAACAAATGGGGGCGCCTCGCCATGACGGGCGCTATGGTTTTGTGTGCGGCATCAGCATTGGGATCCCAGTCCCGAGGCGGCTTATTGGCCATCGCGGCGATGGCAATCACACTTTGGTGGCGTGGCAAGGGCAAGTTTCAGATGGCGATCTTGTTGATTGCTGCGGCAGTGCCATTGGTAGCGTTCATGCCGGACTCATGGACTGAGCGGATGAACTCGATCGGTGAATACCAGGAAGACAGCTCGGCGATGGGGCGAATCAACGCCTGGTGGGCAGCCTGGAATATCGCCATGAATCACCCTACGGGCATGGGGTTCAACCCCGCCAAGCCGGAAGTGTTCGCTAAATACGCGCCGGATCCGCTCGCCATCCACGCAGCGCACAGCATTTATTTTCAGGTTCTGGGTAACCACGGTTTCATCGGATTGCTGTTTTTTTTGGGAATTTGGTTTTCCTGCTGGTGGACTGCCGGCTGGTTGCGTTCCCAAAAAAACCTGCCGCCAGAGGCAAGATGGACACTGGAGCTGGGCGCGATGTGTCAGGTGGCACTGGTGGGTTATGCCATCGGCGGTGCCTTTTTGAGTCTTTCGTACTTCGATTTGCCCTATAACATTCTTGTTCTACTGGTCTTGACGCGTGTGTGGGTCGCAAAGAAGTCGTGGCAGACCGAGCCGGCCTTTTTGCCTGGCTGGCGAACCATTCCTGGATTGGCAAGCCAGACCAAAAAGCTCTGATCGATGTTGAAGCATTTATTGGGTTGGCTGTCTCCGACTGGCTCCCGAGCCCGCCTGTCGGTGCTTATATTCCATCGTGTCCTGCCAATGCGGGACCCATTGTTCCCCGACGAAGTCGATGCCAATCGATTCAACGAGATATGTGCTTGGCTAAAGGACTGGTTCAATATTCTTCCACTTGATGAAGCTGTAGCCCGGTTGAAGGCCGGAACACTGCCCACACGCGCCGCCTGCATCACCTTTGACGACGGTTATGCTGACAATTGTCAAATTGCTCTTCCGATCTTGCAGAAACACGGATTGACGGCAGCGTTTTTCATCGCCACCGGTTATTTGAATGGTGGCCGAATGTGGAACGATAGTGTGATTGAGGCTGTCCGTCGAACTCCGCTGGACGAATTGCCCCTTGAAGGAATGTTAGGCTCGACCACTGCCAATGTCCATGTGAAAAGCATTGAGGATAAGCGGTCGACCATCGATAGGCTGATCAATCGGATCAAATACGAGCCAGTGGCTCAACGGGTCGAAATAACCGGGATGCTCGCGCAGGTCGCCCAGGTCAATCTGCCGACCGACTTGATGATGACGTCCGATCAAGTGCGCGCCATGCGATTGGCGGGCATGGTAATTGGTGCGCACACGGTCTCTCATCCGATCCTTGCCAAGCTCGATCGCTCCACTGCCCGCACCGAAATAGCCCAAAGCAAGCAATTTCTCGAGGACCTTTTGGGTGAGCGCATTGGTCTTTTTGCCTACCCCAATGGCAGACCACAAGTCGACTACACAGAGGAGTCTGTTGCTGTTGTGCAAGAGCTCGGGTTTGACGCAGCACTGAGCACCCGATGGGCTGCGTCAAGCCGGGCCACCGACATATTTCAGATTCCTCGCTTCACCCCTTGGGATCAGAACCGTTTAAAGTTCGGTGCGCGCATGGCGTCAAACCTGCTGCGTTATTAAGTTCTCGACGCTCCCGGATTGGTCTGGGTGTGTCTAGGCGACGTGTTACTGTCAATCCTGCCGGTAGTTCGGTGCATGGTGTCGTAACCACTGCTCCAACATCATCAGGATCCAGACCATTTCCCCGAAGTATCCTGGGTGCGCTGGCAGGTGCTTCGTCAGTAGGTTATGAACGAAGTCAGCCCGTACGACGCCGCGTTGTGCCAGATTGTTCAACGAATCCTTGGCCAAAGACTGGAGTTTGCTGTTGTCGTTGGCCCATACGCCAAATGGCAGGCCAAACCCCTGCTTCTTTTTCGTGATGATTTCATCAGGCAGGAAGCCGCGAAGAGCCTCCTTGAAAAACCAACGTAGTCGAAGGCCCTTGAGCTTGTACTCCGTTGGCAATTTGAGAGAGAACGCCAGCAGCGCGTCGTCAAGCAGCGGAAAACCGACGTTGGTCCCGGCAAGACGTGTCGCCCCCGATACTTTAGGTAAGTCGCTCTCTGAAAGCGTGAAGCGCCAGTCAAACGCCAGTTCCTGGTTCAGTTCGCTACAGCCAGTGTTCGAGCGCCAGACGTCGCGCTGCAAGCGCAGTGGCTGGGCAGAGTCGAATTGGGCCACCATTGCCGGGGTGAACACTTCGCCAATACCAAGGCGCAAGATCAGGTTGTACATCTGAAGTCGGTCGGGCATGGGTACGCTGGCCTGCTCAACATAGCTGCCCGCCTTGCGAGTCAGCGGAAAACGGGCTGCTATTTTTGTTGCAAGCGCCGGCTCCAACAGGCCTTTTTGGAGGAAGCCCGGCACATGGTCATACCAGCCAAACACACGCTGTTTGGCGTACCGTGAGTTGCCGCCAAAAAGCTCGTCGCCGCCGTCACCCGCCAGCAACTTGGTAACACCGTCTTCGCGCGCCATCTTTGCGCAGTAGTAGGCAGGCAAAGCCGATGAGTTGCCGAACGGCTGGTCGAAATGTGCCGCCACGGCCGGAATGCTGCGTACCAGGTCGTCCGGGGTGACGTAATACTCGTGGTGCTCGGTATTGAAGTGCTTGGCCGCGAGACGGGCAAACGCCATTTCGTCGTAGCCCTGGGCATCAAAACCGATCGAGTAGGTGGCGGTGGTCTTCCCACTTGCCAATGCTGCCATGCCCGCCACCGTGGAACTGTCAGTGCCGCCGCTCAGGAAGCAGGCCGGCTTGCTTCCGTCCAACTGCGTGTCTACGGCGGCTTGCAGCAGTTGCAGGAACTCGTCCTTCAGCGAATCGAACGCTACGCCGCGTTGCTCCACGAAATTCGGCACCCAATACGGAGCCACCTCCAACGTGCCGTTCTCGAAGTGCGCATAGTGCCCTGGGGGCAAACGGAATACGCCTTTGTAGATGGTGCGTGGCGAAGGTATGACGTGGAAGTACAAGTAGTCGAAAATCGCCTGCGGATCCACATCGGTGGTGGTATCGGCTAGTTCGTCTGCGCGGGCAGCAAAATGCAGCTGACGGTCTCTGATGCAGTAGCACAAGGAGTGAATGGCAAACCGGTCCACTGCCATGAATGCCTTGCCATCAGACTCTCGCAGGGCAATGGCAAAGTCACCGGTTACGCCTGCTGCTGCAGTTGCCGCATCTTTCGCCACGGCAACGCGCCACGCTGCCAATGGCCCATCTGACTTCGATAAAGCGGCCAGGCGCGCGTCAGAGAATCGGGGGGAACCAAGGGACAGGGATGAGGCAGTCGCAGGCATGAGGTCGATAACAATTCAATAGTGGACGTTGGGTTCAAATGCGTCGCAACGCACTGGGATTATGCGTTGCACGGTTCGTCAGACTCTTCAGGTTCGCGGCAGATGCCTATCGGGAGTTGTTGCGGTACTCCCCTTTGCCGGCCGATTCCAACGTGCCTTTGCCGATCAGGCGGTTGTTGACAGCGCGAATGATGTCCGCACTAGGGGCGACGCGCAGAAACACACCTCCTTGTGGCAGCGGATTGATGAGCGTGTTTCCTTCCAGGTGAATCTCGTTGCGCGGCCATTTGTAGCCCTCCGCTCCGAAGGAGATCAGTTGCGAGTTCTCGGTCTGGAGATTTTGGGCAATGGTGTTGCCGACTACGAATGCGACGCCACCGTTCGGGAACTCCAGTTCGTAACTGGCAGTGCCGCCTTCCCCATCGATGAGTCGGTTGCGAAGAATGTGGCTCAACGCTGCACGGCTCTTCAGGAGGTGGCCGGTGCGCGCATGGTGAAAGTAGCTTCCGACAACCGACAGGCGCGCGATCTGCCCCACATACAAATTGTGGTTGTGACCGTCAGGCCGTTGGTTGAACGCGAACTCGCTGTTTTCTATTTCCAATACAGTGGATGGGTCGTTGTTGGTGAGCAGTCCCATCTCGTTGTGCATAAAGCGGCAATTGCTTACGAATAGCGAGCCCTTTTCCAGGCGAATCCCCGCTCCATTGCGATCGGGAACCATCGCGTCCTCAAAGTCGAAACCCTCTACACGCATGTTGGTGGCTCGCACCACCCAGATGGCCTTGCCTTCGGCAGCTGCGCCTTGGGCCAGCAAGCGAACACGGCCGCCGACAGCACGAATCGTGAGCCTGTCCTGCGTCCACACAGCGACATCGCCAAAATACTCTCCTGCATCAACCTCGATCAGGGCGCCATCCTTGGCAACGCGCGCAGCTTCCGCAATCTTCTTGATCGGTTTTCCTGGGCCGACGCGAATGACCTGTCTGGCAACTTCAGCATCGACCGCCCATGCGTTGCCGGGCCCCAAGGCCATGCCACAAACCGCGATAGCGAGCACAACGCCAACTGCTACGCGTGCGCCACCGACTATCTGACTGCGGCGCATGCGATCCGGCAGGAACAAAGCGATCAGGATCAATAGATAAAAAGCCCAGGCCAATCGAGGCGCATCGAGCAAGCTGTCGAAAAGGCCCACAACAAGAATTCCGGCCAGGCCGGCTGCAAGGGCCGGTGCCAATGGCTGGCTGCTGGCAGTACCGAAGCCGGTCCGCCACAGAGCGGCGGCAACCATCAAGCCCCAAAGGGTTGCGCCAACGACACCTTGCTCGAACAATACGTTCAAAAAAATGCTTTTGATATGCCAAGGTAAGTGATGCCTGTCACTGGAGGAGAACCAGCGCGCACCGTCATCAGAAAAATCTCCGTTGGCCAGCAACTGCCGTCCGTTGGCATCGGTCAGCGCGACATCGTCTAGATCGGCCACACCGCCGCCGGACTCCATGCCCATCGAAAATGCCAGTAGCCGCGGGGCAAACCAATTGCCATGTCTGGGAGCGCTGCCTTTGAGTTCAACGCGAATGGGCTGCCACGCGCCAGAAGCACCTTTGACGTTCACCTTGCCCAGCAAACAGGCGCCGTTGTAGAGCAGGTGCTTTTCGCATACTTCGAAATGCAAACCAACATCTTTTTCCGCACGCACGCGTGTGGTTACAACGGCCCGTTCGCCTGGTTCGGAAACGCGTTGTGTAACGCGCAATAACTCTCCCCAACTGATCAAATGAAGACCGCCGGTGATGGTGAGGAAGGTGTTGTTCTCCTCCTGCTTGATGCGGTAGTCGCCTGGATGCTGTTTCGGATTGCCCGCTAGAAAATAATTGGCTGGGAACCGCCCCATGCCAACGCCCAGCCACTTGTCGGCGTCGCTTTTGGGTATGTCGAGGCCGAGCCTCCAGTGCATCATTCGGTTATCCAGGTCCTGTCCACCGGTTGCAAACCGGTCCCCCATGTATGCGCCGCCACCAAAGATCCCAAGGATGGCAGCGACTGCGGCCATACCGGCGACAGTTACCGCTTGCCAGCGCAACACGTCTGGCCAAACAGGCTTGCGAATCGCGCCCGCAGCCAAGGCAACACATATCGCGGCAGCCAATACCGGGGTGGCGTGTTTCAAGCCTGCCGACTCACCCCAGTGTGCGGCAACCAGTGCAGCACCAACAGTCGATGTGACGAAGCCTGCAAATGCCATACCGCCCACTAGTGCGGATCGTTGCTTGCCAAGGTACAGAAGGGCCAACATGGCTACCGTCAGCGCAACGGCAAGGCCCCATGACACGTAGGCTCCTTTGGGGACGACCCACGCGATGCCAAACGCAAGGACAACCATCTGCGCGGCGAGTACCCATGCAACCAGCCATTGTTTGAGGTTGAAGCCACGCATGATGCGCGCCATCGGAAGCATGAGCGCGACGACGGCCAGCCACGCTGCCATGCCCCTGTAGCCACTGGTTTGAAAGATCCATGCGGCGCCGGCACCAAAAGCCGCTACCAGTAAAACTGCGGTTGGCAGTGCCATGTCGCCCGATGGTTTGGAGTGCCCATCAGCTTCGTCAAGCTTGAACATCAGAGCGGCCTGCCGACGTTGCCGAATGTGAACACCTATGAAAACAATGATTCCTACTGGGACGGCAAGATAGACACCGCGCGAAAAGGTGGTCAAACAGGCATAAGCAGCCAATGCCAGCACGAAAGCTGCGATGCCCCAGCGCGCAGTTGTCCGCGCAACCAGCATTTCGCGCAATGCAAAAGGTACTGTCAATGCCAGAAACCCGTCCAACGCGGCTCCCCCAACATGCATCTCCCAAAACGGGCCAGTGGTGCGATAGTCTGTCGAAAAATTTAACAGCCCGGCGAACGCAGCGCGCTCCCAGACTGTGCCAAGCGCGGCGCCAGCCAGCCCGAGCATCAGGCCATTTGACAGCAAGCTCTGGGCCTTCGCCGGGTCTTGTCGCTGGGCCTCCAGCCAAAGAGGCAAAAGAAGCAGGGCTGACATGAAGCTCTTCCCCAGCCGGATGCTGTTCATCGGCTGGAGATAGCCTTGGTACCAACCAAAGATAAACCCGCCGGCGTCAGAAAACCCTCTGAACACGGCAATGATGGTGGAGGCTGCAAACAAACCCAACAATGACCATGAAAGCACCGCTGTGCGTTGCGCGGCATTTTGAAGCGGACCTCTTTGCAGGTATGACTTCGATTGCCAGGCCATGGATGCGTAACCCGCGGCGCTCGCTGCCAGCACCAATATGTCGAATTCCTCAAACGTTATCCAACCCGTCCAGGGGGCAAAGCCGATGACCGGCAGCAATGCAGGCAGCAGGAGCAACCAAAGCCTTGGTTGCGAAAAAAACACTGCGCAAGCGACCAAGAATGCCAATATCAATGCTGTCGGGGCTACAGGATGGTGCCAAGCCAAAGTGAGGCCTGCCACCCCGGACGCCAATGACATTGTTGAAGTGAACCAGGCGCTATAACCGATCCGTTGAATGGGTCGCCCTTCCCGTGTGCTCTGCAAGTGCTCAGTCATTGACAATTTCCATTTTTTTGCCGTGGCCGTCGCAGCGCGGGTCCACGTCAAGTTCTATCAGGCGCTGGGCCATTGAACCGCACCATCTGTCATGCCACGTCAATTTTGACTTCATTTTTGGCGAAATTGGCAAGCCCGCGATAGTAGCGGTGGCTCATAGATAATGGGAGTTAAGAAGCTGTTACCGCTACCGGGGAGCCTTTTTGAAGCGAATATTGATGATCGCCTACCATTTTCCGCCATTGGCCGGGAGCAGTGGTATTCAGCGCAGCTTGCGCTTCGTTCAGCATTTGCCCGCGTTGGGGTGGCAACCTTTGGTTTTAACCGCGTCGCCTCAGGCATACGAACAAACCAGTGACGACCTGCTGGCCGATGTGCCCGCAGGCACGGTGGTGCGACGCGCTTTTGCGCTGGATACGGCGCGCCATCTGACCCTCAAAGGTCGGTACATGGGTTGGATGGCCCGCCCAGACCGCTGGGTCAGTTGGAAGTTCGACGCCATTCGCCAAGGGCGCAGGATGATCGAGGAGTTCAAGCCCGACGTCATCTGGTCTACCTATCCCATTGCCACCGCGCACGTGATTGCAGCGGCCTTACATCGGCACAGCGGCATCCCCTGGGTGGCGGACTTTCGCGATCCCATGGCACAAGAGGGTTACCCAGCTGACCCCGTTACCCGGCAAAGTTTCATCCGCATTGAAACCGACGCCGCTGCCTATGCCGCACGCTGCGTATTCACTACACCGGGCGCTGCGCAAGACTACCGGGAGCGCTACCCGGCGGCGGCCAATCGCATGGTGGTTCTGGAGAATGGTTACGATGAAGAGAGTTTTGTGGTAGCTGAACAATCTGCTACCTACCATGCGCCATTGCCAGGAAAACCACTCGTGCTTCTGCACAGCGGCATCGTCTATCCGTCTGAGCGCGATCCAACCCAGCTTTTTGTGGCACTTCGACGTTTGCAAGATGCTGGGAACATCTCATCGGATGACTTGCGCATTCGCTTTCGCGCCTCTGTGCATGATGAGCTGCTCCAGTCGCTTGCGGCTAAGCACGGCGTACAAGACTTTGTCGAACTATGCCCATCTATTCCTTACCGGGACGCACTGGCTGAGATGTTGAGTGTTGATGCACTGCTGGTCATGCAGGCCAGCAACTGCAATGCGCAGATTCCTGCCAAGATTTACGAATATCTGCGCGCTGGTAGGCCCATCATTGGCTTGACTGATCCAATGGGGGACACTGCTGGCGTATTGCGGGGTGCCGGGTTGGACGCCATCGCCAGTCTGGATTCGGCTGACGACATTGCCGCGCTGTTGCCGAAATTTGTGGCCGCTATCCGCGCTGGTAAGGGCCTTTTGCCTGGGGTTGACGCCGTCAAGGCAGCGTCCCGCGCAGGGCGGGCCGAGGCGTTGTCGCTGTTACTGGCCGCCCTAGCACTTTCTAAATCCAGTTTCAGCCGCGTATGTTTTAAGTCTCTGGGCCTCTAGTCGGGAGAAGGTATGTCGTTGTGTGATGTCTCGGTGGTGATACCAGCTTATAACGCGGAAAACTTCATAGTTGACGCTTTGGAGAGTATCGCCAAGCAAACTGTTCTGCCCAAGGAAGTCATTGTCATCAATGATGGCTCACGTAATCACACGCGCAAGGTAATTCAGGATTGGATTTCCCAGAGCAAAATGACGTTTTCAGTTTATCTGCACAGTCAAGAGAATCGTGGAATATCTGCTGCCAGAAATATGGGCATGAAAAAGTCCTCGGGAATGTGGATTGCATTTCTTGACGCAGATGATATCTGGGAGAATAATCATCTGGAGGTTCTGACCGACGCGACTCGCGTATTGCCCTCTGCTATTGCTGCCTATGGGGGCGGAAGATTGATGGCAAATGGAGAAATTCAGCAGCGCTTGTATGATGATTTTTGGGATAATCCTTCCAAAAAATAGGGAAAAACTATTTAAACCTCGTCCTATTTTTTAATTGACTGATCAATCTTTCCTCGTCTGTTGAAAGGCAATTTCATTAAGCCTTCAAGTTTGATGGTCAATAAGAAGGCTGTGGAGGAGGTCGGATTTTTCAACCCAGACCTTGGAACTGCAGAAGATCGAGAGTTTCTGATTCGATTGATCCGCAAAGGATCTTTTGTATACAGCGCTGCTCCAATTACGCAATACCGCTGGCATGACGATAACGCGACGCAAAAAAAACATGCGAAGCGAAATATGGAAAATGGGTTGCATGCACTGAAGTTGATACTTGACAACCGAGCACTTCACTTGAGTCCCGGTGAGAAGACCGCCTGCAATGACGAAGTTAACCGGGCTGCCAACGAATATTTTTATATTTGTTCGAATGATGGCTGGCGTGGGTACTGCAGTGGCTTTTATTTTGTCAAGACACGCTTGGGAGTAGGTGCCGCGATAAAAGCACTGAGTACAAAGCATATTGTGCGGAGTTTAATGCAAGCTTTTTCGGTCCAATGATGTTGCAGAACCCGTCACCTGCCCCCTACCGCCGTACCAATGTCAAATCGGAAATCCGGATTTCAAAGTTAATTGATTTCTGTGGTGGTGGTTGATGGCCTTTGAGTTTCATCGCCAGCGTGCTGGCGATGAAATTCGGCGAACTCGGCCGGTGGCATTCGCCCGATGGTCCCGTGGGGCCTGACTTCGTTGTAGTTTTGACGCCAGTCGGCGATTGCCGGCTTGGCTTGGTGCAGCGTTTCGAACCACTGCTCGTTCAGGCATTCATCGCGGAACCGTCCGTTGAAGCTTTCGATGTAGCCGTTCTGCAGTGGCCTGCCGGGTTCGATCAGGATGTGCCGAACCCCATGGGTGTGCGCCGACTCCACTTATGCCTGCTGCGTGGGCCAAGAGTTGCCCGCGGGTACAACTGATGTGGGCATGACGCAGTATGGAAACAAGCATCAACCTAAAGAATAGTGCCAACAATACGCTACTCGAACTGGAAATGCAGAAACATGCGTTTGGTATGCCAACTTACAACTTCTTAATATGAAAATATCTGAATTATTGAACTGTCAAATCAATTTGCGTCTTTCTTTGCCAGTAAAACATGAATCCAGGTTCCTCTGGGCTTAGTGAAGACCCCACTGACCCACTTGGTCCCGAACGCAGCCTTGGTCGCAAACTTTTGAAATATATTTCTTTTGGGAGGTGGCTTTATCTTCTCCCCGCAATGAATACATGGTTCATCTTGCCCGTATGTGCCGTATGGGTTTCCAGCAAGATCCATTAATTTCGCCGACAAAGAATTTGTTTGCTCAGAAGTTGAGCCAACAAACGAAACAGAAACGATGCGACACTTTGGGAATAGCCTAGCGATGCGCGCTTCGTCAAAAGTATTAATATGGCCCCAAGGTGGATTCTCGCCGCCACATGAATAGCAGGTTGTTCTTCCAACTCGAATATCTTGCTTGTAGGGAACTCCAATGAGTATCTGATCTTTGGTGACTCGCTCCAATTCATTACAAACTGCCCTGAGAATCTCCGTTGGAATATGCTCCAAAACTTCAGCGCAAAAAGTGAAATCGATCGAGTCATCTTCAAAGCTGAGGTCGGCGGCATTGCCCTGAACGCATTGAACTCGTTCATGAATTATGTCCGGCATGACAAGGTCAAGTGCAAATACCTGTTTGAACCGATCCGCTAGCAGCATGGAGAAATGACCATCACGTGCCCCGATATCGAGAGCGATCTCGCCTAATGCAGGCAATTTCGTCAATAGATCATTCGCGCGTGCCATTTCAGATGGACTTGCTCGATATTCTGCAAGACTCATTCTTAGCGCCTGCCTTTTTGATTATTTCTTTCCATTCCCGGCCTTTGATGAATTGAACGTGCCCGTTACCCGACAGATAGTCAATCTAACTTGCCCGCAAGCGGCTAATCCGAAAAATATTTGCGCCAGCGTAGTTGCAGTTGCATTTGGACTTCCGTCGTTAAGCGGTCAATTTCCTCCTGGATAGGATGTCTGAGCCATCGCGCAGCCGCCCAAAACAAGGCTATGCCGATCGGGCCAGCCAACAGGAGCGGCGCCACGTTTGACTCGGGGCGCAAGCCGTAAAAAATGACAGCTGTTACGGGGGCCAACGCCACGACGATGGCAATTCCCATACTCTTGGCCAGCACGCGCAGCAGGGAGCCCCATTCAAATTTGATGACGCGTTGGGTAACAACCAGCCAAATGGGTGCAGTGCAAATCTGAGAGGCGACATAGCCAATGCCGGCACCCTCAAGACTCATCATCGCGCCCAGACCCATGCATAGTACCTGTATAGGTACAACTACAAGCGAGATGCCGAGTATCCGGTTGGCATGACCGGTAGCCATCAGTGCGTTTGGGCACATGGCCGCAGGCAGGCCAATGGCCCAACCAACAGCCAACAGGCGCGTCAGGTTCACAGATTCGTCCCACTGGTCGCCGTATAACAAGCGGATCATTGGGAAAGCGAGCAGTGCCAAGCCTATATAGAAAGACCAACCCAGCGCAGTGACATAGGACACTACACGTAGCAATGGTTCATTGATATTGCCAATCTCTCGCTGTTCTTTGGCAAACATAGGCAGTGCTACAGACTGCGTAGCGTCCAGAATCATTCGTTGGAACATTTGAGCCAGGCCATTGCCTCGCGAATAAAGCCCGGCGGCGGTCAAGCTCTGCAACTTTCCCAGAATCATTTCGGGTGCCCCGCTGGCAACATTCCAGATAAGTCCAGTTGCAGAAATTTTGCTGCCAAATGCAATCACCCGTCGAACATCTTGCAAGCCTGGCAACCATTCGAGGGCCGCGGGACGAAAGCGAAGCGAGATTAGAGCGTTGACTACAGTAGCCAACAGATTTCCATAAGCCAGGCTAATGGGACCATGACCCTTCCAAGCCAAAAATACCGAAGTAAACGCACCCGCAAGGCTGCCGCCGAATCGCATGATTGCCAAGGCATCAAATCGCATATCACGCATCAGCCAGGCGTAGGTGATCGATCCAAACGGGGTCAATGCGAAGTTGATTGAAATTACCCACATGATCTCAACCATGCGTGGCTCTTGATAGAAGCGGGCTACTGGGTAGGCGGCCGCGAGTACGACCAAGGACATGAATAATCCGGTACCCAGAAACACGGTCCACGTTGCGCGAATGCGCGCAGGCGTCAGATCTTGCTCTTGCACCAAGTATTGCCCGGCACCCAGATCGCGCATCGACGAAATGAAAGCAATAAATACCATGGTGACTGAAAACACGCCGATTTCCGCTGGCGTGAGTAGCCGGGCAACCAGTATGGATGAAACGATCGACAGGACCAACGCTGAATAGCGATCCAGAAACGAAAAGAACAAAGCGCGTCGCGTACTCATGAGCGCTTGGCCGCTCCGGTAATGTCATCAAGTATCTTGGCGAGGGCCTCGGTACGCCCGCGACGTGAGGCAGAGCAGATGAAACTTGCGTCACCAAGCACACTAAGCACAGGGCCTGTACGGTTCAAAAAACGCGTCAACAATCCCGCTATGTCGGCCGAGCCATCCAGCTTCGCGATAGCATCGATTCCGGCTGCGCGCATGACACCAGCAGTGTCTCCAATGGGGTCGAAAAGGCACAAGATGGGCCTGCCAGCCCGAAGGTACTCATACACTTTGGCTGGAATTTGGGCATTGCAGTTAGTGGCTTGCATCACTAAGAGACCATCGGCACTTAGCATTTCGGTCAGCGCCTCGCGGTAGGGGATCGGCGGGCATATCTCAACGTAGGCCTGCACTCCGTAGTCAGAGGCCAAGCGCTTGAGAAGATCTTCCGCAACAGCGGCCCTGAACCTCACCTTGAACTGGCCCGGCACTATCGTGCCCACATCATGAAGTGTAAGCGTTCCGCCAACCCATCTTGCGCCGGCAATGGCGATTATGTTATCCGGCGACGCTTAGTTCAGCGGTGGCGGCCACCGCAGTGGCCGCAGCTGGGACAACCGGCGCTGCGGCTTTGTCGGCAGGCTGCCAGTTGTGCGGCAGCAGCGACTCCAGGTCGCGGTTCTTCAGCGTGGGTAGACGCTCGAAGACATCCTTGAGATAGGCCCACGGATCGTGCCCGTTGAGCTTGGCCGATTCGATCAGGCTGAGCATCACGGCGGCGCGCTCTCCGGCCTGCTGGGAGCCCACGAAGAGCCAGTTTCGGCGACCCACCGCGAGCGGGCGGATGGAATTTTCCACCGCATTGTTGTCGATGGGCACATTGCCGTCGTCCAGGTAGCGCATGAGCGCGCGCCAATTGCTCAGGCTGTAGTCGATCGCCTTGGCCGTGATTTCGGCCTTGGCCAATATCTGGCGCTGCGCCAGTAGCCAGGCATGCAGTGCATCGGCAATGGGCTTCTTGCGCCATGGGGTCCCGAAAGTCAGCGATCCACGGCAAGCCTGTGCGGTGGCTGAGTTCAGCATCAATGAGGTGCGCCCCTGCAATGGCATAGGTTGACCAGATAGCATCAGGACGGTACCTGCGGATCATCTGCAGCCCACAACGCGCACTGCATCAAAGCGCCAACTAAGCCAGCGGTCGGGCCGGGCCATCGCGCCTACATAACGCCCGCCCAGCGAAAGGTGACGCGCGGTATCGAGCGCGAAGGCGCGGCGCATCACGGTTCCAGCAGGGATTTCACTTGTCAGGTCGTCGCTGGTGCGTTCATAAGCACGCGCGTGTGCCGTTAGTACCAGGGGTTGCCAGCCGAAGGCAGGCAGGTGCTGAACGAAGCGCAGCGTGCGTTGGATGTCGCTCCTGCCCGCCAAAGGAGGGAAGTGGTAAGCGATGAGTAGTACACGGCGGGCATGGCTTGGATTCAACATGTTCGCGTTGCTGCCAAGTTGCTGACGAACCATCCATAAGCATCGCTCAGACCTTCTTCCAGCCCAATATTCGCTTGCCAGCCCAGTGCTGTCAGACGCGACACATCCAGCAACTTGCGCGGCGCGCCATCAGGCTTGCCGGCGTCGAATCTCAGTCGCCCCATAAAGCCGGCAATGCGGGCAATAGTGTCTGCCAATTCGCGGATTGTATGGTCGACACCCGTGCCAACATTGATGTGCGACAGCATGGGTTGGGTGTGAGCGCGGTAAATGGCATCGTCAAGTTCCATCACGTGCACACTGGCGGCCGCCATATCGTCCACATGCAGGAACTCTCGCATCGGTTGGCCACTGCCCCATATCACCACCTCATTCGCATCGGTTTCCACTGCGTCGAGAAATCGGCGCAGCAGCGCCGGGATCACGTGGGAGTTGTCGGGGTGGTAGTTGTCATTGGGGCCGTAGAGGTTGGTGAGCATCACGCAACGGTAGTCGCGTCCATACTGCCGGTTGTAGCTTTCGCACAGTTTGATGCCCGCGATTTTCGCAAGAGCATAGGGCTCGTTGGTGGGCTCCAGCGGGCCGGTGAGCAGACTGTCCTCTCGCATGGGTTGCGCGGCCAGCCGCGGATATATGCACGACGATCCCAGAAACAGCAACCTTTGCACGCCGGAAAGGTGCGCGCCATGAATAACGTTTGCTTCGATCATCAGGTTTTCATAGATGAACTCGGCGGGGTAGGTGTTGTTGGCGTGAATTCCACCTACCTTGGCTGCTGCCAGCACCACATGCCCAATATGGTGATCGGCAAAAAATGCCCGCACCTGCTCCTGTGAACTCAGATCAAGGTCATTGCGATTTGCCGTGACGATGTTGCTATAGCCCAAAGTGTCCAGGCGTCGCACAATGGCTGACCCGACCATTCCGCGATGTCCCGCTACAAAAATTGGGGTGTTCAGATCGCTGCGCATCAATCGCCCTCCCGCGTAACCACAACGTCATGGCCATTGGCCCGCAGCAACACATGCCGTTTTGCAACGCGCAAGTCTTCTGCAGCCATCTCGGCGCACATTTGTTGCGCAGTGATTTCAGGCACCCAACCGAGCTTTGACTTGGCTTTGCTGGGGTCGCCCAGCAAGGTCTCCACCTCTGCAGGGCGAAAGTAACGTGGGTCTACCGCCACCACGCAGTCGCCCACTTTCAGGGCCGGCGCCTTGTCGCCGGTGATGGCCGTCACATAGGCTTTCTCGTCAACACCCAGTCCGCTAAATCGCAGCGCCAGCCCTAACTCTGCCGCAGTCCAGGTAATGAAGTCGCGCACCGAGTATTGCACGCCGGTAGCGATGACAAAGTCATCGGGCTGGTCTTGCTGCAACATCATCCACTGCATGCGCACATAGTCCTTGGCATGACCCCAGTCGCGCAGCGCGTCAAGGTTGCCCAGGTACAGGCACTTCTCAAGCCCCTGCGCGATATTGGCCAGTCCGCGCGTGATCTTTCGCGTCACAAATGTTTCGCCCCGGCGCGGGCTCTCGTGGTTGAAAAGAATCCCGTTGCAGGCATACATGCCATAGGCCTCGCGGTAATTTACTGTGATCCAATAGGCATACAGCTTGGCCACGCCATAAGGGCTGCGCGGGTAAAAAGGGGTGGTTTCCTTTTGCGGCGTTTCCTGCACCAGACCATACAGCTCGCTGGTGCTGGCCTGGTAGAAGCGGGTCTTCTTCTGCAGGCCGAGGAATCGGATGGCTTCCAGCAGCCGCAATGTGCCCATGGCGTCAACGTCTGCGGTGTACTCGGGTGCTTCAAAGCTTACCGCCACATGAGACTGAGCGCCCAGGTTATAGACCTCGTCTGGTTGCACCTGCTGAAGGATGCGGGTAAGGTTGGAACTGTCGGTCAGATCCCCGTAGTGCAGCACAAACCGCTGACGCTCAACGTGCGGGTCTTCGTAGATGTGATCGACGCGCTGGGTGTTGAACAGCGACGCACGGCGCTTGATGCCGTGCACTTCGTAGCCTTTTGCGAGCAGGAATTCGGCAAGGTAGGAGCCGTCTTGGCCGGTGATGCCGGTGATGAGTGCTTTTTTCAATTTGGTCTTCCGATTGCTATCTTTTGAACTGTTGTGCGTGCGGCTAGTGTGGCTGCTCATGCGGAGCACTTGAGCAGGGGTTCTCGCTCAACGACCAACCGTCGCCAGAGCCTCATCCACCATCATGTGCGCGACTTTTTGCATTTTGTATCCAGCCTCCCAATTCAAGAACTTTTTGGCCTTAGATGCATCTCCACCGCTATAGGTAACCTCGCTGCGCCGCAGCAAAGCTGGATCGCTGACCACATGCTCGCGCCAGTCCATGCCAAGTTTCGAAAAAGTGGAGTCGACAAAATCCTGAAGACTATTGGTCTGCCCGGTTGCAATGACGTAGTCATCAGGAGTCGCCAGCTGCAACATTTGCCACATTGCCTGCACGTACTCCGGTGCCCAGCCCCAATCGCGTTGGATACTAAGGTCGCCCAGATGCAGCTTCTTTGCGTTGCCTCCGAAAATAGCCACTGCGGTGTTCACAATTTTTGACGTCACAAATCGAGCGGGACGCAACGGTGATTCATGATTAAACAAGATGCCTGTGCTTGCATGCATCTTATATGCCGACCTGTAACTTGCTACTAACCAATGGGCTGTCGACTTGGCAACGGCATAGGGACTGCATGGCCTAAATGGAGTTGTTTCCATGGCCTTGCTTCGGCCT
>Ga0335397_10000929_pt1 | contig 39837 bp, 32 predicted proteins | sample MAT04_FD_205740 | JGI IMG/M metagenome (GOLD analysis project Ga0335397, IMG submission 205740) | Freshwater microbial communities from Lake Fryxell liftoff mats and glacier meltwater in Antarctica - MAT-04 (spades assembly) (version 2) ... | reverse complement strand
ATCGACACCGAGGTGGGCGCCGGACGGTACAGCCCACAACAGCAGATGCAGGCCAATCATCAAGAGGTAGGACCACGCCCACTCATCGGCCTTCGGGTAGTACAGCACCGACAGGCCGATCGGGACAGCCAGGGCCGCACCGGCAAGCGCCACCCAGCGCGACCGATACCCGATCAGCAGCAGCGCGGCGACGATCGTCTCGCTGACGAGCGTGAACCAACCGAACGCTTGAAAGTTGGGGAGCACCAACTCGCGCAGCGCCCAGCGATAGGGAGCCAGCGGCGCATTTTCTGAACCGGCAGCAACGTACTTGTAGAGACCGCCACCGTTGCTCTCACCGAAATCGGAGGGCACCTTCCAGTGAAGGTTCGCCAGCCACATCAGCCCGGCGAGGATGCGAACGCTACCGACGGTGTAGCCCTGAGCCCGCTCCTGCATCTCTGCTCGGTTCGTCATGCCGCTCAGCATTACAGACGAACAGGAGCACCCCGTCCAGTTTCTGGAAAGTTTCGCGCGTTGCAATCGCCGCCGTTGCGCTCGCCGCCTACCATCCACGCCATGGAGGGACCTGGCGCAGAACGGCGAACTGTATTGCATGAGGTAGTGCATGCGATGACCGACCAGCTTCCCCAGTTCGCGCGCTCCTCGGTACTCCACCTTGGCGACGACGATCTCGCGGTGATCGAGGTGCTCACTGTCAACGCAGACCACGTCGCCAACGTCGGCGCCAACGACGCCATCATGCTGCAGCTCGAGCGTCGGTTCGACCTCGTGATCGTCGGCACCCAACTCCTTGCGCGCAGCGACGATGGGCATCGCCGTGCACTGATGCACGCGGCGATGCAACACGTCGAGCGCGCAGGACACCTCGCCGTGCTGCACGACGCACAACAGCCCGTGCTCGGAGACGGATTCTGGGCGAACGATCTCCATCTTCTCGGGTCGTATCCACTCACCAAGGCGACGCTGTCGCTCTACCGGCGCGGCGACCGCACGACGGTGCACGACCTACTTTTCGAGGCCCGCGCCACCATTGCCAGAGTGTCACCCCACTCGCTCGCAACGCGGATGCAGGCGGCCGACGGAACACTGGTTCTCGACACTCGTACGCACACCGACCGCGAGCGCTTCGGTGTCATCCCCGGCGCTGTCCACGTGCCACGCACTGTTGTCGAGTGGCACTTCGATCCTGCAAACGGGTATCTGCATCCTGCGATGCGGTCGTTCGACCAACCACTGGTACTTGTCTGCAACGGCGGCTACAGCTCCTCCTTGGCCGCGGCCAACCTGGTTCGCCTGAGCTTCACCAACGTCGCCGACCTCATCGGTGGTCACACTGCGTGGGCCGCCGCTGGGTTGCCGGTAGCTCGACCAGACCATTCTCATCTGGACTCACCAAGCTTTGACGAGCGGGGTATCACCGAGGTGCAGTGAGTACCCCGTAGGAGTGCTCGACAGCATCGACGATCAGCTCGCGAACCCGCGACACATTGGAACGCATCATCGCAAACACGGCATCCATCGTCACCGGCTCATGGCCATCGACGCCCGCGTCGTAGTCAGTCACCAGCGCAACTGCGGCGTAACGAATTCCCAGCTCGGCAGCGAGTACAGCCTCGGGATAGCCCGTCATGTTCACCACGTGCCAGCCCATCGAACGAAACCAGGTGCTCTCTGCGCGAGTGGAAAAACGGGGGCCATTGATGACGACCATCGTGCCGCCGTCCACCATCTCCGCGCCGGTGCGGCCACCAGCGGCAACGAGCTGCGCGCGCAGCACCGAGTCGTACGGGTCGGCGAACGTCTGGTGGTGCACTGGACCGTCTGTGCCCGGCTGGCCACTTGGCCCGCCGACATCATGAAATGTGTCGGGCCGACCCCACGTCCGGTCGACCACCTGGTCGATGACGACGAGTTGGCCCGGATGGATGTCGGGTTGTAGCGAACCGACCGAGCAGGGCGTGACGATCGAGTGGACCCCCACCGAATGCATCGCCCACATGTTGGCTCGATATGGCACTCGGTGTGCAGCGAACTCGTGATTGCGGCCGTGACGCGCCATGAACGCCACGGGATTGCCGGCAACCGACCCAACCACCACCGGACCAGCCGGCGGACCGAACGGTGTCTCCACCACGATCTCCCGCGCCCCGTCCAAGAACTCGTAGAAACCGGAGCCACCGAAGATGCCCAGGGGCGCCTGCTGATCTGTCGTCATCGTGTGTTCCTAGCATGGGCATAAGGTGCATGCTGGATGGGTAGCTCGACATCGGACGCGATCGTTGTGGACACTGCTCACGGCGCGCTGCACCGATTGCTCCCGCTGCCCTTGGTCGTCGAGCCCCACGAAGGCTCGCTGACTCTCACGGCTCGGTCGCGCATCGTCATCGGTGCGGGCATCGGAGGTTTCGATCACACCGTCAATCACCTCATCGGCGATGTGCAGAAGGCCGCCGGCCTTCACTTGGCGCGCGCGGCAGAGGCTGCCGACGGCGACATCACGCTTCGACTGGACGGAGATCTGACCAAACACGGTGAGGAGGGCTACGAACTGCTCATCGGCGCCGACAGTGCATCGCTGAGCGCAGGGCATCCGCATGGACTGTGGAATGGCACCCGCACGCTCGTGCAGCTGTTCACTCATCTGCCCGGTGATGCGACATTGCCGGCAGTGCGGATCGTCGACCGCCCGCGCTACGTGTGGCGCGGTGCGATGTTGGACGTTGCCCGCCACTTCTTCAGTGTCGACCAGGTGCTGCGGTTCATCGAGCTGATCGCGCGCTTCAAGATCAACCGGTTGCATCTGCATCTCACCGATGATCAAGGCTGGCGGATCGCAATCGACGGCTGGCCGACACTCACCAACATCGGTGGGAGCACGGCAACCGGGCATGGCTCAGGCGGTTGGTTCAGCCGCACCGACTACCTCGAGATCGTCACCCACGCGGCACGCCACTTCATCACGATCGTCCCCGAAGTCGACATGCCGGGTCACACGAATGCTGCGCTGGCGTCGGTGCCGGGGTTGAACCTCACCGGCACGTCACCTCCGCTGTACACCGACACGCCCCGCGACTTGGCCAGCGTCGGCTTCAGCTCGCTGCATCTTGCGGCCCCTGCAACTCGCGACTTCGTCGCTGATGTGATCGCGCAGCTGTCGGCGGACACCCCCGGCAAATACCTACACGTCGGTGGCGATGAGGCCAACGCGACTGATGCCTGGGAGTACCGAGAGTTCATTGAACTGTTACAGCGCGAGGTGCATTCGCACGGCAAGCAGTTGGTCGGCTGGGAGGAGATCGCGAACGCTGCGCTGCTACCGGGCGCGATCGTGCAGCACTGGCTCCACGGCGATGTCGTGCGCCGCGCTCCGGCCAGCGCACGCTTCGTCATGTCTCCGTCGGGGCACACCTACCTCGACATGAAGCACACACCGAGCTGTCGAGTTGGTAGAAGGTGGGCCGGCTTCATCGACGTCGACACGGCATACGACTGGGACCCGGCGACGTTGATCGAGGGCATTACCGACGACCGCATCGAGGGTGTGGAGGCCCCGCTGTGGACCGAGAAAGTTGCCACCTTCGAAGATGTACAACACCTGTGCTTTCCGCGACTGGCGTGCCTTGGCGAAGTGGGATGGACCGCCCAGCATCTGCGCAGCTGGGACACCTTCGGACCGCGACTTGCTCTGCACGCGGACCGGCTGCAACGAATTGGAGTGCCCATCTATCGATCGGCGCTCCTTGATTGAGCGAGCAGGTACGCCGAACTTCGCACGATGAGTAGCCACTACTCATTCGCCCGGCCTTCGAAAGTTGGATCATGGGGATGTCGGCAGCCGTCGCCGACAGGAACAGCAACAGGAGCAAGCAATGAACACACCCCAAGGATTCCCGAACCCGTCTTTCCCCACCGGTCCGCCAGCGGGCCTGCCTCCGAGCAGCCCGTATGGAGCACCGGCCGTCGGTCCGCCGACCAGCGCCTTCGGGACGCCGTCGCCCACGCCCAGCTGGATGCCGCAGGATGCGCCCACGCCGCCGAGCAATCGCGGCCGCAACGTTGCACTGGGCATGATGGCGCTGGTTGCCCTCGGTGGCGCGGCCGCCGTCGCCTTTCTCATCACGCGCGATGGCGACGACGCCAAGTCGGTCGAGCCGGCAACCTCGGTGACGCTTGCAACTGTGCCCGCCACGTTGGAGACGGCACCCACCGTGATCGTTCCGGTCATCACAGAGCCGACTGTCGCACCCGTCACCGTTCCTCCTGCGCCCCCGACCACCGTTGCCGTCGTTGCGGCAACGAACCTGTTCACCGGCACACAGGCCGCCGACGTGATCGCCCAGATTGGGGTCGCGCGTGGTGCTGCACCGCTGCGGATCCTGCAGGCAATCATCTACCCGGGCTACGCATTCGCGCAGGTTCAGGACCCGTCGATACCCGTCAACGTCGACGAGTACCAGTGGCGCGACACACTCGGTAGCCCGGCACCCGTGACGCTCACCGGCGACGGTGATCTGGAAGCCAACCTGTTCTCCGACACCGAGGTCAACTGGGCAGCAATCCCCGCACTCGTCGACGCCGCGCTCGCACAGATCCCGATCGAGGGCGCCGAGGTCACGCACGTCTCCATCCAAAGGAATCTGCCCTTCACCGACACGATTCAGATTCGGGTCTTCGTCAGCGGAACCCGGGGTAGCGGCTACCTCGACGCCGATGCACAGGGCAATGTGCTCGCCGTCAACCAAGGCTGAGTTCATCACCTCGAACTTGATACGAGTCGTAGCAACTTTCCTATGTCGGGGTAAGCTGCCCCATGGCGTTCGATCCAAAGAAGTGGACTGTCAAGACCAATGAGGCCTTTGCCGCGGCCATTGACCAGGCAAAGGCGTTCAGCAACCCCGAGCTGACGCCCGACCACCTGATGGCTGCGCTCGCACGGCAGGACGACACCATCGTCCCTGCCGTGCTGGCCAAGCTTGGCCTGGCACCGCTGATGGTGCAGAACAAGGCCGACGAAGCGGTCAACAAGCTTCCCAAGGCATTCGGCACCAACGACCCGCGCATGAATCGCGAGCTCGACAATGTGGTGCAGAACGCGGTTGCGTACCAGAAGGACTTGAAGGACGACTTTCTGTCGGTCGAGCACTTGCTGCTGGCCATGAACTCACGGCTGGGCATTGGCAGCGAGGAACTGTTGCTCGCGCTGAAGGAAGTGCGCGGTAGCCATCGCGTCACGTCGCAAAATCCGGAGGAGAGCTTCGCCGCGCTCGAGAAGTACGGGCAAGACCTCACGCAGCGCGCACGCGACGGCAAGATCGACCCGGTCATCGGTCGCGACGACGAGATTCGCCGTGTCATTCAGGTGCTGTCGCGGCGTACGAAGAACAACCCTGTCCTCATTGGCGAGCCGGGAGTTGGCAAAACCGCCATCGTCGAAGGGCTTGCACGCCGTATTGCCGACGGCGATGTGCCCGAGGGGCTGAAGAACAAGCGGCTGATCAGCCTCGACATCGGCTCCATGCTCGCCGGCGCCAAGTATCGCGGCGAGTTCGAGGAACGGTTGAAGGCTGTGCTCAAGGAGATCACCGACGCGGCCGGCGAGGTCATCACCTTCGTCGACGAGATCCACACCATCGTCGGTGCCGGCGGCGCCGAGGGTGCCATGGATGCGGGCAACATGATCAAGCCGATGCTGGCACGTGGCGAACTGCGCATGGTCGGCGCCACAACGCTCGACGAGTACCGCAAGTACGTCGAGAAGGATCCAGCTCTCGAGCGCCGCTTCCAGCAGGTCTACGTCGGCGAACCAAGCGTGGAAGACACCATCGGAATTCTGCGTGGCCTCAAGGAACGCTACGAAGTGCACCACGGCGTGCGCATTCAAGACAGCGCTCTCGTCTCGGCAGCCGTCTTGTCCAACCGCTACCTCACCAACCGCTTCCTTCCCGACAAGGCCATCGACCTGATGGACGAGGCCGCGGCGAAGCTGCGCATCGAGATCGACTCGCTGCCCACCGAGATCGATGTGGTGCAGCGCCGCATCCTGCAGCTCGAGATCGAGCAAGTTGCGCTCGCCAAGGAGACCGACAACGCTTCCAAGGAGCGTTTGGAAACCATCGTCGACGAGCTGGCCACTCTCAACGTGCAGGTGCACGGAATGAAGGCGCACTGGGAGAACGAGAAGCAGGCCATCGACGCGATTCGTTCGCTGAAGGAAGAGCTCGAGCAGCTGCGTACCCAGGTCGAGCGCGAGACCGACCTGTCCGTCGCGGCCGAGATTCGTTACGGGCGCATTCCCGAGCTCGAACGGCGCATCTCCGAGGCCACCGAACACCTCGACGAGCTGCAGGTCGGAAACCGCATGCTGAAGGAGGAGGTCGACGCGGAAGACATTGCCGAAGTCGTCAGCAAATGGACGGGCGTGCAGGTCAGCCGATTGTTGGAAGGCGAGATGACCAAGCTCATCCACCTCGAAGACCAACTGCATCAGCGTGTCATCGGCCAGGACGACGCCGTCACCGCGGTCGCGAATGCAATCCGTCGCTCGCGTGCCGGCCTCTCCGACCCCAACCGTCCGATTGGTTCGTTCATGTTCCTCGGGCCCACCGGCGTGGGCAAGACTGAGTTGGCGCGGGCAGTCGCCGAGTACCTCTTCGACGACGAGAAGTCGATGGTGCGCATCGACATGGGCGAGTACATGGAGAAGTTCTCCGTCACTCGCCTCATCGGTGCGCCCCCTGGGTACGTTGGCTACGACGAGGGCGGTCAGCTCACCGAGGCAGTGCGCCGTCGCCCCTATTGCGTGATCCTGCTCGATGAGATCGAGAAGGCCCACCCCGACGTGTTCAACGTGCTGCTGCAGGTGCTCGACGATGGGCGGCTGACAGACGGCCAGGGCCGCACGGTCGACTTCACCAACGTCGTGTTGATCATGACCTCGAACCTGCCTGGCGACCCGTCCAGCTTCTTCAAGCCCGAATTCATCAACCGCGTCGACGACATCATCCGCTTCCGGACGCTCACGCAAGACGACCTGCTGCGCATCGTCACCATTCAGGTCGAGCGTTTGCGCACCCGCATGGCGGATCGGCGCATCACGCTGGTCACCACAGACGCTGCGTTGGCCTGGATTGCCCATGAGGGCTACGACCCGTCCTTCGGCGCCCGCCCGCTGAAGCGTGTGATCCAACGCGAAATTGCCGACCCGGCCTCGCTGATGATCCTCAGTGGCACCGCCCTCGAAGGCAGCACCGTCACCGTCGACGTCGCTACCACCGACGACCACACCCACCTCACCCTCACCACGAGGTGAGTTCGGCAGCAAGGTGAGATGAATGGGGGGAAATCAGCCACTACATCTTGTGGTTGGCCGGCCCAGGTGCGGGCCGCAGAACCCTCCCGACTGCGGGGGCCTCAGGCCCAATGATTGCGTCTCTGATAGCCGCTGGCGCGGATGCCCTGAACGTATGACGCTGCCGGATTGATCGCCGTGACTGTTGCTCGCGGTGGCGGATGCTTGCGTCGGGGCACAACCATGGGCACAATGCATTGATGACGAAGCCGATGGTCGTGCGGTTGCTTGCAGCGATAGCCGCCGTCGTGCTTGTCGGGTGCAGCTCCGATTGCGCCGAAGAGTCGTGCTATCCGCTCGGCACGTACATCAACCCAAACGATGATCTCGGGGCCAAATCCGCTGAGATCTGCATTGACGCTGACTGCACGACGGTGGATGCGCTCGCTGGCGGTGAGGACGTGTTCAACGGCTTCAACATCGACACGTGGCACGAAGGCCGCACGGTCGAGCTTCGCCTCACGGTGTTCGACGCCACGGGAGGGGTCATCGATTCGCTCACCGAGAAGCGGAAGATGGATTCATCCGGTTGTGCCTGCGGTGTCCTGTTCTACGACTGGAAGGACGGCCGCCTCCACCGGCTCAACTGATCCGGCGCGATCATCCAACCTGGATCACTGCGTGGGAGCGGCGGCTACTGCCGAAGGAACCGGCTCGGTCGGGTGCGTCGAGGGGCGTCTGGGTGGTGTCGGCGGACCGGGATGGGGTTGCCGTCTTCGTCGAGCTTGCCTGAGGGCCGGAACGTGAGTCGTTGTTGGCGACCGCCGAGTTGGTTCTGGCGGGCTGCGAGTCTGATCCAGCCTTCGTGGGTGGAACCGGCGCGGGCCGCGAGCGCTTGGTCGCAGACGAGTATGGCCGCGGTGAGATCGGGCAGGCGACCGGGGGCGGCGAGTTGGCCGGCGTAGGCGTCAGCGATGTCGGGGTGCCGGCATCCGGCGTTCCATGCGAGCTGGATGATCTGTTCGCCGCGCACGGCCTGGCCGACGGTGCGCCAATGCTCGACGCAGAGCCACACGGCGGCGTCAGCGATGCGGGGGCCGGTCCCGGTGCGGATCCAGTTCGTGTAGGCGCCGGTGCCCGCCTCGCGGCCGGTCGGCTCGAAGAACCCGCGTGCGTACTGTCCACTGTCGCCCAGGGCGAGGTGGGCGACGGTGTCGAACCAGATGTCGAGGGCGCACGGTTCGCTGCGGTGGCAGCACTGGCAGCGGTCGTCGTCGCGGCAACGGCCGAGCGGTGTGAGCAGTGCTGACCAGAGTTTCGCCCAGGCGAGTGGTGCGGACCGGAACCCGAGGCGACCACGTCCCGGCGGGAGATGACCCAGCAGCGGCAGCATGGCGTTGAGCACGGTTGCCGCACCGGCGGTGTCGCCGAGGGCTGCACGTTCGGCGAGGACCCTCTCGGCTTGGGCGAGCACGACCAGAGGGGGCGCCTCGGCCTGTGCTACCCGGTCATCGAGGTGGCGGCAACGCAGCACGGCGCACTCGGCGACTTGGTCGTGCCAGGCGTCGAGCATCTTGCGTCCCGCTCGGCGGGATAGCACCGTGGCGTGGCCTTCGAGGTGTGCGGCCGGGAGCGCCGGCGTGCCGCCCTTGGTGCTTGCCCGCGACTTGCCGTTCGCGGTGACGGTCAGCGTGGTGCTCGACCCGCTGACTTCCGCGAGCAGGCTGTCGAAGTCGGTGTGCCCGCGTGTCGCTACGAGGTCGAGCAATGCGACGAGTGCGTCCGCGCACGCCACCGCGTCTGCGAGGGCCTGATGGGGGCGGCTGTTGATGATGCCGAGCGATTCGAGCAGAGCAGCGAGAGACGAGCCTGTCGGACGGACATCGACGAGGGCGGGCAGCTTGCCCATCGTGTCGAGCAATGCGATGTCGGGCAGCTCGAGACCGATGAGCGCAAGCTCGGTGCGCAGGACCGCGATGTCGAATCGGATGTTGTGCCCTGCGAGGACCAGCCGTTCGCCGTCGCGCTGTGCGAGGAGCGGCAGGAGCAGCCCGGAGACGTCCGCGAAGGTGGGCTCTCCGACGAGATGCTCGTCGGTGATCCCGTGAATGCGTAGCGAGTTCCGATCGACAGGGATGCCCGGATTGACGAGGGTTTCCCACTTGCCGCGCACGGTGCCTGCCCGGCAGGTGACAGCGGCGAGCGACACGGCGCGGAGCGGTCCGCCCCCTGGCGGGCAGATCGTCTCGGTGTCGATGACGATGATCCGCACGCCGCCCCACAGGGCAGCAGCAGCGACCCTGTCAGCGACGGCCGTGCTCCTGTCGGTTGCGGTCATGTGAGCCCACGTTGCGCGGCGAGGGTGTTGAGGAGGGTGGCATCGCGGAGCGACGAGTACGACCCGCCCTTCGGGCGAGGGTCTGAGATGGACCGCAATGGGACGGTCCAACCGTCGTGGTGTTCGCTGTCGAGGCGGAGAAGTTTGGCGACGTCGCCGAGGTTGTCGAAGGCGTTGTGTTGGCGGGCGACGACGAGGTCGAACAGTGCGTTGGTTCGTTCGATGTTGCCGAACGATGCTCGCCGCATCGCGAGGAGCGGCTTGACCTGCTTGGCAATGAGCGTCTCGAGCCCACCGGTCGAGACCGGCACTTGCGGGTTCGCGGCGAGCGCTGCGAGCGCGGAGGCCATTGCCGGTTCGTAGCTGCGCCGCCGCGCCTGCACCTTCTCGATGGGCAGCTTGTGGATGCGCAGGAGGGCAAGGAGTTCGTCCCACCACGACGACCACGTTGCTGCCGTGGCGAGCACCCCGGACGTGCGTGACAGCTTGCGGACATGTTCGGCGAGTGGACGGACCAACTCCTTGCCGGCCGCGCTGACGATGAAGCCGCCGGGTGTGTCGGCGAGCGACAGTTCGACCGCTTGAGCGACATGCCACAGCGATGGGATGAACCGGGTGCGGGCCGGGTCGTAGTGGGCGGCGATCGCCGCTGCGATCCCGGTGCCGGCGTCTGCGACGATGAAGTCCGGGTGATAGCCGAGCTCGTCGAACACGAGACGCCACGACTGCGTGTTCGACTTCGCCATCGTGCGGATCAGGCGCACCTTGATGACTGGGTCAGTGGGTGGGGCGAACGGGTCGAAGTGTGCATCGTCGTCGCTCGACTGGTCGGGCCAGTGGAGCTCAGCTGCGACGAGCACGAAGTAGCCGGCGTCGCGGCGTGATCGCTTCTTGTCGTCGAGGTTGCGACCATACACGGGAACGTCATCGATGAGGACGACCTGTGGCCGTTCGAGCGGGCTTTCGTCGGCAATGAGTGCATCAAGACGGTCTCTTTCGGCGAGTGCCCGGTCACGCAGCTCGGCATCGACCGGTCCGTAGATGACCGGACCGAACGCTTCCACCCAGTCGGCTGCGATGTGCCAACAGTTCTGGCTTTCCTTCGAGGCGGCGCTGCGCTTCGTCTTCGACGTTGTCGAGGGGGCGACTGTCTTGCGTGTCCGTTTCGTTCCCGACACACGTATCGCCCATCGAGAGACGTCAGCGTACGTGGCGCCGATCGCGAGCTGCTCAAGACCACGGGCCACGATCCGCGTCGACCAAGAATGCCGGCGTGCGACAGCGGTCTCACCGCGATGGATGCCACGCAACTCGTCGCAATGGTCGCAGTGCTGCTCGCCGTCATGGACGTGATCGCGGGGAAGCATCGGAGTGAAGGCGTGAGGCTTCGAGCCGTCGGCGGGGGTACAGCGATACCGCTGCCGAGGCTTGGGCGTCGTCTTGCCGTAGGTGCCGTTGCGGACCACCTTCGACGCTTCGTGCCGAGGGCACACCGGAGGCGGCGACCACTGCGCGACCGTGGCCTCCCCAACCGTCGCGAGCAGAACGCTGAAGCTGTGCGGCTCACCAACACCGGGGTTGCACAGGAACCGGCCGACCGGGCCCCGCTTGGACTGACGGAGCTCGTGAGCCGTCACGTGCGAACCCGGATGCAGCACGCATCGGGCATTCGCCGACGATGTCTTTGGTCTTCCCCGTTTGCCGCCCACCACTACATACGGTACTCGGGGGGGGTCTCATTTTCCCCCCATCATCTCACCTTGCTGCCGAACTCACCACGAGCTGAGCGGCTGCAAGCCGCCATGGGCGGCGCCAAGCTCCGCCGAGCAGGTTGTGCCTGACGAGGGCACGGTCCCGCGTCGTTGGCACCGGCGCCGCCGTCTGTGTGGCACCTTCCGCCGCCCAAGGGTGGGTAAAACACGCCAAATGCGGCACGTTCACTCACCCATGGGTGGCGGAGCGTGCCACTTTTCGTGGGTAGATGGGAGCTCCCGCCATGAAGAACGAAAGCGACGCTTTCGAGTTTCATGGCAGAGCGAACTCTGCCATTTCATCGCCGCCAACCGCCGTCCCGACCGACGAACCATCGATCAATGAGAATCACCAAAGTGACGCTTGACGGAAAGTGGTTCCTCATTGGCTACAACCAAGGCGACATTCAAATCGACAACGAGTTGGTCCCGAGGGCGTTGTGCGCCGCTGGGGCGGACGGGGCGGTGACCGAAGTGCTTCCCGATGTACGGGTGACCGTGGACGGTCGCGAGTACTTCACCGCCGGCATTCCGGCGACGGTGGACTATGTGCGTTGCTGCTTCCTCGAGAACGGTGCGCTGAAGGGGGCGTCGTCGAGGATGCCGGTTCGCCCTGTCGAGGTGGGCGCGTAAATGGACAATCCGCGGATTGCACGGTGGTTCTTCGGTCTCACATCGGCGCTGGTCTCGTTCGGGATTCTCTTGCAACTCGAGGTCGCTGCCACCAACGACAGCGGGTACTTCGAGGGCGTGCCGTCGCGCATCGTCAACGTGCTCTCCTACTTCACCGTCCAGTCGAACATCCTCGTCGCACTCACCACCGGCTTGTTGGCGTTGCGTCTCAACCGCACCGAGACATGGTTCCGCGTGCTGCGCCTCTCTGCCGTCATCGGCATCACCATCACCGGCATCGTCTTCCACCTTGCGCTCAAAGGGCTGACCGAGCTGACCGGGCCAGCTGTCACCGCGGACTGGATCCTGCACACCGCATCGCCGATTCTGGGCCTGTCGGGCTGGATCATCTTCGGACCGCGTGGTTGGGTGACCAGCCGCATCGTGAAGCTCAGCGTGCTCTTCCCCGTGCTATGGCTGGCGTACACGCTGGTTCGCGGCGCGCTGGTGCAGGACCGCACCGGTCGCAACTTCTACCCGTACCCGTTCCTCGACGTGGTCGAGCACGGCTACGCGCGGGTGGCAGTCAACATCGTGTTGGTCGCGGTGTTGTTCTTCGTGCTCGCGCTCGGCGCGCTCGCTGCCGACAAGCGCCTGCGCGGCATGCACGTCGGCTGACCCCAAAAAGAAATCGAGGAAAAAGGAACGAATCCGCGCCGTGCTGCGTCTATGAGTGCATGGGGTTACGACGCGGCACAGTCGCCACGACAATCATTGTCACTGGGCGACCGCTGCGGCGTCGCAGCGGCCGGCTTCGTCTTGCCCGTAGCCGCCGTGGTCATTCGCACCTGACAGATCGGCACGCGTTACGGCTGTCACCATCCGTGCGCAAGGCGCTGGGCGATCACTGGCGTGCACAGGGCGAAATGGAGCATGCCTCAGTGGTTGCATTCCACGATCTCGCCCGTCGGCTCACGGCAGTGGGCGCTCCGGCCGCGCTTGCCGACAGTGCCATCCGCGCCGCCAACCAGGAGGCCGATCACGCTCAGCGTTGCTTCGATCTCGCTGGCCGCTACCTGGGGCAGAACCTGCTGCCCGGGCGCCTGCTCCGACCGATTCGGCTGCCGCGGTCGCGCGAGACAGAGCTGGCGCGATTGGCCGTAGAGGCCCTTCGCGACGGGGTGTTCAACGAGGGCTACGCGGCGTGGCTGGCCGCAGGTCGAGCTGAGCGCGCCACGGACGCTCGGGCGCGCGACACCCTGCTCGTCATTGCCCGCGACGAGGCCGAGCACGCCGAGGTCTCGGCGGCCGTGCTGGCATGGTGTCTCGCCCAGGGCGACGCTGACGTCGTGACCGCGGTAGTTGCAGCCGCAGCCTGCCTACCCACAATGGTCACCTCATGTGAGATGCCGGCTGGTGTCGATGCGACGGCACTTGCCGGCCACGGTCTGTTCGACCCCGATGGTGCTCGCTACGGGAACGGCAGCGGGTATGCGTCGGTGCTTGCAGCAACGCGTGCAGCCATCCCGCAAACCGCTACTTCAAGTTGCTGACAACTCCGCTGCTGCGCGCAACGCACGCCTCCAGTTGCGAGCGCAAGCTCACCGGAATCGTCGGGTCGGCCAGGGTGCTCACCCCTGGGTACACCAGCCGACTGCCCACGACGTTGCACAGCAGCACGGTCCAGGGTTCGGTGGTCCACGAGCCATCCGCCTGCTCCGTGAAGCGCACGGTGGCCATCAGGCCATCCAAGGTGCGCGGTTCGGAATACTTGTTGCGGCCCGGCACACCCATGCCGGAGATGAAGTTGCCGAGGCTCCAGTAGACGAGCGTGCCGTTCACCCGCTCGACGGGCTGCACGACATGCGGGCCATGGATGACGATCAAGTCGGGATGGGCTTGGCCCGTGATCTGCTCGATCAGCGAACGGTCGTCAGCTGTTGGGCCCGACTGCATTTCGACATACACGTGCACGCTGACGATCACGATTTCGGCACCGGCGGCTCGGGCCGCGGCGACGTCATCGACGACACTCGCTGCGGTCACCGCTTGGCGCAATCGCCACCAGTCGGACGGGAAGCCAGTGTTGGAGTTGCGGGCGAAGGCCACGTGGGCGACTCTCACCCCGTTCACGTCCAATACCTTCGGCACCGCCTCAGACGGGCTCCGCGCCGTACCGGTGTGGCTGATGCCCACTGCGTCGAACGCATCCAACGTCGTGCGAATGCCGTCGACACCGAGGTCGTAGGAGTGGTTCGACGCCGTACTGCATCGGTCGAAGCCCACTCGTACGAGGTCGCCGGGCAGCTCGGCGGCGGCCGCGATCAGATTCGGGCCATAGCTGCTCTTGCCCGCAAGGCCGACGACCGCACCCGGGGCACCGATCGGCGTCTCCATGTGACAGATCGCTAGGTCTGCCGATTGGACGATCGACTCGATGGGACGCAGCAACGGCTCGTAGTCAAAACGGGCACCGGGCGAGGCGAAGCCGGCGGCAGCGACGTTGACCGACGATTCCGACAGGAAGTCACCAACAGCGACGACGGTGAACGATCGCATGGGCGGGTCGAGGCGAACCGCCACGACCGATGGAGATGCAGGAGCGACGAACGAATCCGTGGGCGCGGCAGCGGTTGCCGCAGACGCCACCACGCTGCACGCAACCACCGCGGCTGCCACCACCCGAGTCGCCAACATCGCCGCAGCGTAGGCGCGTCAGCTGTTGCGAAAGCGACGAACTGCCAGCGGAGCAAGAATGGCGGTGAGCACCAGCGACCAGGCAATGGAACCCCAGACATAGTCCATTGGCTCGGTTCCCAACATCAGCGCTCGCACACCCCGCACGGTGATGCTCAGCGGCTGCCGCTCTGCCCACCACCGCAACCAGTCCGGCATCGTGGACGTCGGCACGAATGCATTCGAGGCAAAGGTCAACGGAGCGAGGATCGGGAAGGCGGCGGCCTGGGCCGCTTCGCCGTTGGCAACCGACAGACCGATCAGCGCGAAGAGCCAGCAGATGGCGAACCCGAACAGCACCATCAGCGCAACACCTGCGGCGACTTTGAACGGGTTGGTGTGCGTGTTGAAGCCGACCAGGAACCCCACGAACAACATCATCGTGACGATGAAGACATTGCGGGTGGTGTCGGCCAGCACTCGCCCCCCGAGAACCGCTGAGCGGTTCATCGGTAGCGATTTCAGTCGTTCCAACAGCCCAGAGTTCTTGTCCTCGGCCAAGCCGACTGCGGTGTTGATCGCCCCGAACGTGACCGTCTGCACGAAGATGCCCGGCATCAGGTAGTCGACGTACGGCAGGCCAGTCGCGCCGCTGGGAATGGCGCCACCGAACACATAGCGGAACATGAACACGAAGATCAGCGGCTGCACCAACGCAAAGACGAGCAGTGAAGGAACCCGCCGCAAGACGGTGAGGTTGCGCCACACCATCGCTCTCGTGTCGCGGGCGGCCCAGAGCAGACCGCCGCCGGCATTGGCGGCAATGTTCGATCTTGTCGGCTGCGCGGCCGAAGGCGTGGTGCTCATGAGTTGACTCCGCTGTTGCCGGTGAGCGTCAGAAAGACGTCGTCGAGGGTGGGTTCGCGCAGCGCAACGTTCTCTGGCGTGATGTCGGCCGCCGCCAGCTGGTTCAGCGCATCTCGAAGTGTGACGGCGCCGTGCGACATCACCAGGCGCACCACCGTTCCGGCCGCAATGGTGCCGCCCAGCAGGCCGGCCGCGGTGTTGGCGATCGCCGCATCGGCGAGCTCGAATTCGATCACCGTGTCACCAAGGCGAGCTTTCAATTGGGCCGCGGTTCCCTCCGCGGCGATCAGACCCTTGTCGATCACGACGATGTTGTCGGCGAGCCGGTCGGCTTCCTCCAAGTATTGGGTGGTCAACAACACCGTCGTGCCATCAGAGACCAGCGTCTCGATCACCGCCCAGAGGTCGAGCCGGCTTGCTGGGTCCAGCCCGGTGGTGGGTTCGTCGAGAAACAGCACCGGTGGATGAGTCACCAGCGCGGCACCCAGGTCGAGCCGGCGGCGCATCCCGCCCGAGTACGTTCGTACCGGCCTGTCCGCGGCCTCCGTGAGGCGGAACTGGTCGAGCAACTCGACTGCCCGCTGACGGGCGGCGGTCTTGTCGATGTGTGTGAGGCGGCCGACCAGGACCAGGTTCTCGCGGCCGGTCAGGTTCTCGTCGACGGCTGCGTACTGCCCTGCCAGACCAATGTTGCGCCGAACCGCCTGCTGTTCCTCGATCACATCGAACCCATTCACCACACCCCTGCCGCTGGTGGGTTTCAACACCGTCGTGAGCATGCGGACCATGGTTGTCTTGCCGGCGCCATTCGCGCCCAGCAACCCGAGCACCGTGCCACGGGGTACGGCCAGCGAGATCTGATCAACGGCGACCACGTCATCGAACGTCTTGCGGAGCTGGTCCGCCAGGATTGCTGTCTCGGTCATGAAGGTTGACTCTACACAATGATTGAGTATTGCCAACCATTTAGTAGGATCACGTTGTTGGTAGAGTTGTGCCGTGGCGGACACCAACGACCAAATGGCCGAGACATGGCTGCGGATGATGTCGCTGTTCTTTGCGCGACGCGATCAGTTCTTCGCCACGTTGCAACAACTGTCGCTGACTCCGCCGCACGGGCACGCGCTCATCTCACTGCGCCATGGTCCGGTGCGCATGCGCGACATGGCCCAGCTGATGGCGTGTGACGCCTCCTATGTCACAGCCGTCGCCGATCGGCTCGACGAACTGGGCCTTGCCGAGCGGCGCAACGCGGCCGACGATCGTCGGGTGCGCGAACTGGCGCTCACCGCCAAAGGTGCGCTGGTGGCGCAACAACTCGACGATGTGTTCACTGCACCACCCGACACACTGCTCGCCCTGTCGGCCCCCGACAGAGCCACTCTGCTGCGCATCATGCGCAAACTCGGCGAGCCCGCTCAGGGCGACTGGATGCCTAGCCGGTCTTTGCGCTGACCGGCAGCAACTGCGGCGGGGTCCGGCGAGAGCGCTTCGGTCAGCAAGTCGGCGAACGCCCCGCGGTTAACGGCCGCAGTCGTGCTGGTAGTGCGGGGCGAGGGATTGCGCCACTTCACTACGCCGGAACCGTCGCAATGTGATCGTTTGCATCACGCCCAGCATCACCGCCACGGCCGCGACCACGGCGAGACCGGGAATGCGTCCGCCGAACGCACAGATGGCAACGGCCAGCGCAATAGTGGCGAGCCGCTCGGGAGCCAGGCGACGGACAACACGAAACTGAAAGCTCAGTAGACCGCCAACGAAAAACACGACCGATAGTGCGAGGAGCCAACGGTCGTCGACCGACAGGTGGCCCTCCGGCTGCGGCACAAGATGCTTGACCACCACCGCGTACAGGACAATTCCGAACACCAGCGGGACATGCCCAAACGTGTACAGGTCGCGAGCAAGGACCGCGCGGGCTGGGCCCCGAGCCGTGCGCAACGTGTGTTCACCCACGTCGGGAATGAATGCGAAGTACGTCCACCACATCATGCACGCGACGCCGACCGACACAACAATGGCGAACGCTGTCAAGCGATCGAGTGTGATCTCGGTGGCAGTCGCGCCAGCCGCAACCAACACCTCGCCGAGCGAGATGATGATGAAGAGCGAATGCCGCTCGGCGAAGTGCACCGAGTTGATGGCCCATTCACCACTGGCCGCTCGTAGGCCGCCAACGAGGTTGAGCAGTGCTGCGCCAACCCACACGCACACCCGCACATTGTCATGGGTGAACGCGCCGAGCAACACGACGACTGGCGCAATGGTGGCAAGGCTCGCATAGCGGATGAATGCCGGGCGCAATACCGGATCGAACAGCGACACGCTGCCCTGCATGCCCAGCACCAGGAGCTGAACCCCGAGATACGCCCCAGCGAACCACAAGCCGCTGCCGTGAAATGAATCCGGAATGCTGATGGTCATGATCAGCGTCACCGGGATGCAGCCGAGCACGAGCGCCCGCGTGCGGGCTGTCCGCTGCAAATCGATGGCGCTGCCTGCCCATGTGAACTGCGACCACTGCCACCACACCATCACGGCCATCAGAAAGCCCTTGGCGGTACCGGTACCGGTCGGGTGGTGGCTGATCAACGATGCGATCTGCGTGATCGCGAACACGAACACGAGGTCGAGGAACAGTTCCAGGTTCGTTGCGTGGCGCTCCGCTTGCTCGGCAGTTTCAACCTGGACTTCGCTCATGCGATACCTCGTTGGTGTGCCGCATTCGCGTGAGCAGGGAACCCTTCGTGTGCGCTCATCGCAAGGATGGTGGGAGTCATCCGAGCAAGGGCGGTGGCATCGGCGCGGGCGACGGCGGTGCGCTTCAGAAACGTTTCGGCCGTGATGCCGCTGCTGACGTGCGCAAACCCGCCGGTGGGTAGGCTCGCCGGGCAGCCGATGACGAAGTTGCCGGCGCTGAACAGCGTGTGCTGACCGATGAGGATCTCGCCTGCGTTGCAGAGTTGGTCGACTATCTCGGCTTCGGCTTCGGCTGCGACGGCGACCTGCAGGTGCTCGGGCGCCCACCGGTTGGCTACTTCTGCGGCCTCCTCCAGGTCATCCACGAACACGCATCCTCCGTGAATGCCCAACGCGGCGCGAGCAGCTTCGGCCCGCGCCGCTGGAAGCGTCGACAGCTGATGCTCGAGTTCCGATTCGATGGCAGCAGCCAACGCTGCAGAGGGAGTGATGAGCACCACTGCGCTGTCCGTGCCGTGCTCTGCTTCGTTCAGCAGATCGGCGGCGGCCAGTCGCGGGTCGGCGCTGTCGTCGGCAATCACCATGCTCTCGGTGGGCCCGAGGATCATCATCGTCGCCAGGCCATAGCGCTGCATTTCCACCTGCGCGCACGCGACTGGTGGGCTTCCCGGGCCGACGATCTTGCGCACCTTGGGGATCGTCTCCGTGCCGAAGCCGAGAGCAGCCACGCCGGCGGGGCCATTGACACGGAAGACCTCCGTGATGCCCAGCTTGCGACAGACCACCAACACCGCCGGGTCGATACGGCCAGTGCCGTCGGGCATCGGCGGCACCACCAGCGCGAGCGTGGGCACACCGGCGACGGTGGCAGGCACTGCGAGCTGATAGGCAACGCTGGGATAGCTGGCCTTCCCGCTTGGCACGAAGAGCCCGGCACTCGTAATAGGTGTGATCTTCTCGCCAACGGTGAGACCCGGCTCGCTCTCGAAGCTCCAGTCGTCGGCGCGGGCCATCAGGTGCTCGTTGAATGAACGCAGGTGCTCGATGGCGTCGTCGATGGCGGCATCGACCTCGGCGCCGACGGTCGCCGCGGCCAACTCGTCGGGTGTCGCCTTCAATTGGTGCGGCTCCAGTGTCACCCTGTCGAAGTCGCGCAGGGCGCGGCACACAGCCTCGTCACCGTTGGCGCGAACATCGTCGATGATTCGCCCGATGGCCGCCTTCAGGTCGGCGTCGAAGATCGCGGTCAGCCCGCGGTCGCACAACGCCGTCCGCTCCGCCTCGCTCATTCGCGCCCAGGTCATCTGTCGCATCACTGGCATGGCCGATGACGCTACCGGCCGCACCTCTGCCACCCAGACCCACTTCGCGCAGTCTGGTCGTACCGGATCCACACTGATTGTGGATTCGGTACGACTAGACGCGCTACAGCGGCGGCCGCTTGTGGAACCAGGGGGCGGCGTGTTCCAGTTGTGCAGCCAGCTGGAGCACCATCAGGTCGTCGCCGGCCTTCGCCATGAAGTGCGTGCCAATCGGCAGCGCGGCGGGGTTCCACCACAGCGGCACCGACATCGCCGGTTGGCCGGTGCCATTGGCCAGCGCGGTGAAAGGCGAGTACGGCAGAACATGGTTGAGCCGGTAGTCGAGAAAGTCGCTCCAACCGTCGGCGCGGTCGGAGGCCATGCGGCCGATCGTCGTCGGCGGTTCGGCCAGCGTTGCTGTCAGTAACACGTCGTAGTCGCCGAACCAACGCGCCATCTCGCGGCCAAGGGCGTGGACGACGTCAATCGCCTCGAGGTAGTCGGCACCCGACACTGTCGCTCCCAGCTCGCAGGCTAGGCCAGTGACGCGTTCGAGATCGTCGTCCACGAGCGAACGGCCAAGCGACGCGAGACGCGACCGCACCGTGAGTTGCGTGCCGCACGCCACGATGTTGGCCCACGCGTGAGCGAAGCTGCGGATGTCGATGGTGGGCGCGGCTGACACGATGTGATGGCCGAGCGACTCGCACAGCGCGGCCGCGTGCTGCACCGCGGTAACGCAGTCGGGATGGATCTCTTCGCCGGTGAACGAATGGGTGCTGACCGCGATCCGCAACGGGCGGGTTGGGCGCGTGATCGCTTCCATGAACGTGCCCTCGATTGCGGGCGCGTAGTACGGCGCACCGACATCGGGGCCGACGGTCGCATCCAGCAACGCCGCCGTGTCGCGTACAGAGCGGGTGAGGAAGCCCTCGATCGCCATCCCTGCCCAGCCCTCGCCGGCGGCCGGGCCATCGGGCAGCATTGCCCGCGTCGGCTTCACGCCGAACAGCCCGCAGGACGAAGCAGGGATGCGCACCGACCCGCCACCATCGCTGCCGTGCGCCATTGGCACCACCCCGGCGGCGACCGCCGCAGCAGAACCGCCGCTGGACCCGCCGGCGACATGGTCGCGATTCCACGGATTGCGTGTCGGACGGCCGTACACCGTTGCCTCGGTGGTCGCGCCGATGCCGAACTCGGGGCTGGTCGCGCGGGCAAACGTGCCGAGGCCGGTCGCCCGCAGTCGCACGAACAGCTCACTGTCGTACGAGTAGCGGTAGCCCTCGTAGAGCCGAGACCCCATCGACGTCGGGAAGTCGATGGCCTCACCGCCGAGATCCTTCAGCAGGAACGGTACCCCGGTGAACGGACCATCCGGTAGGCCCGCGGCGATCGCCTTGCGGGCCACGCCTTCCTGTACGTGCACGACCGCAGCGATCACTTCGTCGGTGGCCGTTACTTGGGCGAGTGCCGTGTCCAACAACTCGTCGGCCGTGACCTCGCCGGCACGAACCAGCGCCGCCAACCCCAACCCGTCGTGCTCCACGTACTCGTCGATCCGCATCCTTCGAGCGTACGTGTCGTGCCTCTGAGCGGCTCACACCGTGGTCAGGCACGCGACAGGTACGCAAGAAACGGGGGCGGGCGGGCGCGAGCGGTAGGCTCTCGACACGTTCCCTTCACTCGCAGGAGCGTTTGCCATGCCCGTCACAGTTGTCGTTGGTGCCCAGTGGGGCGACGAAGGCAAGGCCAAGGTCATCGACCTGCTGGCCGCCGAACACACCCACGTCGTTCGCTATCAGGGTGGCCACAACGCCGGGCACACGGTGGTCGTCGGCACCGAGCGTTACGCCCTGCAACTCATCCCCAGTGGCGTGCTGTATCCGCACATCATTCCGGTGATCGGCAATGGCGTGGTAGTCGACCTGCCGACGCTGTTCAAGGAGATCGACACGTTGCAGAGCCGCGACATCGACTGCTCGAAGTTGAAGGTCAGCAGTCAGTGCCACCTCATCTTCCCGTGGCATCAGTCGCTCGACGCACTCTACGAACAGGGCCGGGGCGACGATCGCATCGGCACCACCCTCAAGGGCATCGGACCGGCGTACGCCGACAAGGCACGCCGCATCGGAATCCGCGCCGGTGAAGTCCTCGACCCGGCGGCCTTCGCGAACTCGGTCAAGGTGCAGACCGTGGTGCACAACAGCGAGATCATTGCGCTGGGCGGCGAGGAGCTGGACGTCGATGCAATCGTGGCGCAGTTCAGCGAGCTGGGTGCACGCTTGGCGCCGTATGTGTGCGACACGGTGGAGATGTTGCACGAGTCGCTGGACCGCGACGACGCTCTGCTGCTGGAAGGCGCTCAGGCCACGTTCCTCGACCTCGATCACGGCACCTACCCGTTCGTCACCTCGTCGAACCCGACCGCAGGCGGCGCCTGTGTCGGCACCGGCATCGGACCGCGCTATCTCGACCGCATCGTCGGTATCACCAAGGCATATTGCACACGGGTGGGCAGCGGGCCGTTCCCTACCGAATTGCTCGACGAGCTGGGCGACAAGCTCGTGGAGATCGGCCGCGAGTTCGGCACCGTCACAGGCCGCCGTCGTCGGTGTGGGTGGCTGGACCTGGTGATGCTGCGCAAGGCCGTTCGAATCAACAGTTTCACCGAGCTGGCGCTGACCAAGCTGGACGTGCTCGACACATTCGACGAAGTGAAGGTGTGTACGGAGTACGACGCCGACGGTCAGCCCATCTACGCCGTACTGCCCGGCTGGCTCACCGACATCAGTGCTGTCACGACGCTGGAGGGTCTGCCCGAGAAGGCAAAGGCCCTGGTGCACCTGGTGGAGAAAGAAGTCGGCGTGCCGATTCGCATCGTCGGCACCGGCGCCGAGCGCCACAGCTACGTGGTCTGGCAATGATCCCCCGCTACACGATGCCGGAGATGGCCAACGTCTTCAGCGACGTCGCCCGCTTCGATCGCTATCTGGAAATCGAACTGTTGGCCACCGATGCACACGTCGCACTTGGCGTGGTACCGGTTGCCGACGCCGCCCTGTGTCGCAAGCACGCCCCGACGGTCGACGACGCGTTCGTGCAAGCTGTCAGCGACCGCGAGGCCATTACCGATCACGACGTCGCCGCATTCGTCGATGTCGTACAGGCCGCAATCGGCGCACCAGCCAGCGCATGGATTCACTACGGCCTCACCAGCAGCGACGTGGTCGACACCGCGTGGTGTTGGATGATGCGCGACGCGTGCGACCAGTTGCTGGCCGCCGCGAACGAACTACTGCGCACGCTGGTGCACATGGCGCGCGAACACCGCGAGACAGTGATGATCGGCCGCACCCACGGCATCCACGCCGAACCCACCACCTTCGGCGCCAAGATCGCGCTGTGGGCACTGCAGGTCGATCGTGATCGCGTGCGATTGCGCGCCGCCCGCGAGTCCGTGGCGGTGTGCAAGCTCAGCGGCGCCGTTGGTACCTACAGCAACATCGACCCCTCGATCGAGCGTCACGTCGCTGACGCGCTTGGGCTGAAGGCCGTTCCCGCAACGCAGATCATAGCCCGCGACCGCCACGCCGAGTTCCTCTACGCCTGCGCCACCGTCGGCGCGACGATGGAACTCATCGCCGTCGAGTTGCGCCACCTCCAGCGCACTGAAGTGCGTGAGGTACAGGAAGGTTTCAAACCGGGCCAGAAGGGCTCCAGCGCGATGCCACACAAGCGAAACCCGATCGCGGCGGAGACCATCACCGGGTTGTCACGCGTGTTGCGCGGCAACCTGCAGGCAGGGCTGCAAGACGTGGCGCTGTGGCACGAGCGCGACATCTCACACAGCTCGGTCGAGCGCATCGTGCTGCCCGACAGCGCAATGCTGGCGTACTACGTGATGCGCCGCATGAACCGGCTGCTGCAGGGCTTGCAAGTATTCCCCGCACGCATGCAAACCAACCTCGATGCCAGCTTCGGCCTTGTCTTCAGCCAGCCAGTGTTGCTCGGCCTCGTGCAGGCCGGCATGACACGCGACGAGGCCTACCGCATTGTGCAAGAGAACGCCGGGCGAGCGTGGGACGAAAGTCGCTCGTTCCGCGAACTGCTGGACGCCGACCCGCGGGTCACCGTCTCACCAAGTGTCTTGGATGACGCCTTCGACCTACGCCGTTCTGTGCAACACGCGGGCAGCGGAGTCAACGTGCTGGACACCATTGCCGTATAACAATTCAACGCTCGACCGCTGATAGAGCGGCACATTCATGCCAGCGCGACACGCAAGTGTCATGTTAAACGGGCCGCCTGGCAGACTCGGACCGTGACTAACGATCCACTGCACGAGCATGCCAATGAGTCGTTGCGCGAGCAGAACCGTCGCCGAGCGCACCAGCGGATCGTCGACGCGACCGTCCAGCGAGTTCGTTCGACAGGGACGACCGATTTCACGATGGCCGAGGTCGCAGAACTCGCCGGCGTATCGCTGCGTACGCTGTACCGCTATTTCCCGAACCGCCAGGACCTCATCGACGCGCTGGCGTCCGTGGCGGACCAGGTTGCCGAAGTGCCGCTCCCGCAACAACTCGACGATCTCGAGCCGTGGCTGGTGCAGGCATGGCGGAATCTTCTGGATGAGGAAGCGCTGATTCGCTCGCAGCATCTCGGGCCGGGTGGCGCAGAGGTGCGTCGAGCCCGAATTCCGTTCTATCGAGCGGTCACGACCGACGTACTGCGTTTGCTTCGACCGGGTCTGAGCGAGGCAAGATTGGCAGACATCGTCGACGTTGCGCTCGTTCTCACGTCGTCGGCGGTGCTGTTCGAGTTCACCGATGTGTTGGAGATCCCTGCTGATCGCGGCGCCGAACTCGCAGCTGGGGCCATCCGAACGCTCCTCGAAGTGGCGCAGTTGTCGGTCAAGTACTGATCCTCGAGCGTGCCGGTCAGGGCGCTACGAGGGCTCGGGCCAATCAGAGGTTCTTCAGCACCTTGTTAGCCGCTGTACGTTCCTGATTCGATGTCGTGCTTGTCCTCAAGCAGCGCGCGAACGAGCGAGCGCTGCACTGTTCGCCGCAACAGCGGCGCACCAATCCTCATGGGACCCTTGAGTGGCGCTCTGACCGTTGCAGTCACCTGCGCTGAACATGCGTCGGTCGGTGTGATCTCGAAGGTGATGGTGCCGCCTGCGAGTTGGCCCTTCGTGATGTGGTTGACCATTGGCTGGTCCGCGACCCGGCGCAGTTCGAGTTCCTGACGCAGGCGGAGCGGGCCGACACGAGTGATCTGGTGATATCTGCACGTTTCGCCGTTGTCATCGACGACTTCGAAGCGAACTCCCCGATGCGGATGCGCCGAGGCGTGATGTATCACGTCAGCGAACTGCTGGCGCACGAGATCTTCGGGAGCATCTATCAGTGTGGTCGAGGAGATTTCGAGATGAGTCACTCGCGCATGGTAGCCAAAATGACATGCTCATGTCGAGATGACATGCTCATGCCATTTGTTGCCGTCATCGTGCAGTGAGTCGTTCGATTGCTTCGCCGTCGAAGTTCTTGCGGAGTGCAGCGATTGTCGGCGAGGCCTTGGGGGCAAGACGGGACGCCCGGTCGGTCACGGAGGCGAGGACTTCGTGTTCTTCGACTGCGGCATCGATGAAGCCCAATTCGACGCCGGTCGGAGCGTCAAGGCGCTCACCGAGGACAGCGAGGCGATGCAATGCGGGCTGGGTGAGCTTGGCGGCGACGAACGGCGAAAGTCAGCGCCCGCATGGCCCGAAGTTCACACAGATCTGCCGCGATGCCCGCTTGACAGAGTCCAAACGCACCAGAAGATGCCAGGAGCGGATCTACCAATCGCCGTTGTTGCCTCGGCTGCGGCACCGAAGCCCTACACGGTGACCAACACGTCTCGGAGTCAGGCGCCGCGGGTAATGCCGGCAGCCTTGAGCACAGCCGGACTGATTCCGACCGCACGCCACGCCGCCTGGGAGACTCCGGTGCGCTCGCCGTAGGCCTTCGCAACCTTGATGAACTCGGCTTCCAGAGCACTCATGTCAACGGTGGTGCCCATGGTGGCCAGCTCGGCCTGCAGGTCCATGCGCTCTTGCACCAACCGCAGTTCCTTCATGGCATCGGCACCGCCGATCTCGGTGTCAATTGCTGCCAACCGCTTCGCAATCGAATCGGGAGTGCGCTTGCGACCGCGAGCGGGCTTGTTGGCACGCAAGGCTTCGAGGTAGTCGCGAACGACTTTTCCTTCGGTTCGGCCTGTTGCCAAGGCCGCCTTGTGTGCATCGGACATTGGACTTTTCGGACCACGTTTTGCCATAGCCTTCAGCCTAGTTGCAAGGTCAACTAGGCTCAACCTTCCTGGAAAGACCGATCGATGGAACTCAGCAAGCTCTTTGAACTCGAACCACACGGACCCGACACGTTTGTCGGAATTGGGCCGCAATATCCGTGGGGCGGCTTGTTTGGCGGACAAATCGTGGCGCAAGCATTACGCGCCGCCGCACGAACTGTTGATGCCGGGCAAGAAGTGCATTCGCTACGCGCGTACTTCATTCGCCGCGGTGATCACACCGAGCCAATTCGGTTCGAGGTCGATCGCATTCGTAACGGCCGCAGCTTCTCCACGCGCCGTGTCGTGGCCCGCCAAGCCATTGGGGCGATCCTCAACCTGGAGGCGTCGTTTCATCTGCCGGAGGACACAGCCGATGTGCAGACCGTGCCGATGGACACCACCATTCCCGGTCCCGACGAACTGCCCAGCGATGCCTGGTCGGCGGCGTTCGATCGCCGCAGCGTGCCGCGCGATCGACTGGCCGACGAGGTGCGCACCGGCGCCGGGCGCAGTGCGGCGTGGATGCGCGTCACCACCGATCTCGATGATCAGCAGTTGCTGCACAGATGCTGGCTGGCGTACATGAGCGACGACATGCCCGCCGACACGGTGCGCGCAGCGCACCCCGACTTCCAGCAGACCGACGACCACGGCATCACGTACACCGCCAGCCTCGACCACACCATTTGGTTCCATCGTCCGGTGCGCGCCGATCAGTGGCACCTGTACGACTTCAGCTGCCATGCATTCACCGGTGCCCGCGGCCTGGGTATCGGACATGTGTTCAGCACCGAAGGCACGCACGTGGCAACCGTCGCGCAAGAGGTTTTGATGCGCGACGCACGTCAACTGTGACGACAACGGTGACAACAACGGCGACGGCAGCGGCAGCGGCAAGACTGGGCGCCATGTCTTCGCTCGACGGCCTGGCCGACCAGATCAACACCATTGCACGCCTCACCGGCACGTTCACCTTGCGCTCCGGTCAGATCGCCACCGAGTACTTCGACAAGTACCGCTTCGAGGCGCAGCCGACGCTGCTCAAAGAAATCGCCGCGGCCCTCGCGCCGCTGATTCCGGAGGGCACGGAAGTTCTGGCCGGGCTGGAGATGGGCGGCATTCCTATCGCGACCGCGCTGTCGCTGCACACCGGGCTGCCGGCAGCATTCGTCCGCAAGGAAGCCAAGCGGTACGGCACCGCCCGCCTGGCCGAGGGTGCCGAGATCGCCGGCAAGCGTGTCACCGTGATCGAAGACGTCATCACCACCGGCGGCCAAGTGGTCATCAGTACCTACGACCTGCGTGCACTCGGGGCCATCGTCGATCATGTGGTGTGCGTCATCGACCGCAGCCCCGACAAGGCAGCAGCCCTGACTGTCGAAGGGCTCACACTGCACGCGTTACTGACCCGCGCCCAGCTCGACTCCGCCGAAGCCCGCCGCAGCGACTGAGGCCGCGCGAACAACCGCTCAGCTCGGAAAGAGGACGCCGGGGTTGAGCATGTTGGTGGGGTCGAGCGCCTGCTTGACCGAGCGCAGGACGGCGTAGGCGGCCGGACCTTTGAGGCGCTCCAGCCACTCGGCCTTCGCCACACCGATGCCGTGCTCGGCGCTGATCGTGCCGCCGAGGTCAATCGCTGCAGTGAGTACCTGCTCGCGTACCTGGGCCGTTGCCTCGACGGCCCCGAGCACGTTGACGTGGAGGTTGCCCTCCGCCAGGTGCCCGAAGATCACCAATTCTGCCCCGTGCGGAACCGCCGCCTGCACCCGACGGACAAGCCGATCAAGATGCTGAACAGGCACCGCCACGTCGAGCTTCAGCGGCACACCGCGAGCACCGATCGCGATCGTGATGTGGTCGCGAATTCTGTAGAGCAGGTCGCGCTGCGCACCGACTGCCAGCACGCCGCGCTCGTACTCCAGCAGTGTCGCCAACTCGTCGGTCGGGTCGGAGTGCGCCGCGCAGTCGACCATCACGAATGCTCCGGCCGTCACAGGGTCGAGCGGCGGTTTCACCGAGAGGTGGCTGCATGCAATCGCCAGCGCTTCGGGCAGGATCAACTCGACCGCATCGAGACTCGGCAACTCGCGCAGTCGTGGAAGCAGCGACACGGCATCGAGAAGCGAATCGCACGCAATCAGCGCCGCGGCGGTCGAGCGATACCACGGCACCAACTTCACGCGTGCCGCGGTCACGACGGCCAGCGTCCCCTCGCTGCCGACCAGCAGGCTGGGCAGGTGCAGACCGGCCGTCTCTTTCGGCAACCCCTCCAATTGCGTCACGATGGAGCCATCGGCGAACACCGCCTGCACACCCATCACCTGCGATCGCATGGTGCCGAAGCGCACGACGCGCGATCCACCCGCGTTGGTGTTGAACGCGCCGCCGACCGTTGCAGTTGCGCGCGCACCCCAGTCGACGGCGAAGTCCAAGCCCGCCGCGCGCGCATGCAGTTGCAACTGTTCGATGGTCACGCCGGCGCCCGCCGTCACCTGCAAAGACAGCGCATCCACCGGGCCGAGCGACGTGAACCGCTGCAGCGAGAGCAAGACGGCTCCGTCGCGGGGCACGCTGCCACCCACCAGGCCCGTGTTCCCACCTTGCGGCACCACCGCCACACCTGCGGCAGCGCAAACGCCCAACACGGCCGCCGCTTCCTCCGCAGACCCTGGCCGCACCACCGCCGGGGTCGTTCCCGTCCACTGCCGCAGCCAGTCGGTCTCGTAGGTCGCCCGCAGGTCGGCGTCGACCAACACATGATCCGCGCCAACGACCTCGCGCAGTGCGGCCACCAGCAGACTGCTCACCGAGCGTCAGGCAACGATCTCGGCTCCCGCCGGCAGCTCTTGCAACAGTGCATCGCTGACCCAGCAGCGCGTCATGTGCAGCGTGCTCTCGATCCGCACGACCCGCTTGGGCTGGTCGAACGCACGACCACACATGCTGAGCGCTGCCTTCACGCAGTCGTCCTCAGTGGGCAGCACCATCGGCATCCGGGCGCGCCTGACGCCGGCAATGCCGGCTGTGAAGCAGTTGACGTACGTCTTTTGCCAATCGATCTGCTGAGCCAACGGCAGCGGAATGAAGTCGGCAAAGCCGATGCCCAGCGCATTGCCCCCGGAGACAGCAGTGAGGTCGAGCAGCACGATGGTGCTGACATCAGGTTCAGCGAGATCGGCCAGCCCGTGCACCCAGAAGCGACCGGTGACATTCGGATCCATCGTGGTGCCGCTGATGTCTTTGCCACCCTTGTCGATGATCAGCACGTCCACATGAGGGAAGGGCAGCGCGGGCACGAGCGTGCGGGCGAAGTCGGTGAGCTCGATCTCGGCCGGTCCGCCGACCTCGTCGGCGGTGAGTGCCCGAAGGCGCACCACCTCGCCGCTGGCGGACTCGATGGTGCCAACGCCACCCAGTAGCCGGCCACTGGCGCGTAGCGCGGCGATGCCATTGAGAATGCGATTGCGCATCTCCTCCGGGCCGCACGCATGGATCTGCGCGGCGCCGGGCTGCTTGCCGAAACCGACCACCGCCATCTTCGTGCAGCCGGATTCGATCGGCCCCTTGAAGCATGTGTGCGGCTTGATGCGATTCACCGGGAGGATGCGGTCGGCGCCCGCCGCGTGACGGTCGAGGTAGAGCGGCATACCGTTGTCCGTGCGAGCAACTTCCACCGTCTCCATTGTCGCTCGAATCTCGGCGCCGATGGCGTCCTCTGTCATGCCCAGACTCTCCAGCATCTTGCGCTGACCCTCGGCCTTGGCACCGCCGTGGCTGCCCATCGCAGGCACGACGAAGGGCTCGGCGCCCAGCGCACGTAGCCCGCTGATGGTCCCGCGCAAGAGCGCCACGCGGTCGGTCAGCCCGCGACTGCCGCCACCCACGGCGACCGTCATCCCAGGTGTGACCCAACCCGCCAGTCGCGCCACCACATCCGCGTGTGCAGCCGCTTCCACATCGGCGATCGGCTCGGTGTGGGGCAGCGCGAGGCGCACCTCGGTGAGCGCCGGCACCTTCAGATCCGGGTGGAACGGCAGCTCCACCCCCTGCACCAATTCATCCCAATTCACGGAGCCACCGTAGTCGGGAACTACTCGATGATCATCCTGTCGGTGGCGGTGCGGCCGAAGGTCTCCGGTGCGTACATCTCCTCGGCGCGAGTTGGTGGCACCACGAACGTGCCCGGCGTGGTTGCGCGCGCGATGTACGAATAGGTGTGCGTGCCCGCTGGCAACAACGTGGTGAAGGCTTCGGTGCGGTCGTCTCGTAGTTGCTCATGTTGGAACCAGCGGCCCCACCAGCCGTCACAACAACCCCGGAAGGCCGAGTCGCCCCCGCCGTCCGTCGTGGGCGCAGGGGCGGCCTGCGTCACGACCAGCGCAGGGTTGAGGCTCTCCAAGCCAGCGGGCAGCGGGTCGACCAATGCGACATGCGTGCGCTGGCTCTCCGCCACCATCGTCAGTGTGACGCGCACGCGCGCACCGGCCCTCACGCGCCAGGTGCCGTCGGCGTCGCGAGAGACATCGGCAGGGTCGTCCACAGCCTCGTAGATACGGTCGACCACGAAACCGCGATCGAGGGCATCCAGCTGCAGGTCGGCGGGCGCATAGCGCAGGCCGATGCGGTAGTACATGCGGCCGCTGCCGTCCTTCGCCAGCACCAGGTCGCTGTCACCGGCCTTGATCAGCTCGCCGGTGGGGATGGTGATGGTGGCACGGTCGGTTTCACGACCTTGGAACGTGTGCTCACCGGCGAACTGATCACCCAACCACACCCGTGCGACGAAGTCAGGGCTCTGCGCCTCGTAGGTGTCGAAGTACGACTTGAGCGCGAGCAGTATGAACGAGTTCTCCTGCACGTTGTCCCAGCGACCATTCACCTTGTTCGCCAGGAGACCGGCCACCACCTTCGGGATCAGATCGCTCTGTGGCGAGTTGGCAATCAGCGCGTCCAACACGATTCCGTCGGTGCGGCGATCGCTCTGCATGATCAGGTACGAACTGTCGCTGTACGTTGAGGTGAAGTTGGCGGCACCGGCGGTTTCGACAACGCGGTTGTCGAGCGTGCGCTCGATCTCGGCGCGCATGCCTGCTTCGTCGATCACACTCCACAACCAGGCCATCGCATCAACGGCCAGGCCGCTGCGGTGGTCGGCGTACAAACGCTCGGCCTTGTTCGCATCCCGGTCACCGGCGAGGTTCCGCACCCAGAGTGCGTACGAGCTGACGGCGACGCGTTCCTGCGGGCCGTAGTAGGTCGGGAAGTGCGACTCGATTTCGGCGATGTACGCGAGCGTAAGATCAAGCGCAGACGACGGCACGCTGTAACCGGCATCGCGAGCGAGGACCAGCGCATGTGTGGCCTGCACGGTGAGGAACGGGTCGACCTCGTCGTACCTTCGCCAGTAGGGGAAGCCGCCGTCATCGTTCTGCAGCGCAACCAGCGCAGCGATGTCGCTCTTCATCGACGTCACGATCTCCGCCGTGGTCGGCAAGCCCTCGGCGTCGAAGGCATCGAGCACACCGGCCAGCGCAGCGATGGCGATGATGCGCGAGGCATAGGCGTCGGTGCTGGTGTACGGGTAGTCGTGCATGTACAGCACGGCGTCGGTGAGCGCCTGCAGTGAGGTGCTCGAGGTGGAGATCTCGAGTCCACCAAAGTCCTTGATCACATCCGTGGGGGCCAACAGCGGTTGGTCGACGGCCCCATCATCGATCACGCCGTACGTCGCGAACGCTTCGGCGGTCGCCGGCGTGTAGACCGGCAGTTCGACCGTCGCCGAGTCGGCGAGGTCGTCGCTCACCGCCGTCACGCGGACCCCGGCGGTGCCGACCTGCGCGGTTTTCACCGGGAAGCGGACTTCGATGCGGTCGTTGGCGGGCACCGTCACCTGCATGCCGGCAGGGCCGACCAGCGTGAGGTTCGACGTCTGCAACACGACGTCGACGGCCAACGGGGCGTCGGTCTGGTTCTGCAACACGACGGGCAGCTCGAACGCATCGCCGAAGTTGGCGAAACGAGGGGCCGACGGCCGCACCGCCAGCGGCAGGCGAGCGGTGATGTTGCTCTCGGTACTGCCGAATCGATCGGCGCCACTGACTGCAACGACCATCACCCGGTAGCGGGTGAGGTTGTCGGGCAGTGTCACGTCGACGGTGGCCGTTCCATCAGCGGCGGTCACGACCGTCGGGTTGAACAGTGCCAGCGCATCGAAGTTGGAGCGCACATCGACGGGATTCACGCCGCCGGTCGCCGCAAACTTTTGGCCACCACCAGCAGCTTGGTCGTCAGGGCCGGTGCTGGCGGTGGGCCACGCGTTGTCGCCGGCCGCGGTGGTTTCCGAGGCGGCCGCAGTGTCTGCGGTGGCCGGCGCGGTGCTCGCTGGTGCCGATGTGTCGCCGCGCAAACGTGCGGGATCTTGCAAACGAATCTGCTGGCGTCCGTACAGCGCGTTGAGCCAGTCGTAGCCGGGGGCGTAGAACACACTCAGCGGATCGGCGAGGGTGTAGTCGGAGAGCGCCAACACGGCTTCGTCGACGACGACCACCGCGAACTCAGCACCCTGCACCGGGGCACCGTTGGCGTCCTTCACCGACACGTCGATGCTGGTCGCCTCGCCCGGTACCAGCTCGGTCTCACGTGGCGTCGCAGTCACATCCAGCATGCGTGACACGGGAGGTACCGACAGGACCATGGAGCCCACCGCGTACGCGGGGCGCTGCGGCACATCGGTCGCGACGCTGCCGTCGTCGTTCGTCCGCGTGGCCGCACCGACGACCTCCAGGTTCAGCGACAGCTGCGGCACATCGGCTTCGGTGATCGGCACCTCCACCACCGCGCTGCCCTCGACCAGTTGGAAGCGGATCGTGTCGCGGATGCCGTTGCGACTCACCGTCACCAGTCCCTCGCCAGTGGCGAACGGGGCCTGCACCAACAGCGCTGCTGTGTCGCCGACTGCGTACGTCTCCTGTGAGGGCACGACCGTCAACACCTGCTGATCGACACCACGCGTCGGCTGGCTCTCGGCGCCACTGACCCAGGCGGTCGTCTCCGTGCGATTGCGGCCGCCGTGTTCGTCGGTGACCACCGCCGTCACCTTGTACTGCCCGCCGACCGCTGTCTCGAACTCACACGTCGTGGCCGCCGGGCCTGATGTCACGGTGCAGGTCTGCGGGTCGAGAATCGTCTCTGTCCACACGCCGTCGATGTACTTCGACTCGACGCGACCGGCAATGACATCGACCGAGACACCACTGAGCACGTCGCCATCGATGCCGGTGACGATCGCTTCGATCTCCAACGGGTCGCCCTGGCGCACGAATGGTCTCGTCGCGCGCAGACCGACGTAACGGTCAGCCGCGTGTACCAACAGGTCGGTGGACGACGACCATGCCTGACGGTTGACGTCGGTGATGGTGGCCTGGGCGCTGATCGCCACCGGCAGGTCGGGCAAGGTGCCGTCAGTACCTTCGAAGTCGATGTTCAGGTAGTGCGTACCCGAGCCATCGGTGGTGCCGTGATACTCCTTCACGGTCGTATCCGTCGAGGGCCCGCAGCACGGGCCGACGTCGCTGCGGTAGTAGTTGGCGCCATAGAAGTCGTTGCCGGCGTACCACCACGGAATCCAGATGCCGAACGTGAACCTGTCCCAACCAGGCGGCGAGTAGGTGGTGGGCGTGGTACTGACCGACCAATCGGTGTCGGCATTCGCCAGTGGGCCACCCGCGTAGTACTTGCCGTTGGCGGCAAGCGTGGCAGGGCGAGTGCTGAGGGACGGCTGCGTGCTTTCGGGCCGGGTGGTCACCTCGAATTCGGGGCGGCGATACTCCTGAATCTGGAACTGATGCCAGTAGCCGGCATCAGTCAGACCCGGCTCGTCCTTCAGGGTCAACGAGAGCGATGCGGGGCCGACGCTGGCGGTCGCAGGGAGCGTCAGCTCGAGGTCGAACCCACCCAGTGCTCCGAGAGGAGCATCGCCCTGGAGCAATTCGACACCGTACGAATCGCTGACAAGGTAGTGGACGGTTGCGTCGGCGCCGAGGGCCTTCAGCTGGGCGCCACCGCTCGTGGTGAGCCGACGAATCCAACCCTTGACCCGCATCGTTTCACCGGGCCGATACACCTGGCGATCGTCGAACACGTACCAGCGCGATTCGTCGCCGACAGTTTGCCGGGTCGACTGCAACCCTGCGATCGCTGAGTCGTCACCACGACTCGCGACCAGTACCGAGCCGAATGGTGTGGATGGCGGCAGCGGCAGGTCGAAGGTGGCCAGACCGTCTGCATCGGTGTCACCGGCCGCATCGCCATCCAGGGTGAGCGCAACGTCAGCGAGTGGCCGACCGGTGCGGAGGTCTGTTGCCCATGCGACGGAGCGCGTCGCATCGGAAAGCGCGTCCAGTCCGATCTGCGTGCTCTGCACCCAGGTGAGCGCAGGACGGTTCTGCCAATAGTCGTTCGAATTCGGCGAGACGGCGGGCACCGGCTCGACCAGCACGATGACGTGGCCAGGCTTGCCGACGAGAATGTCGGTGAGGTCGATGGGCGTATCCAGCGTGACGTTCTCGTCACCCTTCGGCTTGATAGTCTCGTCCGACAACACATCCCACGTGGGGTCCTTGCGATCCTCGTTGTCGAGCCCGTACAGGTAGTCGAGGTAGTCCTTGAAGTTGGCAGGGTCGGCGGCAAACACACGCACACGCAGCTGGTCGTGGCCCACCGTCAACAGCGATAGCTGCTGATCGTCGAGGAACGGGTCGAGGGTGGTGATCTGGTCGTACTGCTGGATGCTGGGCAGCGCCGAGCCGACCTCGATGGCGACGTCGGTGTCCTTGCCCAGCGTCTGCCCGTAGACGTCGGTGAACGAGCCGGGGACAGTGACGGTGTACGTGGTGTTCGGCTGCGTGGCACCCTGAATCACCAGGGACGTGTAGTTGATGCTGACGGAGAGCCCCGCGAGTTCGGGCGAGACCTTGACCGCACCGGAGTCGCTGGCGTCGAGGTCGAGCACGTTGCTGAACTCGACGTACAGCTGGCTGCCTGGTGGGCACTGGTTGTCATACGCACACGACGAACGAACAACCTTCAGCGCGGCGTACGTGCGGCCCGAGAAGGTCTGCGGTGTGGCGGTTGTTGTCGGCCCTTCCGCCGACGGCGTGTCGGGGCCAACCGTGATGGCCAGCGAGGTGTCGACGGGAAGCTGGTTCACCGGACGGAATGCAAGCCAACGCCCATCTTGCGCGCCCGAGCTCGTTGCCGCCGCGCTGTCGTCGGCGGCGATCTCGTCTGCTGTGGCAAGCCGAACGGCGACATCGTCGTCGTCGGCTTCGAGCCGAATCGTCGCCAACACAGCGGCTGGGTCTATGCGCTGATCGAACTCGACCACGAAGATCTGTTCGCGGAGAATCTGATCCCCCTGCGGCGACAGCATCACCACCGTCGGCGGCGGTGTCGTGAAAACGAACGATTGCCCCTTCGCCAGTGCGCCACCCGTTGCGGATTTCGTACCGGCCGGCACCGTGACCGAGAAGGTCGTGGCCATCGGCAGCCGGTCGAACGCATCGCTGGCCGCGTCGAAACGCAAGGTGCGAGTGCCGATCCACTGCCAGGTCCCTGCAATGTCCGGCAAGATGGTCACCGGCACGTCGAGCGCGTTCACCTGGCTGACCGTGCCGACGGGCACCATCGGCTGGTTGAAGGTGATGGACACGTACGGCGCGATCGGAACATCGCCTTCGGGTTGCACGCGCAGCACTTTCAGCGGCCCGTTGTCGACCGGTACCACGGGGGTGGTGTCCACCGGTGGAAAGGCTTCGACGACGGTGTTACCGGTGCGCGGTGGCGGCGTCGACTGGACCGGCCAATTGAAGTCGGGCTGCTGCACTTCGGCGCCCAGCCACTCCGGCAGGCGAGCGATGATCTCGTTGATGCGCTGCTGGTCGAGTTCGGCACCATCGACCACGGGTGTCGGCGTCGGCGGCGCCGCCTGCGCCTCGCCCTCGGAGAGCCGCAACCCGAACAAGCGAGGAGCAACGCCATCGCCAGAAGGCTGGTCGGGGTTGGTCACAGGGGTGAACTGTGTGCCCTCGCCGGGCGTCGACGTAGTGGCACTGCCGCCGTCACCACTGCACGCGGCAGCGACCAGACCCATCGCTACGAGAATCGCCGCCACCCGCCGTGTCGTTCGCTGTGATCGTGTCGTTCGCTGTGCCATCTTGTTCTCCCTCACCCCACGCAGAACTACTGCCCGTTGGACGCCGCCGGCAAGCAATTGGTTCCAGCCAAGACCGTATTCGTTGTGATGACTACGCTGCGCCGAATGGTGTCACTACGAAAGATCATTGCCGTTGGCGCGCTCTTCGGGCTGCTCGCTGCGTGCAACGACGACAAGAGCAGTACCGACGCAACCGATGCACCCACCACCGCGGCACCGGCCGAGACAGTCGCGGAGACGACGGTCGCCCCCGAGACAACCGTCCCCGACACGACGCCCGAGGAGGCCATCTCCGCCGACCCCGTTTGGGAGACGATCGTCGCGCCAGCCGACTGCATGTGTGGCGACGGCAGCGAGTTCTCCTACTTCGTCCACAAGGCCAACCCTGAGAAGGTGATGTTCTTCCTCGAGGGTGGTGGCGCCTGCTTCAGCGCCGAGACCTGCGACCCGGCCAACCCCGCGTACAAGACCGAGGTTGGTGGCGGCGCCGGCAGCGATGGCATCTTCGAGTTCGACAACCCACTCAACCCGTTTGCCGACTACTCGATCGTGTACGTGCCGTATTGCACGGGAGACGTGCACGTCGGCAACACCACACATGACTACGGCAACGGTGTGGTGGTGCACCACAACGGCTACGTCAACGGCACTACCGCGCTCGATAGGTTGGCGGAACTGTTTCCCGACGCCGCCGAGCTGGTCGTGACGGGCGAGAGCGCAGGCTCGGTACCGACGCCGCTGTTCGCCGGCCTCGCTGCCGACCTACTGCCCGACGCGCGCATCACCGTTCTGGGCGACGGGTCAGGCGCATACCCCGACATCCCTGGTATCAACGCCGTGATCGGCGATGCCTGGGGAACTATGAATGCCGTGCCCGATTGGCCGACCAACGCGGATGTCACCGTCGAGAACTGGAGCCTGCCCGGCCTGTACGTGCGGGCCGGCAACCATGCACCGAGCATCACGTTCGCCCGCCACGACTACGCCTTCGACCAGACACAGCAATACTTTGCGGCGCTCGCCGGTATCCCGGCTGACAACCTGGTCTCGCTCATCGATCTGAACGAAACTCAGATCGAGGCGGCCGGCGTCACCCTGTGGTCGTTCATCAGCCCCGGCGACAGCCATACCGTCCTGGGCAAGCCCGACTTCTACACCGAAGAGGTCGACGGCACATCGCTGTTGAAGTGGGTGATCACCCTTGTCGGCGGCGACACCGTCGCCGACGTGCACTGCACCGTGTGCACCACATGAGGCAGCGACGTGGCGTGTCACACGGCGGCGAGCGCTGCAGCGAAGTCGATGACCACCGCGTTCGCATCCTCCGCCAGCACCTTCGCCGGCAGCTGCGCACCGGGGTACAGCAGCGGGATGGCGTCGGTCAGCACCGCGTTGCCGATCTGCACCTGGTACGGCTTGCCGCCGACAAGCAGCACGGTGAGGATGAAGGCGTAGATCGGCAGGCCTGCAGCGCTGGTCATGCCCATGTCCTGGAACGAGGCAACAGCGACCTTGCAGTCGAGGCCGCTGGCGAGCACATCGGCGGCCGAGTTGCCCGGTTTGCTGTGCGGCGCACGCACGGTGGGGGCCGAGGTGTCGAAGTCAATGGCGATCTGGGTGGGGTCGTTGGGGCTCACCTTGACGGCAACGGTGGTCTGGCCGGGCTGCACCTGAGCGATCGTCCACGCAGGCATCTTCTGCTTGCACACGGCCAGGTAGCGCTCGGTGTCGTCGAGTGCGACTTCGACGGTGATACGGCAGACGTACTGCTCGATGGTGCCGATGGTGATCGATGAGCCAGTGAGCTCGACGTTGGTGATGATGCCGCGACCGAGGCGTGCGCCGGCGATCTCGGTGCTGCCGGTGACCAGGTTGGTGGCTTCCTTGAGCTTGCTGAACAGACCCATGATGTTGCTCCTCGCGTAGCGAGGCGGCTGGCCTCGTTCGTTGTTGACATCAGTGGACCACGACGGGCCGGGGCTGGTCCTGAGTAGCCCCTACTCATTTCCCCCACCACTACGCTCGGCCGCATGAGCGCGCTCGAACACATCGTGGTCCTGGGGGCGTCGCTGGCTGGACTGCGTGCCAGCGAAACGTTGCGCCAGGAAGGTTTCACCGGCGAGATCACTCTCATCGGCGCAGAGCAGGAGATTCCCTACGACCGACCGCCGCTGTCGAAAAAACTGTTGGCCGGCGACTGGAAGCCCGATCGCATCCGCCTGCGCAAGGACGAAGACTTCGAGTCGTTGGGCCTCACCTTGCGGTTGGGTGTGCGGGCAGTTGCGCTTGACACGTCTACCCACACGGTGTCGCTCGACGACGGCTCGACGGTCACCTATGACGGATTGATCATTGCGACCGGCGCGTCGCCGCGCAGGTTGCCTGATCAGCCTTCATTGCGCGGTGTTGTCGAACTGCGCACGCTGTCGGACGCAGTCGCTCTGCGGGATCTGACTGCTGATGGCACAGCTCGTGTCACCGTGATCGGCGCTGGTTTCATCGGGTTGGAGGTCGCGGCAACAGTGCGCGCGCGAGGTTGTGAGGTCACCGTGTTGGAGGGCGCACCCTCGCCGCTGATCCGGGGGTTGGGCGTGGAGATGGGCGCGGCCGTCGCCAGCGTTCACGTGCGCAACGGCGTTGCGCTGCGCTGCGGGGTCCAGGTTGCGGGCATCGAGGGCGCCGACGGGCAGGTCACCGGCGTTCGACTTGCTGACGGGACTGTGGTTGCGAGTGATGTCGTACTCGTCGGGGTGGGCGTCGCGCCCAACACCGACTGGTTGGCCGATAGTGGCCTGACTGTCCGCGACGGCATTGTCTGCGATGCGAACCTGTGCGTGGGTGTGCCTGGTGTCTATGCAGCAGGCGACTGTGCTCGCTGGCCGAATGCGGTGTTCGCCGGGTTCGATGATGAAGAGATGCGCGTCGAGCACTGGACCAACGCCGCCGAGCAAGGTGCCGCCGCCGCCAAGAACCTGTTGGCGGCGGCCGGACACGGAGAGCTGGTGGTCGAAGCGTTCGTCTCGGTCCCGTTCTTCTGGAGCGACCAGTTCGACAGCCGTATTCAGTTCGTCGGCCGTGCCCATGGTGACGACGAGGTGCACGTGTTCGCGGGCAGCACCGACGGGGCCTTCGCTGCGCTGTACGGCTATCAGGGCCGATTGCGCGGTGTGCTCGGCGTCAGTAAGCCAAAGATGGTCATGCCGTTCCGCAGCTTGCTCGCCGCTGGAGCCTCGTGGGAAGAAGCCCTCGCCAAGGCAGAGGCCCTCACCGTACCTGCGTGAGCCAGGTGGGCGTACGCTACGAACATGAAGTCGTCACTGGCCACCGTCATCGGTTGGGTCATCGTTGCACTCATCGCGTTCTGGGCCTTCGGGTTCATCATCGGCACGTTGCGTTGGCTGCTACGCAGCGTCCTCATCTTCGGGCTGCTCATCGGGCTGTTGCTGGCGTATCTCGCACTCAAGGACCCACCCAAGGTGGAGTGACATACAGCACAGAAAGCTGAGTCGATTGCAATCAAGTTTCGTGACGCTACGTTGTACGCATGTCTGAGACTGCAACTCGCCCCGTCACCCTCCTCCCCATCCTCCGGCTTCCCTCTGTGGTGCTGCCCGGTACCGTCGTGACCATCTTGCTCGACCACGACGCCGCCCGCGCCGCTGTGCAAGCCGCTGGTCGCGGCGATGGTCGGCTGGTCCTGCTAGCCGACGACGGCTCCACCGACATCGGCGTCGTCGCCCGGG
>Ga0335397_10000928_pt1 | contig 39844 bp, 32 predicted proteins | sample MAT04_FD_205740 | JGI IMG/M metagenome (GOLD analysis project Ga0335397, IMG submission 205740) | Freshwater microbial communities from Lake Fryxell liftoff mats and glacier meltwater in Antarctica - MAT-04 (spades assembly) (version 2) ... | reverse complement strand
AAACAATTGAATTTCAATGGTTTTATTTTTTTATTTAAGAAACTTCTTACTTCTTCTATCTTTATGAAAGGCTATAGCGAATCTGTGTGCTTCGGAATTCGAAAGTAGTATTTCTTTTTTATATTTTTTAATGATTATTTCATCACCCATAATGGCCTTTGGTTTATGTCTATCATCCTTCACTACAGAAACAACTGGTATTTTAAATTGATATCTACTAACTACTTGATTTGCGACATTCTTCTGAGCAGTCCCACCATCTACTACTATTAGATTCGGTAATCCCCACTCACTATGGCGAAGCCTTCGAGAGAGCACTTCTTCAAGCGCCCCCGTATCATTACTACCTTTCTGAGTCTTTATAATAAACTTACGATACTCACTCTTATTCACTTCTCCATTCTCTACTACAACCATAACCCCAACCATACTCTGACCTGACATATGGGCTATATCATAAGCCTCAATGCGAAATAATGGAGCAGGAAAATACTTTTGGGAATGGTCTGACCGAGTGTAATCACGAGGAGATCCGAGGACCTTCCCAAAAATATTTTCCTGCGTAATATCATCCTTAATCAGAGCTACATCATTGATATGATTAAGAGCAAAAATTTTTCTTTTAACAATACCCGCTTTTTCAAATTCTTTTTTCTTGGCATATTCAGACATTTCTTTTTTGAGATTTAAAATTATTTTTTTCTTTTTACCCTCAAAGAATAATTTAATATTTTTGAGATTATTTTTATATTCTTCCAGCGAAACAGAAAAGATCTTTTTCGAACTGGTCTGGCCCCTCGTCCTCCCTCGTCCGAGGACCTTTTGAAAAGTTTTTTCCTGCGTAATTAAATCCGGAATTAATCCTAACTGTTTATAAAATTCTATATTATTTTTCTTACTAGACTCTCCGTCAATATACGGAAAAATACGGCGAATAATCTTCATCGCTTCTCTCAATAATAAACCATTTGGAAAAGGCCCAAAAATAGAACTAAATGTAGCAGAAAAATACTTTTGGAAATGGTCTGGCACCGGTTCCCATTCCCCTCGTCCGAGGACCTTTCTAAAAATATTTTTCTGCGAAATTTTTAAATCTCTCCCACGAATTATTAGAACTTTTGGTATTAGATTTTCTTTAGTCGGTTTAGTAAAACAAACATAATTAAAACTTTTATTATCTTTCTCTTTCGTATTATATTTCGGTTGATACTTTTTAATCAAATTGGCCTCTAGAATAAGAGCTTCAAGTACACTATCAGTTTCCTGCCATTTAATAAATGTAGCTTGAAAAACCATATCAACAACTAATGGCCCTCTAGTTGCTATAAGGTCTTTACCAAAATAACTCTTTGCTCTATCTCGTAAAGATGTCGCTTTGCCAACATATAAAATGGTTTTCCCTTTATAGAAAAAATAGACTCCTGGTTTATCTGGTAATTTATGCTTTTTTAAATCATTCTTTTTCATAGTTTTATTTAAAATAATACTACAAACTCTGCCATGGCAGAGTTTGTAGTATTATAATTTATTTCTCTTTAGAACTTTTTTTAAGTATTTACCAGTATGGCTTCCGGGTGTATTTGCCACTTCTTCTGGTGTGCCACGAGCCACAATATTACCCCCACCTAATCCTCCTTCAGGGCCAACATCAATTATGTAGTCTGAATTTTTTATTATCTCCATATTATGCTCGATAAGAACCACCGAATTACCTTTGTTGACCAACTTGTTTAATACTTCAAGCAATTTAACTACATCATCATAATGAAGACCGACAGTCGGCTCATCAAGTAGATAAATTGTTTTCTCTAAATTAGGACGATAAAGCTCGGAGGAAATCTTAACTCTCTGTGCTTCCCCTCCCGATAGAGTTGTGGCGGATTGACCAAGTTTGACGTAACCAAGACCGACATTCATCAGTGTTCGTATACGATCATAGATATTAGGAATATCTTCAAAAAAATTCAAGCTCTCTTCTACTGTCATTTGTAATACTTCATAAACATTTTTCTTTTTATATTTTATAGTTAGTGTCTCTTTATCAAATCTTTTACCATTACAGACATCGCAAGTGACATAAACAGTGGGCAAGAAATGCATCTCAACTGCTATCTCGCCGTTTCCTTCACAAGCTTCACACCTACCTCCTTTGACATTAAAAGAAAAACGATTGGCTTTCCATCCCCGAAGTCTGGCTTCATCGGTACTAGCAAATAAATCTCGAATAAAAGTAAATGATCCCGTATAAGTAGAAATATTGGACCGAGGCGTCCGACCGATTGGTGATTGATCTATTAGAATGGTTCGAGATAAATATTCTGTTCCTGTGAAAGAAGCACAGTTATAAATAGTGGCGCTCCTATATTTTCTTTCGTAACGAGCCTGAAGATTCTTGTGCAATATCTCATACATCAAAGAACTCTTGCCTGAACCAGAGACTCCAGTAATCGTAACCATTTTCCCTAACGGAATTTCGACATTCATATTTTTTATATTAAAAATATTACCCCCAACTATCTTTAATGAGCCCTTATCGTTTGTTCGTCTTTTCTCAGGGACTTCTATTTTTATTTCATTTCGAAGATAAGCTAAAGTTCGTGATTTAGATGGATTTGTCGGCGCCTCCAATAATTTATCTAAATAATCAGAAACAATAACTTCCCCACCGTGAACTCCAGCTTTCGGTCCTATGTCAATAATATAATCTGAAGCATAAATAGTATCTTCATCATGCTCAACTATAATGATTGTATTCCCTAGATCACGTAGATTCTCTAACGTCTTAATCAGTCGATCGTTGTCCCTTTGGTGCAATCCAATAGTCGGTTCATCTAGCACATATAAAGCACCCACCAAACGTGAGCCTAGCTGAGAAGCCAATCTAATCCGTTGAGCTTCGCCTCCTGATAAAGTGTTAGCTTTCCTATCAAGGGATAAATAATCAAGTCCTACGTTTAGTAAAAATTGTAAACGTGATTCTATTTCATTAATTATAACTTTTGAAATTTCCTTTTCTTGATCACTTAAGTTAAGTTCAATAAAAAAGTCCGCCACTTCTGTGATAGATAGATGAGTAAGGTCAACGATATTTAACGGAGCAAACAAATCCTTTTTAGAACTGGTCTGGCCCCTCGTCCTCCCTCGTCCGAGGACCTGAGAAAAAGAATTTGTTTGCGAAGTTTTTTTATTACCTAGAAAAACATTTAAAGCTTCGGGCCTTAAACGTGATCCTTTACAATCATCACAAGGTTCTGTCCCACCAAAATATTTACTTCCCAAACCATTGCAAGTTGGACAGGCACCATAAGGTGAGTTGAATGAAAATAATCTTGGCTCAATTTCCGGAAAAGAAAATCCATCTCGTGGACAAGAGAATTTTGAAGATAATAAAAATTCCTGATATACATCAAGCGAAGCCAAATTATTCTTTTTCGAACTCTCTAGTCGATTTGAATCTTTTGAGATATTACCAAAAGCAATAACGACTAATCCATCAGATTCAACTAATGCTCTCTCTATGGCTTCCGAGAGTCTCATTCGGGCTTCGTCTTTATTGTCTTTAAATTCATGAATTTGAAAAGAATCAACAATAGCTTCAATATTGTGCTTTTTTGTTTTAGAAATATCAATTCTTTCTCTTAATTTTCTGACTTGACCATCCATCCGCACTTCAGTAAATCCTTTATTCAATAAATCATACAACAATTGATAATATTCACCTTTTCGTCCTCTGACAACTGGCGACAAAATAGATATGGGGGTTTCGTCCCATTCAACTCCTTTTATTTTTCTTTTATTTTTAGCTGCTCCGCCTGAAGTAGCACTTTTAAGTTCGTAAGTTTTAATGGCGTCAATAGCAAAATTAATAATTTCTTCATTAGAAAGTTTTTTTATTTCATCTCCACAAAGTGGACAATGAGGATGACCAATCCGAGCATACAAAACTCTGAGGTAGTCATATATCTCCGTAATTGTGGCTACTGTTGAACGAGGATTATTTGAACGAGATTTCTGGTCAATCGAAATAGCAGGAGAAAGGCCCGTAATTTCATCCACATCGGGCTTCGGCATTTGATTTAAAAACTGCCTAGCATATGCCGAAAGTGACTCAACATAACGACGTTGACCTTCCGCAAAGATAGTATCAAAAGCAAGAGATGATTTACCGCTCCCGGACATACCAGTAATAACTACCATTTTATTTCTTGGCATCTCAACATTAATATTTTTTAGGTTGTGGGTTCTAGCTCCTTTTATTATCAATTTTCCTTCATCATTTTTCTTTATCATATATTTTAAATTAAATTTAATACTATCTATTATTTAAGAGGCTTGCCCCGTAAGAAATAGGCGGTAAAATACCGCCGTCATTTCGTACGGGGGTATATACTAATATTTAACTAGGTAAATATTAACACAAATAAATAAATAATCATGCTTGACATTTCTATTTTTTTGTGCTATCATCCAAAAAGATGTGAAGAAGTTCTTTAAAAAAGTTTTAGTTGTATTTATTGAGTTATCTTTGTCCCCTATTAAAAGGAGATTAAGATAATTCAATAAATACCTAACCCTTAAACTCTAAAACCATGAATAAGCCACCAAGTAAAATGTCAACAACATCGTTACGGCATTCAATATCAAGAATGCCTTATTTGATATCTAAAGGATACGATGTCTCTGAAAGATACAATGATGTATTCGCTGAACTCCATAGAAGAGGAGGACACTGCAGAATAATTAAAAATGGAATTGAAGAGTTAAGACAGAGAGTCGGTTACATAACTATTATAAAAAAAGACACTCTTAAGACCTTAAGCTCCCAAACTGTAAGTGTTTTAAATCTTTCTTTTGGTCTTAATGGATTGGCATATTGTGATTGCCAAATCACAAAAATGCTAAATTTAACTCCATACGAAATATTTACTCTAAGGATACGTGGAATAAGACAATTACAAATTCCCGCCCGAAGAAAATTAAATGAACAGCCTTAATTGGTAAATGCCTGTCTTTTTTAAAAAAGACAGGCATTTTTTTGTTTTCAGTCTAGTAAGTATTGACAAAATATTTTAATTTGTTAGTATGCTAAATATGAATATAAATATATTCAAAATTAATAAATTTAGTAAATATTATCCTTACTCACCTAAGGGGGTTTTTGCTTATTAATTTTAGATATTTATCTTAAAGTCGAATTACAAGCAATGCTCCCTAAGGGGGTTTTTATTTTGTAATTTGGCTATTGTGCATAAAATTTACGCCTAAAAGCCAGATTACAAAGCAGGGATGTTTATGTAAGGACTGGGATTGGTTCTTTAAAAATTAATACTTAAAATTATGGCAGTTAATAAATTCTCATTGTGGTGTACTCGATTACACAATAAGCTATCTGAAGAAGAAAAAATTATTCTTCTTAAATGGGAAGCAATAATAGATGAAGGTTTGTCGGACTCCTGTCCTGAATATTGTTTTGATTTCATGGATTTCAAAGTTGAAGTTGAAGGGGAATTAAATTCAGATATACTTCGAATTTTGAAACTTATGTACCATCATAATAATGGGTGGAGGATGCATGTATTCTATAAGCAGATTCCAGCCCCATGGACAGGTTTTAAGGATGGTCCTGTTACGAGTATACGAATTTATGGTTAATTAGTTAGTTGGTGCCGCAGGGATTAAATATATTAATATATTTAATCCCTGGGTGATCCAAAGATACTGGACCATTAGAACCTCTCATGCGCCATTCTTAGCGCTCAGAAGTGAGCTATTGAAATATCAGATACGGATAATCATCTGTCTTGCCGAGCTATAATGCTACAAGTTGTGACCGTTGGATCTGATAAAACCATAAACTCGATTGAGTATATGGAGCGAAATTCTTTCGTTTCGCAAGCTAAGAAAATTGTATAAGTAGAGTAGAGTGTAAGACAAGAAGAGAAATGTTTTACTTCTACAAAAACTACCTAAAAATCAAATACGATTATTGTTTAACGACATAATCGCATTTTTTATTTCCTATCAACTTCAACTTCAGGCATGCCGATGACATACGGGCCGACTTGATATTGAGCGAAATATATTCGAATTTTATCTCCAGCAAAAGTAAATATACTGAAATTTTCTTCTTTTGTCTCTGTGCCACCTTCAATCGATGAAACAGCATTATTTACAAAATCTTGTAAGGCTTCAGGAGAGGAATTCTTTTTATCTTCTTCTGTGACTATGACAAATTCTTTCTTTAATTGAATTCGTGATTCATCAGATAAATATTTAAGATAATCAAAATTTTCTGAAAAAAGTTCTTTCAGAGTTAAAATCTTTTTATTTTTAACATTATAGTTAAAAGAAATATTCTCTTCGTAACCATGGGCTCCACCGGTAAAACCTCCATAATTTTCAATAAAACTTATAAAATTTGAATTACTCTGAATGATGGTAAAATCAGCAGTAAATAAAAATTTATTTTCATCATTCATTGGGGTTTTCGGAATATTTTCTCCTTTCGTCTGAGTATCATAACGAGCTTGCCAATTATCTTGACTGACAGTTATATGGTCCCCGACTTTACTTTTAATAAAATTCTCTATCCTTAGATTAAATTCTGCATCAGCTTTCTTGAAATGTGGATATTTAACATCAATTTTCACATAATCGTTCTTTATATCCATGTTTTTTGATTCATACGAATCTGAAACAATAAAACCTTCGTCAACTTTTTGCGTCAATTTCTCAACCGGGGTATTTATTTTAATATTTTTACGTTGATCCCAGTTTTTATAAATTAAATAAACTGAAACCAAAATAATAATAATTAAAAGTATCATCTTTATAGTTTTTTTCATACATTTAGAGATAGTCCCTCATTTAGATAGGGCGTATCTAATTAATTATAATTTAATAATATCAACTTCATAAAAACTTTTAAAATCCAATCAAAGGCAACATACATATCTCTAACAAGATTCATATCCTCAATATTTACCTAAGGCAAAACCTGAAATTAGAGCTATTATTTTACTTTTAATTATATCACTATTTGTGTTTTGTAACGACTATTCTCCACCACCATACAAGGAGCTGAATTTATCATTTAAAGCCACAATCTCATCCCTTAAAATCGCTGCAGTTTCAAAATCTAATAAAATAAGAATTAAATAGATTGATACATGGCTGTAAAAATTACCATATGGTAATTTTTACAGACATACTTACCTCTTCTATTTTAATTTAAAAAACTTTTTTAATTTCAGATCATTATTTATATCAACTACAGTCATTACTTCTACATATTTTACTATTTTATAATACTCTGCTATAAAAAGTATTTCATCAATACATGGATATGGATATATCCAAACACTTTTTTGAAATTTAACAAAACCAAGTTTCTTGAGTCTAAAACGTAATATATGTCGTATCTTTGCATATCGAATAGGTAAGTCAAACATAACTACTCGCCATTTACCATCCCATTTTGATGGGATAGATATCTTTATAAGATCAATCGCAAAAGATTTCAATTTTGTTTCTCCTTTCTTTGTAATACGAACTGTTACTATGCCTTTATTGTTTGGAATATATTCAATAAATTTAGAACGGCGAAGATTTGTTATGGCATTTGATATTTGTTTATTTTTATAATTCTCTTTTTTATCAAATGTACGGAAAATCTGCACTGCATTACCCATAGCTCCTGCTCCGATAACGACTAGAGGAAGTACTGAAACCGCAATAGCACAAAGTGCTATTTTTGTAATATTAGCTTTAGTTGTTCCAGAATCTAAAAAATCTTTAAATAATTCAATATCATTTCTATTTATCATATGCTGTAAATTTTACCATATGGTAAAATTTACAGCAATCCAAAAAGGCGTGAATCATTTTAAATTATTTTCCTTTTTATTTTAAATATTTTATGATTCTATTTCCATCTCTATGATTCTCTATATTTCGTAAAAAAGATTTCCAAGATGAATTTTCCTTTTCATGAGCCACTACATATGTTTTATTTATAACTTCTATCTTCCCTTCTTTCCTCATAAATATTGCTAACCAAAAATCGTCAGGATTTCTACTTAATTTTAATTCATTAGAAAGTCTCTGGGTTTCTTTAAAATAATTTTGAATTTTTTCTTTATCCTTATTATAAAAAGCTATACTCGGACCCCAAATCCATCTTATCGCTTTTGCACCAGTTGAAACGCAAAGATATTTATTAAAAATATTAGAAATTTCACCCAAAAATGTTCCTTTAAACTGTACCCAAGAGCCCACAAGAAGATTGCCTTTCTCTAATATTTTGGTCATTTCTTCTATCCAATTATTTTTTGCATATGAATCCCCATCAATGCACAAAATAATATCTCCTGTTACATGATTTAGCCCTTCTATCCGAGCGTTTGTTATACCAGCTTCTCTATTAAAAGAAATTACTTTTATCAGGTATTCTCCTGCTATTTCTTTTGTCTTATTCTTCCGAATTATGAAGCAGGAGAACTATCTCATCAGCATTCACAGTTTGATTAAGAATGGATTCAATACATTTTGCAATATGTTTCTCTTCGTTATTAGCAATTATTAAAACTGATGTTTTCATAGATTTATTTTTCTAATTTCTTTTTTAATATGATAATCTCATCCCTTAAAATCGCGGCAGTTTCGAAGTCGAGTTCTTTCACGGCTTTGTTCATTTCTTTCTCTTTAATCTTTATTATCTTTTCGTAAACATTTTTATTTCTATCGTCATCTGAAAGCAATAAATTCTTGATTGATTCTCTTTCTCCTTTCCCTTTATTACTTTTATCTTTCGTAAAAGCTTTTTTAAATAATTCGATATCCAGATCAATCTCTGCCCCGACGGCCTTTTTATGTTTATCTTCTAATTCTTCAGTTATATCTTTAATATTTTTAATTATAGTTTTCGGAGTAATGTTGTGTTTCTTGTTATGTGCTATTTGAATAGCTCGACGACGATTAGTCTCTCGGATCGCATTGTTTAATCCATCATTCATAACGTCTGCATACAAAATGACTCGCCCTTCGACATTTCTAGCTGCTCTACCAATAGTTTGAATCAGTGAAGTCTCTGAACGAAGAAATCCAGCTTTATCAGCATCTAAAATTCCAATCAGAGCAAGCTCTGGTAAATCAAGTCCTTCTCGAAGTAAGTTAACTCCTACTAAAATATCGATATCTCCACGTCTAAATGAAGTCAAAATCTGAATACGTTCAATTGTTTTAATTTCACTATGTAAGTATTCAGCTTTTATTCCTTTATCTTTTAAATAAATGGATAAGTCTTCCGCCATTTTCTTTGTCAAAGTTGTGGCGATAACTCGGAAACCTTTTTTAATTGTTTTCTCCGCTTCGATAATAAAGTCCTGAATCTGGCCAGGGTAGTCGGACTCCGGATGAGAATACATCTCTTCAAAATCTTTTATATCTGAATGGTTTGTGTGAGCCTTCTCATCAGGCGAAACTAAAGAAATATTAGCACTGACTGGTTTAACAATTATTTGTGGGTCAATCAATCCTGTTGGACGAATTATCTGCTCAACAATTTGTCCACTCATTGACTTTTCTCTTTCACTTGGAGTAGCTGAAACAAAAATGGTTTGCCCAACTCGAGCGTCAAATTCATCATATTTAAGTGGCCGATTATCTCGAGCCGATGGAAGGCGAAAACCAAATTCTATTAAAGTTTTTTTGCGAGAAGCATCACCCGCATACATCCCTCCTAATTGAGGTAAGGTCACATGTGATTCATCTATAATAGTTAGAAAATCTTTCGGAAAATATGAAAGAAGTGTTTCGGGTGGTTCTCCTTCTTCTTTACCAGACATATGACGTGAATAATTTTCAATACCATTACAATATCCAATTTCTTTTATCATAGCTAAATCATAGCTTGTTCGTCTTTTAATTCTTTCAGCCTCTAGAAGCTTTCCTTCTTTTTCAAATTTTTTAATTTGTCCGGCCAATTCTTTTTTTATTTTTTTTATAGCCATATTAATCTGATCTTTATCGGCAATAAAGTGTTTAGTTGGAAATAAAAATATCTCCGTCTCTTCTTTCAAAACATGCGAAGAAACTGGATCAACTTTAGCAATTCGAGAAATTATACCCTTCTCAAATTCAATTTGATAAACAAAAGTTTCTGAGACAGGCATAACTTCAACCTTTGACCCTATCGATCTGAAAGTTCCTGAAATAATATCAACATTTGTCCTTTCAAAATGAATTTCAATTAATTTTTTCATTAAATCCAATCGTCCTATTTTCATTCCTTTCTTTATCTTTAGATTTACTTTTTGATATTCTTCTGGGCTTCCTAAACCATAGATACACGACACTGAGGCTACGATAATAACATCCGGTCGTGTTAGTAAAGATTGTGTTGTGGCATGACGAAGCCGATCAATTTCTTTATTAATCTGAGCATCTTTCTCTATATAAGTGTCAGTCACTGGCATATAAGCTTCGGGTTGGTAATAATCATAATATGATACAAAATAGTGAACTGCCGCCTCAGGGAAAAATTCTCGGAATTCTTGAGCTAATTGAGCCGCCAAGGTTTTATTGTGAGCAATAACTATGGTTGGTTTATTGAAATTCTCAATAACATTCGCAACAGTAAAGGTCTTCCCAGTACCTGTTGCTCCGAGCAATGTTTGTTTTCTCATCCCTTTTTTTAATCCAGCAATTAATTCAGAAATAGCCTTCGGCTGATCTCCAGCCGGAGAATAAGAACTCTTCAATTTGAATACTTTTTTTGACATATATAAAATTCTAACTTATTTATTCAATTTATTATAATTTTCTAAAAATTCTTTTTTAAATTCAAAAAATTTATCTTCTAGAATTGCTCGGCGCATATCTTTAACTAATTTATTTATAAAATAAATATTATGAATTGAAGCTAAGGTCGCTCCCAACATTTCTTTAGCTCGAAATAAATGAGACAAATAGGCTCTAGTATAAGACGAGCAAGTATCACAAAGACACCCTTCATCAACAGAATTAAAATCTTTAGTAAATTTAGCGTTTAAAATATTTATTTTCCCGTTTTTAGTAAACAACGTCCCATTGCGAGCAATACGAGTTGGACCAACGCAATCAAATAAATCAACTCCATTTTCCACCCCCATAAAAAGATCGATCGGTTCTCCTATACCAAGCAAATGACGTGGCTTTTCTTCGGGTAGAATTTCATTGACCCAACGAACAGCATTCGACATATCTTCTTTGGCAAATGAACCTCCAATTCCAAAACCATCAAACTCCATCCCTCCTATAATTTCGGCTGATTTTTTTCTCAAAACTTTTGAACGTCCCCCTTGAACAATACCAAATAATGCTTGAGGTGAAAAATTCTCCATACCGGGTATGGAGAATTCGTCCGAGGACCTCTTAAAAAGATTCTTTTGCGAAGTTTTTATTACTTCTCTTTTTTTATGTTCTTCTAAGCTTCTTTTTGCCCAAGCATGCGTCCGAGAGAGAGCTTCATCTTGATATTTATCGTTTTCGGTTGGTGAAGTACATTCATCAAAAGCAAAAATTATATCTGCACCCAGATTATGTTGAATCTCAATTGATTTCTCTGGTGTAATATAATGAAGAGATCCATCTATATGTGAGCGAAAAGAAACTCCATCATTTCCAATTGTAGCTAGTCTTGGGATTCCATCATCTACCGATGAACGTTCTGGAATCAATAAAGATGGATCAGTGATTGAAATTACTTTCGATATTTCTTTACCATAAGCAACCCCAAGCGAAAACACCTGGAATCCTCCAGAATCAGTCATCAATGGACCTGACCAATTCATAAATTTATGTAAACCTCCTGCCTCCTTCACTAGCTCATCGTTGGGTTGCAAATAAAGATGATAAGTATTCGCTAAAACAACTTGTGTTTCGGCTTTTTTTATTTCTTCGGGAGTTAGAGCTTTAACAGTCCCCTTCGTACCAACTACAACAAAAGAAGGAGTCAAAATATCTCCATGAGGAGTCTTAAGTACCCCCGCCCGACCCAAAAAATCAGGAATCTTTTTTTCAATTTTAAAATTGAAGATATTCATTAATTTTTACTTTTTAACTTCTATCCATTTAAGATTTTGAACATTAACCGGTGAACTCAAAATAACTTTTTTAAATGGATCAGAGGGAGTTGAGATAATTTCATCAACAGTCGCGAGAACAAGAGAATTACTCCCAGGAAGATAGACAATCAAACCACTATCAACAATCAACTCAATCGGAATAATCATCTCAAAATTACCACCCCCTCGACCAGTTAAACTGACGCTAGCATTTGAACTTTCAATAAAGCCCTCGGTCTTCTGTCCTGGATTTGTATATAAAGAAACAAGAGAAGTTTTATCATAAACCTTCTCAATATAACCTATGGGGATATTTCCATTTGCGTATACCATCAATCCTTCTTTCATTTCTAGATTCTTACCAATATCTATGATGATAGTATCATATGGGGAGTGATTTGGTTTAGTTAAAATAGTCCCTAATATAAAATTGTTTGCTTCTGGAAGACGTCCTAATAATTCTTTTAATTTATTATTATCTTCTTTTATAATTTGATAATCAATCATAGAAGTTTTGATTCTAAAATTTTCTTCAATTAAATTATTGTTTTCTTTGTTTATTGAGGACTTCGTCTTAAACAAATAGCCAAAATTATAAAAACCATCAACTATTAATTGCTTAATGATCAAAACAGGACGAGTAATATTATTTAAAGGATTACCAGCGAGACTTAACAAACCCATAGTTGAAACAATAAAAAATATAACAAAAATAATAAAATTTTTGATAAACTTATTTTTTCTTGTTATTTGTTTTTTATCTCGGAACTGATGCATCATCTGTATTTAATAAAACTTCTTTAAATGAATCAAACTCATCAAGGATAATCCCTGTTCCTCTAGCTACAGCTGTTAAGGGATCCTCAGCTACATAAACTGGTATTTTAATAGCACTTTGAATTAAGACATCAAGGCCACGAAGAAGGGCTCCGCCACCAGAGAGGACTAACCCACGATGGATAATATCAGAAAGAAGTTCAGGTGGTGTAGTTTCTAATACTTCTTTAATTCCATCAACTAAACTTAAAACAGAAGGTAAAATCGCTTCGCGGATATCAGAATCTGTCACAATAACTTGTCTAGGTAGCCCAGTCACCAAATCTCGGCCCCTAACTTCAGCTTCCATTGGATTTCCTTCAATTACTCCCCCGATGGCTATTTTTATATTTTCAGCAGTTCTTTCTCCAATCAAAAGTTTAAATTCATCCTTCATATAATTAATAATATTTGTATTCAATAAATCTCCCGCAATTTTCAAATTCTTTGAGCGAACAACTCCAGATAATGAAATAACTGCGACATCTGTTGTCCCTCCACCAATATCAACAATGACAGAACCCACAGCTTCTTTAACTGGTAAACGGATACCAATCGCCGAGGCCATCGGTTCTTCAACAATATAAACTTCTCGAGCCCCAGCTGAACGAGATGCATCTTCAACTGCTCTAATTTCAACATTTGTAATTCCAGTTGGAACCCCAATGATCACTCGCGGTCTAATAAATTTTTTAGAAATTCTTTCTGTTTTATTAATTAAATAAGTTATCATCTCCTCAGTTACTTCAAAATCTGAAATAACCCCATCAACAATGGGACGAACAGCTCTAATATGGCCTGGAGTACGGCCAAGCATTTGTTTAGCTTCAGCTCCGACTGCGACAATTTGACCAGTTTTATGGTTAACGACAACAACCGATGGTTCATTAAGAACAATACCATGCCCCTTCAAATAGACAAGCGTATTTGCAGTGCCGAGATCAATGCCGATATCATTAGAAAACATTTTGTAAAATTTTTTAAACATTGTCATCATTACTCAAAATATTTAATAATTCATTTAAATCTTTGACAATCATACCTTTTTCTTCTGTTCTTTTTTTCACTTCATAACCACCCTCAGCTAAACTACGTTTAGATACAACAACACGATAAGGGATACCAATCAGATCTGAATCAGCAAATTTTTCACCTGCACTTATATCCAGTCTATCGTCGTACAAAACTTCTATTAATTTTGATTTTAAATCTTCATATAATTTGCCCGCTTCCGAAGAAGCCCGATCGTCGTTCCCTAAAACCAATAAATGCACTTTAAAAGGAGCTATACTTTCAGGCCAAATAATACCTTTATCGTCTGATAAAACTTCAACAACTGTCCCCATAAGTCTACTCAACCCAATACCATAACTACCCATTATAACCATGTTTTCCTTACCATTTTCATCTTTATATTTCAAATCAAATGGTGTTGAAAATCTTGTTCCAAGTGAAAAAATATTTCCGACTTCTATAGCCCTATTCTCAACTAATTCTTCTCTTTTTAATTCGAGGCTTTGTAAAACTTCATCAGTATAGACTTCTTTGTTCACAGCAATACCTTTATTTTCATCAACATAAATTGTATCCTCCCCTGCACCAGTTAGTGTTTGAAATTCATGAGAATATTTAGCAAATGTCCCCCCTGAAGCAAAAGTTAAATAAGTTAAATGCCCTATACCTACTCTTTGAAATATTTTCTTATATGCTTCTTTTGCTTTTTCATAAAATTCATTATGTTCTTCCTCGTTTTTTGAAAAAGAGTAAAGAGCTTTCCAATAAAATTCTCTTCCTCTTAAAATACCTGATTTGCTTCTAGCTTCATTTCTAAAAATATTTTTAAAATCATAAGGATAAATTGGCAAGTCTTTATAAGAATTTATATATTGCTTCAAAATATTTGAATGAGCCTCTTCATTAGTAAAAGATAATCCTACTTCTCCTCCATTTTTCAATTCTGTTTTAAACCAATTATCAACCACTTCATCACTCCACCTTCCAGATTTTTCCCAAATTTCTTTATTTTGAAAAACTGAAGTTCTCATTTCAATACCTCCAATATTGTTCATTTCTTGACGAATAATACTTTCAATCTTTTCTATCACTCTTAACCCTAATGGTAAATATGAATAAACTCCGGCCATTTCTTTATTGATAAATCCAGCTTTTATAAGAAGTTCTGCGTTTAAAGAGACCTCGTCTGTAGGTGATTCTTTTTTAGTTTTAGTAAACAAATGTGATTGTTTCATATTATCCCATCTTACCCCAAAAACGACTTTTTTACAATTTTCCATTTAAGTTTCATCTTATTTCCAAATTCTTATATAAAATAATATATATTATCAATCAGTGCAATCTGTTGCAAAATATTAGATTTTCTGGTATTATGAAATAACTTTCCGTGAGGCTTACCTGCGCAAGCAGGAATTTTTTAAATAAAATTGTCTTGTAAAGAAACCCTCCTTCGCTTTTATAAAGCTATGGTGGGCGAAGGCTGAAATGCTTAAAAACGGAAAGATTATAAAATAACTGTCTTTAGACAGAACAAATTAATCATATATATGAGTACACAAAATTTGACTGAAGAAATGTTTAGATCAGGTGTTCACTATGGATATTCAAAAAGTCGTCGACATCCATCAACTACTCCTTATGTTTTTACTACAAAAAACGGAGTAGATATAATAAATATAGAAAAAACAGAAGAGCTCCTAAACAAAGCGTTAGAGGCTGTAAATAAGTTTGCGACTAGTGGTAAAACAATCTTATTTGTTGGAACAAAACCAGAAGCTAGCCAACAGATCACTGAAACCGCCCTATCTCTTAATATGCCTTATGTTGGAGAAAGATGGGTTGGTGGAGCTTTGACAAATTTCTCCGAAATAAAAAAGAGGATCGTTAAATTGTTAAGTTTGCGAGATCAAAAAGAAAAGGGAGAATTAGATAAATATACAAAGAAAGAACAACTTCTAATCGCCAAAGAAATGGATGACATGACCAGAAATTTTCAAGGATTAACAGGAATTACGAAAACTCCAGACGTTGTATTTGTTGTTGATTCTAAAAAAGAACACATTGCTGTCGTAGAAGCCAAGAAAATGAATCTTCCTATTATCGCTTTAATGAATACTGACTGTAATTTAAAAGAAATTGACTACCCCATCGTGGCAAATGATGCCTCAATTTCTAGTATTACTTTTTTCCTGTCTAAAATTAAAGAAGCTTACAGTAACGGAGCAAGTGGTCTAACAAAATAATAGTTAATAATGCTTTAAAAGCATATTTTAAATATGGCAACAAAAATAACAGCAGAATTAGTTAAAGAATTAAGAGATAGCACTGGTGTTTCAGTAATGCAATGTAAAAATGCGTTAGAAGAAGCCGAAGGTGATATGAGCAAAGCTCTTATTATCTTAAAGAAAAAATCAAGTAGCATCGCTATGAAAAAAGCAGACCGTAATGCAAAAGATGGTATAATTGTAATCCGTGAAAATGAAAACAAAACTTTATTACTAACTCTTCACACAGAGACAGATTTCGTATCTAAAAATGATGATTTTATTAAACTAGCAAACAATCTTGCTGATTTAGCTATTAAAGAAGGAATTGAAACCATGAAATCAAAATCGTCAGATATGATAAATGAAATTATCCAAAAAGTTGGAGAAAAGATTGAATTAGGAAAAGTTGAGGAAATTGTGGGTTCTGTTACAGGAAATTATATCCATAATAATAAGAGTGCCGTAATTGTCTCATTAAAAAATGGAAACAAAGAACTCGCTCGTGATATCGCTATGCATATAGCAGCAATGAAACCAGTTTATACAGATGCCAAAGATATCACCGAAGAAGATACAAAAAAAGTTACCGAGGTTTTTGAAAAAGAAGTAACCGAATCAGATAAGAGTGAAGAAATAAAAATGAAAATGCTTGAGGGTAAAATCTCTACTTATTTCAAAGAACAAACACTTCTAGATCAAATATTTATTAAAAATCCTGAAATCAGCATAAGAACTTTGCTTAAAAATAATGGAGCAGAAATTATATCTTTTGTTCGTGAATCAATAAATTAATATGGGTATAATAATTATACTTTTTATTATAGCAACAATTTTGGCTTTAACAATGCTTTCTTTTAGAGCATGGCAAATTGAAACAATGCGCATTGATAAACCAGTTTCTTCACAAGATCTTTTACCTAAAATATATTTTCGACATTTAGAAAAAAATATGCTACATTTAACAAAATATATTATCCAATGGATAATATTAGTATCCGTTAAATATTGGTATATTCTTTTAACCAAGACAACAATATGGATGAAGAAAAATTGGCCCAAAATATCAAATTTCCTAAAAAGAAAATCCATTGACATTAATCAGCAAAGAAATTCATTTGTTCGCAGAGCTGTTTATGAATCAAGGGTTAAGATTAAAAGAATAAAAGAGAAAGTTATCAAAGAACATAGTAAAGAGAAAGAAAAGGAGTAGTATCAATGTTGTGTCGTTTTATGCTGTTTTGGTAGGTATCAATGTTGTGTCGTTTTATGCTGTTTTGGTAGGTATCAATGTTGTGTCGTTTTATGCTGTTTTGGTAGGTATCAAAAGTATGCCGCTTTAGCTCAGTTGGTAGAGCAACGGTTTTGTAAACCGTAGGTCCTCAGTTCGAATCTGAGAAGCGGCTCCAATAAATGAAACCTTCCATAAGGAAGGTTTTATTTATTGGAGCCGCTTTTAAACAAAGCTAGAAATCATTTTAGCAAAAATTCGTGAGAATATTCACAAAGCGTTCCCCGCGCGCTGAAGCACCACCACGCGAAGCGTGGTGCTTCTGCTGAAGCAGAAGTGCGGGGGAACGCTCTGCACTCCGCCACAATGTTTTGGGGGCAAAGGAGGCGGAGTAAGGAGGCGGAGTGCAGAAATGCGGAACGCGAGCGAGATTTTGCGAAATGCTGGGGGTTTGGGGGAAAGTATTTCGCAAAATTCGCTTCGCGTGCTTCCTGATTTTTTGGCGGGAATTTAGCGGGGCGGGCAACTGGAAAAAATACCAATAAAATGATAAAATCATTTTATATGAAAAAGATCGTAGCAATCGGTGGCGGTGAAATAGGAAGACCTGGTTTTCCTATTGAAACTACAAAAATTGATAAGGAAATTATCAAACTGACAAACAAGAAAAATCCTGTTTTGCTTTTTATCCCTACTGCAAGCGGAGATTCCGAAGGATATTTTGCGACTGTTGAAAAATACTTTGGTAAAAAATTAGGATGCAAAACAAATGTTTTATATCTTACAAAAGCGAAGCTTTCTAAAGAACAGATACGGAGTAAAATTTTGTCTGCTGATATTATTTATGTTGGTGGTGGAAATACTTTCAAAATGATGAAAATTTGGAAGAAATTTGGTATAGACAAAATTTTACAAGAAGCCCACAAAAAAGGAGTGCTTTCTGGGTTAAGTGCTGGAGCAATTTGTTGGTTCAAATACGGGAATTCTGATTCTCGTAAAATGAAAAATCCAAAAGCTCCTTTGATAAAGGTTTCGGGGTTAAATTTTATTCCTGCTCTTTTGTGTCCACATTATGATTTTGAAAAGGACAGAAAACCTGATTTGAAGAAAATGATGCAAAAAACTTCTGGCATTGCAATCGCACTTGATAATTGTTGTGCTATTGAAATTATTGATAATACTTACAAAATCATTTCGTCAAAAGACTCCGCAAATGCCTATAAAATTTTTTGGTCAAAAAGAAAATACAATCAAATCTTAATTCCAAAAGGAAGTAAATTTTTACCAATTTCGGAATTATTAAAAAAATAATTTTATGGAAGAAAATCTCACAAAATTTAGAAATATCGTAATAAAAAATTTTTCAAGAAAAGATTTTAAATACCATGAATGGATGGTTGATTATCACCTAAAAATCGTGGAAAAAATTGCGATTGAGCTTTGTGATATTTACAAGGAAGCAGACAGAGATATTGTTCTTGCTTTAGTTTGGTTCCACGATTTCGGAAAACCTATTGATGAAAAAAATGAAAGAGTAGTTACTTTAGAAGAAGCTCCGAAAACTATGTTGGCGTGTGGATTTTCTCAAGAATTTATAAATAAGGTTATTGAATATTGGCAGTTAATGGAAAAGAAAAATGAGATAGATATTCGCACCACTCCAATAGAAGTTCAAATAGTTTCTTCATCTGACGCGGCTTCTCATTTTACGGGTGTTTTTTATCCTAGTTATTTCAATGAAGATGGCGACGATTTTGCGACAACACAAAAACACTTAAAGGAGAAAATCGGAAAAGATTGGAACAGAAAAATTGTTTTACCAGAAGCGCAGAAAGCCTTTCAAGATTATTATTTAAAAGCTAAAGAAATGTTGGGAGAATTTCCTGATAAGTTTTTAAAATAATTTTATGATTTATTTTGTACGACATGGAGAAAGTGAGGCAAACCAAAAGGGTGTTTTTGCGGGGCAAAAAGAAGATTCTGTTTTAACCGAAAAAGGAATAGAACAAGCTCGTTCAACAGCACAAGAAATAAAAATTGAAAATCTACAATTTGATAGGATTATTTTTTCGCCATTAAAAAGAGCAAAGGAAACCGCGGAAATTATCGCGAATGAAATAGGTTTTGATAAGAAAAAGATATCTCTTGAAAAAAGAGTTATTGAGTATGACATGGGAAGTCTTACAGGAACACCGATACACAAAATATCTTCTCTGGCTTTAATATCTGCTGAAAATGTAAATGATTTCCGCAATAGAGTTGTCGAATGTATAAAAGAACTTTCAAATATTCAAGAAAATATCTTAATTGTTAGTCATGCGGAAGTTGGTAGAATTTTGGAAACGATTAAAGAAAATATGGATGCAAAACTATTTTATGATTTACCTGCTTATCCAAATGCTTCTGTGACTAAAATTGATTGGGTTAAATAGGGAGCAATTTTGTGCGCGAACAAGAGGATGGGTCAAGCACAATACTAAATTTTGTATTTCGGCTTTGCTGAAATTTCAATATATGTAGTTTCTTTTCTTAATGCCCGCCCCGCCAAAAAATCAGGAAGTACACGAAGCGAATTTTTGATAAAGTAGGTTCGAGCGGAATCGTAAAGACACTCCAATAAATAAAACCTTCCATATGGAAGGTTTTATTTATTGGAGCACGAAAGATTAGAAAGACGGAGTCTGTCGAGACGAGTCGGGGTCGCGAGATTTTTCAGCAGAAAAATACTTGTGACCAAATCTGAGAAGCGGCTCATCTAAGTCTTTTTAGTTGAATTGGTCTTATCTGTTTTAGAATCATCCTCTTTAGCTTTTATACTCTCAAGCTCAGGAAATGTCTTTTCTATTTCTTCAACCGTCTGTAATCCACTGTAAACTTTCCCATTTATAACAATAGCCGGAAGATTATCTGGAACTTTATAGATTGAAGTCATTGCTCTTATAGCGGATAAGTCTAAATTGTAATCAAAAGAATAAACCCTCAAATTTGGATAACTCTCTCTTAAGCTAGTAAGGACATAGCCTTGCTTTGTACAATCATCACAATTATCATTCTTATAAAAATAAAGAATGAAAATAGATTTCTGTCCACATCGCTCAGTAATTTTTTTCATTAATAAATAATCTTTTATTTCAAGCAGGGAATAATATTTTTTTAAACTTACAACATCAACATTTTTAATTCCAATATTATTCTCACTATATGAAATTTTATCTGCTAGAGAATTAAGCTCAGAAGATAAAACAGTAGTTGAAATGTCCTTACAAGATAATTCTTCTAACAAAGAAAATTGAGTTTCTGATGACATTAGATCAAGAGAAATTGTGCTTTCGATAGATTTGAGTTGATCAATTTTTTTATTGCTTAAATAATTAGAAAGCCACAATCCAGAAATAAAAATTGTCGAGGTAATAAACAAGACGATAACATATTTTTTCCAATCATTTGGTTCATGTTGATGCATATAATTTAATTATTATTTAGTAACTCTACGTTCGAAGACCCAGTTTGATTCTTTGGAAATAATGGCGTTATATATAGCTCGTAACATCCAAAATGGAGCAATGACACTATATATAATAACAAAATAAAAGACCGATAAAGAAAACCCCGACTTCCCTTCAGCCATTTTTCTTCCAATCATCACAGAAACAATAACCAGTATATACAAAATTATCGATAAGAACAACACCGCTTTAGTGTTTAAGAAAAACCAATCAAATTTATAATGAAAATTAAATATATGACTAAACCCAACTGTCTGGATTTGAATAATTTTATTATAAAAGAATTTAATGATGTTCCCAATAATATTCGCGAAAAGAAAAATAACCCCAAAAATAGAAATTAGTCCAGAAGGCAAAGTAAACAAAGCAACTGTTCCATATTCTTTTCTAAATAATAAATGTCTATAATCAATAAGATTTTTAATAAAACCATATATCCATCTTAGTCTCTGCCTATACAACTTAATAACAGAATTAGGTGTGTTTGTATAAACATAAGCATCTGGACAATGATCTAACTTGTATCCATGCTCCTGCATTCGAAGAGCAATCTCTTGATCTTCGGTATTATGAGCTTTACGATAAGGACCAAGCTCATCAAAAACTCTTTTCCTAAATATAGAGAAAGGACCTGGAGCCACATGTATCCCCCCCATAAAACCAAGCATCTTTTTTGTATAGATAGACATGTCATATTCTATCGCTTGAGAATATTGAAGAATATTTTTAGGATTATGAACAATGATTGAAGGAGCTACTGCCATTGTCCTCTCATCTTTCTCAAAATATTTTAAAATACGTTTTAAAGCCTGAGGATGAACAAAAGAATCTGAATCTAGACAGCCAAAAAATTCGGAGTCAGTCTTTTCAATCGCCAAATTAACAGCTGTATGCTTACCTCCATTTTCTTTTTGTAAAAGAATGATATTAGGATTATTTTTAAATTCTTGAACAACATCCCATGTGTGGTCATTGCTTCCGTCATCTATAATAAAAATTTTAATTTTATCTTTTGGATAATCGAGATACAAAAGAGATTTCGTTGTCTTAACTATCGTATTTTCTTCATTATAAACAGGAATAGCAATAGTGACAGTAGGATAATATGATAAATCTAAATTATCTGGATTACGTACAATATGTCGTTTTTTTTCAAAAAAGGTTACTAAAAAAAAGATCTGCACATAGACAGAGACAAAAGAAAATACATAGAAAATACCAGTATAAAATGAATCCATAATATCTTGCTAGTATACCATAATATTAATAATTTTCAATATAAAAAATATTGCAATATAAAAGAAATACATGATATAATTCGTTCATGGAAAATACAAAACAACAAACAGTTTCCACTCCTGTCGCCATCATTGTCGCAGGCGTGCTTATTATGATTGGTATATTATTAACTAATGGAGGAGATAAAGTCGCAAAAGAGAAAACATTATCAGAACAAGTTGGAGTAAATAAAGAAAAATTTACACAATGTCTAAAAGATTTTGATTTAACTGCACTAAAAACTATAACAGATGCAAGTGCTGAAAGTGCAATGAAAAATTTACCTCCAGACCAAAGAGGTACTCCATATAGTGTAATAGTTGGAAAAAATGGATCAAAAGCTGAAGTGCGTGGTGCTTATAGTAAAGATGATGTGCTTAAATTAATTGCGGAAGTATCAGAAGGAAAAGTATCTATCCCTTATACAGGGGAGGTACCATCTGTATCCACAGAAGATCATATTATAGGGAGTATAGATGCCCCAGTAATTGTAATAGAATATTCTGATTTAGAATGTCCTTATTGTAAAAGATTTGGTGATGTTATGAAAGAAGTTGTAGCAGAATCAAATGGACAAGTTGCTTGGGTTTATCGTCATTGGATAGTTCATCAAGGAGCTCTTCCAAAAGCGGCTGCTGCTGAATGTGTAGCAAAACTTAAGGGTCAAGATGCATTCTGGCAATATATTGATTTAGTTTTTGGTTTAATGAAAACAGCAGACGATGCTCCTGTTACTGATAATCTATAAAAATATTAAATTATACAAAAGTCTCCCGCAGGTCTGACCTGCGGGAGACTTAGGAGCTTAGCTCCTAAGTCTAATCGAAGTAATTTTTGAGGCGGGCTATTTTTTCATTATTACGAAGCTTTTCGTGAACCTTAGCTTCAATCTGACGAATACGCTCTCTAGTCACTCCAAACTCTTGCCCTACTTCTTCAAGAGTATGCTGAATACCATCCATAAGTCCGTAGCGAAGTTCTAATATTTTTCTTTCTTTTGGATTTAAAGTGTCTAAAACTTCTTTAATTTGATCAGATAAAATACGTCTAGAAGCATCTTGATCGGGTCGCAAAATTTTATCATCAGGTATAAATTCACCTCTGGTCGATTTCTCATCGTCATCTCCTATTGGTTGCTCCAATGAAACAGTATCTTGATTAATCTGCTCAATAATATGAATTTTTTCTACTTCCAAATTCATTTCAGTAGCTATCTCTTCAATCAATGGATCACGACCAAGGTCTTGAGACAATCGTCTGACAACTTGTTTATATTTAGAAATAGTTTCAACCATATGAACAGGAATACGAATCGTTCGAGATTGATCAGCTAGAGCTCTGGTGATCGATTGTCTAATCCACCAAGTAGCATAAGTAGAGAATTTATAACCTTTTGTCCAGTCAAATTTCTCTACAGCTTTAAACAAACCCAGATTTCCTTCTTGAATCAAATCAAGTAAAGTTAAATCTGAACTTCGGCCAACATATTTTTTAGCAATAGAAACAACTAAACGTAAATTAGCTCGAGCTAGTAAGTTTTTAGCTTCCATATCCCCCTTTTCAATACGATATGCCAAATTCTTCTCTTCACTTGCTGGGATAAGAGGATATTGTCCAATTTCTTTCAAATACATCTGAATTGAATCGTAAGCTTGTGAATCTTTGCTATATTTAAGAGCTAATTTATCCGTATCATTATCAACATCCAATAAATTGCCCCCTTCTAAAACATCAATACCAGCAATTGATAATTTCTCATATAGTTCGTCCAAAAATAAAATATTATTTTCAATATCTGGAAGTATTTTTATAATTTCATCATAAGTAATAAACCCTCTCTTTTTCCCTTTCTCTATAATGAGATTTGACTTCTGCTCAAGTTCAATAATTTTCTGTTCAGCTGAAGATTTTTTAGAAGTTTTTTTCGAAACCTTTCTATCAAGTGTCTTGTAATTAGAACGAGTTAATATTTTTTTCTTTGGAAGTATTTTTTTTACCTTCTTAACAATTTTCTTTTTTTTATTTTTAGACAAAACAGAAGATTTTTTTATTATCTTTTTTTTCTTAGGAATAGTTTTTTTAATAATTTTGCTTTTTTTTATTTTTTTTATCATAAAAATTATTTTGACCTATTGTTTTTAATTTCTTCTATTTTTTCGACTAATTTTTGATAATTCATTAAATCAATCTCCATCCCTTCTTTATCTTTATTTCTTTCTTTTTCTTTTATTTTTAATAACAAAGCATAAGATTTTTCATTTAAAATTTCTTCCTCCAAATTTAGTATAATTTCACTCATTTCTTTTTTTAAAACATTAATCTTACTACTATACCATTTTTCTGCCTCAAAAACCATGAATTCTTTGAAGGGTTCATATAAATTAAGGATTTTTTGGAATTCATCTTTTCCAATATTTTCCTCAAAAGATATTCTTAATTTATTTATTATGTCTTTCTCTTCTTGATTCTCACCATCCCAAAATATTATAGCAAACAATCTCTTTTCCAAATTATCACGACGAGAGTTATTGTCTTTAGTCTTTTCTTGTCTATCTATTAGGTTATTATTCAAACCTTGCTTTTTCTCATAATTTCTATAATCTTCGGTTATGGCCATCTCAGATATCCCAGTTTTATCATAAATTTCTTTTATATAATTTGATTTTTTTATTGAACTTTCCATCATTCTTAAATATGGAAATATTTTATCTATAATTTGTTTTCTTCTATACTCTTTGTCTTCAGATGATTCACATATTTTATCTAAATGAAAACTAATTATATCTATCTTGTTTTTAATAATTTGTTCCCATTTTTTATAATCTTCACTGATTATATCGGCAGGGTCTTTCCCTTTAGGGAAAATAGCAACTTTGACTTGCATGCCCAGAGAAATAGCAATCATCGCGGAACGATTCACTGCTCTAATACCAGCATCATCGCCATCATAAGCAAAAATTATATTTGAAGAAAGACGTTTAACTAAACCAAGATTATTTATTTTTAACTCATTATCAACAATTACATCTGTAAAAGCAGTTCCGGAAACAGCGACCGTATTTGTAAATCCAGCTTGGTGAGAAAGAATTAAGTCTATTTGTCCTTCAACGACAATACTATAATCACGAGTCCGTATAGAATTTTTTGCCTTATCTAATCCAAATAAAATATTTGATTTATTAAACAAGGGAGTATCGGGGCTATTAATATATTTAGCCTCCTCTATGGTCGAAACAATATCTTTATTTTTGAAAATCCGACCGGAAAAAGCAATCACCCTACCGCTTGAATCACTAATCGGAAACATTATTCGACTACGGAAGCGATCGTAGTATCTATTATCTTTTTTCTTAATTAAACCAACAGTTTCAATATCCTCTTTCTTAAATCCCTTGCTCACAAGGTGGTCAAGGACAGAAGTCCAAGCAAGTGGAGCAAAACCAATTCGGAAAGATTTGATAGATAAATCATTAAGGCCCCTCCCTAAAAGATAACTCCTCTCTTCTGAATTTAAAGCAAACATCTTTTCAAAATACATCGTTGCTTCTTCCATGATCTCATAATAAACACCAGTTTTATCTTTTGTCTTACTATGAAAAGTAGTCAAATCAACTCCAGCACGTTCTGCAAGAATTTTTAAAGCCCCAACAAAATCTGTCCCTTCAAAATGCTCAATAAAAGAAAATATATCTCCTTTAGCTCCACAGCCAAAACAATAATATATACCTCGCTCTGGAGAAACAGAAAAAGAAGGAGTCTTTTCATTATGAAAGGGACATTTAGCTTTGTAGTTTTTCCCAGCTTTCTCGATGGTCAAATAAGAAGAGACGACATCGACAATAGAAAGTCTTTCTTTAATTTTTAGAACCGTAGAGTTCATATTATTCTTTTGTAAAATATTAACCTGTATTAATTATTCTTGCTCTTCTTCATCTATTTCTACGCGCTTAACACCAAATCCAGTACCTGCTGGTATGAGATTACCAATAATGACATTTTCTTTGAGTCCTCTTAGGTTATCAATTCCACCACGAATAGCATTGTTGATAAGAACTCTATTGGTATTTTGAAAAGAAGCAGCTGACAACCAACTCTTAGTCGTTAGAGAAACTTCAGTAATTCCAAGAACAATAGTTGAGGCTTCGGCCTGTTTTCCCTTTTCTTCTTTTTCAATGCGAGTGTTCTCTTCTATCAATTCAATATTTTCGACTATTTCTCCTGGAGAGAAGGTCGTATCCCCTGCATCTTTTATTTTCTTTCTAGAAAACATTTGACGAATAATTATTTCAATATGCTTTCTTGATATTGAAGCACTTTGAAGATCATAAACTTTATTTATTTCATCAACAATATATTCTTCGGCAACTTCTTTACCTCCATATTTAACAATATCATTAATATTGGCTGAACCATCTGTAATCAAATTTCCCTTTTTAACTTTATCTCCAATCTTAAACAATACTTGACGACGAGGAGGAATTGCATACTCGACTTCATTGCCAGATTTACCACTAGCAGATATTTTATTGTCAGCTTTCAAATCAGAAAGTACTCGAACAATTTTTTCTTTACCATTATCTATAATATCAACTATTTCACCATCAGAAACTGAAACAATCGCTGGATTTTTAGGAATACGTCTTTCAAAAATTTCTTCAACACGAGGTAACCCCGTAGTAATATCAACTGTGGCTACTCCCCCAGCATGGAAAGTACGAAGAGTAAGCTGAGTTCCAGGTTCTCCGATTGCTTGAGCAGCAATAATCCCAACAGCTTGACCAAGTTCAATCATACAATTCCTACCCAAATCTAAACCATAACAATTCTGACAGATTCCATGAACAGTCTCACAGGAAAGAGGTGTTCGGACATAAGCTTCCTTTATACCAATTTTTTCTAAAAATCTTGAATCTTCTTTAGTTATCAAAGCTCCTTTTTTGAAAAGAATCTTACCCTCTTTATCTTTAAGATCAGAAAGAAGTACTCGGCCATTGATATATTTAGCGAATGAACCATCAACTTCAACAATTTTCTTACCATTCTTAGTTCCACAATCTGCTTCCGTGATCACAACATCTTGAGCCACATCAACTAGTCGTCTAGTTAAATACCCGGCTTTAGCGGTGTTAAGAGCAGTGTCGGCAGCACCTTTACGTGAACCGTGAGTCGTAATGAAATATTCAAGTGGTGATAATCCTTCAATGTATGAAGGAATAATTGGGAAGTCCAAAGTTTCTCCTGAAGTATTCACAATCAAACCTTTCATCCCACACATCTGAACTAATGAACCCATACTTCCTCTTGCTCCAGAAGTAATCAAATCATAAGTAGAACTTCTTGAATCTAGCGTACCCGGAATCATTTTCTCTATTTCTTTTTTAGCATGTTCCCAAATTTCTATGACTTTTTGATATTGCTCTTCTTCAGAAAGCAAACCTTCAGCAAACTGTTCCCGAACAATTTCTTCTTCTTTACGGAATTTAGTGACTACATCTTTCTTCCCTTCAGGAACTTTCAAATTATCAATACCCCAAGTAACTCCAGAATAAGTAGCGTAGTGATATCCAAAATCTTTAATTTTATCCAAAACTTTTGGAGTTTCGTCTATACCATAACGAACAATTAATTCATCAACAAGCAATGACATTCTTTTAATATTTACTTCTTCATTAATGAAAGGAAAATCATCCGGGAAAATACTATTGAAGAAAAGTTTTCCAACAGTCGTCTCAAAAGGTTTTCCTTCAAAAGAATCATATCGAGCCTTTTCACCTCCTAGAACTTTAATCTTAGCTCTAAAGGTTATAACTCCTAAATCAAAAGCCGTTATAGCTTGATTGGGACTAGCAAAAGACATTCCTTCTCCTTTTTCTTCATTAACTGATTTCGTCATCCAATAACAACCAAGGATTATGTCCATTTTAGGCATAACGATTGGTGAGCCATCTTGAGGTTTCAATAAATTTTTATTAGAAGCCATGTATTCTCGAGCTTCCATTTGTGCCATATCAGACAAAGGAACATAAACTGCCATTTGGTCTCCATCAAAGTCGGCATTAAATCCAGCACAAACGAGTGGATGTACTTGAATAGCATTCCCTTCAATTAAAATGGGATTAAAAGCTTGAATACCTAGTCGGTGAAGAGTTGGAGCACGATTTAGAAGAACGTATTTACCTCTAATTACTTCTTCCAGAATTGCCCAAACTTCAGGAATTCCTTCTTCAATCAAACGGTTAGCTCCACGAATATTGAAAGCTAATTCAGTCTCTAATACTTTAGAAATAACAAACGGTTTGAATAACTCGAGAGCCATATGTTTAGGCAAACCACATTGATTTAATTTAAGTCCTGGACCAACGACGATAACAGATCTTCCAGAATAATCAACGCGCTTACCAAGTAAGTTTTGACGGAATAATCCTTGTTTTGATTTTAAATTATCAGACAAAGATTTAAGAGCTCGTTTTTGAGAAGAAGATACAGCCTGAGAATCATTTTGTTTAGCAATTGAATTATCAATTAAAGCATCTACTGCTTCTTGCAAAATACGTTTCTCGTTACGAAGGATAACATCAGGAGCTCCAATTTCTTTTAATTTTTTCAAACGATTATTCCTATTTATAACTCGTCGATAAAGATCATTCAAATCAGAAGTAGCATGTCTGCCTCCATCAAGAGCCACCATTGGTCGAAGAGCCGGTGGGATAATCGGAATAACTGTCAAAAACATCCACTCTGGTCGTATTCCTGAATGAATCATTGATCTGATTAAAGACAATCTCTTTTCTAATTTTTCACGGTCAATAGTTGAAGCTTTAGGTATCATACTTTCCGTTTCTATTTTGAGTTTTCCTAAATCCATGTTCTTGAATAAGATAAAGATAGCTTCTGCTCCAATACTAGCCTCAAAACAACTTCCATACTTAAGACCAAAATGGTGATAAGCAATTTCATTTAAAACTTTACCCGGAACTATTTCATTTATTTCTTTTTTAGTACTTGAAAGTAATTCTTTTAATTTTTCTTTACCCTCATCGTCGTTAGTACTTTTAAGTTTTGCCTTAAATTCACTTTCAAGATTTTTAATTATTACATCTTTCTCTTCTTGATAAACATTGGTTATAATATAACCAGCAAAATATATTACTTTTTCTAAATCACTAACTGGAATATTGAGAAGAACCGACATCCGAGAAGGAACACCTCGCAAGAACCAGATATGAGCTACTGGACTTGAAAGTTCAATATGCCCCATTCTGTCTCGACGAACGATAGATCGAGTAACCTCAACTCCACATTTTTCACAAATAATATCTTTGTATCTTATTCTTCTATATTTACCACAATAACATTCATAATCTTTTTCAGGTCCAAATATTCTTTCATCAAAAAGACCACTTCTCTCAGATCGTCCAGTTCTATAGTTAATTGTTTCTGGCTTAGTGACTTCTCCATAAGACCATTCTTTAATAGTTTCCGGGGAAGCTAATTTAAGAATGATAGAGTCAAAATTTGTTGTATCAATTGTTTTCATAATTTAGATATTTTAAGCTATTAATCGTTCCTAAGTCTCTTAAGTTCAACATCAAGGGCAAGACCTCTAAGATAATTCAATAAGACATTAAATGAAGCCGGAACATTTGGCTCACCAATCGGACGGCCCTTAATAATAGCATCGAATGTTTGTGATCGACCTACGATATCATCAGATTTAATTGTTAACATTTCTCGTAAGGTATAAGCAGCTCCATGTCCTTCTAAAGCCCAAACTTCCATTTCTCCAAAACGCTGTCCGCCTCCTTGAGCTTTTCCTCCTAGTGGTTGTTGAGTTATTAATGAGTATGGTCCAATTGAACGCATGTGCAATTTATCCTCAACCATGTGATGAAGTTTCAACATATACATATAACCAATAGCAATATCTTGATCAAAAGCATCTCCTGTCCGTCCATCATACAAAGTTACCTTACCACTTTCAGTCAAACCTGCTTTGACAAGTTCTTCTTTAATTTCAGGAACAGTTGCTGAAGAAAACGGAGGAACAATCGCTTGGTAGCCAAGTGTATGCGCAGCATAACCCAAATGCATTTCAAGAATCTGTCCTAAGTTCATACGAGAAGGCACACCAAGTGGAGTCAAAATTATATCGATTGAAGTTCCATCCGCCATAAATGGCATTTCTTCTTCTGGTAAAATGACTGAGATAACTCCTTTGTTTCCATGGCGTCCAGCCAATTTATCTCCGACTGAAATATTTCTAATCTGAGCTATTTCAACAACGATTCTTTTAATTATTCCTGATTCAAGATTATGCCCTTGATCTCGAGAAAATATTTTAACTCCAATTATTCTCCCTTGTTTACCGTGCTCAAGTCGTAAAGAAGTATCTTTAACATCACGAGCTTTTTCTGTGAAAATCGAACGGAGTAACCTCTCTTCGGGAGTAAGTTCTGTTTCTCCCTTTGGAGTAATCTTACCAACTAAAATATCATTTTCTTTAACTTCTGCTCCAACAACGATTATTCCATCTTCATCTAAATCTTTTAATTTATTTTCTCCTACATTAGGAATATCGCGAGTCGTTATCTCAGGTCCTAATTTTGTATCTCGAACATTACAGATAAACTCAGTCACATAAATACTCGTAAATTTACTTTGCTTAACTAATTTCTCAGATAAAATGATAGCATCTTCATAGTTTGCTCCACCCCATGACATAAATCCAACAAGAACATTTTGTCCAAGAGCAATTTGTCCATGGTCGGTTGTACTAGTATCTGCTAAGATATGTCCTTTTTTAATCTTGTCTCCAACAGAAACACTTGGTCTCTGGTGGAACATTGAGAAATTATTTGTTCGAGAAAAGTTTATCAGTTTATATGTATGCTCCTTATCTTTATCGTCTTTGACTACAACTTTCTTAGCATCAACATAAGAAATAACTCCATTAACTTCAGAAATAATTAATCTACCAGAATCTCGGCTAGCAAGCTCTTCCATACCAGTAGCCACAAGGGGTGCTTCAGGAATGATACAAGGTAAAGCTTGTTTCTGCATATTACTTCCCATCAATGTTCGATGAGCATCATCATGTTCTAAGAAAGGAATCATCGAAGTAGCAATAGAGAAGGCTTGATTTGTAGCCACATCAATATAATCAATTTCCAATTTTGAGATTAAACCTGGTTTTGTTTTAAGCCTGGCTTCAACTCTATCTTCCTTTATATTTCCGTTCTGATCATAATCAATACCGGCATGAGCAATATTATATTTTTCTTCTTCTAAAGCATTTAAATAGACAACTTCAGATGTGATTTTGCCATTTTTGACTTTCACATAAGGAGTTTCTATTATTCCAAATTCATTTATCTTAGCATAAGTCGATAAATTCAAAATCAACCCAATGTTTGGACCTTCAGGTGTATGAATTGGACAAACACGACCATAGTGAGAAGTGTGGACATCACGAACTTCAAGTCCGGCTCTTTCCCTTGTTAATCCTCCTGGGCCTAGGGCTGACAATCTACGTAAGTGTTCTAATTCAGCCATGACATTCTCTTGGTTCATAAATTGAGACAATTGATTGGCTGTAAAAAATTCTTTTATTCTAGCTTGAAGTGGTCTTTGATTTATAATTTGAACTGGCAAAGTTGTCCCAACATCTATCGTTGACATTCTGTCTTGAACATTCCTTTTAATTTGAGACATTCCCATTCTAAATTTTTGTTGAATCATTTCTCCGACATAACGAACTCGACGTTGACCTAAATGATCAATATCATCAGCTTTAGAATGAATATCATTATTTAATAAAATTATATTATTAACAATCGCGACAATGTCCTCAGCCGAAATAACTCTTCTTTCCATTTCTTTATCATCCATACTTTTTTCAAAACGTTTATTAAAACGGAATCTACCAACTGGTGAAAGATCATATCTTTCACTTGAAAGTAATGCTTTAATAAAATCCCGAGCATTATCAGCTGTTGCTAAATCACCGTCACGAAGACGTTTATATATCTCAATAAATGAATCCGCTACATTTTTAGCTGGATCCTTCTCAAGAGAAATCTTAATAGCTTGAAGAGATTCTTCATTCTTAGTAAAAGCTTTTAGAATTGCTTCATCTTTCTCAATACCGAGAACTCGAATAAGTGAGGCTACTGAGAATTTTCTTTTTTTATCGATTCGAACATATATCGCTCCATCAGTATCCGACTCAATTTCAATCCAAACTCCTCGAGCTGGTATTATTTTAGCTCCAAAATATCTTTTATTTTTTAATTCTTGTTCCGTAAAAAAAACTCCGAACGATCTTGTCAATTGTGGAACAATAACTCTTTCAACTCCATTTATAATAAATGTTCCATGTTTGGTCATTAGAGGAACATCCGCCATGAAAATCTCTTGTTCTTTACTCGTTCCAATACTTTTATTTAATAATTTAACCCGAGCTTTAAGTCCACCTTCATAGGTCAATTTATTTATTTTAGTATATTCTTCATCAAATTTTGGTTCCCCAAGAGAAAAAGATGTGAAATCTAACTGAAATTTCTTTTCCGAATAATCATTTATCGGAGAAAATTCTTTGAAAACTTCTTTTAGACCACTTTCAATTAACCAATTAAAAGAAACTAATTGATTTTCTATTAAATTTGGAAACGGAACTAGCGGTTTTTTATAACGCGCAAAATATTTCTTCTCACGGATAGCTGTTTTTTTCATATAATTTAGCGAAATTATGTCACGCAATCGTCTTTTAGGCGCGACTTTTTAAAAACGAAAAAACACCAAGGTGACCAAACCTAGGATTATTTTTTATTTATAATTACTGGCAATGATATTTTTTAACAAAATAAAAGCATAAAAGCTTATAAAGTTTTACTCCAAACGAAGGAGCGATTGATTTGCCATAACTCAATCTATTCAATCTAAAAACTATACTATATTATTCTAATCTATTTGTCAAATAAAAAAGCCGCGAAATATTCCGCGACTATAATCCAAATATCCTTAATCATTTTCGCTCAATGCCGAGGAACCACTCATCCTCTTCAAGAACGGTATTTTGAGAAAACCAACCGTAGGTCACTTCCCCAGAGTTAAAAAATGCATAAGGGATTACGTGGCCAAAACCTTTTTTATACTTTAGGTTTTGATGCTCATCTAAACCTAAAACAAAAAAATGTCTTTTTAAATCTTTGCTGATTCCGTTTAGCAAACTTATTAAAGGAATCAACCCTATGGCGTTTGGTAACTCCATTTTTTTATCTTTTAAAAACGCGAGCGCCTCACCTGTGTCAACATGTATTTTTATATTTTTTTTATAAAAATAACACTTATCTCCATTTTTGGGAATATAGGTATTCCTAAAATCGGATATCCCACTGTTCCATCTTTTAGATGCTTTCAGTTGGAGTTTTTCTTTTGACAGAAAACTCTTAAATGTAATACTCATTATTTCCTCAAATTTTTCCATTTTAATTAGATTTATAAGATGAATAAAAAATTTTTAGTATTATAATTAAAAATTAGTTTTTAGTCAATACTCATTTTTTATTTTTGTAATTTTCTATGTCTTTATGATTACCTGAGAGTAGCACTTTAGGCACCCTATAATTCTTATTTTTATATTTAAGAATTTCTGGTCGAGTATAAACTTCACTAGAAGAGATTCTTTCTTCTTCTCTTGAATTAAAATTCCCAAGCACTCCTTCTACTTGCCTAGAAACTGAATCAATAACTACCATCGCAGGAATTTCTCCTCCTGTTAAAACATAATCCCCTATTGAGATTTTCTTTGTTTTTAGAATCTTATCGACTCGAGAGTCTATCCCTTCATATCTTCCACAAATTAAAATTATATCTGTATATTTTTTTGAAAAATTTTTAGCTTCTTTTGTCGTAAATTTTTCTGCCGATGGAATAAAATTTACAACAACTATTTTAGGAGAGCATAAATTTTGAAAAGATTTTTGAAGTCTGGCCCCTCGTCCTCCCTCGTCCGAGGACTTTAAAAATCTTTTCAAAATTGAAGTTTTGATACTTTCTACAGCTTTTATAATTGGCTCGGCTCGCATAACCATCCCTGGACCTCCCGCATAAGGCCTATCATCTACTTGGGCAGAAATATTACCGTCTGGCCAAACTTTTTTATATTTACCCGTCACAAATTTGCGTGGATTTAAAAAAGTTATTTTAATCTTTTTTTCTTTAATCGCCCTCCCTAAAATAGACTCTTTTAAATAAGAGTCAAACATCTCAGGGAACAAGGTTATAATATGGAAATTCATGTATATAATTAAGTAGTAAGTAGTAAGGTAGATAATTCTACTTATAAATACAGATTACAACAAAAAATATAATAAAACAAATACAAAAATGACTCCACCTTGGAGTCATTTTTGTATTTGTTTTATTTCATTTGCATTTTTCCTTTCTACATACTACTTTCTACCTACTACTTTTTCTATATTCCCTTCAAATCTTCCAACGCTGCATCAACTGATCTAGATGATGAAGACGAAGAATCCTTTTCTCTCTCTTCTGTAGAAGAAGCTACCGGGGATTCAATTCTTCCACCTTCTGGTTCATTAATCTTTAGATTAACTCTAGCATTATTCTTCATTCCAATAACTCGGAGAAGTGTCCTAATTGCTTTCGCTGTATTTCCTTGACGACCGATGATCTTGCCCATATCGGCACTATTCACCGTCATTGTGATAAGAACGCCCATCTCATCAACCGTTCGGTCGATCTTCACATCATCTGGATTATCAACCAATGCCTTAACTATATATTCTAAAAATGCTTTATCGTCTGCCATATATCTTATAGTATTATTCTTAATATCTTGCAGTGTATCGACTACAAACCTGCTTATGTAAGATTATATCATACAATTATTTATTTTTGCAATAAAATAAACCGCCTCTCGGGCGGTTTATTTTTAAGCTTTTTTAAGTTCTTTTTTAGGTTTAGTTGGGGATTTCTTTGATAAGACATTCTTCTTCTTTCCAGGAATTAATTTTTGATGGACTAGAAAATTATGAACCGTGTCTGAAACTTGAGCTCCCTTTGAAATCCAGTAAGAAATCCGATCTCCCTTAAACAAGATCTCTCCTTTCTTTACATTATAAGAACCTAGGATTTCTTTAAATCTACCGCTCTTGGTCGAATTCTTTGAATCAGTTAAAACAACCCTGAAAGCTGGATCATTTTTGCGGCCTACCCTTTGTAATCTTATTTTTAACATAAAAATATACTATCACAACATCAATAAATAATCAACATCAATAAAAAGGAATTATTAATATATTATGCTATAATCCAAAATATGAAAATCAAACAGAAAAAAATACCCCATACAAAATTTATAAATAAAATCGAGGGTATTATAAATATTTCCCATAAAGGAACAGGTTCAGTTAGATTAAACAATGAAAATAAAACGATAGAAATAGAGCACAGCTTCCTAAGAACTGCTTGTCATGGTGATACTGTGACTATTTTACTACATCCAAAGAAAAAAGATGGAATCATCCGAGGTGAGGTTATAAATATTCTCAATCGATCCAAGAAAGGTTATGCTGGAATACTAGAAAAAGAAAATGATACTTATTTCCTCATTCCTTCTGATTTAAAAATGTATTCTGACATCATTATTCCCCAAAATAAATTAAATGGAGCAAAAATAGGTCAAAAGATTTTTGTTAGAATTTCTGAATGGAAAGATGCTAAAAAGGCCCCCATCGGAGAAGTTGATAAAATATTAGGACTACCAATGGAACATAATGCTGAGATGGAAGCTATCGCCCTTGAAAAAGGCTTCAACTCAACCTTCCCTCCTTTAATTTTAAAAGAGGCTAAAAAAATATCTGAAGATAATATAAAAGAAAATGATTTAAAAAATAGACGCGATCTAAGGGAAACTACTACTTTTACTATTGATCCAGTTGACGCGAAAGACTTTGATGATGCTATCTCTTTTAAAAGACTTCCAAACGAACATTACGAAATTGGGATTCATATAGCTGATGTCTCCCATTATGTAAAATTAAAAACAGAATTAGATGGAGAAGCTCGAAAACGTGGAACGTCCGTATATTTAGTTGATAGGACTATTCCAATGCTACCAGAAGAACTCTCAAATGGAATTTGTAGTTTAAATGAAAAAGTTGACCGTCTAACATTTGGAGCTATATTTGAATTAGACAAAATGGGAACAATATACAATCAATGGTTTGGTAAAACTATAATCAACTCAAATAAAAGATTTACTTATGAAGAAGCTCAAGAAATCTTGGATAAAAAAAATGGAATTTTTTTTGAAGAGCTCAATATTTTAAATAATATTGCTAAAAAGTTATTGAAAAAACGTTTTGATGATGGAGCCATATCACTAGAACAAGATGAAGTAAAATTTAAATTAGATGAAAATGGAATTCCATTATCTGTCTTTACTAAAATCCGTGGTGATACAAATAAACTCATTGAAGAATTTATGCTTTTAGCCAATCGTCGAGTAGCCGAATTTATGTCGAGTAAGAAAAATGGAACACAAGGAGTATTCCTCTACCGAGTTCACGACCTTCCTAATAAAGAAAAAATTAAAGATCTGGCTGTATTTTTAAAAAGACTTGGTTATAAAGTCGCCTTAAAAAATGGAATAATCCCCTCAGAAGAAATCAATAGATTAATTACAAAGATAGAAAACAGTCCAATTAGAGATACAATATCAACCGCTATAATCAGAACAATGGCTAAAGCTATTTACTCAACAAAAAACATAGGTCATTATGGTTTGGGTTTTAAATATTATACTCATTTTACTTCCCCGATCAGACGATATCCAGACATCATTGTCCATCGGCTACTTTTAGATTTCTTAGAAAATAAAACAATCCCAAAAGAGAGATGGTTTGAATACGAACAGATGAGCCAAGAAGCATCGATCAGAGAGAAAGAGGCCTCAGAGGCCGAACGAGCTTCTATAAAATATAAACAAGTCGAATATATGTCAAAAAGAATAAATGAGAAATACGAAGGTATAATTACTGGTGTGACTGAATGGGGTTTATATGTAGAAGAACAAAAAACTAAATGTGAAGGAATGGTCAGGATGAGAGATTTAAAAGATGATTACTATATTTTTGACAAAGAAGGTTTAAGTATAAAAGGGAAAAGAACCCACAAGAGATATACTTTCGGCGACAAAGTTAAATTCACAGTTAAAAATGCTGATATGAATAAAAAAACAATTGATTATGAATTAAGATAATTTTATGATAAAAACAAATATCAAAATAATAATAATATCAATATTTATTTCTATTTTATTTTTTGGAACAAGCGTGTATTTATTAAGAAATTTCAATACTGCTAACATAAAAAACCAAACTGCCCAAGCTATAATTCCTGTTCAAGAAATTCCTATAGTAAAAAATACAACTATTTATTTTGTCGGAGATATGATGCTTACCCGTGGAGTAGAAAGCTCAGTCAAGAAAAATTTTGCTGGGGATTATAATAAATTATTTGAGAATGTTGCGGAATTAAAAAAGGCTGATATTTTATTTGGTAATTTAGAAGGTCCAGTCTCGAATAAAGGAAACAATGTCGGTAGTAAATATTCTTTTCGAATGGATCCGATAATTTTACCAATCCTAAAAGAAGCAGGTTTCGACATAGTCTCCTTTAATAATAATCATGTCGGAGACTGGAATATAGAAGCTTTCAAAGATACTATATCTAACTTAAAAGAAAATGGTATTTTAAAAATTGGGGCTGGCTTAAACAAAGAAGAAGCTAAAGAGCCAACAATTATAGAAAAAAATGGAACAAGATTTGGATTCTTAAGCTTTTCAGATGTTGGACCAGATTGGCTGAAAGCCACAGAAAATTCTCCTGGAATTCTTTTAGCCAAAGATCCTGATTTAGAAACAATTATTAGTCAAGCTAAGACAAAAGTTGATGTTCTTATCGTTTCATTTCATTTTGGAGAAGAGTATAAACTAGTCCACAATGATCATCAGGAAAATCTAGCTTACAAAGCCATCGACTCAGGGGCTGATATGATCATTGGTCATCATCCACATGTCATACAAGATATAGAAGAATATAAAGGAAAAACGATTGTTTATTCACTTGGAAATTTTATTTTTGATCAATACTTTTCAAAAGATACTATGAGAGGAATGCTTTTCGAAGCAACCTTTAATGGAAAGGATTTATTAAAAACCGAACAAAAAATAATTACTTTAAATAAAAACTATCAACCTGAAGGTATTTCTAGTCTGGCAGAAATTGAGGAAAAAGATGAAGAAAATAATACCACTTGCCTTAAGTCGTCTGAAAATTTCGATGATTTATTTTTATTAGATTTAGGACAAGAAGTTAAATTACCAAACATAAGCTATGTTCCAAAAAAATTAAGAGAATTAAATACTGAGTCGGGTACAAGAAAAGGGATTTGTCTTATTGATGAAGCTCGAAAATCTTTTGAAGATATGGTTCAAAAAGCCAAAGAAGATGGGTATACGATAAAAGCCACATCAGGATTTAGAAGTTATAATACTCAAAAAAATCTTTACAATAATGCTATGAAAATAGATGAAAAAAGAGCAAAAATTTCAATTGCCAAACCAGGACATTCAGAGCATCAACTTGGAACGGCTGTAGATATAACCAGCCCTAGTGTTAAGTATTCTTCAGCCACAAGTTCTTTTGATAATTCCCCGGAAGATTTATGGCTTCGAGATAATGCTTATTCATTTGGTTTTGTTCAAAGTTACCCTAAGGGCAAAGAAGAAACAACCGGATACAGATACGAATCATGGCATTATCGCTATGTTGGCCCAGATATTGCTCAAAAAATAAAAGAAAATAAATTAACAATCACTGAATTTTTAAATTAAAATTAAAAATGCCACCAAAACTTGGTGGCTAGTTTATTTTTGTCGAAGATTAGGGATCTTCTTTATTTTTTTTATCCCAATCGGGATTTTTTTCGTCGCTATAATAATAGCGATCGAAATAGTCAGGTTTTTTCTTCTTTTCTGCTAGATACATTACTAGCAAAGCGATAGCGATGCCTATAATCCACCAAAAGATATTGTTTCCGGTTTTTTCCTCGGGAACTTCTCCTCTGTCTTCAGACATATCGTGGTTACTTTCTGTATCAGAGAAAGCACTGTCTTTTACTTTCATGGAGTCAACAACTTTAGAGACTTCTCTCTCCAATGAATCTTTTAGCGACATAGATTTCTCAGGAAGAATATTCTTTTTTATTCTTTTTGGCAGAGCCGAGGAATTTTTCGCTGGTGAATCAATTTTCGCCAATTCTTTTTCTTTTAGATTAGAATCTACTACAAGCATTTCTCCGCTAAATAAATTAAGCGAACTAGAAGCATCCTCTAAAGAATTATTTCTATTTTCCAAAATTGAATCAACTCTAATCAAAAAGATTGAGTCCAAAATTATCTTTTTATTTTCAGAATCTAAAAAAGAAGATTCAAATAAAGATTCTGAGGAAGCTTTAATCGGTTTTATTTCAATTTTCTTTATTCCTTTTGAAAGAACTTTCCAACATGAAGACCCTTGTGGAATCTTAACCGAATAGATAGA
>Ga0335397_10000923_pt1 | contig 39982 bp, 44 predicted proteins | sample MAT04_FD_205740 | JGI IMG/M metagenome (GOLD analysis project Ga0335397, IMG submission 205740) | Freshwater microbial communities from Lake Fryxell liftoff mats and glacier meltwater in Antarctica - MAT-04 (spades assembly) (version 2) ... | reverse complement strand
CCGGGCTGCCGTCGGCGCGGGTAGCGGTGACGACCGTGACCCCCGTGGGACAGTGGCCGAGCACCTGACGGAAGAGCAAGGAGTCGATCAACATGGTCTGGACTGTAGACGAACACAGTTCTTCCTGACGCGGCGCTCACCTGGCCCCTTCTGGCCAAGTGTGGTGCATGCTCGGCCCGGTTGGTCTGCGTCCTCCCGAGGAGAGTGAGGAGGACGACCGCGGATGACGAAATCTTTGCAACGTTGTTACGACGTCCATCTGGTCCGAGGGAGCAACCCTCCAGCAGTAGTCTCGTTCTATGAGCCTGACGCTGGTGACGGGGTCGTCGGGCAATGTGGGAGGTCCGCTGCTCGACGCACTGCGAGCGCACGGCGCTGCAGCGATCGGCGCCCACCAGACCGCCACGCCCAGCGACGATCAATGCCGACTGCTCGACTTCCTTCAGCCTTCGACGTTCCCAACCGCGCTCGAAGGGGTCGATCGCGTCTTCCTGATGCGTCCGCCACCCATCAGCGACACGAAGCGCTACATCCGGCCGTTCATCACGGCAATGTCGAACGCGCACGTCGAGCACGTCGTGTTCTTGTCGCTGATGGGTGTCAATCGTGTGATGCCGCACTGGCAGATCGAACAGGACCTCCGCGAATCCGGACTGGGATGGACGATGCTGCGCCCCGCCTTCTTCGCACAGAACCTGGGTGCCGCCTACCTCACCGACATCCGCGATCACGACCGCATCAGGCTTGCGAGCGGCAACGGACGGACCAGCTTCATCGACACCCGCGACATCGCCGACGTCGCCGCGCTGGTACTCGCATCACCTCCAGAGCATCGCGGAAAGGCCTACACACTCACCGGGCCACAGGCGATCGGCTATCACGAGGTCGCGTCCCGACTGTCGGCGTCGCTTGCTCGCCCGATCTGCTACGAGCCCATCGGCCTGCTGCGCTACCGGAGGGAGCTACTCGCTGCAGGCTCACCGCCCGACTACGTTCGAGTGCAGTTGCTGATCAACATCATTGCGAAGCTCGGTCTCGCTGCGAAGGTCAACAACGAACTGCCCAGGCTGCTGCACCGCCCCAGTCGAACTCTCCAGACCTACATCGCCGACCATCGCGACCTCTTCAGTCGCTAGCCTCAGCGCCGGTCCCTGAGCCGTTTCCTCCATGTCCCGCCCAGATTCGTTCAGAACGCTTCACGAAGTGCGTCCGCGTGCCGTCGGCGCGGCCATGGCGAGGACGGCTTCGAACTCGCACCGCGCGACATCCCGATCGGTGTGTCGATCGTCTGCCCCGCATGGCGAGCACCCGGATTCTCGATGATGAACGCGGGACACGCCGTCAATTCGTCAGACGTCGTGCCGACCGACTCACGTGACAGCCTCATCGAATCGAAGAAGGGGACGGGTCTCCAACCATCAGTCGTGGCCGATCTCGTCCTCGAAGCGATCACGCACGGGACGAAGTACGTTCTCCCGAACGTACATCGTCATCCGCCGGGCAGAGCGGACAATCGGCGGTCAGGCACAGACCGCTCCATCGCCGGAGTGACGAAACGAACTTCTGCCCGACTGTCGGGCCTGCTCGACGACTGGCTGCGCGTCGCCATGACCGTTGCCGGCGTCCTGGCGGCCACCGAAGTAGCGGAAACCGGATCGCTCTCTCCAACCAAGAGAACGTCAGTCGAAACCGGAGCGATACTCCGATGCGGTGTGACCGGTGAGATCGCGAAACGCCGATCGGAACGCTGACAGCGACGAGTAGCCGACGTCCATCGCGATCCGGGTCACCGAGTGATCGGTGCCAGCCAACTGCTCGATCGCAGCCAGCACCCTGAGTCGCCGCAGCGCTGCGCGCCACGTCATGCCGAGTTCGTGTTCGAACCGGCGAGCGAGTGTCCGAGCCGCGACGCCGACCTCGGCGGCGACGTCGACGAATCGTGGGTCGCCGCCGAGCCGCTCGGTGGTGAGTGCGAGCGCTCGCCGCACCTCGTCGGACCGTCCGATCAGCATGTGCGCTGGACTGGGACGCTGGGAAAGTGCCCAGGTAGCCTTGGCCAGCGCACGGAACATCGAGTCGGCGTAGGCATCGAGCGACACCTGCCCGTCACCCCATTGCGAGCACTCCACAATCAGTGCCCGAGCCAGCGGGGTCAGATCGAAGACCGTCAAACTCGCCGGCGGTGGCGACACGAATTCGGTGCTGAACAGCACCGACGCAGTGGTCGCCGGCTGAGGAATCGTGACCTGGATCGCCACACCGGCAGCGATCAGCGCTGCCCGCGCTGGTGGCAGCGTCCGAACGGTCCCGTCGACCTCCAAACGCAATGCTCCACGCGACGCAGCCAGCAGGTAGTGCCGATCGACGCACAGCTGCTGGGCTGGCGCCCAACTCCGAAATCACGAACGAAGCTGAACGCAGCCGGGCGCATCTCAACCATTGTTGCCGTCAGCGAACCGTTTCGATCAACTCGACCAGGAAGCGACGGCTGGTCGGTGCCGCGAGCAGGATCGGTCGGAGGATCTCGCCGGACCGCTGGAAGGCATCAGAGGCAAGATAGCGATCGAACGACGCCTGGTCGGTCCACTCGTGGACCGACCGTGATCCCGCGTTCGTCACCGCGACCTGCGAAGACACGGAAGCCGATGCAGCCGGGCATTGCTACGACAACCGGTCGCTCACCATCGAGTTGAGCAATGGCGGCAGGTCGGTCGGCGGCAGAGGTGGACAGGTCAAGAAGGGCGATGAAGCCGGGAGTAGTCATGAACCCATGCTGCGACACCGCCGCGGATTCGGCTGCCGTCGAACGGACCGAAACACGCTCGCAACGGACAATACCATCAGCCCTGATCGGGCCGGCTTCTCGAAGGTCGCCGATGCGTTGCCAGCCGCATACGCTGCCGACGTTAGCGATTGATCAATCTCCGCAGGGCTTGATGGACACGCGGCCCCGCACTCGACGCGATTGTCGGCGCCCTCGCTGAACCGTCCTGAAACATCGCTTCCTACGGTTGGGGCGAACGTTCACTGACGTGGGCAAGGGATCGATTCGCTTGCGGTTCACGCTCCCGGAAAAGCATTGGTGAATCGTGACTGCTGATATCGGAATGCCGCTCCCACTGCTGCGATGGCGACGACGATCCCGCCGATCACACCGGCCGCCAGCGAGGCACCGAACCCGCCTGTCACGGCAAGACCAACCGACGCACCTGCCAGGACTGCGTTGACCGTGCCGATCATCATCGCCGTCGTCAAGAACGGTGCCAGCCGCGTATGCGCCAACGCAACCTCGGTCGTGTCGCGTCCGGCCACCTGGCCGGCCCCCGGAAAGAACTGTGCTGCGTCCTCGGTCAGTGTCGTGTAGTACGCCCGAATCGTGTTCACGCGCTCACTGGCGACGATTGCCTGGATGCTGGTGTCGATCAGGCGAGCAATCGTGAACCATCCAAGAATGAGCACAACCGGAAATGCAGCACCGACGAACGGCCCGAACCCTGCGGTGCCGGAAAGGAATCCGAGGGCGATCAGCGTTGACGAGAGCGACGTCATGTAGAGCGACGCTCGACCTGAGGCTTCTCCGATCGTCGAACTCGCAATGCCTTGCTGGACGGAGTGCTCGGTCACGAGCGCGGTCAACAGTGCACTCCGATCCTCAGGCATGTCGTCCACTCATGTTTCCGCCAGGAACGAGCTCGACCATCAACCGAGGCTCGATCCAGACATCCATCACACCCGCCCAGCGCCACCCCGAGGGACGCTCGACGCAAGCGCACATCTCTTCGATCTGCTCATCGGTGCGGTCGAGCACGATGTTCACATGCGACCCCCCGCCGATCGAACGACCGCCGGGCACCGCCGAGAACTGTGGGCGGGTGTCACCGGGCATGGGTGACAGTTCGACGTCTCGCGGATAGAACTCGACGAACTCGTCGCTCCAGCTGGTGCGTTCCGCATCGAGGAAGCAGACGAAGCCACCAGCGTGGGGAGGGAACGCGATGACCGTGCCGCCGAGCAGGGTGGCCAGCGTTGTCGCAGCCGTGAAAGGATCGTCGGCGTACAACGATGTGTGCCCGATGCGGGGGTGCGTAACGACCGAGTCAGGGGCCGGCGAGGTCGACTTCGTCGGTCCTGCCGCGTTCGTACTTGCCATCGTTTGTCTCCTACTCGCGTTCACAGGCTGCTTTGGCGGCCGTGTTCAGTGTCTCATACTCAATGGGGGTGAGACTTCCGAACCGCGTCGGCCCACCCGTGGCGACGCGGACCGGCATCGACGGTCGCTCCGACTCATGGAGGTGTTGGCGCAGCACCTCGACGGTCAACGGTTCGAAGGCGACTGCACGCCTACCCGCCTGGGTCTTGGGCGGCCGACGCCCGAGTTCTAGGGAAGCATCGAGATGAGTTCATTCAGTAGCCCGAAGAAGCCGTCGGCTTCGAGCGCCACGTCGCAGTTCGGAGCCACCCAGCAATTCCCCACCGGTCGTGCACCGATCGGCCGTGGCTGAGTCCCGGAGTGGTGTCGACATCGACCCTCATCGGCTCAACCACGAAGAGTTCTGGCCGCAGTAACCAGGCGACGGTGCATGGATCATGGAGCGCAGGCCCTTCGAATCCGTACCGCTCGCGATACACCACCGCGAAGTAGTCCGACATGTCGGCAAACACAGGTTCTGCTGAGTTGTCGATGCTTCTCAGAGCGGCGATTGGGGCGGGCGTCGCGATCACCTGGTGGGTGACGTTGAGTCCGAACATCACGGTTGGCACTCCAGATTTGAGGACGATCTGTGCGGCGTGCGGATCGCTCATCATGTTGAACTCTGCTGCGGGCGAGTCGTTGCCGTAGTCCGTCGAGCCGCCCATGAAGACGACCTGCTCGATGTTGCCGATCACGTCGGGCGCAAGCCTGAGCACCATGGCGAGATTCGTCAGCGGGCCAGTTGCGACGATCGGCCGTGGCTTGTCCACGGTGCGAAGGTGACTGATCAGGAACGACACGGCATCGGTCGGTTCCGTTGACCAACTCGGTTCTGGGATGCCTGGGGCCTCGAGTCCGCTGGCGCCGTGATAGTTCGCGGCGTTCACCGAGTCGGTCAGAAGGGCGCCGGCCCCCCCGGTAGACGGGTGAATCGGATCCGATCCATTGGAGAACTCGCAGCGTGTTGTTCGTGGTTTGGTCGAGACCAACGTTGCCGTACGTGGTGGTGACTGCCTCGATCACGACATCGGGGCTCGCGTGCGCCATCGCCAGGACAAACGCATCATCAATCCTTGGATGCAATCGAAGAGTACCGGCGATGCGGTGATCTCAGCATCGAACGCACCGTAGTCGCCCGCCGGTACGACGCACTCGATACCACGACGTGGAATTGCCCTTTTGCCCTATTGCCCACCAAGCCCGCAAAGCACTAGCGTTCGCCCGTCGAACGAATCGACGCTTGGACGGGGCGACATGATGACATCGCGACAGATCGCCGCCGGTGGGGAACGTCCGAGGCGAGGCGCCCGGTTACCTCGCGGCGTCATTGCATCTGTCGTCGGGTCGCTGATCATCCTCGCGATCCTCATGTTCTTGGCCTTTCGACTCATCCAGCGAACGGCGACGAGTGTGGCCCTGGATGACGCGGCGCAATTGGCGTCAGGGTCCGTCACCCTTGCATTGGCTCCATTCCTGACCGAAGACCTCGTCGCCTTGGATCCAGCGGCACAAACGGCGGTCAACGATGTCGGGGAGGCGCTGATGAGACAGGGCCCGATCACCCACATCAAGATCTGGTCGCTCGAAGGCACGGTTCTCTGGTCGGACGAGACCCCACTCATCGGCAAGACGTTCGAACTCGACGAATCCGAACGCGCCGTGTTCGGGTTGCCAGAGTTCACGGCCGAAGTCAGTAACCTCGACAAGATCGAGAACGGCTTGGAGCTGGCAAGTGGTTCCGATCGTCTGCTCGAGGTCTACGTCGGTAGCCGCACGGCGGCCGGAACCCCGCTGGTCGTCGAGGTCTACGCGCCGTACGAACTCGTCACCCAACGTGCCGAGATGCTCCGCCGGCAGTTCATGCCCTTGATGGCAGCAGCACTCATCGTGCTCGCCACCGCCCAGCTGCTCCTGGTGCTTTTCCTCGGACGGCGGTTGACACGTTTCGAGCGTCGACAATCGGAACTGCTCAAACGCCTGGTCGAGACGTCCGACGAGGAGCGCCGCCGAGTGGCGGCGCAGGTCCATGACGGTGTCGTGCAGGACCTCATCGGCATCTCTTTCGGTCTGGCCGCGCTGGCCGAGTCCGGCCCGAAAACGCTGCCCGTCGCTGCCGAGCGCAAGGAGCAACTGGCCGAGATGGCCTCGTCGACGAGAGCTGCGGTTGCATCGTTGCGCAGCCTGCTCGGAAGCATCTACCCGGTCGAAGTGCCTCCGGAAGGATGGGTCGCCGGGATCCAGGATCTCGTCGACATGCTCGGCCAACTGGGCGTGGACGTTCAACTCGACGTGGAAGGTGTCCGGTTGATTCCTATGGAGGAGTTACTCGTTCTCCGCGTCGCCAGGGAGGCGCTGCGCAATGTCGCTGCGCACGCGCACGCGTCGGAGGTCGTTGTACGACTCGCAGAGCGGAAGGGTCGAATCGTGTGCTCGGTCAGCGACGACGGCAGCGGCTTCGACCCGTCCTCCCGCGAGGACGGGCACATTGGTCTGCGTCTGATTCATGACATCATCCGGGATGCAGGTGGCCAGTTGAACATCGAGTCGACGCCGGCAGACGGGACGACACTGTCGTTCGAACTGGAGCTGGCGCATTGATCCGGGTCCTGATCGTCGATGACCACGCGATGGTGCGCCTCGGACTCGAACGCCTACTGGAGTCGTTCGACGACATCGAGGTGGTGGGCGCGGCCTCCCGCGGCGATGAGGCCATTCGCCTCGCGGGTGTCCTCTCGCCCCAGGTCGTCCTCATGGACATGGCCATGCCTGAGATGGACGGCATCGAGGCCACTCGGCGTCTGGTGGCCCAGAACCCCGAGGTCCTCGTGATCATCCTCAGCACCCACAACGACCCGAAGCAGGTCGCCGGCGCGCTCGACGCCGGCGCTCACGGCTACCTCCTCAAAGATGTCGAACCCGAAGTCCTGCGTGCCAGCATCCGGTCGGTGCTCGACGGCGGTGCACCGTTGAGTCCCACCGTCGCCGCTCATCTGTTGCGCGGCGGCAGGCATCACGACGCTGTGGCGGCGGAGTTGACCGGGCGCGAGCTCGATGTGTTGAGGCTCATCGTGGCCGGCAACCAGAACAAGCAGATCGGGCTCAAGCTCGGTATCAGCGAGAAGACGGTGAAGGCGCACTGCAGCCGTCTCTTCCAGCGCATCGGCGTCTCCGACCGCACTCAAGCGGCGGTGTGGGCCGAACGGAATCTGCCCGCTGCCAGCGATCAAGCCTGAACCGTCAACCAGAAGTGATCTTGACTTTCTTACTTGGACGCCCGTGGCGGTGGCGAAACCGTCGGCCGATCAGCTTCTTGACCTCGTCCGCCCACAGCACAACGCTGGCGAGTGAGAGGCACAGCACCCATTCGCCCATCGACATCGCAACGGTGTCGAAGGGCTCGTTGAAGAATGGCATCTGCACCACTGCGACCTGCAGACCTGCCGACAGCGCAATCGCTCCCCACAGGAAACGGTTCGTGAAGATGTGCCGAAATGCGCTGGCCGTGTCGGAGCGGGCGTTGAACGCGTTGAAGAGTTGGGCGAAGACCAGCGTGGTGAACGCCATGGTACGGGCTTGGACGATGTCGCCGGATCCGCCGAGGATTCCGCCGTCGAGGCCGAGGTCGAGGGCAGCGAGGGTGGCTGCCGCCATCACGGTGCCGACCCAGGCGATGCCGACCCACATGTCGAGATCGATGACCCGGTCGGTCACTCGCCGCGGCGGGCGGTCCATGACGTCGTCGGGGGGCAGGTCGAATGCCATTGCGAGGGCAGGTGCCGTGTCGGTGAGCAGGTTGATCCACAGGATCTGAGTCGCAAGCAATGGCACCGCGATCGTTGAACCAGCGGTGTCGAGCCCGAGGGCTTCGGCCAACACCACGCCGAAGAACATCGTGAGCACTTCGCCGATGTTCGACGACAGCAGGAAGCGCAGGAACTTGCGAATGTTGGCGAAGATCGAACGGCCTTCACGGATGGCCACGACGATCGTGGCGAAGTTGTCATCGGTGAGGATCATGTCGGCAGCCTCCTTCGTCACGTCCGTCCCCGTGACCCCCATCGCCACCCCGATGTCGGCTGCTTTCAACGCTGGCGCGTCATTCACCCCGTCGCCGGTCATCGCCACGATGTTTCCGCCGGCCTGCAACGCCGCAACGATGCGCAGCTTGTGCTCGGGAGCAACCCTCGAATACACCGAGACCGAGTGGGCGACGGCCACCAACTCTTTGTCGCTCAGCTCGTCGATGTTCGCAGCGCTCATGGTGCGAGCATCGGCCTCGATGATGCCCAGGTCGTGTGCGATTCGAACGGCTGTGCGCGGATGGTCGCCGGTGATCATGATGATCCGGATGCCCGCTGCATGGGCCTCTTCGATCGCGACTCGTGCCTCCGGTCGCGGCGGGTCGATGATGCCGACCATGCCGAGGTAGACCAACTCGTGCTCGATGAACTCGTTCTGGGCGGGTGGGTCCGTTTCCGGTATGGGTCGGTAGGCGACGGCCAGCGTCCGCAGTGCAAGATCCGCGAGACGGTCAACCGTCGCAAGGACAGCAGATCGCCACTCGGGCGTGAGCGGTTCGATGGCGCCCTTGACTCGAATATGTGTGCAGCGGGTCAGCAACACGTCGGGCGCGCCTTTGGTGACGACTGCGATCCGCCCTTCCCGCTCGACGTCGGCTTCGAGGGTTGTCATCAACTTCCGTTCGGAGGTGAACGGCAGCTCGCCCACACGCTCGAAGCGGGCCTTCCTGTCCTGCGCCAAACCGGTGATCTTCGCCTCGGCAACGAGGAACGCGGCCTCCGTCGGATCGCCCTGGATCGTCCAGATCCCGCCATCCTCACGGAAACTGGCGTCATTGGCCAGGCTGCCCCCACCGACGACGTAGCGGACCTCTTCCAAGAGTTCCGTGTCGTCGAGCAGTCGACCGTCGACTTGCAGCTCCCCGTCGGGGTGATAGCCGGAGCCGGTGATCTCGACCTCTCCGGACGCCGTCACGACCTTCACGATCGTCATCTCGTTGCGCGTCAGCGTTCCCGTCTTGTCAGAACACACCACCGATGCCGAGCCCAACGTCTCCACCGACGACAGCTTCTTGACGATCGCATGCCTGCGTGCCATGCGCTGCACACCGAGCGCGAGCACCACCGACAGCACGGCCGGCAGTCCCTCCGGTACTGCAGCCACCGCGAGCGACACTCCGACGAGCAGGACATCGATCAGGTCTGTAGCGTTCTGGATGTCGCTCGTCAGCAGGATCGCTGCAACCACGACGACCGCGATAACCACGACCGCGATGCCCAGCACCCGCCCGATCCTGTCGATCTCACGTTGCAACGGCGTGTCGTGTTCGTCGGTGTTACCGAGCAGTCGCGCAACCTGCCCCATCTGAGTGTCCATGCCTGTCGCCGTGACCAGCGCCCGACCCCGACCGCGCGTCACCGCGGTGCCACCGAACACCATGTTGACTCGGTCCCCCAAGCCCATTGGCCCGGCGAGCGTTGCAACGTCCTTCAGCACGGCTTCGCTCTCGCCGGTCAGCGATGCTTCGGCGACCTTCAGCGATGCCGCCTCCACCAGACGCGCATCGGCACTGACAGCGTCGCCCTCGGCCAACGTCAAGACATCGCCGCGAACCACCTCGGCGGCCGGCACGCGCGTTTCGCGCCCGTCGCGCAGGACACCCGCCGTTGCCGCTGCCATCCGCTGTAGTGCAGCCACGGCGTGCTCGGCTCTGGCCTGTTGCCAATAGCCCAGTACGGCATTCAAGATGACGATCACCAGGATGACGATCACCTCGAAGGGCACACCCTCGTGCCCATCCAGCAGCCACGCGACGAACGACACCACCACGGCTACCAACAGCAGATAGATCAACGGATCGTCGAACTGACGAAACAGCTTCCGCCAAGCCGACACCTGCTCGGCAGCATCGAGCACGTTGGGGCCATCGCGTTCGAGCCGCGCCGCCGCCTCCGCGGAACTCAGCCCGATCGCCAGCTCGACGTCGAGCTCGTCGGCGACTTCGGACGAGTCACGCTGCCACGCCGGCGGCGTGGTTGCAGATGGGGTCGCGGCATCCATCGTGCAGCGACCATAGCCCGCTTCGAAGGCGGCCAGGTCAGGACCGACCGTTGGCCGCGCCGCAGATCATCACCGATGCTGCAACAGGTGGTTCGTTTGGCGCGCCGCAGGCGCCAGCGGGTAGCTTGCAACTAGTGGAGCACCCTGTCGATGTCGCCGGTTTTCTTGTTGCCCGACGGGCGTCGATCCTCGAGCGAGCCGCCACCGAAGTGGCACAGCGGCGGCTGCCGCACTATGAGGCTGCCGGTCCCGACGAGGTCGCGATGCGGTTGGCGGCGATGTTCGACGCCGTGGTCGAAGCAGCGACCGAGCGGAACCTCGAGCATGCCCTCACCCATGCCGACACCATCGCGAGCGCGCGGCAGCAGACCGGGCACGACCTCGGCGAGCTCCAGCAGGCGATCAACTCGCTCGAAGAGCAGATCTGGAGTGCGGTGGTCGACGACGCCCCGGTCAACGAACAGGGTTACATCCTGGGCGTGACCTCGACGGTGCTCGGAGCGATCAAGGACCGGCTGGCATGCAACTACGTGTCACGCGCCGCCGCCAAGCCGATGCACACCCTGCGCATCGAGGAGCTCTTCCTCGGAACCGAGTCCGGCCAGGCCTGAACGGTCGCCCTGCTCGAACGAGCGGCAGTGCAACAAGGTATCGAGGTCACCGGCGGCGGGTTCGCTTGGCCCTGCGCGCCACCATCGCTTCCGCCACGGACAGCGTCGGCGGCCAGTCGGGCCTGTCGATCACCGCAACATGTCGTGCGAACCGATGCACTGCCTCGGTCAGCCGACGTCGGTCGACCACCACGACCACACGGATCCACCCGTTGCCCGGACGCAGCACCACGAAGACCGCCAGGGCGGTCCAGGCAAGCGCACAACTGATCGAGGCGATGCAACTGCGCACGCCGAAGCAAAGGACATAGGCGTCGCCGCCGAAGGACATTCGCTGGCACCTGCCCCTCCCGGGATCCTCACGACTGCCATTGGGGGCCGACCGGCCCGAGGGTGGCCCACGAGTCATCAGTACCAAGGTCGAATGCTTCGCCGCCGCCGATCACGCATCCGGACCCACAACGAAGAACCGAGACGACGGTTGCGGTCCCGCCGTTGATCACCGGTTCGGCCAGCGTGAGCAGTGCGGGCAGAGGTTGTTCGTCCCAAGTCCCGGTTGGTTCGGTCGGTACGTCGGCAGGGTCGGCCACCCATTTCACGGTGATCGGTCCAAGCACCGTCTCGATCGCGTGACGAACGTCGTCGGGGACCGACACCGGTCCAGCCGTTGCCTCGAGCATGCCGTCATCAGTCGCGACGCCGTAGGTGTCGAGGATCGCGACCGACGAGAACACGTTCGGCGTGTCGAAACCGTTGGCCATCCGAATCCTGTGATCTGCTGCGGTCGCCAACAGTGCAGCGACGGTGCCGGTGCCCGCGGCAGGTTCGGGGGCAGCGTTCCGCAGGATCAGTCCCGAGTCGGTGATGTCGGTCGGCAACAGCTTCAGCTGACCATCGCGCACATCCCACGACAGCGGATGACTGAAGAGTTCCAGAAGGTCTCGTTCGACGTCGGCCGCTCGATCGTCACACGTGCCGGTCGGCGTCAACGTCAGTTCACTGAGAACGAGTGTGGTGCCGAACGTGGAATCGAATGCAAACGTGACGAGCGCAGATGCGTGGCTGCAACCGGTCTCGATCTGCATCGTCTGGCCGCCCCGGAACCCGATGCCTGCGGCAAGGTCGTCCGGCACCGGCCGGAGTGCCCCTACGGTGATGAAGTGCTCGGCGATCCAATCGCCGACGAGCTGGTCGAGCGCGACCGCAGTCGAGTTCTCGGGGGACTGCGCACCGGTCGTCGTACTGTGCGAACTGCCGCAAGCCGACGCGAGCGCAGTGGCCAACACCACCAGGGATGCCGACAAAACGGCGGTGCGTCGACGACGCGTGCGTGTGGTTTTCATGATTCGAGTAGACCACTACCACTCGATGACGGCATGAGTACCCGTTGCTCATTCCGGGCCGGCAGGGCTACTGACCGACGAGTTCGACATTGGCCATCGCTTCACCCTGGCGAGTTGTTTGCATCGCATCGAGCCATGCTTGCCGGCTGGACTGGGCGCCATCCGTGTGGCGGCTCGGTCAACCGATCGAGATGTAGCGACCGCCCCGTGGTCGCTTAAGGATCGTTCCTACTGAGCGCGTGGGCAACGAGGGCGCTGGCGTGACCGTGGCCGTGGCCGATGCCGTGGTCTGCTTTGAGCCAGTCAACGAGTTCCGCATGTTTGGTGAGTACGAGGCTGGCCCGCATACTTCATCCTTCGAAACCGGGGTCGGGGTGCGGGTCGATCATCGGTAGCTGGCCGCTGGTGATCCGTTGGTAGAACACTGCGTCGATGGGCACATCTTGGGTGAATGCGTAGTTCATGCCGACTCCCATTTGATCCGTGGTGGCTCCGGATGAAAGAACCACGCTGTGAACGGCCGGGCCGACAAACGCTCATATGACACTTCGAACCGTCAGGATCAGTCAGCACGAACTCGGCGGCGGATCGTCGACGCCGCGCAGGATCTGATCGTGGAGCATGGCTACCGTGCGACGACAGTGGCAGCTGTCGCTCGCGTTGCGCACGTGCACATCGACACCGTGTACCAGCTGGTGGGTCGCAAGCCGCAGTTGATCACCGAACTCGTCGAGCAGGCGCTCTCGGGCACCGACCACGCAGTTGCTGGCGCAGATCGCGATCACGTCACTGCGATGCGGGCGACCCCTCACGCCGCCGACAAGTCGCGGATCTATGCAGCAGCGATGAGCAAAACTCAGGAGCGTCTCGCGCCGCTGTTCCTGGCCCGGCGCGATGCGTCCACGACCGACGACGAGGCGCGGATGATCTGGCGGCAGATCAGCGATCGCCGGGCGTTGAACATGCGTCGACTCGTCGGTGACCTCGCGGAGACCGGGGAGCTGCGAGGGGGCTTGACGATCGACGACGCGGCCGACACGGTCTGGGCCACCAACAGTCCCGAGCTCTACGTGCTGCTGACCGCCGAGCGCGGATGGACGGCCGAGCGATACGAGCAATGGCTGACCGACAGTTGGACCCTCCTTCTCCTCGCCCGCGGCAACGGGTCCACAACGAAACGCAGGGCGACGTGGAGCCCGAGTGAGCACGTGTGCGGCCGACGTGGCCCGGGCATGCGTCGATCGCTCGATGCTGATTCCCTGCTGGCAGCGAGGTCAACAGGCGTTCCCTATGTGTGGGAGGCGTAGCGGCGCAGGATGCGGCGGCCGAGGGAAGTCTTGTGCACCTCGTCGGCCCCGTCGTAGATCCGGGCAGCACGCTCGTGGCGATACCAATACGAAAGCACCGTGTCATCGGTGACCCCCAGTGCCCCGTGCACCTGGATAGCGGTGTCAACCGCCTTCAGCATCGTGTTGGCCACCGAGAACTTGATCGCGGCGATCTCGTCACGAGCCGACCTGGCGCCGTGCTGATCGATCATCCACGCGGCATGCAGTGTCTGGAGCCGGGCACCGCGAATCTCAGCGTCGAGTTCGGCAACCCAGTGCTGGATCACCTGACGGTCGGCCAGTGTCTCGCCGTTGGGGTCGATGACCCGCGCGTTGGCCCGTTCGCACATCAGGTCGAACGCCCGGCCGGCGATTCCCAGCCAACGCATGCAGTGATGGATCCGACCCGGTCCGAGCCGTTCCTGGGCGATCGTGAAGCCACCGCCACGCTGGCCGAGCAGATTGCTCGTCGGCACACGACATCCCTGGTAGATCACCTCACCGTGGCTCGCGTGGCCCGACCCGACATCACCCATCACGCTGATGTTGCGCACCAGATTGAACCCAGGTGTGTCAGTCGGAACGATGATCGTGCTGCTACGCGCGTACGGAGGAGCATCCGGGTCTGTCACCGCCATGACGATCGCAAAGTCGGCACCGTCGGCAGAGCTGGTGAACCATTTCTGGCCATTGATCACGAACTCGTTGCCGTCCTCGACCGCAGTGGTTTGGAGGAGCAGTGGGTTCGACCCAGCCGTTTCCGGCTCGGTCATCGAGAAGCAGCTGCGAATCTCCCCGGCCACCAGCGGACGCAGATAGCGCTCCCGTTGTTCCTCGGTGGCGTGCATATGGAGGATTTCGATGTTGCCGGCGTCGGGGGCCTGCGTGCCGAACACGACATGGCCGAGTGGGCTGCGACCGAGTGCCTCGCTGAGCAGGCCGTGGTCGACCATGTTCAGTCCGAGGCCGCCGAACTCCACCGGGTGGTTCGGGGCCCAGACCCCCATCTGACGCACCTTGCCCTGCAACTCGCGCACACGCTGATCGAGCACGACCGCATCACCGTGGAGCATCTCGCCTTCGATGGGGATCACCTCGCGATTCATGAAGTCGCCGACCATCTCGAGAATGGTCGTCATCTGCTCGGAAGTCTCGAAGTCCATTTGTGCTCCCCACGCCTGACTCGTTGTTCTCACCAAGACGCGGAGCCGATCCTGGCACGATTCGATCCGCCCCCGACCGGGACTATGGTCCCGAAGTTGAAATCCGTATGGACCGATCACACCGAGGCGCGATCGCCCAGCGCGGGATACCATCGCCGGGTGTAGCCGGGGTCGTCGCGGAGAATCGTCGCCAGCAAACTCGGTGCGAGCCTGGCACGAGTGGCTTTTCGGCCGACTCGATGTCGCCACGAAGCTGGTCGACGACGCGCTGGGATGGATGGACGAACACTTTGGCCCGCACCACCTCGCCTTCGACACACTCATCACCGCCGGCTGGTGCCATCTGAGCAACGGCGAGTTGACCGAGGCCGCCAGCCTGGCCCGGCGCGCACAGAGCGACGCTGCCATTCTCGACGGCAAGTGGGATCATCTTCAGGCTGGCTACCTCGCGGCGCGCCTGGCACTGGTGACAGATGATCCTGATCACGCGTTGCGCGAGATCGAGGACCTCCGCTCACGAGTTGCGTTCGAAACATGTCGGCCATACGCCGATCGAATTCTCGGACTCGAGATAGAAGCACTCGCCTCTGCCGGAGGGCAGCCAAGTAACCTTGCACCGTTGATCAACGCGCTGCAACCAGGACCGCGAGCACGGATCCTGCGTGCCAGGTTCGTCACCAGCAAACTGCTCGACATAGAAGCCGACCTGGCCGATAGCGGCACGTGGCCGATCGCTGAACAACTTCACGTCGGGCTGCTGCTGGCGATGAGAGCGGTCAGCGGGTTCGATCGACGACCCGGTTCAACTGACCGACCGCGAGGCGAGCCTGCTCGCGATGCTGCCCACCCATCTCTCCTACGCCGAGATGGGCGAGCAGTTGTACCTGTCTGTGAACACGATCAAGACCAACCTGAAGTCGTTGTACCGCAAGCTGGGCGCCAATACGCGAGCGCAGGCCGTTTAACTCGCGCAACAACGAGGAGTGCGCTGGACCCGACGTTGACGTCGCACCCTGGGCGCGTGTAGTTCAGGCGATCGCCATTGCGTGGAGTTCGACTGCCATGCCCGGAAGGGCGAGACGGGTCACGCCGACAAGCGTTGCCGGCGGTGCCGCGTTCGCCGCACGGAGCCGTTCGACGACCGTGTCGTAGACCGCGAGGGTCGCGTCGACGTCGGTCGCGTAGATCGTGAGTTGGGCCAGGTCGGCCAGCGTCATTCCCGCCTGCTGGACCACGCCGGGCGACGTTGCCGACAGCCAGTGCCAGCTGGGCAACGAGATCCCCTTGGTGGACCAGGTTGCCGTCGTCATCGACCGATCCTTGACCGGCGATGGTCAGGAAGCGGGTGGGGTTGGTGCGCACCTGGCCGTCGTCGTAGCCGAAGTAGGTGGACCAGGAGGTCGGGTTGATCGGCTCGACTGAGCACGACGGGGTGGTGGTGATGTTGGTAAGAGTTGTCATACGGTCCACAGTGCACTCGACGCCCACGGGCGACCATCCCGCCTTCCTGGGTGATTCCGAGCCCTCGTCGCTGGGGGTCCGTCACCACCAGACATCTGGGGTCCGCGGTGTGGGTAGAGCGTCCGGCATGAAGTGCCAGTTCGCCACCGCCGACGCGAGCCGAACTGCGCCGGACGAGGCATCGGCGACAGAACTCGGTATGATGCCCGAAACGACAAACGCCACGGTGGTTGTGTTGCCTTACCGGAACGAGAAGTGTCCGGCGGCGCCCGCGAGGGAACAACCTGCGAAGCAATGTCGGGTGGCCAGGGACGAGAAGCGCCCGAACCGCCCCGCCCACATCTAGGGCGAATGGTGTAATGCCTGATCGTGTTGGGCCGGACGTAACCAACCGGCCCAACATTCGATTCGGCAAATAGCCAAGGGTGACGTTGTTGCTGTGACGCAGCTGCCGACGTCAGGTCTGACTGTTTTTACAGGTTCTCCGCCTCAGCTCTCCTCGGCGCGTCGCAGAGTGTCGCCGCCCTTGCGGTTGCTGAGCTTTCCGAACCGGGTGTCAAGCACGCTCGTGAGCTTGCGCAGCGCCCCGCTGCATGCGTCTTCGACGGTGGCGCCGTGGTCGGTCACAGCGACCGGCTGCAGCCCAGCCGGCCGGGCCTCGATCATGCACCGCTTATCAGCAGTGCCCCCCTTGTCAGCGTTCTCGTCGCTCAAGTGGACTTCCACACGGGTGAGCTGATCAGCGAAACGTGACAGCGTCGCGGTCACTTCAGCGACGACTTGGCTGGTGAGCTGTTCGCTTCCTTCGATGTTGTGATCGGTACTGACCTCGACCTGCATGACGACCTCCACGCCGCGACAACCACGGCTTCGGCTGAGCGACGCGAGCGGCGCTCAGAGCATGTTGATGACGCGCTACCAAGGTCCGGGGCACCGCTGCCGAGACGATCGCCGCCCTACAAGGGGAAGATCCGCTCGGTGATCTGACCCTACCTGACCGTCGACCGAAGCTGGCCAAACCTGACGTTCGACAGGCGCCATGTCGGTACAGTGCAATCAAACCAATACCTCAAGCGGCCGTCGGCATCAGCCGATTGAAGATGTGAGTGACTTGCGCACTTCATCCGCGCCGCAGCCGCTGGCATCGATCCATCCTGGTTCGTTGTACCCAAAGGGGCAGCCGTGACAACAAGGTCGATTTTGAGCCTGAGGCCCAACGGCGCGCGTCGCAATCCCACTGACCGACCTGAACGAGGTTTCACACTCGTCGAGATCATCACTGCGGTCGTCCTCATCGGGATTCTCTCCGTCGCCGTCGTGCTCGGCATCAGCAATCTCACGTCCAAAGGGGGCACCGCGGCCTGCACCACCTCACTCGACGCGGCCCGCACCGGCAGCAATGTCTACTTCGCCGGGGCGAACGTGTTTCCGACCACGCTCCTGCAGATGACCTCGGCCGCGGCGCCCAGCGTGCAACTGGCGTCCGGCGTGACGTTGGATCCCACCGGAATGCGCGCCATCGGCAACGGCTGGACGCTCACGATGACGCCCGGCGTCGGGGCCGCCGCCCCGACATTTGCTTGTTCGAACACAGCGTCGACGCCAGGGACGAGCAACCCGGCACCGACATCCGCTGCCGTCACGACGACAATCACGCCAACGACGATCACGCCGACGACGACCTCGCTCGGGGGGACCGCTGCGTGCCCGGGCACCTACCCAGGCGTCGTGGGCGAGTACTACGCGAACCAGTTTCTGACGGGGGCACCGGCGATGTGCCGCGACGACCAGGCGATCGCCTTCAACTGGGGTAACGCCGGCCCTGGCGGCGGACTTCCGATCTTCAGATTCTCGGCTCGCTGGACCCAAAACGTTGTGTTCATCTCGGGAGCACACACCTTCACACTCACGTCGGACGACGGCTCACGGCTGTTCGTGGACGGCACGCAGGTCATCGACTGGTGGAGTGACCACACCTACACCTCCAAAACAGTGACGATGACACTCGCTGCCGGCCCACACACGATCGTGGTCGAGTACTACCAGTACTACGGTGCCGCCCAGATCGCATTGACCTGGACCTGAGGTCCAGGTCAGCCGAGAACTGGTCTCAAGCTGGCGGAGTGATCACGAGTGTGGCCCTGGCCGTCGCAACCTGATCGAAGTACTCCATCACGATGGTGTGAGCCCCGGCGGTGAGCGGGATGGCCACCGCGGGCGGTACGGTCGGATATGCGTGCTCGAGCCACCTGTCGAGGACGAGGATGCCGTCGATATAGAGGCGGCTGCCGTCGTCGGACCCCATGGTGAACGTGAAAATCCCGGCGGCGAACGTTTGAGTTCTGGTCCACCTGATCGAGAACGCGTCGATCGGCAAGAACCCTGCCAAGGGCGACGTCCAACCCCAGGCGAAGTTGATGGTTGCGTCGTCGCGACACAGTGCAGGGGGTCCCGACAAGGTCGCGGTGCCGTAGTAGTCGCCCCGCCACCCGGTGAACGTGGCTGGGCACACCACGGTGGCAGGGGCAATCACGAGGGGGAAGGTCTTGGTCAACGATCCGCCAGCGGCGTCGGTCGCGCTCACCGTTACCGTGAACGCTCCTGCAGACGTCGGGGTGCCATAGAGCGTGCCACTGGTCAGCCCCATCGACAGTCCGTACGGCTGACCGCTCATCGACCACGTGTACGGCGGGTTGCCGAGTGTCGCCGACATGTAGACCTGCGCGTACGCCACCCCGACCTGTCCGCTGTGCAGTGATGGCCAGTTGGCCTTGAGCGTGCTGACGCCGGCCGTCGCACATGTGAACACCGGGGGCACGGTGGTCGTGCCTGGGGTCATCGTGAGAGTCCAACCACCACCGCTCGACGTCGCGACCAACCCCGAGACCGTGACGCTCGCCGGCATCGTCAGCGCAGCGGGAACGGCGGTGGCGCCGAAACCGGTCGCAGTCACCATCGAGTCGAAGTCACTGGGATAGCCGGCGTGCGAAACCAGGTACACCGCTGACGCGGCCCTCGATGCGTCTGCAGACGCGGCGCAGGAAGCACCAGACCCCTTTCCCACCAGTCCGCTGATCCCGAGCACGGCAACCGCCGACAGAACACCGATGAGAACGATCACCACGAGAATCTCGACGAGCGTGAACCCAGGATCACTCCACCGCAGCTCAGTACGGCGGCCGAGCGCAGCATCGGGACCGGACGACTTCGGCATCACGACCAGGTGAGGACTGCGCGGGCGTCGCCAGAACGCTCGTAGTACTCGACCATGATGGTGTGTGATCCGGAAGACATCTTGATCTTGACCGAGGGCGGCTGCGACGGGTACGGCTGGTCGAACCATTGGTCGAGCACCAGAACGCCATCGATGTAGAGGCGTCCGCCGTCGTCGGAGCCGAGCGAGAACGTGTAATTGCCTTTGGAGAAGGACAGGGTGCGCGTCCAGCGCACCGAGAAGTCGTCGACCGGCATCTCGGCAACAGGAGCGTCTTGGCCCCAGTCGAAGTCGACGGTCTCATCATTTCGGCACAGCGTCGGCGTGCCGGTGAGATCGACCGTGCTGTAGTACGTGCCGAGCCAACCCGTGCCATTTGTGGTGCAGGGTGACGTCCAGGACAGGGTCGCCCGTGCCGCACCGCCGCGCTCGTAGAACTCGAGGACGATCACGTGGTCGCCCGCAGTCAGGGGGACCGAAACGGTCGGTACAGGCGAGGGGTACGACTGGTCCGACCACCGGTCGAACACCATGACACCATCCACGTAGAGACGGGCACCGTCGTCGCTGCCAACGCTGAAGACGTACGTGCCACGGATGAAGGTCACCTTCCGCGTCCAGCGGACAGAGAAGTTGTCGGCCGGCATTCCGGCGGCCGGCGCACCGCTTCCCCAGTTGAATGCGATGTTCGCGTCGTCGCGGCACAGCGTGGCTGGCGCAGTCAACGTCTTGTTCGAGAAGTACTCGCCTTGCCATCCGGCAGCCGGCACATCGCAACCCGGCGGTACCACCACGGCGGTGTCTATCTGCAGCGAGTACGCCTGCTGCGTGCTACGACCGGCCGAATCAGTGACCGTCACGACGACATTGAACATGCCCGCGACGCTTGGCGTGCCGCTGATCGTCCCGGTCGTCGCGCCGACCGACAGCCCGGCCGGCAGGCCAGCCGCCGTCCATGCGTACGGAGGCGAACCTCCGGTGGCGGTCGCGGTGGTCGCGGTGTACGCGGCACCCACCTTGCCGACGGGAAGTGTGAGCGGGCCGGAGATGGTCAGCTTGGGCACGATCGAGATCGTGTGGTCGCTCGACGTCGCCGACCGAGTGCCGTCGAACGTGGTGATGATGACGGCGAACGAGCCCGCTGTGGTCGAGGTACCTGAGATGACTCCGGTCGAAGAGTTCATGCTGAGGCCGGCGGGCAGGCCGCTCGCCACCCAGGTCCGACCTGAGCTCGTGCCACCTGTAGTCGTCACGGTGGCGCTGTAGGCCACAGCGACCTCACCTGTCGGCAAGGTAGCTGGGCTGGTCGATTGGATCGGGATCGGCAGGCCCAGCCGAACACCGCCCGCACCGGAGATGGTGGCTCGCCTGGTGACGAGACCGCCCAGATTCACCGCCAACCCTCCAGAGATCTGCACCACCGATCGCGGCGTGTAGACGATGCCACGCAACGAGCTCGCACGCGGGCCCCCGGCCAAGGTGACGGTCTGGGTCGTGGGAATCCAGACCAGCACGTTGGAGTAGGCACCAGAGTTCGGTGCGGAGACATCGACGTTTGCGCCAACGGCAATCGAAAGGGTTCCGCCCGGGATGTAGAAGAAGACGTTCGTGCCGGTCGTGGTGCCGGCATTGATCGCGAGACCAGCACAGAAGACGTAGCGGCCCGGCATGAATGCCGTCGAGGCAGTGAGCGTGACCTGCTGCGGATAGACGACGACGGCGTCGGGTGCAGCACTCACCCCGATGACTGCAGGGTTCACGCCGCCGGCGGGGCAGGTGACCGTGGGAGCGACGAGCGGTGCGAGGGGATCGGTGATCCCGACGAGCGAACTCGAAGTTCCGGTCGGGCGCAATGTGGTCGAGTCGCCCACAATCGGCGCGACACCGCACGTTGCGTCAACAACCGCATCACCGATCACCGTGACCGCGCCGGTCCCGGAAAGTGTGAGGTTCGGACAGGGCGCTCCGGCCGCGGGATCGCCGAGCGCGACCAGCGCTACCGACGAGGAGTTGGCCGGCGAAGGGCCTGTCTGTGTCGTGCCGCGCAGCGCTGCGGTCATGGAGAACGTCACGGGAGCCCGCACACCAACCCCCCGTACCGTGAGGGTGACGGAGCTGGATCGGGTGCTGCAATCACTGGTCGGCTTGCAGGTGGCCACGGCCGCGCCAACGTGGCGCCCGAGGGGGACGTCGACTGTCGTGCCGTTGGTGCACGTGCGTCGGACGAGCTGGGCGGAGCTGTCGAGCGCGTACGTCACGACGACGGGGTTCTGCGCCGCTGAGCCGGCACGATCGAGCCAGCTGAAGCGCACGACCATCGTTCCTGTCTGCTGGCAGCCGGCCCACCCGGCCGCCGAGGATTGCATCGAGATGCCCACGATTCCGGACAACTGCGCCGTATTCGGATCGACGGCTCCAGCCGACTGCGCATCCCGGTAGAGGAACGTCGCTATCAGCCCCGCATCAGACGAGTCGCTCACCTCATCGGTTGTCGAGCTGGCGACGTTCATCGAGGTCAGCAACGCCGCGACGGTGACCCCGGCGATCACTCCACCGAGGACGATCGCGATCAGCAACTCGATCAGCGTGAATCCGCGGTCTCGTAATGACTTGGATGGTCGTGTGTTCATGACCGAAAACTCCACGACTGGACGTAGGTCCTCGTCACTGCACCGGTCGACTGTTCGAAGTTCACCTGCGCGCGAAGCACTACCGCCGCTTCGGCACACGCGCTGCCCGTGCTGGGACACGCCGAGAAGATGACGTTGCGTTGCGCTACGACAGTGCCATCGGAACCCCGAATCACGCCGCAGGCGTTGCGCCACTCTGCCCGGATCGCGATCGAGTTGAACGTCTCAACGACGAAGCCCCCAGGAGTGCCGCACAGTGCGAGCGGCGTGCCTGACTGGGCGCGGACCAGGGTGATGGCCTGCTCGACGACCGCGTCGGCCGCGTACTCGCGGTCCCGAACGAGCACAAGTGTGCTCCGGTTGTTGAGACTCGAGGTCACCAGGGCGGCAAGACCACCGCTGATGGCACCGACCATGACAACCAGTGCGATCGCAAGGATCAGCGCTGCCCCACGATCCCTGTCCACATCCGGGCGGGTCATGGCGTGCGGATCCTGATCTGCATCGCCTGGCGCACGCCGAGCGGCGCAGTGACGTTCAACTGCAGGACGACGGGGACGGACACTCTTGGACATTGGTTGCCGGTCGGTGTTGCCGAGGCCGTGAAGCCGGCTGGTGGGGCATATGCGACCGTGTAGGTGCCGCCGTCGACACAGCTCTGCACTGCAGACTTCGTGGCCTCGGCGTAGTTGCGCATCACCAGATCGATTTGAACGCTGTTTCGTTGCACGTTGGCGGCGTTTCCTGCATTGGCAAGGCTCGACATCAGCGCGGCGACGGTGATGCCGATGATCACCACTGCGAACAGAATTTCGACGAGTGTGTCGCCGAGATCGCCTCGACCACGCGTCACCCAGCGACGAGAAGCGCTCGTCGGGTTGATCGGTGTGGGTGTTCGGGCGCGTTGCATGGCTCACCGCACGTCAGCCCCGGCCGCGGATGCGGCCGAGGCGAACGAGCGTCGTCAGTTCAGGAACAGGCGAATGTCGGGGCGGCGTTGTTGGTGCCGACCGTCATCGTCAGGTACCAACCGCCACCGGCGGGTGATGCCTGCATGCCGACCCCTGCGGGTGTCGGGGTGGTAACAGCCACCGTGTTGACTGTCACGCCCGACGGCAATGAGAGCGCGGCCGGGACGGCCGTCGCGCCAGTGCCGGTTGCAGTCGTCATCTGGGTGAGGGTCGTGGGATAGGCGTTGTTGTTGGACGCGTAGTACACAACTGCGCCGGCCTTGGCTGCGTCAGCCGACGCTGCGCAGGCCGACGAGGAACCCTTGCTGGTCAGATTGCTGATGCCGATCACAACGACAGCGGACAGGATTCCGACAAGGACGATTGCGATGAGGATCTCGATGAGGGTGAAACCCCTGTCGGTCCGCCCATCGCCGTCCAGATTGTACTTATTCGAATGGGCATGCATTTTCGTCTTCTTTCTGTTGCTTTCTACGCCGCAGAATTGCGGCCGATCAGTGAGAATTTGGTGTGCTTGTCGGCAAGTCATGGTGTCGATCATCACTTCACCTGCCCGAAGATGCTGTACATGGCTGCGACCTGAGCCACAGCGACAAATCCGACGATGAGTCCGACGCAAAGGATGACCATGGGCTCGAAGAGCTCTGTCGCGCGTTTCATCGAGAAGCTCACTTCGCGTTCGTAGTAGGCGGACGCCTTCGCAAGTTGCTCGCCGAGCGAGCCAGTCTTCTCGCCGACCTGGATCATCTGGCGGGCCGCGACTGGGAAAAGGTCCGAGGCAACCATCGGCTCGAAGAGGCCGGATCCGCGCACAAGCGTCGCTCGCACGGTCTCCATCCGCGATTGGAAGATTGTGTTGTTGGTGCTGTCGGCAGCCACACCGATGCCTTCCGGCAAGGGCACTCCCGCCGAGACGAGCGCGGAGAGCACCCTGCAGAACCGCTCGAGCGAGATCAGGTGGAAGAGGTTGCCGAGCACTGGCATATGCATAACCACGACGTCCCGGCGCGACTTGCCTCTGTCCCCGCCGACGGTCAGCCCGGCCAGCATGACAATCGCGGCGACGGTGCCCAGAATGATCGGCCAGCCAGTCGTGACGAAGTCCGTGAACCCCAACAACATCCGGGTCGGCAGCGGCAGTTTGGCACCCAGGCTTCGATAAAGACCACTGAACTTGGGCAGCACGAACACCGACATCACGATCATCGCGGCGATGGCCACCACGAAAACCACGATCGGATACGTGAGCGCGCTCTTGACCTGGCGGCGAGCGGTGATGTCTCGGTCCAGATACGCAGCAAGCTGTGACAGCACCTCATCGAGATTTCCCGTGTACTCGGCAGACATCAGCATCGCTCGGTAATAGGCGGGGAAGATCTGTGGATGGGCGCTCACCGCGTCCACGAAGCTGCTCCCCCGCTGGATCGAAGTTGCGATCTCGGCGATCGCCTTGCGCATCGGTGGCGAGGAAATCTCTGTGCCGACGATCTCCAATGCATCCAGTAGGGAGATGCCTGCCTCCAGGAACGACGACAACTGCCGCGAGAACGACATGACGACGGCCGGCTTGACCGTCTTGCCAATGCTGAACAGCGGCGCTCTCTCCGTCGCACGAGCGCGCCTCCTACGCTTGGGCGTGGCGGCTGCTGCATCCTCCGATCCCAGCGGAGTCAGCGCAGGGGCCACTTCGAGTGATGGCGACTCGCCTGCCACGCCGACCCCCTTCGGGGTGAGCCGGGGGATTGCCTCGGCGCTCACGAGGGGCTCGGATGCGACGCGACGAGACGGTCAGCGGCCCGGCTGCCCGGTTCGGAGAAATAAATCTGTGTCACACTTCAGTTTCGGCCAAGCCAGTTGTTTCTTGAGAGATTCTTGAAAATTAGGGTCTTTAGTCCCTACTAGTGGTCGGTCGCAAGAATGGTGACGTCGACCGTCGGTACCGCTGAGGAGCGCTCTGGTTGCGGCCGCCGGGAGCGCACATACAGGGCATGCAGGTCTCATCGGTCTCCGCGGGTCTCGCCTCGTCCTTCAACGTCTGTGGCACACCACAAAAGTACGTTCGTCTGTGGTGTGCCACAGAACCCGCAGCGAACGAAAGCGGCCGATCTACGCGCCGCGGGCGTACTTGCCATTTCAGAGACAGACCACTAGCCTTTTGTGGCTCATGGACGATAATGAGTACATGCATCGGCGACCGGCATGAAAAGGCGCAACCGCCATGAGCCGTCTGCAGAACCCGTCGCGATAGCACTGGTCACTCCGATGACCGCAACCGAGTCCCGGTTGCGCCTCGGTGATGTTCTCGTGTCCGAGAATGCCCTGCTGCCCGAGCAACTCGCGGGAGCGCTCAACCTGCAGGCCGAGTCGGGTCGTCAGCTGGGTTCGATCCTGGTGGAACAGGGCATGCTCAAATCGAGCGCTCTCACACAAGCCTTGGCGAAGCAACTCGGCCTGCCCACCGTCGACCTTCGCAAGGAGCGCCCCACGCCCGAGGCACTCGCGATCGTCCCCGAGGAAGTAGCAAGGCAGTTCCACATCGTGCCCCTGCGACTTCGGGGCGACGTACTCGACGTCGCCATCTCGGATGGGGCTCGCCAAGATGTGCGTGACGCCCTCACTCGATTGTCGGTGCGTTCGGTCAACGTCTACCTCGCGACACCCGAGGACGTGGCAACGTCGATCAACACGCACTATCGATTGCTGACGGCCGAAGACGAGGACGTCAAGGAGATTTGGGAGACGGTGGCGGCAAAGCCAGCCGTCGACGCAGTGATCGATGACGATGAGGCGCCGATCATCCAGGTCGTCAGCAAGATCATCACGCAAGCGCTGCGCGACCGGGCGTCGGACATCCACATCGAGCCCACCGACGGCCGAATCCGTATTCGGTACCGCATCGACGGTGCACTGCGCGAGGTGCTCAGCCTCCCCGCATCGACCGGCCCGGAGCTGGTGAGCCGAATCAAGATCATGGCCGACATGGACATCGTCGAACGACGTCGACCGCAGGACGGCCAGATCCAGATGACCATCGACGGCGTCGGCATCGACCTTCGCGTCTCCACGGGCGCGACGATCTGGGGCGAGACCGCCGTGCTCCGCCTACTCGACAAGAGTCGTTCGATGAAGCACCTGTCCGAACTCGGCATGCCGACGGACGCTCATGTCCGATACCTGTCGATCGTCCGCAAGCCGTACGGAATGATTCTGTGCAGCGGCCCAACGGGTTCGGGTAAGACAACCACCTTGTACGCCACCCTTGCGGAGATCAGTCGTACCGAACTCAACGTGATGACGATCGAGGACCCGGTGGAGTACGTATTCCCGGCGGTGAACCAGATGCAGATCAACCTGCTCGCCGATGTCACCTTTGCCAGCGGTCTGAAGGCGATCCTTCGACAGGATCCTGACGTCATCCTGGTCGGCGAGATCCGCGACGAGGAGACCGCCCGGATCGCCGTCCAGTCTGCCCTGACGGGCCACCTCGTGATGTCATCGCTGCACGCCACCGATGCCAGTTCTGCGGTCTATCGCCTCATCGACATGGGCATCGAACCGTTTCTCGTTGCGTCGTCGCTCGTCGGGGTCGTTGCGCAACGACTCGTGCGCAAGATCTGTCCATCATGTGTCGGCACATACCAGCCGACTGCGCAAGATCTTGCCCTGTACACGGCGATGGGTGGCGCAGAGAAGACGACGTTCGTGCGCGGCTTCGGCTGCAACTACTGCTCGAACACCGGGTTCCGCGAGCGAGTCGGCGTGTACGAAGTGCTCGAGGTGACCGACGAAGTTCGGGAACTGATGGTGGCCGCGGTCGTGCCGAAGAACATGCGTGAGCTCGCCGTTGCTCAGGGCATGCGGACTATGGGAAGCGAGGCGATGGCGCTCGTCGCCGCTGACGTCACGACCATCGACGAAGTGATCCACAACGTCTACATCGCATGAGTGGCCGCCGCGTGGATCCGTGCTTCTACGAAGTCACCGTTTTCCCCGGTGATACCGTGACCAGATGAACTTCGACGACATTGATTTGTATGACCGGTTGTTGTCGTTGCCCGACGCCCAGTTGGAGGACACCACGTTCGGTGTGGTCGCGATGGACGCCGATCATCGTGTTGTCATGTACAACCGGACCGAATCCACGCTCTCCGGTCTGTCGCCGGAGCGAGTGATCGGTCGGCACTTCTTCAGTGAGGTCGCCCCGTGCACCAACAACTTCATGGTCGCACAGCGCTTCGAGACCGAGAGCGAACTCGACGCAACGATCGACTACGTTTTCACGCTGCGGATGAAGCCCACCCCGGTGCGCCTGCGCTTGCTGGCACGCCCCGACGCACCACGACGATTCCTCATCGTGCAATGGAGCTGACCGCACCGTCTGGGTCCGAATCGACCAACGGTGAGCTAGAGCAGCTCTACGAGCTGCTCTACCTGCTCCCCGTTGGCGTGGTGGCGTTCGACTCGACGGGCACAGTCACTCGAGCCACCCCATTGTCGGTGCAGATGATGAACCCGTTCGTCGGGTCGGCGGACATGGGCAATGCATTCAGGCTGCTCGCCCCGTTGGTGCCCGACCTGGACAGGTTGCTCAGGGCGAACGAAGGTGGAACCGTTGTGCTCGCCAACCACCGCTCCACGCTCGAGGCAAACGATTCGATCATCACGGTGGAGGTGTCGGTTCATCGACCTCGTCCCGGATACTTCGTCGCCGTCATGAGCGATGTCTCCGAGCTGGTTCATCGCGAGCACGAACTACAACGCGAACGAGACCGAATTCGCCTCATAGTGGAAATGGTCCGCGAGTATGCGATCTACACCATCGACCGCGCTGGGCTCATCGACTCCTGGAATGCGTCCGGTGAGCGCCTGTTCGGCCTCACTTCGACTCAGGCGATCGGTCGTTCACTGGACGAAGTGGTGTCGGTGGAGAAACTCGCCGACGTTCTCCACGCGGCGACCTTCGCCGGGTGGCGTCGCACGGAGGGTTGGGCTCTCAGTTCGCCCGGCGACACGTTCTACACCGACACGATGATCTCGACGCTGGTCGACGAGATCGGTGAACCCGAAGGCTTCATCATCGTCACCCGCGACACCACCGAGATGCAGCGTCGCGAGGAAGAACTACGTCGCGAGGCGGACACCGACCCACTGACAGAGCTGGCGAACCGCCGGGGTTTCGACTCGCGCGCGGATCGGCTGTTGAAGGCCTGTGCGGTCAATGACGTGCCCGCGGCTGTGCTCATGATCGACATCGATCACTTCAAGTCAGTCAATGACACCCATGGTCACGACGGTGGTGACCTCGTGCTGTGCGCAGTCGGCGCAGCGCTCGCCGCGCACCTCCGAACCATCGATCTGCTCGCCCGGTTCGGCGGCGAGGAGTTCGCCGTTCTGATGCCCGGAGCAGACCTGGCCGCAGCAGCAGCCCGGGCCGAAGTGCTGCGAATCGCGATAGCCGAGTTGGCCGTCGAGATCCCGCCGGACGCGGTAACTGGTGTGACCATCAGCCTCGGTGCAGCCGAGCACCACCGCTCGCTGCACGAAACGTTGCAACGCGCCGACGTAGCGCTGTACAGCGCCAAGAACAACGGTCGCAACCAAGTCGTCTGCGATCGGACGCAACCCCAGTCGTGACCGCCGCCCAATTGCAGCGGCGAGGTGGGGAGGGAGCCGTGTTGCGCCCTTCTCCATCCGGGCAACTTGTGCTGTTCGGCCCTACCGAAGGTTGAGCATTCTTGCGATCGTCAGCATGAGAACCCCCTGACGAAACGCAGCGTTCATGACACCCGAGCCCACCACGAAAGCGCCGTCAGGGTCCTGCATCGGCCCGGCGATGGGGCTGTCCGCTTCGAAGGCAACGGATCGTCTGGCTCGCGACGGCCCCAACGTCTTGGCGACCACCCGACCGCCGGCCGCATGGCGTCAGCTCGCGAGCCAGATGGGCCACTTCTTCGCGCTCATGCTCTGGGGTGCAGGGGTGCTCGCGTTCATCGCCGGGATGCCCCAGCTCGGCGGCGCGATCTTCGTTGTCGTCGTGGTCAATGGTGTCTTCGCGTTCGTTCAGGAGAGCCGCGCCGAGCACGCAGCCGAGGAGCTGCGAGATTTGTTGCCTCGCCGCACCATGGTCGTACGTGACGGGGTGGCCACCGAGATCGACGCCGCCGACCTGGTCTGCGACGACGTGGTGCTGCTCGCCGCCGGTGACCGGGTCTCGGCTGATCTGCGCGTGACCGAGGGACACGCGCTGAGCATGGACACGTCGCTCCTGACCGGTGAGAGCGTCCCGGTCGCGGCGGCGGATGGCGACCAGCTCTTTGCCGGCACGTTCGTGGTCGAGGGCGAAGGACGGGCCGTGGTGGAGGCCACGGGCGCGCGAACGCGGCTGGCGTCCATCGCTCAGCTCACACAGGCCGGCCGCCGACCGCGTAGCCCTCTCGCCCTCGAACTCGACCGGGTCGTGCGCACGGTGGCGGTGATCGCCGTCGGTGTCGGCGCCGCCTTCTTCGGGGTGTCGCTGGCGGTGGGGTCGCCGGCCTCGGACGGCTTCCTGTTCGCGATCGGTGTGACGGTTGCGCTGGTCCCGGAGGGCTTGTTGCCGACGGTCACGCTGTCACTCGCGATGGGAGCGCAGCGAATGGCTGGTCGTCATGCCCTCGTGCGCCGTTTGGAGTCGGTCGAGACGCTCGGTTCGACGACGTTCATCTGCACCGACAAGACCGGAACGCTGACCCGCAACGAGATGTCCGTCGTGGAGGTGTGGATGCCGTCAGGGACGGCACATCTGGCCGGCATTGGCTACGACCCAACTGTCCCGCTCGTCGTCGATGAGGCGATCGTCTCCTCGCTGCGCCTGCTGGCGCGGGCATCAGTCCGCTGCTCGACGGGCCGGGTAGTGCAACGCGACGGCCTATGGGTCGCTCAGGGCGACCCGATGGAGGCAGCGCTCGACACCCTTGCCCGCCGTCTCGGCGAGGACGTCGCAGCCGATGAGGCTGCCAACCCAGTGGTACGCCGCTTCCCGTTCGATCCCCGACGACGACGCATGTCCGTCGTCGTCGGTGACCGGCTGTTCGTCAAGGGGGCGACAGACGCTCTACTCACCCGCTGCGACCCGTCCTTCGGTGCCGAAGCGGCGTTGGATTCGATGGCGCGCCAGGGGCTTCGGGTGTTGGCCGTAGCGACCCGCCCGTCCGCAGAGATCGACGCGGATATGACCCCCGACGCCGCCGAGGACCACTTGGAACTCCTGGGTCTGTTCGGGCTCGCGGACCCGCCCCGCCCGAGCACCGCCGACGCGATCGCCGCCTGCCGTCGGGCCGGGATCCGGGTCGCGATGGTGACAGGCGACCACCCGGCAACGGCGCTGGCGATCGCCGTCGAGGTCGGCCTTGCGGATGTCGGGGGGCTCGTCATCGAAGGCAAGGACCTGCCGAGTGATGAACAGGTGCTGGGCGCACTCCTCGATCGCGATGGTGTCGTCCTCGCCAGGGTGGCGCCCGAGGACAAGCTCCGAATCGCTCGCGCTCTCCAAGCCAGGGGTCACGTGGTGGCCATGACCGGCGACGGCGTGAACGACGGCCCAGCTCTCCGAGCGGCCGACATCGGCATTGCCATGGGTCGCTCTGGGACCGACGTCGCACGCGAGGCGGCCGACCTCGTGCTTCTCGACGACGACTTCGCCACGATCGTCGCCGCCATCGAGCAGGGTCGGGCGACGTTCTCCAACGTCCACCGCTTCCTCACGTACCACCTCACCGACAATGTCGCCGAGCTGACCCCGTTCGTGGTGTGGGCACTGTCGGGTGGCCGTTTCCCGCTCGCACTTGGTGTGTTGCAGATCCTGGCCCTCGACATCGGCACCGACCTACTGCCCGCCCTTGCGCTCGGCGCCGAGGCTCCCAACCCCCGCGCGTTGGAGCGTCCGCCCATGGGCCGCCACCTCATCGATGGAGCGTTGCTACGCCGGGTCTTTGGTGTGCTCGGCCCCACCGAGGCGGTGATGGAGATGACCGCCTTCCTCGTCGCCCTGTTGGCCGCCGGCTGGCGGCCCGGCGACAGCTTCCCGACCGGCAACGCACTGATGGCGGCCTCTGGCGCGGCGTTCGCCGCCGTGGTCATCGGGCAGATGGCAAACGCCTTCGCGTGTCGCAGCGCCACCCGCTGGCCGGGAGCACTCGGCTGGACCGGGAATCGGCTACTGCTCGGAGCGGTCGCCGTCGAACTGGTGGTGCTGGCCGCGTTCCTGCTGATCCCCCCGGCGGCGTCCCTCCTCGAGCACGCGTTTCCCCCCGCCGCCGGCCTTGCGGTCGCTGTGCTCGCGGCGCCGGTCTTGCTCGCTGTCGACGCGCTGCACAAGCGAGCCCGTGCAGGTCGCCGCCGCGTGGATGAAACCAGGGCGGCATGAGCTCTCACGCAGGACAAGAAGAATGAGGTTGTGATGGCTTTCGTGAATCGCGTCGATGCCGGACGTCGGCTGGCCGAGCGGTTGCGGCACCTCGGCGGCGAACCGGTGGTGGTGCTCGGGCTTCCCCGCGGTGGCGTCCCGGTGGCGTTCGAGGTTGCCCGCGCTCTCGATGCCCCGCTCGATGTGATCGTCGTCCGCAAGCTCGGCGTTCCGGACCAGCCCGAGCTGGCGATGGGCGCGATCGGCGAGGACGGCATCCGGGTCCTGAACGACCAGGTCATCAGCATCACGCGGGTCTCGGAGCAGGAGTTGGCGGCTGTCGAAGAGCGCGAACGGACAGAGCTCGAGCGCCGCGCCCGGCGCTTCCGCGATGACCGCCCCCACCAACCGCTCGAAGGCCGAACCGCGATCATCGTCGACGATGGCATCGCCACTGGGTCGACCGCTCGCGCTGCGTGCCAGGTCGCGCGCGCACACGGCGCGACCCGTGTCGTGCTCGCCATGCCCGTTGCCCCTCCGGGCTGGACCAGCCGGTTGGCGGGTGACGCAGATGAACTGATCGCGCTCGAGACACCAGAACCGTTCTTCGCCGTCGGACAGTTTTACGAGGACTTCTCGCAGACGACCGACGACGAGGTGGTCTCCTACCTCGAGCGGGCCGGCGATGCTCGGTCCCTCAACGACGACGAAGTCGTCGTGAACGCCGGAGCGGTCCTCCTCGTGGGACATCTGACCGTCCCGGCGCGCCCAGCGGGCATCGTGCTGTTCGCCCACGGCAGCGGCAGCAGCCGACACAGCCCACGCAACCGATACGTTGCGGCGGTCCTCCACCGAGCAGGCGTGGGGACGCTGTTGTTCGACCTGCTGACAAGCGAGGAGGAATTCGATCGCTCCAACGTGTTCGATATAGACCTTCTCGCCCGAAGACTCGTTGACGCCACGCGATGGCTGCGCGGCCAACCCGAGCTCGGGAGCTTGCGCATCGGCTATTTCGGCGCGAGCACCGGCGCCGCCGCCGCCCTGTGGGCGGCAGCCGAGCCCGGCTGTGACATCGCCGCGGTGGTATCCCGCGGCGGCCGTCCCGATCTCGCAGCCCCCAGGCTCGCCGCCGTGACCGCACCGACGCTGCTGATCGTCGGCAGTCGCGACGCGACCGTGCTGACCCTCAACCGCACGGCGCAGGCCCAGATGCGCTGCGAGACCAGCCTTACCGTCATCCCTGGCGCCACCCACCTCTTCGAGGAACCGGGCACGCTCGCGATCGCCGCCGAAGCTGCGCTCGACTGGTTCGTCAGGCACCTCGCACCGAACGCCCGAACAGCCTCCTGACCGGGAAGCTGGCACCGGCAGGCGACGAGGGGGCATGACCTTCGGCCCTACCCCCTCGCGTCGCGACGGCGCACGATGTGAGCAGACCCGAGAGGTGGCAGCAATGCGTGCAAGCGTTGGAGACCGAATTGTGATCCATGGGCATCGGACGGGCGAACCGAACCGTGACTGTGAGGTCCTCGAGATCCGGGGGCCCGATGGTGGTCCTCCGTTCCTCGTGCGGTGGGGAGACAATGGCCACGAGGCCTTGTTCTTTCCCGGTAGCGACGCGTTCGTCGAGCACTACGAACACACGAAGTGAGAGGAAGCCATGCGCACTGTTGAGATGTTGCATCGTTCAGGTGTTGGAGTTGCGCCTTCGAGGACGATTCGAGAAGTTGCCGGGGTCATGGAGCAAGCCGGTATCGGGTCCGTCGCTGTTGTCGATGGCGACCGGTTGATTGGGATCGTGACCGATCGCGACCTTGTCCGTCGGGTTCTCGCGTGTGGCCTTCGAGCGGACGCTCGCATCGACTCCGTGATGACGACGCCGGTCATCACAGTCGGAGCGGACGAAGCACTGGAAGCAGCCTTTGGCCTGTTCGCGACCCATGGTCTGCGTCGCCTGGCGGTGATGCGCGGAGACAGCTTTGTGGGAATGCTCACCATCGATGATCTGCTCGTGTCAGTTGTCCAGCAACTGGGCTCGCTCGCGAGGCCGATCACCGCAGAGATCTTGTTCGCCCAACGCGATCCCGCGGTCCCTGCGGTCGTCTGAGCGCCGCTATGTTGCCAACTCGTAGCGGCGGCGACGCCGCCAAATCACATCAACCACTGGAGAAGCTGGCCCACAATGTTTGTCGTTCACAACCGGATAAGCGCCCCCACCGAGAACGCTGACGCGTTCGAAGAGTCGTTCGTCGCCAGCATGCGTACCACCCTCGAGGGCGTTCCTGGCCTGGTCCGCAGCACGCTCATGAAGCCTGCGGGCGGCGAGCATCCCTACGTGTCGACGATGGAGTTCGACTCCAGGGATTCGTTCCTCGCGTGGATGAAGTCGGACTCGTTCAAGGCGGCTCACGCAAACGTGGACGCGCCCGGCATGCAGATGCCATCGTCGATCGAGTCCTTCACCATCGTCGAGGACGTCCGCGCCTGACAGGCTCACACGCCCATCGCCCCTGGTGCCACCACCCTTGACCAGCAGGCGGTTGCGTCCCAAACTCGACCCATGACTGCGTTGACGCTTCGCGTGCACGTCTGGGTGCGTCGACACCTGCGGCCGCTTCTGATGACCGGCTTCTTGATCGGCATCATCGGTGGATTGGCCATCGGCCTGGCCGCCGGGACCCAGCGGACGGGTTCGGCTCCCGACCGCTTCACCACCGCGGTTGGCGGTGACGCCGACTTCGTCATCGTCCAATTGGGTGGGACGCCATTGACGGACGAGATCGACAAGCTCCCCGGAGTCTCCGAGGCAAGGAGCATTGCCTTCGTCACCTCGTTCCTGGTGTCACCCACGGACGGTTCGCTGGTGTTCGAGCCGAATCCGTTCGCCGGTGACGGTTTGACGGTCCGCAGCAAGGTTGTCGATGGACGGTTCCCGGACCCTTCGGTCGCCGACGAGTTCACCGTGAATGTTGCGCTGGCCAGGTACTTGGCTGATCAGTTCGGGACGCGCGTCGGTGATCTGTTCCAGGTGCGCTCGTTCGATCAGCAGCAGGTCGACACGAACGCGTTCGACGATCCGACGTTTGGCCCGGCGGTGCCGCCCTTTTCAGCCACGCTCGTCGGAATCACCGAAGGGCCCGGAGACTTCGACGATCTCTCCAAGGCACTGGTCTTTTCTCCTGCGTTCTTGAAAGCACACCCCACGGTGGGCGTCGCCCAGACTCTGGTCGGGGTGTACCTCGATGACGGAGCCGACGCCAGCTCCGTCATCGACGCCGTACACGCCATGCCCAGCGGTGCCGGCGCATATCCGGTCGACGGCAGCGTCGTCAGCCCCGCTTCCAGACGGGCGGTTCGGTTTCAGGTGACGGCGCTCTGGATCGTGAGTTCCGTCGCTGCGCTCGCCGGCGCGATCGTGGTACTTCAGCTGGTCAGCCGAATGGTCTCCGTAGCCGATGGAGAGCGGTCCTCACTGATTGCGTTGGGCTGGCAGCCACGAGACCTCGTGACCGAACGAGCCATCGAGGCCGCGGTGGCGGCGATGATCGCCGCAGCTGTCGCCGCGGTGACGGCGTACGCGCTGAGCTCGGTCTTCCCGCTGGGCGCCCTTCGCACATTCGAGCCTCACACGGGCCGAAGCATGGACTGGGTGATCGTGTTGGGTGGCCTCGTGGCGCTGTCAGCGGTTGCGATCGGGGGCGGCGCCCTCGCCGGTCGTCGTTCGGGCGGACTCGTCACGCGCGACCGGTCGAGCGGGCGCCTCGCCGACGTGATCGCCGCGAGCGGTGCAAGCATGCCGCTTGCCATCGGTGCACGGATGGTCACCTACTCCGCCGGCGGCCGGCGCTGGCACCGCCTGTACATCGCCGGCGCCGTCGGCATGGCCGGCGTTGTCGGGTCGTGGGTCGTCGGCCTCTCGTTGACCACCATCGCCGACCATCCGGCACGCTGGGGAGTGAACTACGACGCGCTCTTCGGGAACCCGTACGTATCAGCCGATCAGGACATCGTCACCCCGATCGCCGACAACCCCGACGTTGCCGCCTTGACCGGTGCCACGATCGGATCGTTGAACATCGACGGCGAGGACACGGCGTTGTTCGCCTTCGACGCCGTGCGAGGTGGGCTCGTACCGACCGCTCTGGAGGGTCGGGCTCCGTCGGGTAGCGATGAGATCGGGCTCGGGGCTGAAGTCGCCCGACACCTCCACGTCGGCATCGGAGACGAGGTTGCCGCAGTTGGCCCGACCGGCGAGTCACGATCGTTCCAGGTCGTGGGCATCACTGTCACACCGGACGCTGGGGGCGCCGGCTCGACGATGACGTTCCCAGCCTTCCTTGCGCTGAATCCAACGGCATCCCAAAACCTGCTGATCGTCAACTACGGTCCGGGCGCCCCGGCCGCCGCCGGTGACGCCATCTCCGCGGTGAACTTCAGCCCACCTGGGTTACTGAACACGCCGGTGAGCGTAAGGGCGCTCGAGCGGGTCACTGCGGCGCCGTACTTACTCGCCATCGTGCTGCTGACGTTGCTCGTCGTGGCATCGGCCTATTTGCTCCCCGCTTCGGTTCGCGCCAGACGCCAGGAGCTCGGCGTGCTGCGTGCCCTCGGCTGCGATGGCCGACAGCTCCGAGCAATCATCCATTGGCAGACGATCTTGGCTTCGGCGCTCGTTCTGCTGCTCGGCATCCCGGCCGGAATCGTCGCCGGTCGATGGGTGGTCGGTCGTCTCACGCACACCCTGGGCATCGTTCCCGGCGCCACCGTTCCGCTCTCGTTGCTCGTCTCCATGGCCGTCGCAGTCGTCGTGGTGGCCAATGTGCTGGCCGTCATCCCGGCGCGGCAGGCCGCTCGCACTGCGACGACCAGCCTGCAGCGCGACCGGTGACCACCGCGCGGCGGTTCGATGCCGAACGGCATACGCCGGCCCTGTTCCTCCGGGTCAGTTGAGGAGTTGAAAATGGTCATTGCGTGGATCGTGATCTGCGTCGTGTTGCTCGCTGTCGAGCTGCATCACCTGGCCTTCTTTGCCATGTTCGGCGCTGCCGGGGCCGGGGCCGGCGCCGCTGCGCTCGTCGCATTCGCGGCGCCCGACTTGATTCCTGTTCAGATTGCGGTCGCGACAGTGGTCGGCGCCATCGGCGTCGTTGCTGTCCGGCCCCACATGAGCAAAGCCATCGCCCACGATGGTCCCCGCCCTGGGATCGCAGGCGTGCACGGTGGGTTGGTCGGCTCGAACGGTGCCACCACCGATGAGGTCGGCCCCCACAACAACGGCCACCTTCGCCTGCTCGGCGAAACCTGGCTGGCCATCAGCGCGTACGGCGACACACTGCCAGCCGCAACACCCGTCGCGATCGTCGCCGTCACCGGCACAACCCTCACGGTAAGAGCCGTCGAGGAATGGGAGCTCACATGATTGCCATCAGTCCAGCATTGGTTGGCGCGTTCGTTGTCGCAAGGCGGCCATCCGCGCCGCAGAGGGCGAACGCGAGGCCGCGATCCTCCGCGCGGAAGGCAACCGCATGGCGTACATCCTGGAAGCGGAAGGCCGGGCACAGGCAATTTCCAGCGTCTACCAGTCGATCCGTGAGGCCAACCCTGATCCCTCGCTGATCGCCATCCTGCAGCTCGACACACTGGCCAAGTTCGCTGAGAGCCCGAACGCAAAGATCGTCGTCCCGTTCGAGAGCGCAGCGCTGCTCGGGGCCGCCCACTTCCTCAAGTCAGTGATGGACGGAGTGCCGACAGCCTGACCGCCTCAGCGTTTTCGAGAACCCGGTCCCCGGGGCACCTGACGATGTTTGTCGGTCAATGTTTCCGGGAACTTCTGCGGCTATGACCACAGAAACGACAGTCACCGACGCCCGAGGGGACGAGTCCATCGCCCAGGACACGAAGTTGCTGGGCATCTATCTCAACGACCACCTTGCCGGCGCCACCGTCGGCAGTCATCGGATGAGGCGACTCGCTCACGCAGAGCGAGATTCGCCCAACAGTGCGGTGCTGCAACTCGTCGCGGGCGAGATCGAGGAGGACGAGGCCACGTTGATCGACGTCATGCGTCGACTCGGCGTGGAGCGCCAGCTCTACAAGCGTGCGGGGGCATGGGTCGCTGAGCGACTCGGTGCCCTGAAGCTCAACGGCCGCCTCATCAGGCGTTCTCCGCTGACCACGCTCATCGAGCTGGAGATGATGCAGATGGCGATAGTCGGAAAGCACGCCCTGTGGACCACCTTGCTCCGTAGCGATCTGCCCGCCGGCGTAGACCTGGAAGGGTTGGGCGCCCGAGCCAAGCGGCAACGCAAGATGCTGCAGCAGGTGCACCAGCAACGCGCAACCAAGGTGTTCGACACGGCTCGGTGACAAGCGCGTCGGCGCCGGCGTGTGTCAGGCGTGATCGGGCTCGATCGGGCAACCTGTGTCACGAATGAGGTACAGCCATGGAAATGCGCGGCAGCCGATCCGCCACCCGTCGAGTGCGACACGGGACGCAGGTCCACGCCACAGCACCCGGCGATGCTCCCACTGCGTGGCCGTACGCACCATACGGTGACGGAGAAAGCCGGCTTGCACGGTGTGCCAGCCCAGCCGCCCGGCGAGCGCCAGCTCCGCCAGCTCGTCGAACGTGGTGACCGGGCCCAGCCAACGCTCGTCATCATCGAGCGAGGACGGCGCTTGCGCAGCGCCAAATCGTTGCTGCGCGGCCTGCCGGGACATCCCGAGAACACTGCCGAGGGCAGCCCAGCTGTGGCCGACAGCGCGTGCGCTGTCCACGGACTGCTGGAGGAGTTGCTTCGTCACTCGCTCGGCCTCGGCGCTGCGGGCGACAAGTGCCAAAAAGTCGTGCGGGACGTCATCGCCGACATCTCCGAGGACGGCGTGAGCAATGGTGTCCTCGAAGCTCGAGTCAGGATCGGGGCGCCTACTCATCGTCGCGACTTGGCAGCCATGCGCCATCGGCCCGGGCGCGCCAGCGAGCGCTGACGACGATCACGCCGAGGACAACCAGCGCCACGCCGGCGCCAATGAACAAACCCTTGACGAACCCGTCGAATAGCGCCGGACCCAGAAGGGCGAGCGCGACGCCGATGAACATCGCGGTGAGTCCAACGCGCGAGACCGGAGGCCTTTCCACCGGTGTCTTCGAAAGCGAATCAGTCATGGTGTCAACCATACGTTGACACCATGGCAGTCGTCAACCATTTATTGACGCACCACCGCGACACCGCTGCTGGCGCCGTGGCGTTGCGGGTCCGCCGGATCCGGCCATGGATGGCCGGCACAGGCATCCTCTTCGTGGGACTGGTCGTGGTGCGTCGCGTATAGGCGGCCCGAAGCCCTGGGAAAGCCAACGACGGGGTCCGTGTCGAACACCCAGCCGCAACCGCGAGACCTTCGTCAACCTTGACCGACCCGGGCGCGCTCGAGGCCGTCCAGGATGAGGTCAAGGACGTATCGGAACTCGTCTGGCCGCTCGCCAGGGGTGTGGCCGGGATCTCGGTGATATCGAATTTGGTCGGCAATGAGGGGATACGCCTCGACGTCGAGCTAGCGGTCGACGCGGGCGAACATCTCACAGACGTAGTCGTCGTCGAAGTCGTAGGCGATCTGCTGTGCGGTGAAGCCACCGATGTGGAGAGTGATCGCGTGATACCCGAGATCGCGCAGCGCACCACGGCATTCGCAATGCTGCGCGCCTGCATCGACGACGTGGCCGTGTACACAGCCTCGCTGCAGGAGTGGGCCGCGGACCCCGACAACCCGATGGAGATCGACGACGCAACGGGTGCCGAATAGGCGTGAGATCAGCTCTCAACGCTCACCCGTCACAACGGTCGACGGGCGAAACCGGTTGGCGGCTGATGTCCGGCCGCCAGACGGGCTCAGCGGGCGGGCAATGGGCAGGAGGTGGCGTTGCGTAAGCGGGCACGCAGCGCCACCAACATCAACACGACCGAGATCACGGCCAGCAGCGGCTGGATGGGTTCGAACCAACGTCGTGCCCCGACGGTGCCCAGCGCGACGATGACCAGCTTGTTGCACACTGGGCAGCCGACCGCGAAGAACGAGAGCAAGCCACCGAGCCCGCCGGTTCGTGCCGATCGCTCATCGCCGACGAGAGCTTCGCCCGGTGCGACACCCGGTGTCGCCGAACCATTGTTGCGTGCGTATGTGGCGACCAGCAGTCCACCGAGCAGGGCCGTGATCACGAGCACCGGGTACGACCACCAGGTAACCGCCACCGGCCGGCCAAAGACCGGGTTCGGGATGACGTCGGTGGGCAACCCGACAGCGAGTGCAACAGCGACAGCAGCCACCACCGCAGTTCCCCAGCGACGTGGCGACCACTGCTGCAGCTCAGCGAACATGCCGGCAGCGTACGTCGCCTGGCGTCGTTCGCACTGCGTCGCGCACGGCGAGGCGCCTGCACCAGACTGGGGAGATGGATGTCTGTATGTTCTCCACCCGCACGTACGACCGGGCCAGCTTCTCCCCCCGAGACGCCGGCAGCGCCCATCGGTTCCGTTTCGTCGAAGCCCGGCTCACCACCGACACCGCAGCCCTGGCGGAAGGCAGCCTCGCCGTGTGCGCGTTCGTCAAC
>Ga0335397_10000922_pt1 | contig 39995 bp, 28 predicted proteins | sample MAT04_FD_205740 | JGI IMG/M metagenome (GOLD analysis project Ga0335397, IMG submission 205740) | Freshwater microbial communities from Lake Fryxell liftoff mats and glacier meltwater in Antarctica - MAT-04 (spades assembly) (version 2) ... | reverse complement strand
TCCCTCTCCCAAGGTGGGAGAGGGACTTCTTTCTGGCTCCCCTTCTCCCAAATTTGGGAGAAGGGGCTGGGGGATGAGGGTTTTTTCTTTTCATACTGAAATAACTACAGTTTTCAAGATGGACGCGGTTTATCTCTAGATTTTGTGACAAGTTAAACCACACCTACGCATATCTAAAATTTCTATAACTCTTGTAGGGGTGGGCATCTTGTCATAGGTGTCAACTTAATGTAAAATTTATATCCTGCAAGGAACTTCAGTTACTTGCTAATAGCAAAAGACATCCCAGAGATGAATAAATATAGCTAAAAATCTTTAGTCTACTTCAGTAGACTTTAGCTATTAGCCTTGAACTTTAGTTCGAGGCGGGTGAGTCAGTTAACAGTTAAGCTACTTTTAGCTTAAGTTGACACCAATGGCATCTTGGCCGCCCTAATTATGCAATTTAAATATTGAACCTAGACTTACTTCTTGCACTACTACACTGTGGCAGAAGTTTGCCTATTTTTGACAATGGGATTTTGCCCCTTGCCTTTAAAATATCAGGTGTATTTCTACCGTGCTGCACTAGGGCATTTCAGACTTTTTTAAGCGGGTGGCGGGAATCGAACCCGCATTAATAGCTTGGAAGGCTATAGTTTTACCACTAAACTACACCCGCAAAACTCCAACCCTATAAATGTAACACAGTTTTTGCAAAAATTCAAGAACTTAGTTGGAATTAGCCGGTTGGATGTTGATCCTGACATACAGATTGCTTAATTCTGGTTTTGTGCCATCGTTGTTGTGAGCAGCAATAAAGTTTTCTGTTTTGAAAACTTCGCTGAGGACTTGCTGATATGTGCTTTTTTTACTTTGCAGTGTTCCTGGTTCTATTTCTAGAACTACAGCCTGTTGAAAATTGCCATTGTTATCAATTATTAAGCTAGCCAAGAGTTGTGCTGGTTCAAGTCCAGAATTCTGGACAAGAAAACTTGAGTCTAATTCTTTTGTGTTGCTTCCCCTATATAAAGCGATAACGTCGGGTAAAGCATCTTGTCGTAATCTTCCTGATTGTATCAAGCTACTGACTTCATCTCTAAGCAAAGGAGCTACTATTGCTACTGATGCTCCTTGGTTGGGGGCGCGTGGAGTTTCTTTAGTCGGTGTTGCTGGAGTTTCCTGAGTAGGGGTGCGTGGAGTTTCCCTAGCTGGTGTTGCTGGAGTTTCCTGAGTAGGGGTGCGTGGAGTTTCCCTAGCTGGTGTTGCTGGAGTTTCCTGAGTAGGGGCGCGTGGAGTTTCCTTAGTCGGTGTTGCTGGAGTTTCCTGAGTAGGGGCGCGTGGAGTTTCTCTAGCTGGTGTTACTGGCGTTTCCTGAACGGAAGTAGGTGGCGTTTTTCTGTTTTCAGCTTCCGAACCTGGTGAATTTGATGGAACACCTGTTGGTAGTAGTGTTCCCTTTCCCAGTTTGATTTCTTGACGGCGGTTCCAAGGTAGATTACTGACTGGAACTGTAGGTGTCGGTGTCGGTGTCGGTGTCGGTGTCGGTGTCGGTGTCGGTGTCGGTGTCGGTGTCGGTGTTGGTGTCGCCGTAGCAACTCTTTGTTGTCTAAAGGGTTGGCGATTAGGTTGAGAGACGTAAGTTTGCCTCTTCTGCTGGAGATTATCCGCAGAATTTATTGCGCCAAAATTTTGATTTTTGGGCGTAGTTCGTGCTGTTTGTGGTGAACGTGCTGGTACAGACTTTTGAGTTGAGGATAGTGGCTTTGGCGAAACTGTTTTGGCTGTTGATTTTGGTTTGGGAGCAATGTCTATCAATTCAATGGGAACAGCAGATTGACTTTGTTGGGGAAACCAAAGACTAAATGCATTAGATGAGCGCATCAGCCAGAATGCTAGCAAGTGCAGAGAGACTGAACCTATAACGACAGAAATCCACAACGCTGGTGGATCTGTGTGTCGCCTCCAGACTTTGGTTGGAATTGGAGTTTTGTCTGCAACTGATGGTGTCATATTATATAAACTGGATATGATTAGGCAGTATTACTCATTGCTAATGCTTTAAATACCAGTCTAAATTTTAGCGATTAACCATTACCTCTGGTGTAACAGAGAAAGTCAAAACTGTTTCATCTACTCCTTTAAGTTCTAGCGGACTGCCTTTAGTAATTTCTTCTTCCTGCAAATAATCTGCCACAGCAGCAGAAACCAGGATTGTACCGGGAAGAGCGGCAGCTTGCAACCTTGCAGCAATATTCACACTTGGGCCAATGGCAGTATAATCAGCCCGTTCAGCGCTACCAAACATCCCGACAACAGCAGTACCTTGGTGGATACCGCACCGAAACTGGACGCTAGTAAGTCTGTCACCATCGAATACACCTTGGTTTCGCCAGCGCTGGTTCAACTCAGCCAGTGAACGGTGCATTGCTCTTGCTGTATTGATGGCACGACGCACTTGTTCATTGGGGGTTAGCTCTTCCGGCGCTCCATATAAAGCTAAAATAGCATCTCCCATAAATTTATCTACAGTGCCGCCATTGCCAAATACAACCTTGGTCATGGCTTCTAAATATTCATTTAGCAATTCTGCGACTCGTCGGGATCTGAGAGTATTTGATAGCTGTGTAAAACCCACAATATCACTAAACAAAACTGTAATTAAGCGTGGTTCTGGGCGTAAATCTAACGTTAAATCTCCGGTTGCCGCTTTTTGCACCAATACAGCCGGTAAAAACCGCTTTAGCACCGATTCTGTTAAATAAGTATTTAACTCCACGATTCGCCGTTCATTTTCCTTCAACCCTAAAAGATTACGAACTTCCGCCAAAAGTTCCCGATCATTGAATGGTTTTGCTAAATAAGCATCTGCACCATGTTCTGTACCTTCGATGCGGGTTTCCTCATCAGCTTTTGCTGTCAGCAGAATGATTGGTATTCCTTTCAACTTCTCCTCTTTGCGGATCATCTGAATCATTTCAAGTCCGCTGACCAAGGGCATCATTAAGTCAGTCACAATCAAGCTGGGTATAATTTCCTGAGCTAGACTGTGCCCTTCAGAACCGTTACGAGCTGTCTGCACATGATAGCCGTTGCGACGGAAAATCTCAGATACATAGGTTCGTAAATCCGGGTTGTCATCTACAACTAAAATTGAGTGCTGAGTCTTAAGTGCTGAGTCTTGAGTATCAATACTAGGGGAGAGGTTTATTGTAGTATCTTCAATATTGTCTGTTGTTGATACCAGTTCTAAATCAGCCAATTCTACGCTAGCGCGGCTTGTATTCAGTTCAGTAGGCGTTTCTAGTATTTGCTGTGCAGGTAAATGAGCATTTCCAGTCAGAAGCCATAAAGTAAAGGTAGTGCCTTGGCCATAAACTGATTCCAGAGTGACTTGACCACCATGTAATTCCACCAATTCTTTAACTAAAGCTAAACCCAAACCACTACCTTCATAGGATCGGTTTGCTGAACCTTCAGCTTGGCGGAAGCGCTCAAATAGGTGGGGAATTTGTTCTTTAACAATGCCAATTCCAGTATCTTGTACTTGCAATATGCAGCGATCGCGCTCAGATTTTAGTCTGACACTGATCGTCCCACCTTCGGGAGTAAACTTCATGGCATTTGACAGGAGGTTATAAACCACCTTGTCAAATTTTTCCATGTCCAAGTACACCGGAGAACATTCATCTAACTGGGTAACGAGATGCAGTTTCTTTTTCTCACAGTAGGGGCGAAAAGATTCCACAATTTGGCTGACAAATTCTGCTAAATCGCAGGGATGGAAGCTAGGCTGCATTCTCCCGGCATTCAGGCGTTGTAAATCCAGGAGTTGATTTACCAGTCGCAGCAGGCGGCGGGAGTTACGTAGGGCGATCGCACTTTGGGAGTAAGATAATCCTTCACCAGCAGCCACCGCCGACTCTAAAGGCCCTTGAATCAAGGTTATGGGTGTACGAAACTCATGGGAAATATTTTGGAAAAATTCGGTTTTTTGTTTATCTAATTCCAGTAAGCGTTCAGCTTGTTGGCGAGTTTTTTGATATAAGTATGACTGCTGCACAGCGATCGCTGCTTGAGCTGCTACTGCTTTCGCCAAATCAATATCAGATGACAGCCATCGGCGGACTTTTTTACCTTCATGCAGAGTAATACTACCGATACATTTACCATCAGCCAATAATGGTACAAACATTAGCGATCGCGCTGGCATGTTTAACGGCAAATCAAAACCCTGCACATCTGAGGGAGAATGGCTCACATTACCAATTACCACAGGTTCATGTGTCTGTAGCATTTGTTGGAGGATTGGATTCTCTTGTATAGATGCTTGAGAATAGGGTAATCTCGGAGGTGATAGGTTATTCTTGCTACTTGAATTATTGTCTGGGGCTGGCGATGCCTGGGTTTGGCTGTCCCTACGCAAATTTTCCGAATGTTGAAAACTGTCATACAAGCCCACACACTGGACAAACTCATCTTCCTCTGTCCACAAAGACAGGACGCAGCCATCGACTTGTAAAGCTTGTCCCAATTGCTGGGTGATCGCCGCAAAAATATCTTGGGGGTCTAAGCTAGAGCGAATCGCGCTAGTAATTGTATTAATTAGGGCTTCTCTCTTTGCAAGGGCACGGACTTGCTCGTAAGCATAAGCTTGAGACAAAGCTAAAGCTGCCTGATCCGCCACCATCAACACTAGCTGCACCTCATCCTCCTCCCAAATGCGAGGCACAGAACACTGATGCAGTGCCAGCACTGCCATCAGTTCTTGTTGGCAGATCAATGGCACAACTAAACTAGAGCAAATGTTAGCGGCAGTAAAAGCTTCCCCACGTTGGCGCAGTTCGGGAGTATTACCATGAATACGCTCATCATCAGTTACATCGTGAATCACCTGGACTTCACGAGTTTCCCACACAGTTTGAGCCAAAAGAGGCAGAGGGGCAGAGGTTGACAGGGGCACAGCAGAAGAATTATTTGCCTGCACCCCTGCTTCTTCAGAAAGAGGCTTCTGATAAATAAATCCTTTATCCGCTAACTGCTCATCTTGGAAGGGACGCAATAAGCAAACATCCACCTCCAACATGTGACCTACTGTATCTACAATTGCCTGCAAAATTTGGCGATAGTCTAAAGCACTGCGAATCGTATTTGTGACAGTATTCAGCAGCGATTCTTGTCGGAGTGTGCGGGTAAGCTCGCGGGTGCGGGCTTTGAGGACATTGTGAGTATCCAAAGCTTGGCGTACCACTGCTTTGAGTTCCTCAGCTTCCCACGGTTTCGTAACATATTTAAATACCTTACCAGCGTTAATAGCTTCCACCAGGTCTTCGACATCGGTGTAGCCAGTTAAAATAATCCGGATAATATCTGGATATTGAGTTGCTGTCAGGCTCAAAAATTCTGTACCGCTCATCATCGGCATCCGCTGATCGGAGATGATCACCGCGACCTCTCCCTCTTGAGCCAGCAGATCGAGTGCCGCAGGGCCAGAATTCGCCCTTAGCACCTTATAGTCGCGATAGAAAGTGCGGTAAAGCAAGTCAAGGTTGTCTGGTTCATCATCGACAACCAAAATTTTAGGCTTACTGTTTACTTGGGATTTCATGCACCGCTTTCCTGCTGCAACGGCAGTCGGATAAAGAATAATCTGATCAGGTAAGAATTTTTCTGAGTCAGGTAAGAGCAGAGCATTTTGACCAATAAGGCTGTTTGGCTACATGACTGCTGAGTGTAGGAGCGTTTACGCACAGTAATTCGTCTCAATGGCTTATGCCTAGTTACCGATTGCGTTGGTGCAGTGTAATTGCTTTCATAATCAGTTTTAGGGTTACAGAGTCGCTGCTTGCTTGCCAAATCTTTTTTCACCTCCTGTGAGCAATGTCTGATAATACATACAGCGCTCATAGCTAGCTGAAAAATCCAGATGAAGCTGCATATTAAGTTTTCCCTTTGCAGCAGTTGTACTAACACTTGCAGGTAAATTTTATTTATGGTAGTCATGGTAGGGTCAACAATATTAGAACAATAAGATTTAAAGCCAAAGTATACTATTAGACAAATACCTCTTTCTAATTTAGCAATCAGAACTATCATTAAGACAAGTGTAGGGTTAAAAAGTTAGGGATTAGGGATCTTGGAGATTCTTCCCCAGTACCTGCATAGCCTGTTACTATGACCTAGTAGTAAAGACCTAGTAGTAAAGTCCTGTTAGTGTAGCGGCAATTGCATAAGCAAGTTCAGTACTGTAACTAAAGGTGCTTTGCAAGCAGAATTTGTCGGTAGTGTACTTACTTAACAATTTTGTAGGTAATGTTTACGGACAGGTTATGCTATTTATCTACCCATTCACCTAAACCTGTTCCACTTTACAGATGTTTTTGTGGTAGACAGACTCATATCCTCCCTACCTAAAGCAAGGGATGTACCTGAACCTACTGAACTTAAGATTGTAGATTAATCAGGACTTACGCAAAAAAGTTCTGAAGTAGCGGTAATTCATGAATTACCGCTACGACAAATCAGGTATTTGAAACAATTTTGCGTAAGTCCTATTAATGAAGCTGTAACTTCTAAGACTCTTCCAAAAATACAGGCTATAAAGCCCCAAACTAAAGTGAAAAACTTTGTATGCTCCACAAGCAAAAGCGAATTAGCAATCTTAGGTTAGTTCAATATCCTGGGCAGATATAAATTTTTTCTTCAGTTTAAATGGTATTTGAGGAGATTTGAGAAAATTTTCGTTGAATAAAATCAATACTAAACTAGCCTTGAAATATCGGTTTTTTCATCCATGCCAGCAACAGCCAATCGATCCAGCTTGCTGCCAATTTCAAATTCGTACAGCTACACCTGCTGATTTGATCGGTGTTTCTCAAATTATTGCTGAAAGCTTTCACTCCCAACACGGTATGTGGGGATGGGCTTTTCCATTGCTACGTCTCGGTATTTACGAAGACTTAAGGCATCGCATGGCATCACCTCCGTCGCGTCATATTTGTTTAGTTGCCTTTGAAGCTACTACTGTTGCGGCTAATAACTTAGTAGGAAGTGTAGAACTGGGTGTACGTTACAGTGATTCGTGGAGCCAGGTTGGCATGGGTTTTCCTTACTTATCTAATTTAGCGGTTCACCCACAATACCGTAGACACGGTGTTGCTTCAGGCTTACTGACTAGCTGTGAAAAAGTTTCTCGTGAGTGGGGATTTCAAGACTTATATCTCCACGTTCTGGAAAATAACCATCAAGCAAGGCAACTTTATTTCAAGCTGGGATATCGGGTGCATAAAGTCGAATCGAATTGGAATACATTTTTTCTAAGACGCTCAAGCCAAATGTTATTGCACAAGCATCTTAGTGCTGATTCCACTATTTGAATTTTATTTTGGCAAAAATAAATTGTCTTTTAAGGATATTTTATTTGGAATTTTTACGGATATTCTTATTCGTAATATTAATAAAAATATAACTTTATAAAATTTATCTTAAATCATTAAAGTTTGTCTTTTTATTTGCTATTAAACAACAAGTATTTTAGAATATTTTATATAGATAAATTAATTGTAATTAAAATATCTATATAATTTCCCTGAGAAAAATAGGGATAGCTCATAATAACTTTTTAATTAAGATATTCATCTTTATAAAAACTTTAAGAAAACTCTCTCTGAATTGGAAGACAAATCTAGTTATATCTCATAAAATATGATCACTCAATTACTGAACAATGCCTATTTATTACTATCTTAGTAAAATTGGCCAAAAGACTCTTGATAATATAAAGAATTCAAAAACCTGATTTGACATAACAGCTAATTCTGTTTTTAAGTGCATACTACTACCAAATTCGTTGAAAGTTTAAAAAACATGGATAGCGAACAGCATCGACGCTATCAGACCTCTATGGTATCAACTTATTACCCTGAAGCTAGTTTCGTTGACTCTCTTGTCATGCCAGATGGAACTGAGCAATCGCAAGGCTCGGATATCCTTACACGTTTACACAGTGGGGAAGTTTTCATCGTCAATAGTCGTAGACGAAATGGATTAATCCTCTTTAAACGCTATCATGCAGAGTTTGCTGGGCCTGGGGCTGCTGTAGGTGGGGATTACGATTGTGATTGCCAAAGGGCACTGCCCATAGGTAATCTCTCTTTATTAACTCCCGAATCTAATGAAGAACGCCAGAAGGCTTACTTGATTAGGCGACAGTGGATTCGATTGATCAAACAAATTACAGAAAACCCAGTGCCTGGGCAGCGAGTTCAGAAAATTCTCGATCAATTTGAACAATACTTTCCACCAGATATAGTGGCTCTTCTGCCGGATGTTGCTTTTGCTCTTTTAGTAGGTGTGCTGCCACAAACAGTGGGAATAGTACGCCGTTTGGGCAGTGAGGTGAACAGCCGATTTAATTACTGAGTGAATTTCTAAAATTCCAAATTTGCCAAAACAGCTTGGACTCGATTAACGGTGCGGGCGTTTTCCTCGATTGTCCCTACGGTAATTCGTAATCCTCCGCTAATGTGTCGCACAACAGTGCCAAGTGTTCTAAGTTTCTGGTGGAAAGTTTTTAACGCAGCATCTGGTGAATTAAAGCTATTTGGTTTAAGACGTAGGTAAATAAAATTAGCAGCGCTTGCGGTAATTTGTAGTTCTGGTTGCTGGGATAAAATTTCGATGAGTTTGGCTCGTTCACTCAGGGTTTGGGAAATTGACTCTAGCAAGAGTGTGCGGTTTTGTAAAGCAACTAATGCTGCTGCTATGGAAAAGCTAGGGAGATTGTAGGGTAAGCGAACTTTTTCTAAAATGGCGATCGCTTCGGGATGAGCGACGCAATAACCAACACGGAGAGCTGCCAACCGAAAGGCTTTAGAAAAAGTGCGTAATATCACCCAATTGGGGCGTTGTGCTAATTCACCTACTAGGGTGGTTTGGCTGAATTCAAAGTAAGCTTCATCAATTACTACCAAAATATGCTCACTCAAACTTCTTAACCATGCCAACTCTGCCGCAGTTAAGCTATTGGCAGTCGGCGAATTGGGATGCACTACAAAAACTACGCGAATGGGGGGATTTTGAGTTTGTTCGATCGCAGCCTGTGCAGCTTTTAAGTCAATTTCAAAATTTTTTGCATTTCTACCCACCGCCACTACAGGAATGCCTAAAGTTTGTGCCAAAATTCCGTACATAGAGAAAGTGGGATTGGCAACTAGAATTGAACCTTCTCCTCCTAGACAGGTGGCGATTAATAAAGAGCGGATTAGTTCATCTGAACCATTTCCAACAGAAATATTGGCAGCAGTATTGGATAGCGAGATGGCGGCTGATTCATTGACGTATTGTGCGATCGCATCCTTAAGTGTCTCATGTCCCCCATCGGGATAACGATTTGTTTCAATTACTTGCTGATACGTCCAGGCCAACTTCTCTTTTAACTCAGGTGGTAAATCATAAGGGCTTTCATTTGTATCTAGCCGATCAAATTGCCCGGGGACAGATTCGGCTGTATCGCTGCTGGGGTGAGGTTTGTACGCGGTAAATTGGGCTAAATCTGACCGGATAAAGGGAAGCATATCAATTTTGGATTTTAGATTTTAGATTTTGGATTTTAAATCGATACTGTTCACAAAAGACTTATTTTTCCTAACTATCCTTGATAGTTGGTAAATATAGGCTCTTTGGATCTACGAGTTAAGTAGTAGTCTGTCAAGTTTAAATTGATGGATAAGTAAGTTCGTAGTAAGGACTTTAGTCCTTATCTTTTAACCACTAAAGTGCTTACTACAAACCCTCAAAACAAGCTTGACAGACCAGTAGTACTTACTGAAAAATATTAGATTAGGTCTAAGTCTAATATTTTACAGCTTCAAGGTAATTGGCAAAAGAGGCGAATTGCCTGCCAAATTTCTTCCATAACATTACCCAAGGCGTGGTCACTGTCGAGTTCGACTAACTTTACCCAAGGACGCAAACGCCCAAAGTTACGACTGGCTTTGATGGGGATGACTTCATCGTTTTTTCCATGCAAAATCAATGTGGGGATAGGACGTTGCAAAAACTCCTCTTGGTATTGGGCAGCATCTGTAACAAAATCGTAACTTAAGGGAAGCTTTCGCTGCTCCCCATAGTGGTAGACCATGATATATTTTTCTTGCTGCCACCGTTGTACTTCTTCATCGTCTAGCCTGGGCAACCAATGGGATAAAAACTCAAAAGCTGGTGCTAGCAGCACAAGACGTTGTACTTGTAAATATTGCTGTCCCAAGTGCGTAGCGGTTAAGCCGCCTAAACTTGAGCCAATGAGCGTTACAGGTGTAGAATTATTACTGAATTCTGCGGCAACTTGGGTAATCTGACGAGTGATTGTTAACTGCGAAAAATCGTCGGTATTTAAATCGGGAATTTTTAGCTTTGTGTGAATTTGGGCAAAGCGATCGCTTATATCCCGCGCTTTGGCAGAATTAGGACTGGAAGCGAAACCGTGAAGATATATATATTGCAAAGCTGTAGATAGTTAGGAGTTAGGAGTGAGGAGTTATGAGTGAAGAGTTAGGAGTGAGAAGTTAGGAGTTAGGAGTGAAGAGTTAGGAGTTAGGAATTAGGAGTGAAGAGTTAAGAATTTTAAGTTATAAGTTATGAGTTTTTTTCTTCAACTCATAACTTATAACTCTTAACTCCTAACTCTTTCTTATTACCGCATTGTGACAAATTCTTCGGCTGCGGAGGGATGGATACCAACGGTGGCGTCAAAGTCTTTTTTAGTTGCGCCCATCTTCACAGCGATCGCTATACCTTGAATTATCTCACCAGCATGTTCACCCACCATGTGAGCGCCTAGCACCTTGTCAGTGTTGCTATCAACCACCAACTTCATCATTATTTTTTCTTGCTTACCAGTCAAACTATGATACATGGGGCGAAAGCGAGTGTGAAAAATTTTGACGGCATCACCGAGTTTTTCCCGTGCTTCGGCTTCAGTCCAGCCGACTGTAGCGGCTTCTGGGGTAGAAAATATGGCTGTGGGAACAGTTTCGTGACTGAATTCGCGGCGGTTATTGCCGAATTCACTATCTGCAAAGGCTCGTCCCTCGCCAATAGCGACGGGAGTTAAATTAATTCGGTCTGTGACATCGCCAACGGCAAAGATATTCGGTTGATTAGTTTGACTATATTCATTAACTGCGATGGCTCCGCCAACGCCAGGGGCGAACACATTTGTGGTACTGTATCCTGGCCCTTCGATAGAACTATCGACAACTTCAACCCCAGCGTTTTCTAAACCTAGTCCATCTACATTGGGAGTTCGACCAGTCGCCACTAAAAACACGTCGGCAATTACTGGTTCTTGGTCTTCCCCTGATAAAGTCAGTTTAAAACCTTCCGGCACGCGTTCAATTGTTTTTACCACATTATTCTTAATCAGCCGAATTCCGTGGTTCGTCATCCCCTCTTCAATTTCTGTGCGGACATCATCATCAAACCCTTTCAAAATCTTTTTACCTCTGGTAATTTGTGTCACCTCAGAACCCAAACCACGCATGATACAGGCAAATTCTGTGCCAATATAACCAGCGCCAAGAATGACGATGTGTTTTGGTTGTTCTTTTAGATGAAAGATTTCGTTGGAGGTAATGCCATATTCCATCCCTGGTAAATCTGGTTTGACGGGACGCCCACCAACAGCAATTAAAATTTTATCTGCTGTAACTTTGCGTCCATCAACTTCTACTGTATGGGTGTCTACCAATGTGGCGCGACCAGAAATTAGTTCCACTCCCGCTTTTTCTAAAAAGCTGATATGTAGTTGCGACAGTCGCCGAACTTCCTTATCTATAGATGTAATGAAATATTCCCAGTCTAACTCGGCATTACCTACTTTCCAGCCATAGCCTGAAGCTTCACTGAACAATGCAGGAAAGTGAGAGCCATAGACCATGAGTTTTTTGGGAATGCAACCGCGAATCACACAAGTGCCACCAACTAAATCATATTCTGCGATCGCCACTTTGGCCCCATAGCTAGCCGCCCGTTTAGAAGCCGCCAAACCTCCAGAACCCGCACCAATTACAAACAGGTCGTAATCAAAAGTCATAAATTTATGTTCTCTTTAGCAAAAAGTTAGTTCCTGGGAACTTACACACAGAATCTCCTTGAACTATATAAGGATATCCGGTGAACCCTGTGTAAGTCCTGTCCTTGATTTAATCTAGCGTTAGCAGACGTTCTCTGGTCGTAGGGAATATCACTTTTTGCTTTCGTTGTTGTAGAAGCAGTAACTAAAATTGTTTGTCATGGTTCTGCCTCTGGTGTCGGGCATAAGTCTGTCCTACTGCGTTGGAGCAGCTAAGTCCCACAGTACTTACGCAAAATTATGACAAAACAAACCGCGTTCGGCATTTGCAGAGCATCTTGTACCCCCATTAGCAGTTTTATGTGCTTGGAACGTCAGTTGGGGTTACAGGTGTTGGCTCAGTTGGGGTTACGGGTGTTGGCTCAGTTGGGGTTACGGGTGTTGGCTCAGTTGGGGTTACGGGTGTTGGCTCAGTTGGGGTTACAGGTGTTGGCTCAGTTGTGGTTACAGGTGCTGTCTCAGTTGTGGTTACAGGTGCTGTCTCAGTTGGGGTTACAGGTGCTGTCTCAGTTGGGGTTACAGGTGCTGTCTCAGTTGGGGTTACAGGTGCTGTCTCAGTTGGGGTTACAGGTGTTGGCTCAGTTGGGGTTACAGGTGCTGTCTCAGTTGGGGTTACAGGTGTTGTCTCAGTTGGGGTTACAGGTGTTGTCTCAGTTGGGGTTACAGGTGCTGTCTCAGTTGGGGTTACAGGTGCTGGCTCAGTTGGGCTGATTGGTAATGTATGATTTTGTGGATTTTTATTTGTCGGGTTTTCTGTTGAGGAATTTTGAGGTGTTTTTAGGGTTGGACTAGAATCAACACCAACGTTACTATCCTCAGTGTTTACCTTGCTGTTGTTACCACTTGGTACACTCTGCTGGTTAGTATTTGTCGAGGCTTGTCCTGTTTTCTCTGAATCTGAAGAATTTGCTGAGGAATTGTCTTTGATAACATTATTACCACTAGGCGAATTTGAAGGAGTAGGAGTTAGCTGCACAAAAGAAGGGTTTTCAATTACTCCCTCGCCTTTTATCGATGGCTGTGCTTCCAAAGCCGCAGTAGTTTCGGCTTGAACACTGGTGATTGCTGGATCTGATGTAGGCACAGGACTTTGCCTGTTCAAATCAAGTTCCCGAACCAGTTCACTCGTTTCATAAAAATTTCTCAGATCAAAATCATATAAGCTGTGAAATTCCCCTTTAATTAGAATTATCATCTGTCCTGCTTCCAGCACCCGAGTTTCAGAACCTTCCTTGTTAGAAACTTCAATGCCGCTATTTGTCAGGGCACCCACAATTGTGGTATCTGTTTGTTGGTCATAACGTACAAATAATGCTGAACCACGAATTGCTGCTGCTGCACTTGGCGTTTGTATACGTGTTTGCCCCCTTCCTGGTGGGATGAGCAGCAACACAGTCCCATTTGACAGTTTAAAGTCACGAGTCTTCGGCAAAAATTGAAATAACGCCTGTTCTCCAACTCGTGCCAAAGAGCCATCATTGAAACGCAAATCTGCTAAAGAAGCTCGACCAGTTGACAGACCGTCCCCAGGAGTCATTGCATCTAATTTGCGTGCAGGACGTTTCTTGAGTTTATCTTTGGGTATCAGTTGTACCATGTTGCGGAGGTCTTGAATCTCCGCTCGCGTTAGAGGAGTTATGGCACTTACTTTATTTGCCAAAGGCAATACCATAACTCCCCATAAACCAATCACTAACAATGGAAAGGATTTATAAAACATAGTTTGAGAACTTGTGATTTTCAACTAATACCAAAAAATTTAAAGTTTAAGCTACTGATAATTTTTATAGCGAGTTGATTTATTAAATTTATCTGTACTTTAGCCTACATTTCATAAATAAAATACACAACAAATAAATTATGTGTTTAGTTGATTAAGTTTTTTTATAAAACTGGCATTAGATACAAGAAAGCCTGCGGCAGATTTCAAGGTTACTACTTGCTTGATATCAACAATTAAATGAGCAGTACTTTACAGATAATCCATTTTCATCAGATCAGCTACAGGGACAAAAAGTTGTTAGGGATCTGTTCTAAAATGACTCACTGCCTGTATTTCACTAAATTTGAGCATAAACTGTAACTGTATCTGATCATCTCAGTTTTGCAAAAGAATCTGAGGAGAAATCCGAAAAGCAGCAATTTAAATTTGTAGTTTCAGTATCTACCTACAAAGCTAAGATAGATGTACTCAATTGTATATTCTGAGTCGGAACTCCCGATACGGCTTGTGGGTCTACATTTGCTAAAGGCGATCAACGCAATCTAATAGATGCGACTGAAAAAATGGAAGAATTTGTTTATTTGTATTTTGTTAGCTTCCAGTGGTGGAAGCTGGTGTTGCATTAGAGTAGATGCGGCAGAATCTGCAAATACAGAAGATATTTGGCATTCTAAAAATTTAGCAAGCACACAGGTAAATTATCAGCTATGTCAGAATTTGGAGCAAGAGCTAATTAACTCTTTGTGCAAGCAGTCCAGTGAGTCGCATCCTTTAAACTCGCAGATGCCGTTGAAAAAGAGGCAAGGGAGCAGGAAGCTTTTAGTTGGGGAGATAGTAAATACAGGGATTCGACCCCACCTGTTGTGCCAGCTTCCCGTAGGGTACGACAACCAGTTAATAGAAGTGGGGGGTTCAGACTCGTGTTCCGCTCCGCTCCATGATAGGAGGAAGGGGTTATTTACCCCAGCTAATAGCCCCCTTCCCCCTGCCTCTTCGTTAAAGCTGGCGCAGCAAACACCCGAAACTACTCAAGCTCCAGACACAACCGAAGAACCTGGGGATATTCAAAAGCAAAATGACCCGCCACAGCTAGAATTGCAGCCAAGTGATTTGCCTACATCTCCTCCAGACTCAAAAGAGGAACTGTTGAATGCACCTGAGATAAATCAGTCCCAAAGGCTAGAGAGGCTAATACAGCTGCTACAATTGCCAAAACAGCCACCGGAATCTGATAGCGATCGCGAATTGGGGTTGCGGGTGCGGTTACGACCCTTAGAACAGCCTACTTTTCCACCAATAAAAGAACATAAGTTTAGACCTATAGGCTATCTACAAGGGCGTGTAGGCTACTTCCAGACAAGTAATATATTTTCTTCACAGGATATTCCTATAGAAGATGGTTTAATTATTTCTGGACTGACGTTAGCCTCTGCATATTTCCCTTTGGGAGCTAAGACTTATTTAAACGGCTCAATTGATGGCAATCTCATTCGTTATATCAATCAGTCACAATACGCTTACAATCAAGTAAGATTTAATCTCAGTATTTACCAGCAGCTATCGCAGCGAATGTATGGAGAAGTTAGTTGGAGCAATCAACAGTTATTTTACGCCAATAACAGCGATCGCCTAGATAGCTTCAAAGCAGGCGATCGCTTTTTAAATGAGAATTCTTTGCAAGTGTCTTTAGGACGGCGAGATCCCCTAACTTCAAAATTAATACTAAATAGCTTTTACGAATTGAGTGTAAATTTTGCTGATCCCCAAAGTCGCGATCGGATAATCAATTCCTTTTGGGTGTCTCTGAACTACTACTTGCAAAAGCCTCTTCAGGTTGGTATCGACTACCAGGTGAACTTTTCGGACTTTACACAGCGCGATCGAGAAGACCAATTTCATCGGCTATTCGGGCACTTAAATTACCGAATATCTGATACCAGTAATATGAATGTGCAGGCTGGAGTGAATTTAGGTAGTTCAACCGCCGAAAACATTGATTTTGATGGCTGGTTCTTCAGTATTAATTACAGTTTGCAATTAGGCCAGTTTTGAAATTTGTTCTTTGTCATTTGTCCTTTGTAAAAAACCAATAACAAATGACAAATGACTAATGACTATAAATAAGAAATCCAATCACTCCAGCTACCAGCATAAAGTTTACCCTTGCTAATGCCAGCTAATTCTAAAGAAAGTAAATTTACGCAAGCAGTAACGCCAGAACCGCAATAAACCAAAATTTCTTCGGCTGTTTGTATCTGTTCCCAGCGACGGCGTTGTTCTGGTTGAGGCAGTAGATAGCCGCAAGAGTCTGTAACTTCTTGCCAAGGATAGTTGACTGCACCGGGAATATGTCCGGCAATTGTATCAATTGGCTCTCGTTCACCTCGGTAGCGATCGCTCTCTCTTGAATCTACCAATACTACCTCGTAGCTATCTTTCCGGCTTTTCACCGCCGTAATATCTACCACCTTTTCTGTTTGTACTTGAGCTACAAACGTACCCATTCGGGGGGGAGGAATAATATCTGTAACAGAATATCCAGCTTTTTGCCATCCAGCAAAGCCTCCATCCAGTACTGCTACTTGCTCATGCCCTAGATAGCGCAACAGCCACCATAGACGAGCTGCAAAGGCAAAGCGCGAATCATCATAAGCTACAACTAAACTTTTTTGGTAATTTACCCCAGTCGCTGCCAATTTGTTAGCTATATCATTGGGGTTAGGTAAAGGATGTCTCCCGCCATGTTTACTCACTGGACTAGAAAGATCCTGATTCAAATCTAGGTAGTATGACCCCTCTATATGGCTTGTTTGGTACTGTTGTTGTCCAAGTTGTGGATCGGCTAAAGAAAAGCGACAATCCACAATAACAACTTGCGGATCTTCTAGATGTTCAAATAGCCAAGCTGGCGATACAACAAATTGGGGATTGGGCATAGGGCATGGGTATTGGGTAAAACAGTTGCTCTTTTCCTCTTTTGGGAGTCCTGATTGACATACTCCCCCGTTTAGAAAACGGGGGATTCTGAGGTCAATGCAGAAATTTGCCGAGTTTATTCTCTCCTATTATGAAAACAAGTAGAGAGTAAAAAATTTTGTAACTGCCGCGATCGCTGAAAATTGGTATAATCCTGACTCATTGTATATTTCAGTCTTCTATGATTAGCTGGTATGATTTGAGCCGATATTTTAAAGTACCAACAGGATTAATCATAATTTCACTGATAGCTGATAGCTAATTATGGTAGTTGTAGCAATTCTAGCGGCGGGACGCGGCACACGGATGAAATCACGCTTACCCAAGGTTTTACATTCTTTGGGTGGGCGATCGCTAGTCGAGAGAGTTCTCGAAAGTGTAGAACCACTTTCGCCCTCACGGCGAATCGTGATTGTAGGGTATCAATCCGAGGAAGTGCAAGCCGCCATGCATTCAATTCCTAGTTTGGAGTTTGTCGAACAGACTGTGCAACTAGGCACAGGTCATGCCATCCAACAATTACTGCCTCACTTGGAAGACTACACTGGGGATTTGCTGATACTTAACGGCGATTTACCGTTGATACGTAGCGAAACCCTCAAGCAGATGTTACAAACTCACGCCCGAAATCAGAACGCTGCCACTATTCTCACCTCAAACCTACCCGACCCCACCGGCTACGGGCGAGTTTTTTGTAACGATGAAAATATTGTGCAGCAAATGGTCGAACACAAAGATTGTACTGCTGCTCAAAGAGAAAATCACCGGATTAACGCTGGAGTTTACTGCTTTCGCTGGCCCGATTTGGCAAAGGTGCTTCCCCACCTACAAGCAAACAATGCTCAAAAAGAATACTATCTCACTGATGCCGTGACTCAAGTGGGAAAAGTTATGGCAGTGGATGTGGAAGATTACCAAGAAATTCTCGGCATTAACGATCGCTTGCAATTGGCAACAGCCTACGAGATTTTGCAAAAACGAGTCAAGGAAAAATGGATGCTAGCGGGTGTCACTCTCATCGACCCCACAAGCATCACTATTGATGAAACAGTGGAATTACAGGCGGATGTAATTATTGAACCCCAAACTCACCTGCGGGGAAATACGGTGATTGAAACAGGAAGTCACATTGGCCCGGGAAGTTTAATTGAAAATAGCCAGTTGGCTGAAAATGTCACGGTGCAGTATTCAGTTGTAACAGATAGTACTGTACAGGCGGGAAGCCGAATTGGCCCCTATGCTCATTTGCGCGGTCAGGTACAGGTGGGTGCTGGTTGCCGTGTGGGGAATTTTGTGGAATTGAAAAATACTCAATTAGGCGATCGCACGAATGCAGCACATTTGTCGTATATAGGTGATACCGTTGTCGGCAATCAGGTGAATATTGGTGCCGGTACAATTACTGCCAATTATGACGGCGTAAAGAAACATCGTACTAAAATAGGCGATCGGACGAAAACTGGTGCCAATAGCGTTTTAGTGGCTCCAATTACCTTGGGAGATGATGTCTATATCGCAGCTGGTTCCACTGTAACAGAAGATGTGCCTGACGGTTCTTTGGCGATCGCTCGTAGTCGTCAGGTAGTGAAACCAGCTTGGCAAAGGAAAAGCCAATAAAGCGATAATTAAATCATCAGATTAGCTGATTCAAATAGAGGTAAAAGATGAGTAAAACAAAACAATTTACCGCGATTATTGAGCGTGAGAAAAACGGCTATGTATCGCTTTGTCCAGAATTAGATATTGCTAGCCAAGGTAACACAATCGAAGAAGCACGCAGTAATTTGGTTGAGGCATTGGAATTATTTTTTGAGACAGCTGACCCCTCTGAAGTCCAAGATCGGCTAATTACAGAAGTGGCGAACACAATTTAGTATGGAAGAACTGCTAGAACTTAGGCAACTTCTAGAACAAGGCAAAATCCATGAGGCGTTGCTGTTGGTGGATGAGTTAGAAGAAATGAGCCTCGGTGACAAAATCAATAAAATTGATAGTTATGGTGTAATTCTGCTCATCCATTTAATTAAACAAAAGGCTGAAAAACGTTCCACTCGCTCTTGGGATGTTTCGATAGAAAATACGGTACGGGAAATCAACAAAATAAACAAGCGCCGCAAATCCGGTAGTTTTTACTTGAATCAAGCAGAATTAATGGATATTCTGCAACAAGGATATCAAGTTGCACTGAAAAGAGCGGCGCTAGAAGCTTTTGAGGGGCGTTATGAAGCCCAAGAATTAGCCGCAATGGTTGACGAACAAGAAATCTTAACTCAGGCGTTAGAATTAATTCAAAAATAACCCTGAGCTAGACAATTTTTGCAAAAGTGAGATACATCCAACCCAACTAAGCGCTGAGTTGAGCTATTTCAATGGGTATAGGTTAAATTGAAATTTGCAAGATGTCTAATCTAGCTATAGCAATCCTGAATCATTCGTGAGAAACAAGATCCCCGACTTCTTAAAGAAGTCGGGGATCTGCGGGTTGCAATTCTCATAAATCAAAAAGAATACTGTAATCTCAATTTTTTATTCAATCTCATTAATCCAGGTTTGAATAGCATTGAGTAAATTTGGCTGGTTAGGTGGAAAACCTCTCAATGGTGCGTCTAATGGTTGGTCAGTGATAAAAGCTATATGTAATACATCTATTAATTTACCGCAGAAGGTAATAATTGTTTGATTTGGTTTGCAGTTATTGAGAATTAAAGCTATGTTTTGTGTTTGCAGTTGCTTTTTAAGTTGGGGGATAATTCGTTTTAGTTGAGGTGCGTTATTAACTTCGGGAATTTATGGATTTTCGGTAAAAGCTGTGAGATAAATTTGGTTACAAATTTCTTGGAATACGGCGATTGTAGGGGTTTCATCTTGCAATGATTTTAAGTTGATGACAAGCGAACGAGTTTTATCTGTTGGTTGGAGTTGAGAAAGGATGGAATGAATATCTGTAAATTGGGTTTCTAAACTTTGAGTTATTACCTCTTGCAGAAAATCATTATGTTCGTAGGTTTTGGTAATGACTTCTTTTTCTAGCTGATAAACCTGTCCTCTCTCAACATTCTCATCGCGTCGTTGTTGCTGTTTGCGTTCTACCAAACCCAGTGGCACATGAACATTTACTTCAAATCCCATTTCTGAGGCTTTGCGTCTGATGCGTTGCTGTTCTTGCTGGTTGTCTAGCATCGTGTGGCAAACTTCCCACCAGTCAATTTCTAAATTGCCAGTATCCTGATTCCATTCTTTCGGTGAAATAACTTCTAATGGCTCTAAATTCAAAGCACCAGTAATCCAAATCACATGATGTCTACTAATTGATTCTCCTTTCAGGAACCGTTTGACTGTACTGAGACTTGAGCCAGACTTCTTTACCAGGTCTTCTTGTGTCCAACCTTTTGTGTATGGATCTCTGTCCTTTTCTAGTTCAGCCATTCTGTTGATGACTTTCTGTAATCCTTCAGGCGTGACTCGAATACTACCGGATGTATGTGCTGTAGTCATTGGTAACAGGTGATACTTAGGACAACTCACAACATCATAGTCAATTAAAAATAAAATGAACAGTTCAGAATAGTTCACTTCAATCTGAACTGTTCTGCTCTGGATTATTAGTTGCCATCTAGATATTCTCGAATCATAAACCTAAAAACAACACATTATGAATAGTCACAAAAAACTAAATCAGATATTCCAGAGTGATGAAAATAAAAATAAACTTGGCACACTCAAAGTCAAAATCAATCCTAAAGACTATAACCATACAGAAAGACGTAAACAACAACGAGCAATTAATGAAACGATGATGAACATTGCTCTCTTATATGGTGAAAAAGACTTTCATTGTCGAGATATTAGGTTTACTCTACTCGATAAAAATTTGCGTAATACTGTTTATGCCCCATTTATAGATGAACTTCTGGGCTTACGAATTATATGTAAAATAGGACTTCCTACCCCAGAAATTATTACTGTTTACTGGCACAACAAAACAAAACGAAAAGTTCGCAGATTAGCACATCAATTTTTGAATATTTAGGATAATGAATCAACATCAGGACTTACGTAAAAAGCCAGTGAAAGCCTTGATTTTCCGTAGGGGCAATTCATGAATTGCCCTTACATTTCGTACTTGATGCGTAAGTCCTATCAACAATAGCCAATCAATTCACTATCATTCCATTCCAAGGTGTCACCGATTTTTTCGCCGTCGTGGTAGGCGGCGAGTAAGATTTCGCTAGTTTTACCCCAAGCGATCGCACCACTAACATCTAAAGCGATCGCTCCCAAATCTCGTTTGTTCTGGTGCGATTCCCCAAGCGATCGCTGCATCGCCTCCTTCAGGGACATTCCATCAGTGACACGTACTACAATTCGGGGAGCTAAACACTCATCAATGATATCTTCGCCAATGCCAGTACAGCTAACACCAGCATTACTAGTAGCATAATTACCTGCTGGCATCGCCGAATCACTTACCCTACCAATCCGCTCAAAGCCTTTACCACCAGTAGAAGTGCCAGCAGCTAGCCTACCAGATGCATCTAAAGCTACCACACCGATGGTGCCGCGTCCGGCATTGCTAGTTTCTACTAGTTCGGGTTCTGCTACCACGCCAGCCATTGCGCTTTTAAAATTATCCTGGCGCTCTTGTATCCACTCTTGTAACCGCAAATCAGTTAAAGCGTTATAGCTGGGAATTTGCATTTCCCGCGCCAATTCAGCCGAACCGAAATCTGATAGCACTCGGTCTGGTGAATTTTGTAAAAATTGTGCCAACTCAATGGGATTTTTCACCCGCGAAATATTAATTACACCACTAAACCGCCCTAATGCGCCATCCATCAGAGAAGCACTCATGCGGATTTGCCCATCAGATTGTAGTACCGAACCAGTACCAGCATTAAAGCGGGGGTTATCTTCAAGCATTTGGCAACCATGCACCACCGCCTCAGAGGCAGTTGCTCCGCATAATAGCAGAGAATAGACTTCTTCTATTACTGTATGGAGCGATCGGCGCACCGCCTCCAATCCGCCTTTACCGTGGAGAGAACTACCAGCCCCCCCATGAATAATTAATTTAGGTTGCACCTGTGACTCCATTAATCTCTTGCGCTATTTGCGTCTGTGTTGCGGTTAGTTTCATTTTGAGCTTCAGAACGGCGACGACGACAACGTTCTGAGCAGTATTTCACATCGTCCCAGCAATCTTGCCACTTTTTACGCCATGTAAAAGGACGTTGACATACCGGACAGATTTTTGTCGGTAAGTCAGATTTAGAACGAACACGTCCCATATAAATACTGTCTGTACGATAATCTGATTTCTGAGAGAGATGGAAGATAATTATAACCAGTTTGCCACCAAGGGAGAATACTTTGGAGGAATAAATGTAATATCAATCTATCTTTGGAGTTATTTTTTAACTTGTCTCAATACTATTCGGTTAAGGCAAGAGACGCGATAAATCGCCGTCTTTACAATAATCAGTCCTTCGTCCTGACGGCGAACTATCGCGTCTTTGGGATCTTATCTTAAGCTCAAACCCCTTTAAAACCTCGTTTCCAGGCTCTGGCTGGAAATGCTACTCGCTGCGAATTTGCCGCAAGTCTTGAGGCGGAGCCTCAAAATATGCATTCCCAGTCGGAGACTGGGAACGAGATAATCTCTAAAAGCTTGCCTAATTCAGGGGATTATATTCTGAGAGGAGATGATCTAAAAGCTTAACCTCGTAATTATTTAAATATAAAGTAGATGTTCCTAATTCCTGCAATTTCTGGTAGAGAAAATCATGTTCATAAGTTTCGATACGTTCTTGTAAGTCTCCATAGATTTCCTGAAATTTGAACTCAGTTGCTAAAGCTAAGGTAATTTGTTCTCGGTCTTTACCAAGTGACCGACCGTTGAATTGATAATCACCTTGAGTATGCTGGGATAGTAGCCCAAGAGCGATCGCTAAAAGCAAAGTTTGATAAGCTAGTTTTAATTCCCTACCAGAACCAATTTCCTCTGGGATTAAATCGGGAATGTTTACGTCTTCGTCGATTTGTTCACTCTGAGTCCGTTCATAGCAGTCTCGATAAAACTCAATTTGACTCAGAAAATAAGCCGGAAAGCCCAAGGAACGCGTCAAAACACACAATCTCTGCTCATCTTCAGCTACCAAGGCGGTTAAGGTGCGACTAAATCGACTGTAAAACGCAAAGATTTGTTCTTTATCTTTTGCTCCCACCCAGAGGGTAGTTTCCCGTTGAGATGTTGGGTTTAAGTTAGTGTCAATATCCTGAATTCGCAGCAGCAAGTTAGCGCTATTATAAAGTTGATTTAAACGCAAGTTCGCAGTGTTTGCCGCAATTAAATCTGGTTCTTTTAATACTTCCCCAATAGACAAATTGCTCAATTGCTGAAACTGCTGGCGAGCAAAGGGAATAAGTTGTTTCTGAAATTCCTCAGCAGAAATTTTCCACGACTGAGAGCGGCTAATTCGTTCCTGAGTGAATGTCTCGGTTGGTAATGTAGTCAGGAAACTTTGGTAATAAGCATCAATATCCGCATCGTTGAGAACTGTGAGTCTAACTTCTGAGAAGTTCGTCGTAGCTTGATCGCGTTGAGCAACCAAATCATTGTATATCTCAGACAAGTTGGTAAGAGTTTGCCGTAAAGTTTCAGCCCTTTGTTTAGCTATTTTAATTAGATAATTCAATGCCTCGACGCGGAGATTTTGGGCATATAAATCATACTCCAACTTTAATTGTTCATTATAGCTACGACGTAATTCTACAATCGTTGATTTAAGAGTGCTTTCTAGTCGTTTAATTTGTTTCTGAACCTTTTGAATTCGACCACGAATATTAGTACTATACTTGAGCCAAAGCATACCCAAGTAAGTTAGAATTGTTACCGCAGTCCAAAGCAGGTAAGTAACTAAGTTAGCCCAAAACTTTTGTAGTAATAGTAATAGTGTTGATTGATTGAAAATTCCGATCAGAATCAGCAAGCCGAATAAAGCAGTAGCAACAATAATCGGATAAACGACTAGATATTGAGAGCGAAATTGGTTTTGTTCTGCTAGCAGTTCATCTAGTTGGTCTGTAGCTGTTTCAAGTTGCTTTTCAATGGCAGTTAGGTGATTTTGAGCTACAGCGATCGCAGATGCAGCTTGTTCACGAGCGCCAGCGATCGCTAGAAAACGATTTTTTCGAGTTTGTTCGATTTCTGCATTTAACTCTTGGCGATACTCAGCAATTGCCGTTTCTAGCTGTTTCTGAGTTGTTTGTAACTCTTGTAGTTGTTCTTCGGAATTTCTTTCAGCTAAAGTATTTTGTAATTGTTGCTGCCGCGATTTTAAAGACAGAATTTGGTTGAGCAGCTTTTGGGTGATTTCTTGATTAATTGTCACCTGTAATCTTGAGTCGAGAAATGCTTCCGCCACACGCAATTCTGTAACCAGATTCTGGGATTGATCGCCAATGGCATCCGTTTGCAGTTCCAAATGCAAAAAGGTCAATATGTTTAATAGCCTAGCTACTTCATGTAAACCTCTAGGTGTAGCATCAGCACAGCGATTAATGGTGTTGTCTAAGAAAGTAGTTAGTGTTGCCTGTAATTGTTTACAACAATTTTCCAGCGATCGCTTATAAGAAAGTAGCTCTTTATTTTCAAATTGCCGAAAAGCACGCTGCAATTCCATTCCATATTCTTGAGACTGTCCTGTATGCATCTCAATACGCGGATTAAAATCTTGCCAAACTGGTTTGCCGTTCTCTCGTTCTAATCCGAGAAAAGCATTGCTGAAATCTTCGCTGAGGACAAATCCTTTCGCATCTAACAAGCATTTGCGAATTGCCTCTGGAGTGAATTCTGCCTTCGGTAAAAACTGCTCGATCACAATATCGGCAGCTAAAGCAGCACTCAAACGGTTAGTAGTTGTTTCTCCAGCAAAAAATAGCTCTCCATAGCCAAATGCACTATAAGCAGGTATTTTCCCCCGGACTTTTTGTGCGCCAATTAATAAGCCGTTGGTTTCCGGTTCCACGGTGAGAAAACCTGCCAAAGCATCAGCATAGCTGGGCAAATTATCCCTCAGTACCCCAATTTGCTCATCCATTAACCAGCAGTTATCGAAAGGTGGTGCTTTTTGAGTACCTGTAATCACAACTCCAGTGGTCATTTTGTAATCTAACTCTTTCAGAAGCGCGTAAGCAGCACCGTAATCAGCAGTTGTGGCTTGGGTAAATAACCCTGGTAGTAGCAATAAAGCTTCTAAGCTGTAAGGAATATCTGTGAAGTACTTAGAAAATAGCCAACGAATCAAGCGTACTATTTCAAAAACGACTCCCCTAGTAAATTGATTGCTAACTGAAAGCATGAGATATATTCGATGTGTGCTACTAATTTCCACTCCTTGGCGTTTAGCAGCGATCGCTTCTTTTGATTGATTCGCCGTTTTTAATAATTCAATCAGTGCAGTTTGCAGTTCGCCCGTCGATTCGGTGAACTGAGTCCGAATTTTGGAGACATAAGCTTGTTTACTATGAGTTTGAGCAAGATCAAAACTCATATCAGCAAACTGATCTAACTGATTACTAAAGCCAAAAGTTTGACCATCCCAAGTTAAAGTGTAAGTTTGAATTAAACAGCTTTGCTCGGTTGGAAATTCTTGCAGTTGCCGTTTAATGGCTGCACAAAAAGCGGCACTGTGAGGATCGAGTGCAAGTAAAATAGTTTGTTTTGGCATAAAAACATTCTTAGAGCCTAGACTACGGGGCTAAATAATTACATCTAAATCTTCGAGGTAAGCTTCAATTTCCTGGATTTCCATTTCCACCTGTTCTCTAATCTGAGCATCAACCTTACCCCCCTTTAAAACCTGATTGAGGTGATTGGTGTAGTTCTCCAGAACAACTTTCGCTTTGTCTTTGTCTTGGTGGGTAATACGCTCAATTTTTTCAGTAATTTCTTTAACTAAACGTAAGTTACTTTTGAAAGCTTTAAATGCCGACTTGCGATCGCTTCCCAATGGCAAAACTTGATCTTCTAATTTTTTCGCTTGGTCTGTATAAACAGAATATTGTCGTCTCTGATTGACAATCAATTTATACGGATCGGGTGCCAAGGCTAAGGCAAACCAACGCAACGTCCCACCATCATCTTCCGGTGGAATTAAATTGGGTAAGTTTGTCCAATTGCGATGTAAATGCTTGAAGACTTTATTCGGATCTAGATAAGCTGACTCCAGCTCTTTCATGCCGTTGAAGGCAAATAAGGGAACACCGACTTCCACTCGAAACAGCATCACCTTATGGGGTTCGCCCGTCGGTACGAAAGAAGGATTATTATTTCCTCTCGGCAAGCGACTAGAAAGAGGCGGATTACTAAAAATTGTATTGTTACTCTCTACTCCGTAGTAATAAAATTCTGTGATTAAGTGCTGTTGTTGAATGGGAATTTCCGATAGTTCATACTGCCAGAGAGGAACTGCAAGTTTGCCAAGTTGTTGCAAATCTTGTCCGGCATCTTCTGGATTGCTATCTGCTAAAACTTGTTCAACAGTCATACTGGTAAGAGGATAGTAAGCTTCATCGACAAATTTTAGAATTTCGTTCTTGACATTTTCAGCTTTTTTCTCAGACCAATTCGTTAAACTTTGAGACTGTTCTCGATACCGACGGATAAAATCTTCGCCAGTGACTTTGGGGCGTTTCGTTTGCAGATTAATCCGTTGAATAGTGTGAATAAAAGGATTATCGTTACTTCCTTGACGGCTGACCTCGCTATAACTCTGTTCTAAATCTCGATAAACTTTATCTAAGTTGCTGTGTAGACGCTGGCACTTTTCCTGAATTTCCTCTACCTTAACCCGCAGCACACCATACAGTTCAGCCGCTTTATCACACCGCTTCCAATGTAAATAAATTTTCCACTTTTGGTCAGCCCGTTCTTTGTACTTCTGACAAGCTGCTTGAATAGTATTTTTATTTTTAAAGAAAGTTTCTGAAGCTTCTTTAAGCTTTTCTTCATGGGCTTCTAATTTCAAAGCATTGAAGCTCGATTGTGCTTCTTGCGATTTGCGCTGTACACTCTGTTGCAATTCATCCAGCTTTAGGGAAAGTTTGGTTAAAAATTGCAAGACATAAGCTAGTCCATTAGGACGGTTAAGACTCCGCTCCCACCAAGTTGCGATCGCAGTAGTTGTAGTCTGTTGTAAGCGATAAAAGCTCAATCTCAATTCTTGAGCCGTCCGTTGTTCAAATTGATCTAACTGCCGTTTGTAGAGTTCTTTAATCGTCGGCAAAGCTGTGTGATCGTAACGCATTTCGCCAATTCGGAATTCGGGCTTCATTTGTCCGCCGCGATCGCTTTCAGTCAACGCATTGAGGACAGTAGTAGCATCTGCCAAGTTGCAATCTTCTAAAAATCGGGTGATTTCGTTTTCTAAATCGACTATTGGGGTAGATGCCATTAACTCATTCTTTAATAAGTTTTGAGCGTCCTCTAATTTCATGCGATCGTATTGTTGTACTGGCAAAGTCAGGGTAGCAAAGCCAAAACTACAGTAACTTATATTACGTCCGCGAATTTTTTCACCAGTTGCCAGATAAGCCCGAATGTTATCAGCAACGTTAGCAGCATCTAGACCAATTTGAGAACCAATCTGGATGTATAAACCATCTGCAACTAAATTTTGTAAATCGTCTGGACGACCGACTACAGTTCCATTTTTGTTAACCCCGTCAATTAAAAATACTGCATCAAAGGGAGGGCGATCGGCTTTGATTTTTGTGATCCCATAATCAATCTCAATACTATTAGAAGGCGACAATCCCCAAAAGTGTTCGATTTCCTTGAGAGCGCCATAAGCATTAGACTTCACCAAGTGAGTCTGGGGAATATTGGCAAACACTCTCGGTAAAACAAATACCCCCGTAATATTAGAAAAATTATTCAGATATTCTCGTGTTAAAAATGCCACATCTAAGAATGTGCCACTGCCCGTCCCACCAGCCAAACTGCCAACAATAAAAACTTCGACACCATCCCGATTAGAAACTTGAAAGTTATCTGAAAATGCTTGTTTGCTAGTACGAATTTCGCGTACAGCATTGATTGCTTGAGCAATTAAACCTCTAATATCGGCTACTTTCGCAAATAAGGCGAGCCGTCCCCGTGCCCGAATCTGTCCGGCACCACTGATCAGGCTAGCTGCTGAAATGTCCCTAGGCCACCATTCCGCGATGTGTTCATTACGTGTTAGCGGTAGGGGATTTGCTACAGAGATGGCATAAAGTTCATTAGGTTCTAAGATAACCTTGGTGCCATCAGGTGATTTTTCTCGTTCTTGGATGTTTTCGGTAGTATCAATCGAAATAAAACGAATAACTTCTGGTACTGAGCCGTAAACATCTATAAATCGCTTTTTGAGTTTGAGTACAACTTCATAACCCGTTCCTCCTAACCCGATAACAACGGTAGGACGAAAAACAACCGTGGGACGCGCAACCGTGGGACTTAACATTCATTTTCCTGCGATATTATTCAAGAGTGTGTCTGCCCACTGCTTAACTCAGAGGGTCTTTGGTGTTCAATCCAGTTAAATTGCAGCCTAACGTTGCCAATCTCGATGATGTCCTCGTCGTAGAGTTCATCAGTATTTATATTTTTAGTATTCACAAAAATTACACCTTTCAAACAGTGTAAATCTATATTCTTTTTGCCTGCCCGCCAAACTGTGACTAACTCGGCATCAGAATTGGTCGCAGCTATTACTGGTATTAATTCACTTAAGCAAACTTTGCTCTTGTGCTGGTGAGTGAGACTAATCTCTTGGTCTTCCGATGATTGTGGCAGTGGTTCCAGCACTACCAGCGCTCCTTCTAAGTACTTACGGTTGCGGAAATGTTCGACTAATTCCAAGGGGGTTTTGCGTTGAATCAGACAAACTACGATCAGGGCAATTAACAACACCAACAGCCCTAAAAGCAACCAAATGATTATTTTTCGTCCCAGTGGTATCAAAATATGTAGATGAACTTCCGCACTGACAGGACTAACAATCGGATTATCTGGGGTTAGGACTAAGGTGAAAGTGCGTTGGCGTAGCCCGTCGTAGACATCGCTTGCAAAACCGCTATCGGCAACCTGCAACTGCACAGGAATTTTAACTTCTCCTGGTTGGAAGGATATGGCTGCTGAAGGTTCTGCTATAGAAATATCTTTGGAATTGCCTTGCAATTGTAAGCTAGCTGTTCCAGATATATTAGTGTTAACTAGCAAACTTTGGCTTTCAGTAGTTTTACCTGCTTCGATTGAGCCAAAATCTATCTTTGTCGGTTGTATTTGTAGTTTTGACTTAATGGTTATAGGTAGGTCAATTGTAATCGGTGCTATTGCTTGGTCTGCGATCGCCAACACCAAGCGCAAGCTACTAGCGCCCCCCTTTGCCTCTGCTGGTATCTGTAAACGCACTGGAATAGCTGTTGTTTGATTAGCAACTAACTCGATGGTGCGATCGGATGGAACTAAGCGAATACCGCTTTGGTTGGGGTCTTCCAATTGCAAACTTACCTTAGCATTAACATTACTGATGCTATTAATATTGAGCGGTTCAGTTGTTGTTCCAGGTGATACTGGCTGCAAATTGGCAGTGGGTAAATTAACATCAAGTTTGGGTATAATCAGCACTGGCCGGATATTTTCAGCCAGCTTGTTGAGTTGAATTCCTCCAGGATCTCGTAATACCTGCCCCTTCCCACAAAGCGCTGGATTGCTAGCAAAGTCATTCAGCTGCTTTTCGTGTTCTTTTAATCCTAAAGACACAAAAAATATATAGGGCTTGCATTGTTGATCAGGTAAAAGTTGAGTATTGCTAGGAATAGAAATAGGATTAGGAATACCACGCACATCTTCTACTCCGTCCGTCAAAAATACTATAGTGACAGTACGACCAAGAGCATCAGCACGTTTGTTTAACAGGGCAGAACGTTGCAAAGCCTTTTGCACAGCCTTACCTGTATAAGTACGCATACCTTGAGCTTGAAGTGAGCTAATTATTTCCTTGAGTTTACCCCTATCGGCATTACTGTTAATACTGACATCATTGGCATTTACGGTGACATCTTGATCAAAACTATAAATAGTAACTGTATCGCCTAATCTGGCCGTGTTAACAAATTCAGTAACAGAATTTTTTACTGGTTCAAAAATATTTTTCGTTCCACCGACACCACGCATTGAAGCAGAAGTATCTACTACTAAAATCCAGTCAATTCCCCCTTTAGGAGTAGTCTGAGCAGATGCACCACACACGTTAGGAATTGATATTAGAGCCAAAACAATAATGCTTTGGATTGAATTAAATTTTAACCAATACTTGAAGCTTCTAAAACTCATTGTTAGATTTCTCCAGGCTGATAAATTTTATATTGGTCTTCCTCAAAGCGGTAACTTAAGAGTTTATATTTAATCCACTTAATGCCTGCCCGTATATTTTGGTACCATCCATCTACTTCTCTTTGCAGTAAAGTTAGAATCGACAAGCTGACAGTTATAATTTTATGCACTGGTTTTATCTCATTACCTAAAAATTCAGGTTTAAGCTGCTATTGCCATACCAAAATCGATATAAAAATTTAATTGGCTATGTATATTTATAAATACGATATACAATTAACAAATAAATTCTGTTTAAGTTTTTATGCTAGATACGAAATATTTTGGTGATATTTAGGCAAGATATTTTGACCTTTTAACCAAGTTTTTCTACTAAAACTTCAATCTACTGCACAACCATCCTTAAAAGATTGCTGTTCTTATTCTCCCAACGGTTCACTGTCAGTGTTTTATCAAGTTAATGCTAGCTTTTTTAAAAAAGAATGTCACGTTTTCCTGGATATTCAAGTCCTTAAAACTCAAAGCTGACCTCTTGGTTAAGTCAGTAAATATATACAAATTAATTGAGATAATTGCCAAGATAATTTTATATTTCCGTTTAATTAGCCTTGACAGTGACAAGGATAAATTGTTAATGTTTGTACCTAACAATTTATTAACATAGAACTTACGCAAAAACCTCTCAAGCTTTCATTTCTCAGTCTCCTCTGTTAAGAATTATGACCAGCTAATGGCAACAGCAAGCGACTAACTACCCGATTATCTGGTAATTGATAGAAATTTAACTCTCCTCCCAACTCCTGCATAAGGTTTTGGCAGATTAGCAAATGTAAACCTGGCGGTTGGTCGAGTTTGGAGGGAGCAAGCACATCTTTGGGTGTATTATCATGTAGTTCTGTGAGTAACTGTGGTTCGATCGCACCGTTATATGTAATCGACAGTTCTAGAGATGTCTGATGTTCAGCCCCTGCACTTGCAGAAGAATATTTTGTATTTGAGGATTTTGACGGGTCTAAATGACGACACCAAATATCAATTCTGCCGCCGGTTTGAGAACGGTTACAGGCAGTAACCAATAATTCATGGATAACTAACTCAATTTTGACAATATCACCAGCGATCGCCATTGCGGATTGAGCGCTGGAAGTAGGAATACCTCTGGCGAGTGAAGAAATTTTTGACGATTGCTCATCAATCTGTTGCCCCAAACCATGTACGCCAATCCACAGCTTTTGTTGTTTAAGTAAATTTTCAATGCGTTCGAGCGATCGCTTTAGTAAACTGGCTATGGGCATAGTTTCCCAACTTATATGTAGCTGCCATTGCTCAAGTTTTAGCATTCCACTCATGGAGGCAGCTGTATGGTCTAATTGCCGCAGCAATAACTCGTAGCGCATCTGAGTCAGTTCATTAGTAGGAATACCCAAATCATGTATTTGTTTCAGAGATAGCGCCGTTATTCTTTGAATTTCCTCTAAGCGGCGATGTTTGTACCAGTTAAGTTGTCGTAAATCTTCTGTTGTGGATTCTAAAAGTCGGGTAATTTGCTTTTCACGACGCCACCAGGCTAATTGAGAAATTAAAGTTGCGATCGCACTGAGGCTTTGTTCTGACCAGTGACGTTCTTGATAGTCTGCTAACAACACTACACCCGTAGTTTCATAATCAGCATTGGTATGTAATGCCATTACCAAAATTTGACCTTTGTCTGGAGTATTCAACCATTTTCGAGTTTTGGGGGGTAAATTATCTACGTTCAAAGTCAGGTAACTCTCTGTGGCAAGTGCCCACTGAATTAAGGCTTCTGTCTCGATAGGAATAGATGCATCGGAAAAAATCCCAAATAGGCTATTGTGAACCACTCCAGGGATAATTTCTGCCCAACTCTCACCAGGTGCCCAGCATAGCAGTACCGCTAATGGACAACCCAGAATCGATGCTATTTGTTCGAGTGCTGTACGTTCTAAATGTTTTTTTCCTACCTCGATTTTGCTATTTTGGGATTGTGTCAGAATGCGTAGGCATTGCTCAAATGCCTGGGAAGTTTTTTGCTGCTGGGTGGTGCGGTTATGTAATTGCCACTGACGAACAATTACACCAATCTGTTGACTAACGGCCCAGAGTAATTCTTTTTCGAGAGTTGTCCAAGAACGATGGGTTTCGTGAGTGATGACCAAAAGTGTTGCTGGTATATGCTCGTGAGTGCATTTACAAATAAGTAGCGATCGCACTCCACTTTCTAACAACAAAGGACGCCAATTAAAAAAGCGTAAATCTTCATCTAAGTTCTCAATTTCTACCGCTTGAGTTGAACGTTGCAAAAGCTGCCCATCTAACTCTTTGAGAGTATTAAGGGCAAATGCTAACGGCCGGCGATTATGGGGCTGACTTTGGTAAATAAATTGATAATTATTCTGTTCAGGATTATACTGCAACAGCAAAAATCGCGTAGCAACTAATCGAGCTAAAACTCTCTTAGCACAGCTGTCTAAAGTTTCCTGAAGGTCATGTTCGCTATAGATACCTTGAGCAACTTGGCCAGTCAGTTGGGCATCCTCTTGAATCTGTTTGATAGTGCTTTCCATGCTTTCGGTGGTTGCGACCAGGGAAATTAAGCCAGCAGCACCTTGGACAAAATTTTTGTCTGTCTCCGTCCAGATTCGAGCTTCATTGCTTTCGACCGCCAGAAAACCGAGTAAGTTCTTTTGCCAGATAATCGGAGCTGCCAAAAGCGATCGCACCTTCAGCCGTTGCAGCAATTTTGCCGTAAAATGACTCTTTAAAGAACTGCGTGCATCACCAATCGAGACAATTTGGTTAACTGTCAAAGCATAATAAAAGTCGCTCAACTCCTGTACCGTCATTCCCGCCGTTTGCTGACTGCTAGAATTGCGAGCGATTGTGACAAGTTGATTGCTCATCCGACACCAAAAGTAGCGCCCTTCCCGCTCAAACCAGTAAACATTTGTCCGGCTAGGGGAGACAAATTTATGAGTTGCTTGCACCGTTGCTTCAAGTCTTTGATTAAGGTTACTAAGGGTGCGTAAATTTTCTAGCAATTCTAATAATGGCTCGTCGCTTCGCTTGGTTTGCTTTTGGTGCAAATGCATCTCATTTTGATAAAGCACTGCCCCCAGTTCGCCTAAAACCATCATTAAACGTGCTTTTGCTTCCCCTGTCAGTAGGTAGCCCCAGCGTTCTGAACCCACTAACAGCACACCTAAGCAACGATCTTTATAACGAATTGGTAAAATAATCGTTCCTTGGATGTGGGATTTTTCAGCAATTTTTCGCCATTCGGGGGCGCGGATTTCAGTTTGCAAATCAGCTATGCCCAAAGGATGCTGTTCAATCACCACTTGCTCTAATAAATCCCCAGGACTGAGAACAACCCTTTGGCGTAAAAAGCTCGTGTCACTATCGGGTGTGATGCCACCTTTGCCGAATAATATGTGATTCAGGCGATCGTAAAGAGCAATCCAAATCAGTTTGTAGTCAAACTGTTCTTTAAGATAAGAAATAGTAGTTTCAATCAGAACGTCAACATCATCTTCTTCTCTGAGGCTCTGGAGGACGCGCCCCAATGAGAGGATCTGCTGTTCGGCGGCTATAGGTTTTTGCGGCTGCCCCATCTGATTTATTGGTTAACATAACTTGTAATATATAAGATGCCCAGAAAAGCACCCTGAGTAATATTCTCACAATTATTTAATATTGACCCTCGACAGCTTAATAGGAGGTTATGTACCCAGAACTACTTAACAGTAACAATACCTTCACCAAAAAAGAGCCTACAAAACAAAAATTTTAGCCAAACTAGCAAAATGACCCATACATGAGCATTTAGCTGACAGCGAATGCCATAAGCATAAGTTTTGCGTGCATGACCATAGCGATCGCGCTGAAGGTTTTGAGTTCGTAAAATTTTTCACCTCTATTCATTTCTGGCAGTGCTTTGGCTTCCTGCATTTCATATATGATCGGTAAATCGGCGTAAACAAGCAATAAATGATTACTCAAGACAACTTTAAATCTCTTTTACTATCGCTAGATTTTGCTTGCGGTTCGGGGCATTTCCTCACTGAGTTAGCGATTCAGGCAAAGCCTTTTGTGCAGAAATATAGACAAGTAGAACCTTCTGCTTTTTTCAAAAATATCTATGGCATAGAGAAAGAATCTCGTCTGTCGAAAGTTGCGAAGGTTTCAGCTTTTATGTATGGACAGGAAGGGATTAACATTCTGCCCCATGATGCCCTTGATGATATTCCTGAAATCAAGCTAGAAAGTTTTGATATTTTGGTTGCTAATCCGCCGTTTGCAGTGGAAGAATTTTTAGAAAATTTATCTGAAGAACAGAGAGAAAAGTATGAACTTTTTAATACTATTTCTGATTTGGGTAATAAAAATATTCAATGTTTCTTTGTTGAACGGGCTAAACAATTGCTTGCGCCTAATGGAGTCGCGGGAATTATTGTGCCTTCATCGGTGCTTTCTAATTCTGATAATACGCACATTGCGACCAGAGAAATTTTGCTGAAATATTTTGATATTGTTTCAATTGTGGAATTGGAGGGAAATACGTTTAGCAAGACAGGAACGAATACGGTTGTATTGTTTTTGCGGAGAAAGTCACAACGCCCTGAACCTGCGGAACAATACGAAAATCGGGTTTTAGATTTCTTTGAAAATTGGCAAGATGAAGTGGAATCTGGTGGGGGAATGTATCGGGATATTGATTCTGTTAAAAAGTATTGTGAGCATATTGAAGTAGATTTTGAACATTATCAAACGCTTTTGTTGGGTATTCCTTCTGAGCAGTTATTAGAATATGAACTGTTTAAGGAATACAAAAATGAGTTTGATAAAAGCACTGAAATTATTAATTTAAAAAAGAGAAAATCTTTTAAGGATTTTTCATATTTAGAACAAGAGGCTGAACTGAATAAACGGTTTTTAGAATATTTGCAAGCAATTGAAAAAAATAAGCTCTATTATTTCATTTTAGCTTTTAATAATCCCCAGAAGGTTCTAATTGTTAAAAGTCCTGCGGATAATAAGGAACAAAAGCAGTTTCTTGGCTATGAATGGAGTAGTGCGAAAGGGAATGAAGGGCTAAAATATCTTACTGGTAGTCATATTACGCCGCTTTTTGATCCTGATAATCGTTATAATGATCAAAAAATTAATTGTTGGATTCAGCAAAATTTTAACGGTAATAGTGAAGAATTTGAATTGCAAAACCTCAGCGAATATATTACTTATGCTAGTTTAGTAGATTTATTAGACTTCTCTCGCAAGGATTTTAATAAGGCTTTTTCACTTACTCCTAAGAAGAATTTAAAAATTGAAACCAAATGGGAATTAGCGAAGTTAGAGAATGTCTGTGAAATTGTTAGAGGTGCATCACCTAGACCGATTGATAAATATATTACAACAGATATAAACAGTATAAATTGGATCAAAATTGGTGATGTTAGTGAAGGTTCAAAATATGTTACTCAAACAGCAAAAAAGATAACTTTAGAAGGTGCTGAGAAATCAAGACCAGTTAAAGAAGGAGACTTTATTTTGTCTAATTCTATGAGCTTTGGCAGACCTTATATTATGAAAATATCGGGTTGTATTCATGATGGTTGGCTACTGCTATCTAAATTTAGCGAAAGACTAAACAAGGATTATTTATACGAGATTTTATCTTACAAGGATACTCAACAACAATTTTCGGAAAGTGCGGCTGGTGGAGTGGTACAAAATTTGAATACTGAAAGAGTGAGATCAACTAAAATTCCCTTACCACCTTTAGAAGTGCAGCAGCAAATAGTTGATGAGTGTGAGGCAATCGATCAGACTGTAATTAATGCTCAACAGGCAATTCAACAAGCTAGAAATGAAATTGAAGACAAGATAAATCAAATATACATTTCAAAATACGAGTTTTGTGAGATTAGAAAAATTAGTCTTGATGTGCAGTATGGTATTTCAGAAAAAATGAATACAGAGAATAAAGGCTATAAAATTTTTAGAATGAATGAAATCATTTTGGGAAAAATGTCTGATAATGGATCAATGAAATATGTTGACATTTCGCAAGATGAATTTCTTAAATACAAGCTTCAGAAGGGTGATATTTTATTTAATCGAACGAATAGCATTGAACACGTTGGGAAAACAGGTTTATTTAGTTTAGATGGAGATTATTGTTTTGCTTCATATCTAATTAGGGTCATTGTAAATAGTGATTTAGCAATACCTTATTTTGTCAATTTAATAATGAACTTTTCATTGTTTCAAGAGGAAGCAAAATCTAAAGCATCCAAAGCTATTAATCAAGCAAACATTAATGCAACCATTATGAAAAATATAAAAGTTCCAGTGCCACCTTTACCAGTTCAAGAAAAATTAGTTTCAGAAGTGGAGAAATTAGAGCAAGAAATTACTAAAAACCAGAAGATTGTAGATGAATCTCCTAATCTTAAGCAACAAGTAATGAAAAGATATTTATAAATTATGTTTGATTTACCTGAATTGGCTATGAGTGCGCTCTATATGGGGTGATAGGCGATCGCTTTTCAACGAATTATCAGATATGCTAGAAGCATAAACGTAGCCTATAAAATCTACTAAACCTTATGGATACCCATCAAGAAACCGAATATGTCTTAGGTAACTCGCATCTAATGCAACAGATCGAGCAATTCAAGCATAATTCCCAAAAATCACACCCTAACCAACCAATCCATTCGATTGATTTCGACTACATTCTAAACAATCCAGAACTGATTCCACAAATTCAATTACTAATCGAAACCCACAAACAGAAGCATCATGCGATCAATCGTATTTCATGAGGACACTCTGCAAACTTATGAATATTTAAGAGAAACCAATAAAATTATTCACAAAAAATTGTTTAATATTATCAAAGAAATGCAAAAAGGAGATCCCACACAAGGAACAGGAAAACCTGAAGCTTTGAAGTATGAATTAGCTGGATATTATTCACGAAGACTATCTGATAAAGATCGATTAATCTATAGTTTTGATGAAGAAAATATATACATCATCGCAATTGGTGGGCATTATGAAGAATGAACTGAATCGTAGTTGCGATCGCTGTTGGATATTATGGACTTAAGCGATCGCTAAAACCAAAAAATGTTCTCGCTTACCTCAGTACATTGAATTATTACCCACTTGTACAGAATTCTGGAGTTAATTCTGACTGCTGAATTCTGAGTTATTCTTTATATTTATAATAAGTTAATGAATATTTATAAATTTGCCATTCGTCCGCTTTTGTTCAATGTGGTAAAAGCCGATTCAGAGTGGTTACACCAGCAGACGATTCGCAGTTTTAGCTGGCTATCACAAACCCCTGCTAGTTGGGCGAACCAACGCTTACAAAAATCTTTATGTCTGTACGATTCACGCCTAGAACAAAATTTGTTTGGGCTAAACTTCCCAAATCCCGTAGGGTTAGCAGCTGGCTTTGACAAGGATGGAGTCGCTGCTAATATTTGGTCTAACCTGGGTTTTGGTTTTGCAGAATTGGGAACTGTAACTTTTCACGCACAGCCAGGAAATCCGCCTCCCCGTTTGTTTCGCTTACCGTTGGATAAAGCTGCTCTCAATCGGATGGGCTTTAATAATCTCGGTGCAGCAGCAATGGCGGCACGATTAGCACAGGAAAGGCAGAAGTTAACCCAGTCAATACCCATAGGGATAAATTTGGGTAAATCTAAGGTAACTCCCCTAGAAGCAGCCGCACAGGATTACCTCGATAGTTTTCGCTACCTCAAGGATTTGGGAGACTATTTTGTTGTTAATGTCTCTTCCCCCAATACGCCGGGGTTGCGATCGCTCCAAGATGCTTCTATGCTCAGTGCCATCTTGAATTTATTGCAACAAGAAAATACTACACAAAAACCAATTTTTGTCAAGATAGCCCCAGATTTAGAATGGTCAGCGATCGCTGATATTATTTCTTTGGCTAAAACCTACCAACTGGCGGGAATTATCGCCACCAACACCACCATCAGCCGTGATGGACTAAAAACCCAGGTGATTGACCAAACGGGCAAATCACCCCAGGATGAAGCTGGCGGAATTAGCGGTGAACCATTGCGCGATCGCTCCACTGAGGTAATTCGTTTTATTTGGCAGCAAACCCAAGGACAAATCCCGATTATTGGCGTTGGTGGCATCTTTTCTGCTGAAGATGCTTGGGAGAAAATTACTGCTGGTGCTAGTTTGATCCAGGTTTATACAGGCTGGATTTACGAAGGCCCACTAATGGTACGACAGATTCTAGCAGGTTTGCTTGTCCTACTAGAACAAAGCGGCTTAAATTCCATCAACGAAGCTGTGGGTTTACAAACAAAAATTCAAAAATTCTAATTACGAATTACGAATTGTTTTACCCTTCTTCCTCCACTGGGAAAAACTCCTTAGTTTTTTCCGAGTATGACCAGGCAATACCATCAGGGTCTTTGTTGCGGCTCCACTCTGGAAACTCTGGATCATTTCGCCGTTTATAAACAGTGCTGGAATAGACATTTAGCCGTTTGGCAAGTTCAGATTGAATGAGAGAGCCAAAAATTAACTGTTTTTCCAGCGATCGTTTAGCTGACTCATGGGTTGGCTGTGGAAGTGATTCGGTTTCTGGTTCTTCCTCCTGTGGGTTTGGTGGTGGTGGTGCTAGGAGCGATCGCGCAGTTTTAGTAACTGGTTGAGCAGGAAGTTCTTTAACAGGCTCACTACTATCAAGAATATTGCCGAGAATGCTGGCAGTTATAAAGTAATAAGACTGCCCCGCATCTTCGGAGTTCACTATACTAGCGCCAAATTCCGAGGCTTTACTATCCAAGTAGCGTTTTGCCGTCGTTCCAGGAAAATTGCCCCTCATTGCCAAGTCCATTGGCGTAAGTCTGCCCTGATTTTCCCGAACCAACTGATGAAAAATTGGGTTAACTCGATGAGTCCACTGTTGCCATTGATATTCCTGCCAAAGCTTGAAGCCAATTACCAGCGCAATTAGCGCCAGTAAAAATCTCCAAGTGGTAACTAGGAAAATAATCAAGAACGAGATGGGCAAAAGTAGAACGAGAAAAGCCTTGCCGTTATCTTCTATGGGTTTCTCACTCATGCCGATTTTTGCCAAGTGAATTTTGGGAAATAATACTATCTATCTTGGCAAAAATTAGGACACTTTTTTGTATCTTTTGGCAAAGTTGCGGCAAATTTGCCGGCAAAACCTTTCCTTAGTGAGTGTTATGACCTTTTGAATCTGCAACTTATGTAAGATGTATTGCGATCGCACAAAAGTTTTTTCCCAGAGAAAATAAGAGGGTTTTTAACTCAACCAACAACTCTATAAATTGGCTTGCCAGATCCTTGACAACAAATACTACATATAGTACATATATTACATTGGTAATACAAGTCAACTTTCATCAGAGAGTTAACTTGCACCAGTAGCGGATAGCTCAAATGACAGAGCGCCCACCTTGCCCGTAAGGGCCGAGATATCGAGGGTTATCGCATATAACTAAAACACCCTTGATCCAACTTCTGGAGGTGCAGGTAAAAATCCTACTTCGCTACAGCAAATTGAGTCCTGAGTGACGGATTTTAAATGTTTAACTCATAACTCCTCACTCTTAACTCATAACTTTATATTTGACACTCCCCGGTCTAAAGACACGGGGATTCTTAATTGAATAGCGTTAACTACTCAGTTAATATCCGTTTTTCAGGCATAGCCTTGGATTACGGTTCCTGCCCCGATTCCGTTTGCCTTTTCA
>Ga0335397_10000921_pt1 | contig 40034 bp, 41 predicted proteins | sample MAT04_FD_205740 | JGI IMG/M metagenome (GOLD analysis project Ga0335397, IMG submission 205740) | Freshwater microbial communities from Lake Fryxell liftoff mats and glacier meltwater in Antarctica - MAT-04 (spades assembly) (version 2) ... | reverse complement strand
GCAAGCCGCCCAGCGACCCGCGGAAATTGCCAGAGGGCGCCACCCGACGCACTGGAGCGCGCCCTCTGTCGGTCAGGCGACCGCGAGCACCGGCCGCTCCTCGATGAGGTAGCGGGCGTAGGCGCCGAGGGTGAGGAAGGTCGGGAAGTCCTCCTCGAGGGTCACCTCGCGGAACACCTCGATCGCCGCATCGAACCGGTCGCTTGCGGACCGCTCAAGATCCGCGACGACCTCGGTCAAGATCCCCTCCACCGACTTCACGGTGATGCGAGTGCCCTCAGCGGTGACCACCCTCTGATGAATCCACTGCCACAGCTGCGACCGGCTGATCTCAGCCGTCGCGGCATCCTCCATGAGGTTGTCGATCGCAGCGGCGCCGACTCCGCGCAGCCAGCTCTCGAGGTAGCGAACCGCGATCGAGACGTTGGCGCGCACTCCAGCATCCGTCACCTCGCCCTGGATACGCAGGTCGAGCAGGTCGCCCGCCGTAACCGACACGTCCTCACGCAGCCGGTCGAGCTGATTTGGGCGATCTCCGAGCACCGCGTCGAATTCGGATCGCGCGGCGTCGATGAGTCCCGGATGCGCGACCCAGGTGCCGTCGAAGCCGTCGGTGGCCTCGCGGCGCTTGTCGTCGCGCACCTGTTCGAGGGCACGTGTGGTGACGTCGGGATCGCGCCGGTTGGGGATGAACGCGCTCATGCCACCGATGGCATATGCGCCCCGTTTGTGGCAGGTCGACACGAGGAGCTCGGTGTAGGCGCGCATGAAGGGCACCGTCATCGTGATCCGCGAGCGGTCCGGCAGCACGAAGGACGCCCCGCGGCCACGGAAGTTCTTAATGATGCTGAAGATGTAGTCCCAACGGCCAGCGTTGAGGCCCGCGCAATGGTCCTTGAGCTCGAACAGGATCTCTTCCATCTCGAAGGCGGCAGGAATGGTCTCGATCAACACTGTCGCGCGAATCGTGCCCTGCGGTATGCCGAGCGCGTTCTCGGAGAAGGTGAACACGTCGTCCCAGAGCCTGGCCTCGAGGTGGTTTTCGAGCTTCGGCAGGTAGAAGTACGGTCCGGTACCCCCGGCGATGAGCTCCTTCGCGTTGTGGAAGAAGTAGAGCCCGAAGTCGACGAGGGATCCGGATGCCGGCGCGCGCAGCCCGGCCCGGTCCGTGAATCGGAGGTGCTTCTCGACGAGGTGCCAACCGCGGGGGCGCATCACAATCGTGGGGGTGCTCTCGCCTACCTTGTATTCCTTGCCGTCGTCGGAGGTGTAATCGATCTGACCGCGGATCGCGTCGAAGAGGCTGAGCTGGCCGCCGATGACGTTCGCCCAGGTCGGGCTGGTGGCGTCCTCCTGGTCGGCGAGCCATACCTTCGCACCGGAGTTGAGCGCATTGATGGTCATCTTGCGGTCCGTCGGGCCGGTGATCTCGACTCGGCGGTCCTCCAGACCGGGGCCGGCCCCGGCGACGCGCCAGGAGGCGTCTTCGCGGATCGCGGATGTCTCGGGCAGGAACTTGAGATCGCGTCCGTTGTCGATCGCCTTGCGCTGGTGCATCCGGGCGGCGAGGCGCTCGTGACGGCGCCCCGCGAACTGGTCGTGCAGGCGGGTGAGGAAGTTGAGGGCCTCGGGGGTGAGGATCTCGTCGTACCGATCACCGCCGTCGGCGGTGATCTCCATTCGGTTGTTCATGGTGTGTCCTTTGGTCTGAGCGAGTGTGTGGTGGGCCCGTTGTGCGGACGGCTTAGTGAAACTGGGCGGACTCGGTGGAGCCCACGAGAGCGAGGGTGGAGCTGTCAGGGTTGAGCGCCGTGGCAATCCGATCGAAGTAGCCCGTGCCGACCTCGCGCTGGTGCTTCGTGGCGGTGTAGCCGTCGGCCTCCGACGCGAACTCGGCCTCCTGCAGTTCCACGTAGGCGCTCATGTGACGTTCGGCGTAGCCACGCGCGAGGGTGTACATCGAGTGGTTGAGCGAGTGGAAGCCAGCGAGGGTGATGAACTGGAACGCGTAGCCCATCTCCGACAGCTCCCGCTGGAACGAGGCGACCTGGGTGTCGTCGAGGTGGCGTTTCCAGTTGAACGACGGCGAGCAGTTGTAGGCGAGCTTCTTGCCCGGGAACTCCCCGTGGATGCTTTCGGCGAATGTCCGGGCGAGCTCGAGGTCCGGCTCGGCGCTCTCGACCCAGAGCAGGTCGGCGTAGGGGGCGTAGGCGTGGCCGCGGGAGAGCACGGTCTCGATTCCGGGTCGTGTCTCGTAGAAGCCGTCGGCGGTGCGGCCGCCGGTGAGGAACGGGCGGTCCCGCTCGTCGACATCGCTCGTCACGAGGTTCGCGGCGAGCGAGTCGGTGCGGGCGATGACAAGGGTCGAGGTGCCGGCCACGTCGGCCGCGAGGCGGGCGGCGTTGAGGGTGCGGATGTGCTGGCCGGTCGGCACGAGTACCTTGCCGCCCATGTGTCCGCACTTCTTCTCGCTCGCGAGCTGGTCCTCCCAGTGCACGCCAGCCGCCCCCGCCGCGATCATCGAGGCCATGAGCTCGTAGGCGTTGAGGGGCCCACCGAAGCCAGCCTCAGCATCCGCAACGATCGGGGCGAGCCAGTCGGTCGCCCCGCCGTCTGACGAAACCCCCTCGGCGTGCTCGATCTGGTCAGCCCGCAGTAGCGCGTTGTTGATGCGGCGCACCACACTCGGCACCGAGTTCGCAGGGTAGAGGCTCTGGTCGGGGTAGGTCTGTCCAGACAGGTTCGCGTCGGCGGCCACCTGCCATCCGCTCAGGTAGATCGCCTTGAGGCCGGCGCGCACCTGCTGCACAGCTTGGTTGCCGGTGAGGGCGCCGAGCGCCGGCACCCACGGCTCGTCGTGGATGAGCTGCCAGAGCTTCTCCGCCCCGCGCTTGGCGAGGGTCTGCTCTTCCCGCACCGAACCCCGCAGGGCGATGACATCCTCGGCGCTGTAGTCGCGCACGACTCCGTTCCAGCGCGCGTCGGTCTTCCACTGAGTTTCGAGCTCGGCGGCGGTCTGGGTCTGGTCGCCGGGGCGGATGCTGGTCATGTGGGACTCCTTCGTCGGTGGTTCTTCGACTCTGGGCCTCCTGGAGTGGTTCTTCTCCTGAAACTTCGACAGAAGATTCGCAGTTCTTCTATTCCGCGGAAGAAGGATCGATGGCAGGCTGGCGAGATGACGACGACGACGCTCGATCCCACCAAAGATGAAGGCATGCTCGATTCATTGACGATCGGCCGCCGCATCCGCCAGCTCCGCACCGAGCGTGGCTTCACCCTCGACAGCCTCGGTGCCGCGCTCGGTCGTGCGCCATCGCAGATCTCGGTGATCGAGAACGGCAAGCGTGAGCTCAAGCTCGGCGAGGTGCAGCGGCTCGCGCGCATCCTGGGCGTGAGCCTCGACGAGCTGATGAGCCAGGAGCCTCCGTCGAAGCGGGCGGCCCTCGAGATCGCGCTTGAGCGCGCCCAGCGCGGCCCCCTCTATGCGTCGCTCCCACTGCCGGTGCTTCCCGTGCGCAAGTCGCTGAGCGACGAGGCGATCGAGACGATCCTCGCCCTTCATGACGAGCTGCAGCGGCTGCACCGCGAGCGCGCTGCGACGCCGGAAGAGGCCAGGAGGGTCAACACCGAGCTGCGCCGCTCGATGCGGCACCGCAACAACTACTTCCCCGAGCTGGAGGCCGCCGCGAAGACCCTGCTCGACGCCGTCGGGCACGCCGGCGGCCCACTCTCGCAGCGCGTCGCATCCGACCTCGCATCGCACCTCGGCTTCACCCTGCACTATGTGGGAGACCTGCCCACGTCGACCCGCAGCGTCACCGACCTCAAGAACGGGCGCATCTACCTGCCACTCGGGCAGGCGAGCGGCAGCGACGCGCGCACGACCCTGCTCCAGGCGCTCGCGAGCCACGTGCTCGGCGTCACCGAGCCACGCGACTACGCCGACTTCCTGCGCCAGCGGGTCGAGACGAACTACCTCGCTGCGGCGCTGCTCGTGCCCGAGCATTCGGCCGTCGAGTTTCTCACCGCCGCCAAGGAGAAGCGCGAGCTCTCGGTCGAGGACCTGCGCGACGCCTTCGCGGTGAGCTACGAGACGGCGGCGCACCGCTTCACGAACCTCGCGACCGAGCACCTCGGCATCCCGGTGCATTTCCTCAAGGTGCATGAGAGCGGCACAATCTCGAAGGCCTACGAGAACGACCGGGTGCTCTTCCCCACGGATGCTCTCGGCGCGGTCGAAGGGCAGCTGGTCTGCCGCAACTGGAGCGCTCGGCGGGTGTTCGATATCGCGGACCGGTTCAGCCCGTACCACCAGTACACCGACAAACCCACGGGAACCTACTGGTGCACCTCCCGCATCCAGTCGACCGCGAGGGGCGAGTTCTCGGTGAGCGTCGGCACCCCGTTCGCGCACGTGAAGTGGTTCCGCGGTCGGGACACCACTAACCGGTCGACGTCGACCTGCCCGGACGAGGGATGCTGCCGCCGCCCGCCCGCCGGCCTCGCGAGCCGCTGGGAGCAGCACTCCTTCCCGAGCGCACGGCTCAACAGCTCGCTGCTCGCGGCAATGCCGGCCGGGGTGTTCCCCGGGGTCGACAGCACCGAGGTGTACGAGTTCCTCGACGCGCACGCGCCGCGGGAGTAGCCGACTGCGCTCAGGGAATGTACGCTCTCAGCCGTGACAGGCTGGTCCGATGGAGATCTGCATTTTCACCGAACCTCAGCAGGGCGCGACCTATACCGAGCTGCTCGCCTTCGCTCGCGCCGCGGAGGATGCCGGCTTCGACGGCTTCTTCCGCTCCGACCACTACCTGCGCATGGGCGACGCGTGGGACGGCCTGCCCGGCCCGACGGATGCCTGGACGACTCTCGCCGGACTCGCCCGCGAGACACGCAGCATCCGCCTCGGCACCCTCGTGTCGTCGGCGACGTTCCGGCACCCAGGCATCCTCGCGATACAGGTCGCGCAAGTCGACGAGATGTCGGGCGGCAGGGTCGAGCTTGGGCTCGGCACCGGCTGGTATGCCGAGGAGCACGAGGCGTGCGGCATCCCCTTCCCGGACAAGCGGTTCGGGCTGCTCGAGGAGCAGCTCGAGATCATCACCGGATCTTGGGCGACACCGACCGGCCAGACCTACAGCTTCGATGGGGCCCACTACACGCTCACGGACTCGCCCGCGCTGCCCAAGCCCGTGCAGTCGCCGGTACCCGTGATCGTCGGTGGAGGCGGGCGCAAGCGCACCCCGGCGATTGCCGCGCGTTTCGCGACGGAGTTCAACATCGGCTTCGTCGCCGAGGACGTCATCGCGGAGAAGTTCGCGGGCACGCGGGCCGCCGCGACCGAGATCGGTCGCGACCCCGATTCGCTCAAGTACTCGGTCGCGCTGCCGACGATCGTCGCGCGCTCCGACGCCGAATTCCGGGCTCGAGCGGAGGCCATCCACACGGACGCCGACGACTTCCGACTCATCAACTTCGCCGGTAGCCCCGCGGCCGTCGTCGACAAGATCGGGCGGATGCGGGAGCTGGGCGCCGACCGCGTCTACCTGCAGCTCATCGACGTGCGCGACTTCGACCACGTCGACCTCATCGCCTCGGAGGTGCTGTCGCAGTTGGGCTGAAACCCCTGTGCTGCCCTCGCCCTGCGCAAGTCGCCCAACCCAACCAGCGAGTTGCCCGGTTATGTCGGGTTCAGAGCCGGGTTCAGAGCCCCTGAAGGGACACTAGCGGGCAACTCGCAGCATTCACCTCCGCGAGTTGCCCGAATAAGTCGGGTCACGAGCCCAGGAGCCGACACAAGTGGGCGACTCGCGGACGTGGGTTGGGCGCTATCCCTTGAGCATGGGCGCGGCAGCGGCGTGCGCAGGGGGGTGCGCTGCAGCGGGGCGCGGGGCGGTAACGGCGGCGGGCGCGTCTGGAGCTGAGGGGTACAGCAGCCCCCGCGCGGCCATGCCGATGACGGCACTATAGGTGGGATACGCGAACTTGACGTTCGCGAGGGTCGCCACATCGATACCGGCCGCCATCGCGGTTGTCACCGACTGGATGACCTCCACCGCGTTCTCGCCGACGGCATGCGCGCCGAGGATGAGCTCGCGGCGCCGGTCGGTGATGAGCTTGAGGAACCCCCGCTCCCGGTCGTCGATGACGGCGCGATCCAGCGCGGAGTACGGCACCATCGAGACGACGCACTGGGCATCGCGTTCGCGCGCCTGCTCCTCGGTGAGTCCGACGCCCGCGTAGTCGGGGTCGGTGAATCCGCCCGCCGGGAGGAGGTGGTGCGGGGTGCGGCGGTTCGCGCCAAGCACGGCGTTCTCGGCCGCCGCCTCGCCCTCGAACTGGGCCGCCTGCACGAGCATGTCCTTGCCGTTCGCGTCGCCAACACCGAAGATGTGCGAGACAGAGCTGCGAAAATACCCGTCGACGGGGATCGCCGAGCGCACGACCTCGATGCCGGCGTTCTCGAGGCCGAGGTCGCTGACGTCCGCCGGCCATCCTGTCGCCATCACGATGGCATCGAAGCTTGACGACCGGGGGCTGCCGTCCTTGCGCCAGAGCAGCGTGATGGAGCCGTCGGATGCCCGCACGAGAGCCTCGATCGTGTCGATTCCGGTGTGCACGCTGACGCCCTGCTCGATGAAGGCCGTCGCGACACCCTCGGAGATCGAGGCGTCGGAGGCGACGAGGATGCGCGGTGCGACGTCGAGCAGCGTGACCTCGCTGCCAAAGGAGCTGAACACTGTGACGAGCTGCGCGCCGGTATTGCCCGCGCCGATGACGGCGACACGACGAGGCAATTCCGGCAGGTCGAGGATGTGCTCAGGAACGGTCGCGAGCTCGGCACCGAGCACGGGAAGCCGGCGGGAGTGCCCGCCAACGCAGACCAGGATCGAATCGGCGCTGATGCGGCGGCCGCTGTCGAGCACAAGCGTGTGCGGGTCGGCGAACCTGGCCCGTCCCTCGAGGATGAGTTCGATTCCCGCCTCGGCGAACCGCTCCGCCTCGCGCTTGATCGAGCGCACGCGGTCGACGGTCTGGCGAACGCGGGCGACCGTGGCGTTCCAGTCGAGCTCGAGCGCGTCGCCACCGATGCCCCAGTCGCTCGCAGTGCGCATCTCGCGCATGATTCGCGCCGTCTTGGCGAGCACGCGGGTGGGCACGCAGCCCGTGTTGACGCAGGTGCCGCCGGTGCGATCGGCCTCGGCGACGGCGACACGGGCGCCAAGCTCGGCGGCGCGAAGTGCTGCTGCCGTTCCGGCGGGCCCTGCGCCGATGACAATGACGTCGAACTGGTCAGAACTGGCGGTGGTCATGGCGCATCCTTCGGGCGTAATGGGGGTCGTGTGAAGTGTGCCAGTACCTGCTGGGAATAACGCTGATTCAGGGGTGTAGCGATGTCACCGGCATCCGCTATCGTCTCCGCATGGCTTTCATTGAAGCGCGTGACCTGGTCAAGACCTACACCCCCAAGGGGGCACCGATCGTGCGTGCCCTCGACGGGCTGAGCCTGTCGGTGCCGCAGGGCACGGTGACAGCGCTGCTCGGTCCGAACGGAGCCGGCAAGACCACCGCGGTGAAGGTGCTCACGACTCTGATCGGCGCCGACTCCGGCAGTGCGTCCATCGATGGCATCGACGTTGGAGAACGCGGTGACGAGGTGCGCCGCATGATTGGCGTCTCTGGCCAATACGCCGCCGTCGACGAGAATCTCACCGGCTTCGAGAACCTCGACATGGTGGGCCGGCTCTATCACCTCGGCGCGAAGGAGTCTCGGCGCCGGGCGAGGGAGCTCATCGACGTGTTCGACCTCACCGAGGCGATGAACCGTCCCGTGAAGGGATTCTCGGGCGGGATGCGCCGGCGGATCGACCTGGCTGGCGCGCTCGTCATCAATCCGCGGGTGCTCTTCCTCGACGAGCCGACGACCGGACTCGACCCGCGCAGCCGGCTGGGGCTCTGGGACATCATCACGAAGCTCGTGAGCGAGGGCACCACGGTGCTGCTGACCACCCAGTATCTCGAGGAGGCCGACCGGCTCGCCGACGACATCGCCGTGATCGACCATGGCAAGGTCATCGCTCAGGGCACCTCCGACGAGCTGAAGTCATCGATCGGCGGACAGCGGGTCGCCCTGAGTCTCGTGACGGAGAACGACAGCGATGCGGCCGTCGAAATCCTCCGCACAGTCGGCTCGAGTGCCCCCGAGGTCTCCAGCGACCGGCGCTCGGTGGCCGTGACGGTCGCGAATGGGCCGGCCGCGCTGCGCGCCGTGCTCGCGCAGACCGAGGAGAAGAACATTCGGCTGCATGACGCCGGGATGCAGCGCCCGACCCTCGACGACGTGTTCCTGCAGCTCACGGGCCACGCCGCCACCCTGAACGACGAAAAGGACAAGGCATCATGACCACTACAGCGCCAGTGAAGGCGCCCACCGCGCCCTCCTCTTCCGGAGCGGCATCCTGGTTCTCCGACGGCTGGATCACCACGCGTCGCAACCTCATCAAGATCAAGCGCGTTCCCGACATCCTCGTGTTCACGACGCTGCAGCCGATCATGTTCGTGCTGCTGTTCAGCTACGTCTACGCGGGCAGCATCGACATCCCCGGCAGCAACTACAAAGAGTTCATCATGGCCGGAATCTTCGCCCAGACGGTCGTCTTCGGGTCGACCTACTCGGGCTCGGCGATGGCGCAAGACCTCAAGGAAGGCATCATCGACCGGTTCCGCACCCTGCCGATGAGCCCGTCCGCCGTTCTGGTCGGCCGCACAAACGGTGACCTGCTGATCAACGGCATCTCGATGGTCGTGATGATGGCGACCGGGTTCATCGTCGGATGGCGGGTGCGCTCGAGCTTCGTCGAGGCGCTTGCTGCGGTCGTGCTGCTGCTGCTGTTCGCCTACGCACTGTCGTGGGTCATGGCGTTCCTCGGCATGATCGTGCGCAGCCCCGAGGTCATCAACAACGTGTCATTCCTCGTGTTGTTCCCACTCACTTTCATCTCAAACGCCTTCGTGCCGAGCGAGAACCTGCCCACACCGTTGCGCATCTTCGCCGAGTACAACCCGGTCTCCGCCCTCGTGCAGTCAGCACGGGAATTGTTCGGCAACATCCCGCCAGGCGCCCCGGTCGGCGATTCGTGGATGCAGCAGAACCCCATCCCGACGGTGCTCATCGGCATCGTGGTGGTGCTTGCGGTATTCGTTCCGCTCTCGATCCGCAAGTTCTCGCAGATCAGCTCACGCTGAGCGACACTGGAGTCAGCAACCGAGCGGGACAAAGACCGGAAGGAGTCGGGATGGTCCTCGAAACACGGCACATCATCGTCTGGATCGACTGCCCCGCATTCGACGTGTACCAATTTGCGTCCAATCCGGAGAACCTCCCCTCGTGGGCGTCGGGGCTCGGCCAGACCGTCGAGAAGGTCGACGGGTCGTGGATGGTCGACTCTCCGATGGGGCGCGTGGAGGTCTCGTTTGTCGGATCGAACGCGCTGGGAGTGCTCGACCATCGGGTGACCCTTCCGTCGGGCGAAAGCTTCTGCAACCCGATGCGCGTGCTGGCCGACGACGAAGGGTCCGAGGTGGTCTTCACGCTGCGGCGGCGGAGCGCGCAGAGCTACGAGGAGTTCTGCGCCGATGTCGGAATGGTCGAGGCCGACCTCGCGCGGCTCAAGCTCACACTCGAATCGGCCTGACGCCGTAGCCAGCGCCTGGATTCAGCGTCCAGGAGGCCCCAGCACGAGCAGCGTTGCGAAGATCGCGACGAGAGCGACGGCTAGCCCGGCGGCGAGCAGCACCGGGTGGCGCAGCACCCCGCGCAGCATCCGGTCGACCGCGGTACCGTCTCGGGGGTCGTCGGATGCCGTCGTGCGCCACGCCCCGTCGAGGAGGTTTCTGCGCTCAAGCCAACGGTCGAACGGCACGGTCGCGTACGGGACAACCGCGGTGAGCAGCGCCGCGGCGATCAGCCGCACGCTCCACCGCTGGTTGAGGCCGACGAGCACGGCCGTCATGCCGTAGGCGAGGAAGACAAACCCGTGCACAAAGCCGCCCACCCGAACGCCGACATCGCCCGCATCGAGCACGTACTTGAGGATCATCCCGGCGATGAGCAGTGTCCAGGTCACGGCCTCCGCGATCGCGACCGCGCGGTACAGGCGATGCGGCGAGAGCCGGGGCTGTGCAGCGACGGCGGTCGGATCGGTGGTCGGCTCAGTGGTTGGCTCAGTGGTCGGCTCGGATTCGGGCATGCTCCATTATCCTTCGACGCGACCGCCGTAGACTCGCCCCGTGCCCAAAGACTCCACCCTCAGAGCCATGAACACCGTGCACCGCATGCTGCTGAAGCTCAGCGGCGGGCGGGTCGGCTGGGACGCCATGGGGATGCCCGTGATCGAGCTCACGACGACCGGCCGCAAGAGCGGACAGCCCCGCACGGCACTGCTCACCGCGCCGCTCGTCGAGGGCGACACCTACGTGATCGTCGCCTCCCGCGGTGGCGACGACACGCATCCGGCCTGGTTCCTCAACCTGCGCGACGAGCCGCGTGTCGGCGTCATCATCAAGGGCGGCGCACCCGAGACCCGGCTCGCACGGGTCGCGACGCCCGACGAGCGCGCCCGCATGTGGCCGCTCATCACGAGCCGATACCGCAACTACGCCGGCTACCAGCGGCGCACCGAGCGGGAGATCCCGCTCGTGTTGCTCGAGCCGCTTCCCTAGCCACATCTCCCTCGCCGTGTGTCCCGGACGACGGTCGACGGGCATTCGGCACGTCTATGCTGGCGACACGCGCGGTCTGCTGGTGCGGGCTCGCTATCCCCGATGAAGGAGAGCCCATGCCTGACGAGAGCCCGACCACCTATAGCGACCTCACAGCGGTCTTCATTAACTGCACCCTGAAGAAGAGCCCGGAACTGAGCCACACCCAGGGCCTCATGGACAAGAGCGCCGCCCTCATGCGGGCCGAGGGCGTGACAGTCGACAACATACGCTTCATCGACCACGACATCGCCACCGGTATCTACCCCGACATGCGGGAGCACGGTTGGGCGACCGACGCGTGGCTCGACGAGGTGTGGCCCATCGTCGTCGCCGCCGACATTCTGGTCATCGGCGGGCCGATCTGGCTCGGCGACAACTCGTCGATCACCCGCAAACTCATCGAGCGCCTCTACGCGATGAGCGGGCTGTTCAACGAGAAGGGCCAGTACTCGTTCTACGGCAAGGCGGCGGGCGCGCTCATCACCGGTAACGAGGACGGCGTGAAGCATTGCGCCATGTCGATCCTGTACAGCCTGCAGCACATCGGCTACACGATTCCGCCGGCTGCCGATGCCGGCTGGATCGGCGCGGTCGGCCCCGGTCCGAGCTATCTCGATCCCGGATCCGGCGGTCCCGAGAGCGACTTCACCAATCGAAACACCACGTTCATGACCTGGAACCTTCTCCACGTCGCGCGAATGCTGAAGGACGCTGGCGGCATCCCCGCCTACGGCAATATCCAAAAGGCGTGGAACGACGGAGAGCGCTTCGGTTTCGACGCCAACCCGGAATACCGCTGACGGGACACGCCCCGGGAGCCAAGTGCCGCTTACTCCGATCGACACGCCGTGAGTGGGGCACAGGGCGCAGAGCGCTCTTCCGGTCTGCGCCCCGCCAGCGCTAGAAGTTGAGAATCTGGTAGCCGTCGACGACGAGGTTGCGGATGCTGGCTTCGCCCTTGTTATCCGTGAGCAGCGGCCATCCGCCGGTCGCGATGGGGTCGGAGACCTGGTGCGAGGTGACGCAGAATCCGCAGGCGCCCAGGATGTTGTCCTGCAGCGCGACGGCCAGCGGATTCATCTTGTGGCTGGGATCGGAGATCGCGGCGAGGGACTCGACACCCGACCCGTCGAAGACTACAACGACGTTGTCGCCGGCCTGCTTGAACTCGAGGGCGGTCTTGAGACCGCGGTAAACGCGTGAGGCGTCGGAGCCGATGGGCTCGTAGATGACGACGGCGATTTTGGAATCAGACATAAACGTGAACTCTCCTAGGTAGACCGATCTGGTCAAACACAACTATACCGATCGGTCTGGTAAAGTCAACCGCATGGAATCCACGACCAGCCCCGCGTCGAGCGCCCGGGATCGGCTGCTCGCGTCGGCGAGTCGACTGTTCCACGAGCGTGGCATCAACGCGACGGGAATCGACCTCGTCGTCCGCGAAGCGGGCGTTGCGAAGGCTAGCCTCTACAACAACTTCGCCAGCAAGGAGGCGCTCGTCGTGGCCTACCTCGAGCACGAGCTGGACGGTTGGATCGTGGGCGCCCGCGCGCAGGACGATCCACTTTCGCCGAGCACGGAGCGAGTGGCTGCGCTGTTCGAGGCACTCGCGCGCGCGGTCGAATCACGCACGTTTCACGGTTGCCCGTTCACCAATGCGGTCATCGAGCTGCCTGACTGCGTTCCCGTACGAGCGGTCGCCGATCGGTATCGGGACGTGGTTCGTGTCCACCTGGCCCACATCGGCCGGCAGGATGCTGCTTCGACCACCACCACCCGCCTCGTGCTGCTGTACGACGCGGCCATCACCGCGGCGAAGGTGGGGCGCGACGCCGCCCTGGTTCGCGAAGCGAGCACCATGGCCCAGGAGCTCGTGCAGCCGGCTCGCCGATAGCTTGTGTGTGCCAGATCGCAGAACTGTGTTCACCTCAGCGCCTAGCGTGCGGGGACCAGCTATTCCAGCGACAGAAAGGTTCACGACGATGAAGGCAACACTGGACGGCACGGTGCTCGCCGACGCACCCCAGAGCGAGCTGATCAAGATCGAGGGCAACTGGTACTTCCCGCCGGAGAGCGTCCACTCAGACCTGCTGGTTGCAAGCGCCACGCCGTACACGTGTCCCTGGAAGGGTGGGCCAGGACTTTAGCAACTACGTCGCCTTCTGGAAAGACGTCCAGGTCGGCGAATAGCCCGAGACTCCAATCGGGTTTATGTGTTCCAGGTTGCAGAACACCGCGCCAGCCGATCCGTATCTTTCTGGCAGTAGAAACATTTCACCGACGAAAGGTTCACTCCAATGACTCAATCCAACACCGATGCTCGACAGTCCCGCATCCTCGCCGCACCACTCGGCAGACGCGCTCTCGCGGGGGTGCTCGGCGGCCTAGCCGGCGGCATCGTCTTTGGGATGATGATGGCGATGATGGGCATGCTTCCGATGCTCGCCTCGATGGTCGGGTCGAGCTCGGCGGGGGTCGGCTTCGCAGTGCATCTGATGATCTCTGTCGCGATCGGGCTGGGACTGACGCTTCTGTTCGGCAACTTGCTGCGTACCGGGTACGGGCGCGGCGCCCTCGTCGGAGCGGTGTACGGCGCCATCTGGTGGGTGCTGGGGCCGTTGCTCATGATGCCCCTGATGCTCGGGATGCCGCTGTTCACTCTCGACGTGACGGCGCTGCTTTCCCTGATGGGGCACTTGATCTACGGGACTATTCTGGGTGTGACTGCAGTTCGTGTCATGAAGGGCCGACATGAATGAAAGTTGCGTAGACGACCTGAGCACCACCCCGACCGGGGATCGGCGGCCCTGGTCACCGAATGTGCGAGAGGCCAACCCGTTCATGTCGCCACCCGCGGAGCCGTTCAGCTGCCTCACCGAGGTCGACCTGTTCGTCGACCTGAGTGCCGCCGAGATCGCGGCCATGGATGCGATGGCTCCGGCCCGGTTCTTCCGGGCCGGAGAGCTCGTCTTCTCGCAGAGTCAGCCGGTCACCGCCCTGTTCATCCTCAAGTCGGGGCGCGTGCGCGTCTTCCGTGTCACCGAAGACGGCAAGGCGCTCACCATGGCGATTCTGGAGCCGGGCGCGGTCTTCGGAGAGATGATGCTGGTCGGCCAGAGGATGTACGACAACTACGCCGAGGCCATCGAAGACGCGAGGATCTGCCAGCTCAACGTCTCCGAGGTCGAGCGCTTCCTCCTGTCAGACCCCCGTATCGCGGTTCGGATCTCCCGGCTTCTGGGCGAACAGGTCGTACGGCTCGAGGAACGACTGACCGATCTCGCGCTGCGCCCCCTGGCCGCGAGGGTGGCAAGCACCCTCCTCAAGCTGGCCGAGGCGGCTCCCACGGCCCGGTTCGGCAGTGGCGCGGTCATCCGACTCACCCATGAACAACTCGCCGGCCTCCTCGGCGCGACCCGGGAGTCGACCAGCAAGATCATGGCCGACTTCGCCACGCGAAACCTCATCCGCCAGGGCCGTGGACGCGTCATCATCCACGACCAGACCGCCCTGCGCACCATCTCCCGGCGAACGACGTGAAAGGGATGTCCGTGAAGGTTGAGATTCTGCACATCGACGACTGCCCGAACTGGGAGGAAGCCGGCCGGCGCGCGCGAACCGCACTCGGGGAGGCCCGCATTCAGGGTACGGAGCTCAGCTTCCGGCTCCTCTACGACACCGAAAACGGTCGGGCCGGGCTGCCCACAACCGAGCAACTCCGTCTCGCGGTCAGCGCCGCGGCCGGGACCGGGTCGGCATGACAGGGCAGAGCACACTGCTGGAATTTCCTGGGTCGCATGGGGCCCTCCTGGCGGCCCGCCTCGACCTCCCGGACGGCCCGCCGCGCGCCTACGCACTGTTCGCACACTGCTTCACCTGCAGCAAGGACGGCCTTGCCTCCGCCCGGATTTCGCGGGCGTTGACCGAATTCGGCATCGCGGTTTTGCGGTTCGACTTCACGGGGCTGGGCAAGTCGGGTGGGGAATTCGCGAACACGAACTTCAGCTCCAACATCGAGGACCTCGAGCTCGCCGCCGACTTCCTGCGCGAGGAATACGCGGCCCCGTCCATCCTGATTGGGCACTCGTTGGGCGGTGCCGCCGTGCTGGCCGTCACGCATCGGATCCCCGAGGTCCGTGCCGTCGTCACGATCGGGGCTCCGGCCGATCCGGATCACATCTCGCACCTGCTACGGGAGAGCCGGGCCGAGATCGAGGCGAGCGGAGAAGCCGAGGTCGTCCTTGCCGGGCGCACCTTCCACGTGCGCCGGCAGTTCCTCATCGACATTGCCGCGCAGCCGCAGGCCGAACGCATCGGCGAGCTGGGCGCAGCGCTGCTGGTGATGCACTCCCCGGCCGACACCATCGTCGCAGTGGATAACGCGCGGCGCATCTACGAGGCGGCGCGGCATCCGAAGTCGTTCGTCGCCCTTGACGGGGCGGACCATCTTCTGACCAGCCCCGACGACGCGGCGTACGCGGCCGCGATTCTCGCGACGTGGGCCGGGCGCTATGCCCTCGGCCCGCTCACCGAGGCGGCCGCGCCTCCCGCGCCGATCACCGTGCCCGATCCCGCGGAGGGGCTCGTGGTCGTGTCGGAGAGCGGGAGCGGGGCGTTCGCCCAGGAGATCAGGATCGGCCGCCACCGCCTCACCGCCGACGAGCCGCTGCCCATCGGTACCGATACCGGCCCGTCGCCGTACGACCTCCTGCTGGCCGGGTTGGGCGCGTGCACCTCGATGACGATGCGGCTCTACGCGGCGCGAAAGAACTGGCCGCTGGAGAAGGTCACCGTGTCACTTCGACACTCGCGAATCCACGCCAAGGACTGCGCGGACTGCGAGACAACGACCGGCCAGGTCGACCGCATTGAGCGCGTCATCCAGTTCGAGGGCGACCTCGACGCCGATCAGATCGAGCGCCTGAGCGACATCGCGGACAAGTGCCCCGTGCACCGCACGCTGCGCTCGGAGACGGTCATCCACACGACAATCCTCGGCGCGGCTGATTCGGGTTCCGCCGGCGACGACGACGACCTGGGTCTACCGGCGTGAGCTCTTTGCCGATCGCCGACCACGCGATGCTGTCCGACCGACATTCCGCCGCCCTCGTGACGCGCGACGGCTCGGTGGTCTGGCTCTGCTTCCCCCGGTTCGACAGCGAGTCCGTCTTCGCCTCCCTGCTGGATGACGACGCCGGCCACTGGGCCATCGGGCCGACCGAAACGGCGACCTCGACGCGGGAGTACGTGGACCGAACGATGGCGCTGCGCACGACCTTCCACACGGACGGCGGCACCCTCGAACTGCTCGATGCCCTCGATCTGGGGGGCTCCTCCGACCCGCACCGTATAGGCGAGAACGCGTCGCACACCCTCCTCCGCGGCGTGCGCTGCACGGGAGGGAGGGTCACCGTCGAGACGACGTACCGGCCACGGCCCGAATACGGGCTGGTCGTACCAGTGTTCAGCGAGATCGAGTCCGGGTTTGTGGCGGCCGGCGGCTCGGGCCGGCTCACCCTGACGATCCCGGTGCCCGCCGCCGCCGCCAATGGGGAAATCCGCGTGCGCTTCACGCTCGAGGCGGGCGAGAGCCGCAACTTTGCCCTGCAGCGCACCCAACTCGGCGAGCGGCTGCCCGGGGCGCTCACCCAGGGCGAGATCGAGGCCGCGCTGGACACCACGGTCGCGGCCTGGCAACACTGGTCGGAGCTCCACCAGACCTATGACGGTCCGTGGCAGGACCTCGTCCGCCACTCGGGGCGGGTGCTTCACTCGCTGATCTACCAGCCCACCGGCGCGATCGTCGCCGCCGCCACGACCTCCCTGCCCGAGGAGATCGGCGGCGAGCGCAACTGGGACTACCGGTACTCCTGGGTGCGTGACGCGAGCTTCACGATGCAGGCACTGTGGGTCGCCGCGTGCCCCGATGAAGCTCACGAATTCTTCAGCTTCATGACCGCCGCCGCTGCGCACTCCCGGCCCGAGCGTCACCTGCAGATCATGTTCGGGATCGGCGGCGAGCACGACCTCTCCGAGCGCATCCTTCCCCAGCTGTCCGGATGGCGCGGGAGCGGCCCGGTGCGGGTCGGGAACGGCGCGTGGGCACAACCGCAGCTCGACGTCTACGGGGAACTCCTCGACGCCGCCTTCCAGCTCCGGCACCAGCTGGGCGACATGGAGCCCGCGACCCGCGAGTTTCTGGCTGCCCTCGCCGACGCTGCCGCGAGCCACTGGGAGCGGCCGGACAACGGCATCTGGGAGGTCCGCGGCGAGCCCCGGCACTTTCTCTACTCGAAGCTCATGTGCTGGGTCGCGCTCGATCGCGCGGTGCGGATGGCTGACCAGCTGCACGCCGCCCATCGGGTCGACGAGTGGTCCGCGACCGCCGCGACGATCCGCGCCGCCATTCTCGACCAGGGGTGGAGCGAGCAGATCGGGGCCTTCACCCAGTCGTTCGGCTCGCCCGAGCTCGACGCTGCGGCGCTCATGCTGCCGATCGTGGGGTTCCTCCCGGCCACCGACCCGCGCATGGTGTCGACGGTGGACGCCATCATCGGCGGACTCTCCGATCCGCGCGGGCTCGTCTACCGTTACAAGCCCGAGTCAGGGGTGGACGGGGTCGCCGGGAGCGAGGGAACGTTCCTGCTCTGCACCTTCTGGCTGGCCCGCGTTCTAGCGGAATCGGGACGTCTGGCCGAGGCCCGCGGGGTGTTCGAGAACGCGGTAAGCCATGTCAACGACGTCGGCCTGCTCGCCGAGGAGATCGACTCGGCGACCGGCGAGCAGCTCGGCAACTTCCCGCAGGCCTTCAGCCATGTCGGGCTCGTGAATGCCGCCTGGTCGATTCAGCAGGCGGAACGCCGCGGCTGACCCACGCGAGGCGGGAACGAGCCCCCGGACGCTCGCACCATGGCGACAGGCGGAGCGTCCGGCGAGCGGGTCGAGCGAGCACTGGCCGTCTCCGCGCTGATCGGCACGGATGCCGCGGCGCGCGGCGCCTGTGGCCGGGTCCACGCCGGCCATGGAGAGGCGTTCAACGCCCTGTCCGCCCTGATCCGTGGGGAGGCCGCCGACTCCGAGCGGAACGCGATCCTCGACCGACACCGCCGTTCGGCGTTCGCGCGACCGGCCGGTTCCGCCGACGAGGCGGCCGCGGCGGACGCCCTTGTGGCGTTCGGCCTGGAGGCGGAGAGGACGGATGCCGACGCGGCGGCGCTCGACCGCGCGATAACGGTCGTGCTCGAGCGGGATGCCGCGCGCCTCCGCGAGTCGAGAGCCGCCGCTGACCTCGCGGCCGCGACCACCGCTGCCGCCGAAGCAGTTGACGCGGCCTCGTCCAAACCCGCTGCGCCGGTGATCCGGCGTTGGCTGCGCCCTGTCGTGGCCGCCGCGGTCATCGTCGCGGCCATTGCCCTCGGCGCCGGCGGCGAGAACCTGGTCTCGGGCGCACTGTCCGGGCCGGAGTCCGGCGAGGCGACCGTTGCCGCGCGCGACACCGACGGCGGGGGGCGACACCGAGGCCGCCGACCGCTGGTTCGAGGGCGAGCAGTCATCGGATGAGACGGCGCCGCCTCGCGGCTGGTGCGAACTCGATCCCTCCTCCGTGAGGACCGTGCATACGGGCTCCAACGACTGGCGGGTGCGGATTGCCCGGGGGTGAGCTCCGAGTACTGCATGTCTGCGAGCAGCGGTGAATCCGCTGGATTCGTCTGCGTCGACGAGCGTGAGTTCGCCGCCACAGGCCTGGTCCTCGGCGACGGTCGCGACGTTGCCAGCTGGAACGGTGCGAAGTTCACCCTCGTCTTCGGTCGAACGTGATGCCAGCTGAGTAGAGGCCGCACGGCCGCAAATGCAGCCCACCGACGGTGACAGTTCGCCGCTGAACACCGATTTTTGCGGGCGAGGCCGCCTCTGCGTGCAGAACTCCGGAAAAATCGGGTCGAGGCGGCATCCGCCCCCGGAAATGCGGGGGCACGCCTGTGCCCGGTGAAATATCGCCGGAGTTGTGCACCTCAACAGGCCGGATGCCACTCGAAAATGCGAGCAGACCGCACATTCTCCGCATCCACGGCGCGGGCAACGCCCGCTGCCCCCGCTGACCTGGCGAGCGGCTCGAGTGGCTCGAGTGGCCGACATCACTTCGCCTGTACGCTCGCACCATGTCGACAGGCGAAGCGACCAGGCAGCGCCTCGAGCGCGCGGGCCGTCTCGGCGCTGATCGGGGCGGATGCTGCACCGCGGGACGCCTTCGAGCAGGCCTACACCGGGCGCGGTGACGCGACTGGCTCTCTGGCCGCCCTGCTGAGTGGCAGGGCCGCCGACCCCAGTCGGGACGCGAGCCTCGACCGGCACCGCCGCTCGGCGTTCGCCCGTCCGCACGGACCCGCCGACGAGGCCGCTGCCGCTGTGGCGCTCCTGGCCCTGCGCCGGGAGGTGGAGAGCGCGGATGCCGATTCGGCCGCGCTCGACCGGGCACTCGCCGTCGTCCTCGATCTGCACGCCGAACGCCGGGCCGCTGACGCAGCTGCGGCCCGCGACTCGACCGCAGCGGCGGCCGAGGACGGGAGCACAGCCGACGCTCCCACCTCCCCCGCAGTCGCACCGGAATCTCGACCGTTCCCGCGATGGGTGCGCCCCGCGCTGGCCGTCATGGTCATCGTCGCCGCAATACCCGTCGGCGCGGGCGCCGACAACCTCATCACGGGTGCGCGGCCCGTGACCGCTCCCGTCGACGCCGGCCCGAGCCCGAGCCCGAGCCCGATCAGATACTTTCGCGACCCTGCCGTGCGTGACGGCGAGGCCACGGGCGACATCGAGGCCGTGGACCGATGGTTCCGGGCCGAGCAGACGGCCGAGGACGCCTATCCGCTGGCCTTCGAGGGCATCGACCTCGGATCGACATGACTCGTGCACCCGGGGATCGACGGCATACGCGTCTGGGTTGGCCGCACCCTCAACGCCGACTACTGCCTGCTGTCGTATTCGGTTCAGGACGGGGCGGGCGGGTCGTCCTGTATGGGCGCGGAGGACTTCGACCAGGCCGGGGTGATGATGGGCACCGGCAACATCACGGTCACCTGTACGGGGGCGGAGCTGACCGTGCAGATCAGCAGGCCCTGAGAACCCTCAGGCGCCCGGGTGCCGGATCGCCCAGATGCCGAGCTCGACCTCGGCGAAGCTTGTCGACAGCGGGGACAGCCCGATGCGGATGCCGTTCGGCTCCCGATAGTCGGGGATCACACCCTGTGCCCACAGCTTCGGCACGACCTGGTCGAAGCCGTCCTGGTCGAGGGTGATGTGCGATCCGCGCCGGGCAGGGTCCTTCGGCGAGGCCAGCCGCGCATCCGGGAGCAGCTCAGCGGCGAGCTGCACGGCGTAGCGGGTGAGCGCGACCGACTTGGTGCGGATCGCTTCGATACCCACCTCCTCGATGAGGGCGATCATGTCCTGCATCGCAAGCATGCCGATGATCGGCGGCGTTCCGCTCGTGAATCCGCGGATGCCGTCGGCTGGCGTGTAGCCCTGACCCATCTCGAACGGGGTTCGCGACCCGATCCAGCCCTGGATCGGCTGGCGCAGCTCCCCCTGCAGATCGGCGCGCACGTAGGCGAAGGCGGGCGCGCCCGGTCCGCCGTTGAGGTACTTGTAGCTGCAGCCGGTGGCGAGGTCGACTCCCCACGCGTCGAGCTGCGTCGGCACGACGCCGACCGAGTGGCTGAGGTCCCAGACGACCAGGGCGCCGGCGGCGTGGATGAGCTCGGTGAGCGCGGGCACCTCGGCGAGGTAGCCGGAGCGGTAGGCGACGTGGCTCAGCACGACGACCGCGGTCGTGTCGCTGAGCTTCTTGCTGAGACGCTTGGCGGTGACGCCAGCGTCGGACTCCGGCTCGGTCTCGCCGCCGATCCAGGTGATCGTGAGGCCGCGCTCGGCCGCGATGCCCTCGACCACGTAGCGGTCAGTCGGGAAGTTCTCGCGGTCGATGATGATCTCTGTGCGGTCCGGTCGGGCGTCGACCGCGGCGCGGATGAGCTTGTAGAGCAGCACTGTTGTGGAATCGCCGATAACGACCTGACCGGGCGCCGCGCCGAGCGCGACGCGTCCGAGATCATCGCCGATTCGGGCGGGGAGCTCGAGCCAGCCCTCGCCCCAGCCGCGGATGAGGCGCGAGCCCCACTGCTCGGTCATGAACTGCTGCACGCGCTCGATGCTCGCCGTGAGCGGCCGGCCGAGCGAGTTGCCATCGAGGTAGGACACGACGCCGGCGTCACGCAGAAAGAGTCCACTGTAACGCGCGAGGGGATCGGCGGAATCGAGGGATTCTGAGGAGTTCATTTGCCCAGCCTAGGCGTGCACCCCCCAACGAGGGCACAGGCGGGCCGTGCGGGCCCACTACCTGCGCCCCTGCGTCGCGGGCAGATCAGCCGCGCAGATCCTCCAGCACGGCCTCGAGCTGCTCGACCGCGAAGTCGAGGTCCTGCGGCTCGACGACGATCGGCGGTGCCAGGCGGATGGTTGAGCCGTGGGTGTCCTTCACGAGAACGCCGCGCTCGAGCAGCCGCTCGCAGACCTCGCGCCCGGTGGCGAGCGCCGGGTCGATGTCGATGCCGGCCCATAGCCCTGATGCACGCACGGCGACGACGCCGTGCCCGATCAGGCGCCGCAGCCCCGCCTCGAGACGAGCTCCGAGCATCCGTGCCCGCTCCTGGTACTCGCCCGTCGCGAGCAGCCCGACCACCGCGGTGCCGACGGCCGCGGCGAGCGGATTACCGCCGAAGGTCGAGCCGTGCTCGCCCGCGCTCAGCACGCCGAGCACGTCACGGTTGCCGACGACAGCCGAGACGGGCACGATCCCGCCGCCGAGGGCCTTGCCCAGAAGGTAGAGGTCGGGTACTACGCCCACGTTGTCGCACTCGAAGGTGGATCCGGTGCGGCCGAGGCCGGACTGGATCTCGTCCGCGATGAACAGCACGTTGCGGCGGGTGGTGATCTCGCGCACGCGGGGCAGGTAGTCGGCGGGAGGGATGATGATGCCGGCCTCACCCTGGATCGGCTCGACGAGCACGGCGACGGTGTTCTCGTCGATCGCGGCCTCGATCGCCTCGGCGTCGCCGTAGGGAACACTGATGAAGCCCGGAGTGAACGGACCGAAGTCGGTCGTCGCGACCGCGTCGCCGGAGAAGCTGATGATCGTGGTGGTGCGGCCGTGGAAGTTGCCGTCCGCCACGATGATGTTCGCCTTGTCCCGCGCAACGCCCTTCACCCGGTAGCCCCACGCGCGGGCGACCTTGATGCCGGATTCAACCGCCTCAGCGCCGGTGTTCATCGGGATGATCATGTCCTTGCCGGCAAGCTCGGCGAGGGCGGTGGCGAACAGTCCGAGCTGGTCGTTGTGGAACGCGCGGCTCGTCAGTGTGATCCGGTCGAGCTGGGCCTTCGCCGCGGCGACGAGCACCGGGTGGGAGTGGCCGAAGTTCACGGCGGAGTACGCGGCGAGGCAGTCGAGGTACCGGCGTCCGGTGACATCGGTCACCCACGCGCCCTCGCCGCTCTCGACGACGACGGCGAGAGGGTGGTAGGTGTGCGCGAGGTGCTCGTCCTCGAGCCTGACGAGGTCGGCTCCGCTTGGGTGTGTGGTGGCGGTCATCGTCGGAGTTCCAGGGTGCAGCACTTGACGCCGCCGCCACCGAGCAGCAGCTCGGAGAGGTCGACACCAATGGGGTTGTAGCCGCGCTCGCGCAGCTGGCGCTCGAAGTCGGTCGCGCGCGACGCGATCACGACGTTGTATCCGTCGCTGAAGGAGTTGAGCCCGAGGACGGAGGCGTCCTCCTCGTTGACGAGCACGGCATCCGGGAACCGCGCCCGCAGGATCGCGAGGCCCTCCTCGTCAAAGGCGCTCGGCAGGTAGGCGATGTTCTCGTCGTCGAGCACAGCGATCGCCGTGTCGAGGTGGTAGAAGCTCGGGTTCACGAGGTTGAGGCTGACGACCTCGCGGCCGTAGATCCCGGCGAGCTCCTCGTGGCTGTTCGAGGCGCTCCGGAAGCCGGTGCCGGCGAGGATCACGCCACCGACGAGCAGGAAGTCACCCTCGCCCTCGTTGACGTTCTCGGGAACGCTCACGTCGAAGTCGTTGGCGCGGAACCAGTCCATGTAGGCGGGCCCTTCCGGCTGGCGCTCGGGGTAGGTGAAGCTCGCTCCGTAGGCGATGTTGTCGATGACGAAGCCGCCGTTGGCCGCGTAGACCATATCGGGCAGCCCGTCGATCGGGTCGATCAGGTGCACGTCGAAGCCGAGGCCGACGTAGGTGTCGTAGAGCGACTGCCACTGCCTCACGGCAAGCGAGGTGTCGGTCGGCAGCGCCGGGTCCATCCACGGGTTGATCCGGTAGACGACCGTGAAGAACTCTGGCTTGCACATGAGCACGGTGCGCTTGGTTGCGATGCGGGCGGGGGTGGCGGGGGCGACGTCTGTCGCGGGGCTGATGGCCGACACGGAAGGCTCCTTCGTGAGTCTGGATGTGTGGGAGTGACTCCAGTCTCGCACGCACACATCCGATTTTTTCGGTAGAAGAGCGCACGAAATCACCGTCATGCTCCTGGTGCGCACAAATATTCCGCGTAGAGTCTGCTAATGGACAGTCTCGATCACGGCATCATCGACCTTCTCCGCCAGAATGCCCGCGCCGGGTACGGCGACATCGGTGAGGTGATCGGCCTCTCCGCCTCCGCCGTCAAGCGCCGCGTCGACCGTCTCGTGGCCGACCGGGTCATCCGAGGCTTCACGATCCAGGTCGATCCGGCGGTCGACGGACTCGCCACCGAGGCCTACGTGGAGTTGTTCTGCCGCGGGACGGTCGCTCCCGACGAGCTGCGTCGCATCCTGTCGGGGGTGCCGGAGGTTGTGGATGCCGGAACCGTTACCGGCTCGGCGGATGCAATCGTGCACATGCGTTCGCGGGACATTCCCTCGCTCGAGCTGGCCCTCGAGAAGGTGCGGATCGCGCCCAACGTCGACCACACACGCAGCGCGATCGTGCTCTCCCGGCTCATCCACCGTCAGCACGACTGATCGGCATCAGGACAGGATGTCTTTCGTGAGGAACCGGGCGTAGGCGAAGGCCCCGAACACGACGATGTACCCGGCCTGGAGCAGGGCATTGTCGCCGAACGACGCCCAGGAGACGGGATCGCGCAGTAGGTCGACGAATCCGAGCCAGTGCTGGCTGAAGAGCCACGGGTGCAGCCACTCCAGTTGCGGCAGCACCCCGACGATCTGCGCGGCGACCGCGAGCGAGATGGTGGCCGCCATCGCGCCGACCGGCACATCCGTGATGGTGGAAATGAACAGCCCGATGGCGGAGAGCCCGAGCAGCGAGATCGTCACGTAGCCGGCAATAGCCAGAAACCGCGCGAGAGCCTCGCCGACGCCGATAGTCGTGCCCGACAGCAGGGTGACGGGACCGACCGGGAAGAGCAGCGCGCCGATCACCGTTCCCGCGATGACGACGGTGAGCGCCGCCGCGAGGCAGAATGCCGCCGCGCCGATGTACTTCACGACGAGCAGCCTCACCCGCCCTGCGGGGGCAATCAGCAGGTAGCGCAGTGTGCCGTGGCTGGCCTCGCCGGCGATGGTGTCGCCCGCAACGACCCCGATCGTGAGCGGAAGGAAGAGCGGGATCGCCACGATGAGCGCCGTCACACCCACGAAGAGCCCATTCTGGCTGACTTGGTCGAGGAAGGCGGGACCGCGGCCGGGGCTGGGCGACGAGGACAGCCGGATGGCGACGGCGATCATGATCGGGATGGCGGCGAGCGCGAGCAGCAGCGCCCAGGTGCGGCGGCGACGAAACAGCACCCACAGCTCCGAGCGCAGCAGCGCCGCGCCCGACTCCCGGCGGGGGTCGGCTGCGCCCGTCGTGTGGGGTGCGTCAGTCGGCATCGCGTCACTGGGCACCACGTCACGGGGCACCACATCACTGGGCACCACATCACTGGGCAATGTCGAATCCCTCCCCGGTCAGCGCGACGAACCGCTCCTCGAGGCTGGCCTGCTGAACGGAGAAACCGCGCACCCGGACACCCTCGGCGACGAGCGCCGCGACGATGGCCTCCGGGGCGGGCAGCGGACCAGGCCGGACACCCGGGCCGGCCAGTGGAGCGCCAGTCACAGCATCGGCACCGACCGAGACCGACGCGGTGACAAGGTACTCGGCGTCGGGTTCGGGGGCGGCGCTCGACTCGAGGCCGAGGCGCGAGAGAACCCGAATCGCCAAATCGCCGTCGGGGGTGAGCAGGCGGATGCGTGCCTCCCCGACCTTGCGGAGGTCGTCGAGGGTCCCCTGGGCGACGAGTCCGCCCACGCTCATCACGGCCGCGTGGGTGCACATCTGCTCGATCTCCGCCAGCAGGTGGCTCGAGACGAACACGGTGGTGCCACCGTCGGCGAGGGTGCGGATGAGGTGGCGCACCTCGCGTGTGCCTTGCGGATCGAGCCCGTTCGTCGGCTCATCGAGCACGAGAAGATCGCGCGGAACCAGTAGGGCATTCGCGATGCCGAGGCGCTGCTTCATGCCGAGCGAGTAGGCCCCCACCTTCTTGCCGGCCGCGTGACTGAGTCCGACCCGGTCGAGGGCCACGTCGACCCGGCCCCGGCGGGTCGCGGACGGCGCGCCCCGGTCGGCGCTGTCGAGGCGGCGGAGGTTCGCTGAGCCCGACAGGAACGGGTAGAAGCCTGGTCCCTCGACGAGCGCGCCGACGCGGGGGAGCACCTCCGGCAGGTGACGTGGCACCGCACGGCCCAGAACGCGCACCTGGCCGCTCGAGGGGGCGACCAGCCCGAGCATCATGCGGATGCTGGTGGTCTTGCCCGAGCCGTTGGGCCCGAGGAATCCGAACACCGAGCCGCGCGGGACGGCGAGGTCGATCGCGTTGACGGCGATCTGGCTGCCGAAGCGCTTGGTCAGCCCCATCGTCTCAATCGCGAGGTCGCGTTCGTCGGTGGTCGTCACCGACCCTTGGCCGCATCCAGCAGTCGCTCGGGCGACACCGCCCCCACGAACAGGCGTCCGTCGTCGGTCAGCAGAACGTTCACGAGGGCCGTGCGCAGGAGCCGGCCGCCGTCCACCGGCTCGGTCGCCGCGGTGGAGAGCGGCGACTCGACGAGGTCAGCGGGCAGGTCAGCCGCCGGCAGCTCGACGATCGAGCTCCAGCCCTCGCCCGACACCGTGTTGTCGGGCGCTTCCACGGTGCCGTTGCCGGTGCCGTAGTTGGGCTTCGGCCCCGCGGGCACGGTGTGCTCGATGACGGTCGCACCGGGCGGAGGCACGAACGCGAACAGCTCGGCGCTCGGGCTCTCCAATCTCAGATCGGTGAATGCCACCCGAAACGCTGGGGCGTCCTGCCCGCGCGCAAGGATCTCGAACGCCAGCGGGAGGCCGGTCTCGGAGTCGACCGCAATTGACACGGCACCGACGAGCGTCTGCGTGTCCCGCGGCGTGAGCACGAGCTCGTAAGCGGAGCGCCCGGCGACGGTCGCGTCGGTGCCGACGGTGACGACGGTCGTCGGATCCAGTTCGGTGAGCACCCGGTCGGCGAGCACCCGGTCGGCGAGCTCCCGAGGCGTCGGCACCTCACCGGCATCCGGCACCGCCGCCTCGGCGCGCTCAGGGTAGTCGGCGGGCAGCACGAGGTGTGTTGCGGTGCGCTCGCTCGAGTCGTAGAACCAGATCTCGTCGCCGTTGCGCACGATATTGCGCTCGGCGAGCTGGTCGAAGACTTGCACCCGCGCGAGGTCGGGCCCGTCAGCGAAGACGCGCGCGATGTGCGATCCCGTCAGGAGTCCAAGCGCGGAGGCGACGTCCGGCCCGGATCCGGCGCCTGGGCCGGCGCTGGCTCCCACGGCGCCTGACAGGTCGGGGAGGCCGAGGTCGGATCTCTGCTCGATGGTGCCGGAGAAGGCGTCAACCGTGGAGGTGGCGACGAGCTCGAGCAGTTCGTCGGGGGCGATATCGGGAAGGTCCACCGCGGCCGAGGCGCCGAGCGGCACGATGACAGCCCCCGCGACGATGACGGCAGGGATGAGCGCGGCGGGCAGCCACCGAGAAACCTGTACCCGCCCGGACATCCGGCTCATGAGAATGACCTCGTCACTAACGACCTCATGCGATCAGGCTACGCCCGGGCCGCAGTCAGCGACAGGCCCCACCGCAAACCCGAAAGTATGCGCCGGGGCCCCTCGGCCGGTACGGGATGCCGGTCAGCGCGGTACGTCGCCGCGCCAGGCGCCCGTCGGGCCGTTGCGGCTCTCGATGAACTTCTTGAAGTTCTTCAGGTCGGACTTGATGACGTGGTCGTCGACTCCGAAGACGGCCCCGACTTTCTCGAGGAACCCCTCGGCCTCCCAGTCCAGCTGCACGGTGACCCGCGAAGTCGTGTCGCTGAGCTTGTGGAAAGTCACCACTCCCGCGTGGTCCTCATCGCCGCCGGTGCTGTTCCACGCAACACGCTCGTCCGGGTGCTGCTCGGAGATCGTCGCGTCGAATTCGCGCTCGACGCCCGCGATCTTGACCTTCCAGTGAGTGTGCGTGTCGTCGATCTGCGTGATCGACTCGACGAAACTCAGGAACTGCGGGAATGACTCGAACTGGGTCCACTGGTTGTAGGCGATGCTCACGGGAACGTCGACGTCGATTGCTTCAATAACCTGGGTCATTTCATACTCCTTCGGTTGTTGGTGCTCGTGAATCTGTTGGGTGCCGGTGTTATTTGCGGCTGGCGCGTGCTCTCGGCTTCGCGTTCTCGGCACTGACCATCCAGGCGAACTGCTCGAGCTTCTCGATGATCGCGTGCAGGATGTCGGCGCTCGTCGGGTCTTCTTCATCGATGTCGTCGTGCACGCCACGAATAGTTGCCACGGTCGCTTCGAGGCGCTCGGTGATGAGGTCGACAACGGTGGCCGTGTCCACCTCGTCGCCGGGGTACTTCAGCAGGGTCGTCTGGTCGACGATGGTCTGGCTGCGCCCATCCGGCATGCCGTGCAGGGCACGCATACGCTCGGCGACCTGGTCGGAGAACTCGCGTGCCGCGTCGATGATTTCGTCGAGCTGCAAGTGGAGGTCGCGGAAGTTCTTGCCGACGACGCTCCAGTGTGCCTGCTTGCCTTGCAGGTGGAGCTCGATCAGGTCGACGAGGACCTTCTGGAGATTGTCATCGAGCGTTTGTGACGCTTTCATGCGTGTTCCTTCCGGTTGGGACTCCACCAAAGCAACCGAAATTGAATGTCTCCTGTGAACTGCTTAAACATCGCGGTCGACGGGGAGCCGCCCGCGGCGCACAGCAGCGACCAGGCTCTCGTGGTCCGCTTCGGTCTGGTCGGCGTAGGCACGCGCGAAATCGGCGAACGCGAGCTCGAGCTTGTCTCCCTTGCCCGCGTAGCCCGCGATCATCGACGCGCCGCTCGTGCGCGCATGACCCTTCGCGAGCAGGCGGCCGCACACCGTGACGTAGTCGGCCATCGCCGCCGCCCCGATCGCGTCGAGCGGAATCGTTCCCTTCATGTTGCGGAACTGCCGAACGTAGTACTGGCGGCCCGCCACCGTCGCCCAGCCCAGCAGCGGATCGCTCACGGTCTGCAGCGCCTGCTGGTACTCGACGACCCGCTGACCCTGGTGCGCGTGCCAGGCGGAGTCGCCGTGCACGAACGGCGCAATGACCGATCGTCTGGCCTGCTTCAGCTGCAGGAAGACCACGTCGTCGGGGCTCGACCCCTCGCACAGCGCCACGAACGCGCGAAGGCCGACGCTGCCGACGCCGACCACCTTGTTTGCGATATCGAGGAGCGTGTAGCCACCGAGCACTCGCCGCCAGTGCGGGGCGAGCGTTTCGAGGTAGCCGTCGAGCGCCTCGGCGAGCAGCGCCGACTCGTCCTCGCTCGGATGCATGATGAGCGGGGGCTCCTCGACGATGCGCCGACGGCCCCCCTCCTCGGTCGCGAACCGCGGAACCGCGCGGTCGCTCGTGCGGCGCTTGGCCCGCTCCGCTGCCTTGTCGATACCCTTATGCAGCGACAGGTCGGTGGTCACGGCGTGCAGACGGTCGACGTCGAGTCGCTGGAAGGAGCGGTCGAGCAACGACTGCCCCGCAAGTTCGCGCACGTGCTCGCGATAGGCGCGCACGCAGGACTCCACGGCCGTGCGGCACTGCTCCTCGGTGAACGCGTTCTGCCGTCCGGCGACCCAGATACTCGCGGCGAGACGACGCAGGTCCCACTCCCACGCCCCGGGGTGCGCCTCGTCGAAGTCGTTGAGGTCGATCACGAGGTCACGCTCGGGCGACGCGTAGAAGCCGAAGTTGCCCACGTGGGCATCGCCGCAGATCACCGGGGTGATGCCCGTGGCCGGCAGCGCCGCGAAATCGTTCGCCATGACGATCGCCGTGCCACGCAGAAATCCGTAGGGCGAGGCAATCATCCGTCCGACCCGCAGGGGGATCAGCCGCTCCTGCCGCCCCTCGTGCGACTGGATCACGAGGTCGACCGGGTCGGCGCGGTCGGCGGTCGGCTCCCAGTCGGCGAGGGAGGACCGGGGCACCCCCTTCCTCATACCCTTGCCGAGCGCGTACCGCTCGGTTCGCGGGGTCGGGGTGCGCCGCAGCGAGCCGTAGTCGTCGCCGCTCACTTCGGCGTGCACGACGTGGCCGTTCGGAGTCCCTTGCTGCGCCATGGGACCATGGTGCCATCCCGGAGCGCGCTGGAGGTCAGCGCTCGACACGCAACGCCGCCCGGGCCAGCTCAAGGGCGGCATCCGGCTCCACCCTCAGCTCGCGGATGCGCTGTGCGAACGCGGTCGCGGCCGCTTGCGCCTGCCGCTGGGTCGCGTCGCCCGTCGCGGCGATGAAGGTGCCCTTGCGCCCGCGCGTCTCGATGACCTCGTCACGCTCGAGCTCCCGGTAGCTGCGGGCCACAGTGTTGGGTGCGATCCCGAGCTCGTCGGCGAGGCCCCGCACGGTCGGCAGCTTCGCCCCGGGCACGAGCGTCCCGGCGCGCACCGCCTCGATAATCTGCACCCGGATCTGCTCGAACGGCGGCACGCTCGACGCGGCGTCGATCGCGAGGTTCATTGCTCGCTCCGTTCGTCGATGACCCTGATCAGCGCCTGCACCGGGGTGTGGTCCGACGGCCAGGATCCCTCATACCGGGTCACGTTGATGGCCGCCTTCACAACCTCGAAGGCATCTCCGACAAGTATCCAGTCGATGCGCTTCCCCCCGACGGTCGGCGCGCGATAGTGCGGCGCCGTGCCCCACTCGTCACTGAGTCTCTCGTGGGCGACCCGCCAGGAGTCGCGCAGCAGCCCCTGCGCGACAAGCACACGGTGTTCCGTGCCGCCCGCCTCCGCGTTGAAGTCCCCGATGACCACGGCCGGCATCTCACTGCGTTCGACGAGCTCCCTGATTGCCTCGGCGGAGCGTTCCCTCGACCGCGCGTTGATGTGGTCGAAGTGGGTAGTGATGGCAACGAACACGGTGCCCGTCGCGGTGTCGTGGAACGTCGCGCGCACGATGACGCGGGGAATCTGGTTGCCCCAGGTGGCCGAGCCGGCCAGCTCTGGGGTGTCGGACAGCGCGCTCTGACTCCAGTCGAGCAGTTCCAGCCGGCGAGTGTCGTAGAAGATCACGGCGTGCTCGCCGCTGTGGTCTGCTCGGCGGCCGTGCCCGACGAAACTGTAGTCGGTGCCGAGCGTGTCGGCGAGGAACTGCAGCTGGTCGGGCAGCGCCTCCTGGATGCCGAGAATCGTCGGCTGCTCGCACAGCAGGAGCCGCTTCACCAATCCCTTCCGATGGGACCAGTTGTCGCTGCTGCGCGGGTTCACCTGCGGCATCCGCCGGCGAATGTTGTAGCTCATCACGTGCAGCTCGGGGGCCTCGGCCCGGCCGACCAGCGGAGCATCCGTCATGGCTCAAGAGTACGGGCGGCAGTGCCGTAACAATTTCGCCGCTCACATTCGGTTGGGTGATGATGGAGTCATGGACTTCCCCGCGCCGACGCTGACCCTGCCGATTCTCGATCTCTCCCGCCTGGAGGGCGGTGAAACCGAGGCGGAGGCATTCCGCTCCGAGCTGCGCGAGGCCACCCACGAGTACGGGTTCTTTTACCTCACCGGGCACGGGGTGCCTGCCGAACTCATCGAGCGGGTAATGACGACCTCGCGGGCCTTCTTCGACCTGCCCGAGACCGACAAGATGGCAATCGAGAACCTCAACAGCCCGCACTTCCGCGGCTACACGCGCGTCGGCGGCGAGCTGACTCTGGGTCAGGTCGACTGGCGCGAGCAGATCGACATCGGGCCGGAGCGCCCGGCCGTTCCGAAGGGCGAGGGCGTTGCGGACTACTACGTGCTCGACGGGCCGAACCAGTGGCCGGCCGCGCTGCCCGAGCTGCAGAAGGTCATCACCTCCTGGCACGACGCGCTGAGCACAGTCGCGCTCACTCTCATGCAGGCCTGGGCGAAATCGCTGGGCGCGGACGAGCACGTCTTCGACGAGGCGTTCGAGACGGACTCCTCGACGCTCATCAAGATCGTGCGCTACCCGGGCAAGTCCGACCCCGAGCCCAAGCAGGGGGTGGGGGCGCACAAGGACTCGGGCGTGCTGACGCTGCTGTTCGTCGAACCCGGCAAGGGCGGCCTGCAGGTGGAGAAGGATGGCCAGTGGATCGATGCTCCCCCGGTCGACGGCGCGTTCGTGGTCAACATCGGCGAGCTGCTCGAGGTCGCAACCGACGGCTACCTGAAGGCGACCGTGCACCGCGTCATCTCGCCGCGCATCGGCGACGACCGCATCTCGATTCCGTTCTTCTACAGCCCGGCGCTCGGCGGGACCATCCCTCTGCTCACCCTGCCGGACTCCCTTGAGGCGCCGGGCATCACGGTCGATCCGGCGAACCCGATCTTCCGCACCTACGGCGAGAACGCCCTCAAGAGCCGCCTGCGCGCGCACCCGGACGTGGCGGCGATCCACCACCCGGAGCTGATTTCGTAACTCAGAAGTGGGCGCCGGCAGCTGAGCCGGCGCCGACGCGCCTGTAGTTATTCAGGAGATTTGCTGCAGTTGTGCGCTCAGAATTCAGGAGTTTGGCGAGCGGATGCGGCGAAGACCATCCACTTCGCAGCATCCGCCCGCTCGATCGCCTGCTCATCGTCGCCTGGCTGGGCTGGTTTCCTGAATGCTGCAGGCGCGCCGCGCGCCGAACTCCTGAATGATGACAGCGGCGGCTCAGAGGGTGCGGATCCGCGATGCCGGGTCAGGGTTGCCGAATCGGTGAGCCGTGATGCTGATCGCCTGCTCGCGCAGGAACGGCAGCAGCTCGACCCGGCCCTCGGTCGTGACCGGCCCGGAGTAGATCGCGACATCCGGGTTGCCTCCGAGCGCGTCGGCGAGAAGCGCCGCGCTGCCGCCGATGAGCCGGATGCGCTCGGGCCGCGTGTCGGACGCGGCGACGCGAGCGGCGAACGCCGCATCCGTCTCCACGATCGGTGCACTTGCCGCGAGCGGGCTCTTCTCGCTGCGCAGCAGCGCGACGATACCGGCCGCGACCGGAACCGCGGTGCTGATCGACACCTGCGACCCGGCGATCGTCGCCGCGACCAGCAGCCGGACCAGTTGCGCCTGCGAGGCGTCCTCGGAGAGCCTGATGGTGACCGGGATCGGCCGGTAGCGGAATACGTTGCGCTCCGCCGCGAGGCCCGACACGTCGCGGGCAACACCGAACTCTGCCTCCCACGCGGATTGGTCGCTCACGGCGGCCGCGCGCACCCGGTCGAACTCGTCGAAGCCGATGCCTGCCTGTGACGCCTCGATGACCTTCTTGACCTTCGGGCTGATTCCCTTCAGCCGCACGGAACCGCGAGCCTTCTCGAAGACGGGCTCGATCGTGCCGAGCGTCACCAGGTAGTTCGGTCCGCCGGCCTTCGTGCTCGTACCGACGCTCGAGCGCTTCCACCCGCCGAAGGGCTGGCGGCGCACGACCGCGCCGGTGATTCCACGGTTGACGTAGAGGTTGCCGGCCTCGACCTCGTCGATCCACTGCTCGATCTCGGCCGGGTCGAGCGAGTGGATTCCCGCTGTGAGCCCGTAGTCCGGCGCGTTCTGCAGGCTGATCGCCTCGTCGAGGGTCTCGGCGTGCATGATGCCGAGCACCGGCCCGAAGTACTCGGTGAGGTGGAACTCGCTGCCGGCCACGACCCCTTCGCGCACGCCGGGGGACCAGAGCCGTCCGGTGGCGTCGAGTTGCGAGGGCTTCACCAACCAGCTCTCCCCCTCGGCGAGCACGGTGAGCCCGCGCTGCAACTTGCCGGCGGCGGGCTCGACGATCGGGCCCATCTGCGTGGTGGGGTCGTGTGGCCAGCCGACCCGCAGGGTGCGCACCGCATCCTCGAGCTGGCGGCGGAATCGCGCCGACTTCGCGACGCTGCCGACGAGGATTACGAGTGAGGCCGCGGAGCACTTCTGCCCGGCGTGCCCGAACGCACTCTTCACGATGTCCGCGGCCGCGAGGTCGAGGTCGGCGCTCGGGGTCACAATGATGGCGTTCTTGCCGCTCGTTTCGGCGAGCAGCGGGAGGTCGGAGCGCCAGCTGCGGAACAGCGCGGCCGTCTCCCAGCCTCCGGTGAGGATGACCCGGCCGACGCTCGGGTGGGTGATCAGCTGGGTGCCGAGCTCGCCCTCCTCGACATCGACGAGCGCGAGCACCTCGCGGGGGACACCGCCGTCCCAGAGTGCCTGGACCATGATGGCGGCGCTGCGCCGGGCCTGCGGGGCCGGCTTGATGATCACACCGGCGCCCGAGGCGAGGGCGGCGAGCACGCCGCCGGCCGGGATGGCGACCGGGAAGTTCCACGGCGGCGTCACGACGATGAGCTTCGAGGGCACGAACAGTGCCCGCTCGAGCTTCTCGAGGTCGAGCGCCCGCTCGGCGTAATAGTGGGCGAAGTCAATGGCCTCGCTCACCTCGACATCGCCCTCGGCAATCGTCTTGCCGGTCTCGCTCGCCATGACCTCGATGAGCTCGGCGCGGGCCGCCTCGAGGGCGTTCCCGGCCCCGTGCAGCACTTTCGCCCGCGACCGGGCATCCCGCTCACCCCAGGCTGTTCCTGCCGCGGCCGTGCTGCGCACGATGACCTCGAGGGTCTGGGAGTCGGTGACCTCAGCGTCGGCGAGCTGGCTGGCGCCGAGGGTGGATGTCGCGGAGCGCTGGAGGATGCGACGGCCCCAGTCGCGGTTCGCGTCGATCGCCGGGTCGGTGTCGGCGGTGTTCTCGAACGTCTCCATTGCGGCGTCCGCGGCCGGGGTGTCGCGGTTCTGCACCCGGTTCGACGGGGGCAGGGTCTGGTCCAGCTGCGCGAGCGAGGCGAGGAACCGCTCGGCCTCACGGTCGAAGACCTTCTCCGAGGTCGCGAGCTCGAACACTCCCGACATGAAGTTCTCCGGGCTGGCGTTCTCCTCGAGCCGGCGGATCAGGTAGGAGATCGCCGAGTCGAATTCGGTGGGGCGCACCACCGGGGTGTACAGCAGCAACCCACCGACGTCGCGGCGCACGGCATCCGCCTGCCCGGTCGCCATGCCGAGGAGCATCTCGAATTCGATCCGCGATTCGACCTTGCGGTCCTTTGCGAGCAGCCAGGCGAAGGCGAGGTCGAATAGGTTGTGTCCGGCGACACCGATGCGCACGGCATCCGTCCGCTCCGGGGTGAGGGCCCAGTCGAGCACGCGCTTGTAATTCGTGTCGGTGTCCTGCTTGGTCGAATAGGTCGCGAGCGGCCAGTGGTGCAGCTCCGAGTCGACGTGCTCCATTGCGAGGTTGGCACCCTTCACAACCCGTACCTTGATTCCGGCGCCGCCGGCGACCCGGCGCTCGGTCGCCCACGCGGTGAGCCGCTGCAGAGCGCCAAGGGCGTCAGGCAGGTAAGCCTGAAGCACAATCCCGGCCTCGAGGCCGTTCAGCTTGGGGTTCTCGAGAATCCGCTCGAAGACCGCGATCGTGAGGTCGAGGTCGCGAAATTCTTCCATGTCGAGGTTGATGAACTTGGTCGCCCCGGATGCCGCGGCGAGCTCGTACAGCGGCGTGAGCCGGGTCGCGACGCGCTCGACGGTCTCGTCGAAGGCCCACATCGAGAGCTGGCTCGCGACGGAGGAGACCTTGATCGAGACGTAGTCAACGTCGCTGCGCTCGAGCAGGGCACGGGTCCCCTCGAGCCGACGGTCGGCCTCGCCGTCGCCGAGCACGGCCTCGCCGAGGAGGTTGAGGTTGAGCCGGATACCCTGGCTGCGGAGCTCCTGCATGCTCTTGTCGAGCTTCTCCGGGCGCGCATCGAGGATGAGGTGGCCGACCATCCCGCGGAGCACGGCTCGGGAGATCGGCACGATCGGCCACGGGAGGATCGGGGCGAATCCGCCGCCCAGCTGGATCGCGATGCGCATGTACCAGGGCAGGAACGCCGGGATGTTGCGGGAGAGCGTCTCCAGGTTTTTGCCCGCGACCTTCAGGTCTTCCGGGCGAACGACCCGGTCGACGAACCCGATCGTGAAGTCGAGTCCCACCGGATCCTTGAGCACTCCGGCCAGCCGCTCCGCCGACGTGTCGGGCGGGACATCCGCGCTCTCGGCAAGCCATCGCCGCACCGTCGCAATGGTCTCGGAAGAGATGTTGTGCGGTCGCACGGGTGTACCAGCGAGCTCATTCGACATAGTCACGAGGGTAAACCTTTGAACGGGGGTCGGGCGGATGTTACCAGTGTGACGTCCGCAAACGATAAGGTGAAGTGACCTTTGTTTATCGATAACAATCTGATTTGCTTACTGTTTGAGGGAGCCGGATGCTGGACCTGCGTCGCCTGCGCCTGCTGCGCGAGCTGAGCATCCGCGGCACCCTCGCGGCCGTCGCCGAGGCGCTGTCGTACTCCCCCTCCGCGGTCTCCCAGCAGCTCGCGCTGCTCGAGACCGAGGCGGGGGTGCCGCTGCTGCAGAAGAGCGGGCGCCGGGTACTGCTCACCCCGCAGGGCCAAGTGCTCGTGCGCCACACAACGCTCCTGCTCGAGAGGATGGAGCTCGCCGAGGCCGACCTCACCGGGTCGCTCCAGGCCGTCGCGGGCACCGTGCGCATCGCGGTCTTCCAGTCGGCGGCGCTCGCGATCGTGCCCCAGGCGCTCACCCTGCTCGCGGCCGAGCACCCGGGGCTACGGGTCGAGGTTGTGCAGCGTGAGCCCGAGGCCGCACTTTCGGCCGTCTGGGCCCGCGACTTCGACCTCGTGGTCGCGGAGCAGTATCCCGGCCACGCCGCGCCACTCGTCGGTGATCTCGACCGCATCGCACTGTGCACGGATGCCCTGCGGCTCGGCGCCCCGCCCGGCGCCGGCATCCGCTCGCTCGCCGGGGCGAGCGCCCACGCCTGGGTGATGGAACCGCGCGGCACGGCGTCGCGGCACTGGGCCGAACAGGCCTGCCGCCAGGCCGGGTTCGAGCCCGACGTGCGGTTCGAGACGGCCGACCTCATGGCCCACATCCGCCTCATCGAGTCGGGCAATGCGGTGGCGATCCTGCCCGACCTCGTCTGGGCGGGTCGGGTGCCGTCGGTCGACACCATCGAGCTCGACGGCGCGCCACGCCGCACGGTGTTCACGTCAGCTCGGGCGGCGAGTGCGAGCCGGCCGACGATCCGCGCGGTGCGCCGGGTGCTCTCCCGCTCGGTCGAGTTCGTGGCTCCCGAGCGAGAGCCCGTGGGCAGGAACTAGGCTCTCGGCATGAACAGCGACCGCGCGACTGCTCGCAACATCGTGATCGTGGGCGGAGGCCACAACGGCCTCGTCGCCGCGACCTACCTCGCCGCCGCCGGCCGCACGGTCACCGTGCTCGAGCGGCTCGAGAGCGTCGGGGGCGCCGCCGTCTCCGCGCAGGCCTTCGCCGGGATCGACGCCCGTCTCTCCCGTTACTCCTACCTTGTCAGCATGCTGCCGGCCCGCATCATCCGCGAGCTCGGCCTCGATATCTCTCTCATCCGCCGCCGCTACTCCTCGTACACCCCCGTGCCGGGCACCGACCGCGGGCTCCTCGTCGACAACGGCGACCCTGCGGCGACGGCGCGCTCGTTCGAGTCGATCGGGGCGGCAGCGGATGCCGCGGCCTGGGGTGACTTCTACGACGGCACGAGCCGAGTGGCCCGCGCCCTGTTCCCGACGGTCTGCGACCCGCTGCTGACGCGGGACGAGGCCAAGCGCGCCCTCGGCGATGACCGACTGTGGGCGTCGATCGTGGAGGAGCCGATCGGGCGGCACATCGAGGCATCCTTCCGGCACGACCTCGTGCGCGGGGTCGCCCTCACCGACGGCCTTATCGGCACCTTTGCGCCGGCCGACGACGAGACCCTCGCGGCGAACCGCTGCTTCCTGTACCACGTAATCGGAAACGAGACCGGCGACTGGGACGTTCCCGTCGGCGGCATGGGCGCCGTGAGCGGCGCCCTCGAGCTGGCCGCCCGGCAGGCGGGCGCGAGCATCGTCACCGGCGCCCTCGTCACCTCGATCACTCCGGACGGTGAGGTGCGCTACCGGCGCGGCGACACCGAGCACACCCTCGGCGCCGGGACCGTGCTCGCCGGAGTCGCCCCGCACGTGCTCGCGGGACTCCTCGGCGACGCGCCGCCCGAGAAGCCGGAGGGCGCGCAAGTCAAGGTGAACCTGCTGTTGAAGCGGCTGCCCGCCCTGCGCGCGTCCGGCATCGACCCGGCCGCCGCCTTCGGAGGAACCTTTCACATCAACGAGACCTACTCCCAGCTCGAGACCGCGTACCGCACTGCGCGTGCCGGTGAGGTGCCGGATCCGCTGCCCGCCGAGATCTACTGCCACTCGCTCAGCGACCCGACCATCCTGTCGCCCGAGCTCGCCGCAACGGGCGCACACACCCTCACTGTGTTCGCGCTGCACACCCCCGACCGGATGATCACCGTCGAGAACGCCGACACGATGCGTGCGCGGCTGCAGGCCTCGGTACTCACCTCACTCAACAGCGTGCTTGCCGAGCCGATCGAACCGCTGCTGCTGGTGGATACCGATGGCGCTCAAACGATCGAGACGAAGACGACCCGTGACATCGAGACGGCGCTCAACATGCCCGGCGGCAACATCTTCCACGGTCCGCTCGACTGGCCGTTCGCCGAGAACGCCGACGACCTGGCGAGCGCGGCTCAGCGGTGGGGCGTCGCGACGCGGCATCCGCGCATCCTGCTGTGCGGTTCGGGCGCGCGGCGCGGCGGCGCCGTGAGCGGCATCGGCGGGCACAATGCGGCGATGGCCGTGCTCGAGGCCGACTGACCGGCTCCCCAATCTTTGCGAGTCGCCCACACATGCCACCTGCACGCGCCCAGACACGACACATGTGGGCAACTCTCACTGAAGACTGATCCCGACGCAGCCACTTCGCCCCTCGCCGCCGCGGCGGCTGTGGTTGGATTTGTCTGACCCGGGAGGCCAGCATGACCATCACCACCTCGACGAGCCGCACTCGGCCGCTTCTCGGGATCGCGTTCGCGATCGCGGGCATCTCGCTTATGTCCTGGGGATTCGTCGCCGGCATCGACGCCGCACTCGATGCCAGCGGGAGCGGCGCCAGGTTCTTCGTCGTGGTCTTCTTCGCCGGTGCAGCACTCGTCATCACGACAGCCGTGCTCGCCGTGATCGGGCTGTCTCGCGGTGAGCACCGAGGCCTGTGGATAGGATCCCTCGCACTGTCGGCGCTGCCCGCGGTCGCGATTCTCGTGCTCGCAGTGCTGGCCCGGAGCTGACCCCCGGTTCTCTTTGCCTTTTCTGCCGGGTGCTCGCTAGGCTCAAAGACCACGCAACACCGCGGAAAAGAGAAGATAATGGGTCAGTTCGACCAGTTCGCCAACCAGGGTGGCGCCGCCGCGTGGGATCCTGACGAGACCGCCAAGGCCCAGCGCGTTGCCGAAGAACAGCTGAAAAACGCCGACTACGCCGGTGACCTGCCCGAGCCGCTCTCGCAGGGCGCCGAGCCGGCTGTGACGGACGGTATCGCCGAGGACACCGCGAACGACACTACGGACCAGTCGATCGGGTCCTAGCGCCGGCCCCTCTCAGGACCACGCGCGCTCAGGCATCCATCGCTCTCACGGCCACTCGCTCGGCGCGATCGCCCGCGACGGCGGCATCGCCACATCGGCCGCCCACCGCGAGAGCCACTCCGGCAAATGAACCTCGCTCGGGTCGGCTCCCGTCACCTCGGCCAGCTCGGCCACGGTGACCGTGCCCCCCGTGCGCTTGAGGAACTTCGCCCGCACGAAACCCGTCGCGTAGAGCTCGCCGCCGACCACGAAGCGCTGCTCGATATAGACGGCGCGCGCGTCGTAGCCGACGATGCGGGTCTCGAGAACGAAGCGCTGCCACGGCTGCAGAGACCGGCGAAAGCTGATCGTCTCGCTCGCCGCAACCGGATAGAAGCCGGCGGCCGAGATCGCAGCCCAGGCGCCCGAGCGCTGCATCGCATCCATCCGGCCGAGGTCCATGATCGATAGGTAGACGCCGTTGTTCATGTGCCCGAGCACGTCGAGGTCGGTCGGGACGACGCGCAGCGGCAGGCGGCCGACCTCATGGATGCCGAGCTTGGGACCGCGATGACGGCGCAGCCAGACAAGGAAGGTTCGGAAGATCATGTGCACCGGGGCCACGTTACCGTCGGTCGGGGAACATGAATGCGGCGTGTGGCTTTCATCATTCCGGAGGTACGGCTCCTGAATGATGAAAGCGCACATCAACGGGAGTGGCATGTGGCGCAGGCGTGTCAGTGCCCGCGGTGGTCCTGAACAGTCATTCGTGGCCCGAAGCGCGGCTTCTGGAACCCGCTGCCCTCGATGATGCGCATGACCCGCTGGCGGTGCCCGCGCCACGGCTCGAGCAGCTCGAGCATGCCGTCGTCGTCGACCGGTCGGCCCACGAGCGCCCACCCGACGACGGCCGGCAGGTGATAGTCGCCCACGCTCACCGAGTCGGGGTCGCCGTGGGCGCGCTGACTCGTCTCGGCCGCTGTCCACACCCCGACACCGGGCACCGAGCGCAGCCCGCGGGCGATGTCGGCGCCGCCCCGCCCGAGGCGGAGGGTGCGCTCGAGCCCGGTCGCGACGGATGCCGCGGCGAGCGCGGTGCGGGACCGCTGTGGGTCGACACCGGCCTGGTGCCAGTCCCAGGAGGGCACAAGCCGCCATACCGAGGG